>VOFG01001095.1_pt1 | contig 26000 bp, 24 predicted proteins | sample 5384171 | NCBI WGS metagenome assembly VOFG01 (sample SAMN12384726, study PRJNA508395) | human gut metagenome | isolation source: healthy gut F | host: Homo sapiens | reverse complement strand
GGTCCAGGCGTCGCACTCCATGTTGTCGCAGGGATAGTGCTGGGGGAAGGAGCCCATGGCCTTGGCCACGATGCTGTGTCCGTGGGAGGCGTAGGCCCCCTGGTTGGAGAACAGCTCCACCTTTCGGGCGGCAAAGGTGCCGTCCGGCCGGAGCCAGGACACAATGTGGAACCGGATGGCGTGGCGCACCCGGTTGGAGACGAAGGTTTCCTCCCGGGAGCAGTCGATGCGGACACAGCGGCCCTGGACCTGGGTGGAGCACCAGGCGCACAGGGGCTCATACAGGGCGTCCTGCTTGTTGCCGAAGCCGCCGCCGATATAGGGCTTTACCACCCGGATATCGCTCCAGGGGCGGCCCAGGGCCTGGCCCACCACCCGGCGGATGATGTGGGGGATCTGGGTGGAGGCCACCACGGTGATCCGGCCGTTTTCCTCATAGGCGAAGCACCCGTGATTCTCAATGTGGCAGTGCTGCACCGTGGGGGTGTCGTACCAGCCCTCTACCTTGATGAGGCCCGGCTCCTGGATGGCGGCCTGATAGTCGCCCTTCTTCATGTCGGTGTGCTTGAGGATGTTGTTGGGAAAGGCCTCGTGGAGCTGGGGCGCGCCGGGCTCCATGGCCTCCTGGGCGTCCAGCACCAGGGGAAGCTCCTCATACTCCACCTGCAAAGCCCGGACGCCCTGCATGGCGGCCACCTCGTTGTTAATGCGTGAAGTATATGTGCCTTGACAGCGGTTCGCCGCTGTCATTTTTTTGCATAAGGGGTGTTTTTCAGGGGAAGCTCGGTACGCAGCTCGCCGTCATAGCGGCGGTATGCCTCCGCAATGGCGGGGGCCGTGGGGATGGAGGTAATCTCACCGATGCCGATGGCCCCGCCGCCCACGTTCAATCCCGGTTTTTCCACGATGATAGGCTTGATCTCCGGGATCTGGTTGGCCCGGAACAGGCCCAGCGTGCCGAATTTTACCGTGGGGCGGCAGTTTTCGTCAATGGGATACCGCTCCGTCAGGGCGTAGCCCATGCTCATCACCACGCCGCCCTCGATCTGTCCCTCCACGGAGAGGGGGTTCACGGCCTTGCCGACATCGTGGGCCGCTACCATCTGTTTGATGCGTCCGGTGTCCTTATCCAGCACGCAGAGCTGGGTGGCATAGCCGTAGGCGATGTGGCTCACCGGGTTGGGCACATCTGCGCCCAGTGGGTCGGTCTTACCCAGATATTCGCCGTAGAACTCCTGTCCCTCAAGGTCTGCCAAGCTATGTTCCTCTAAGGCCTTTTTCAAGTCCTGACAGGCTCGGATACAGGCCTCGCCGGTGAACAGCGTCTGGCGGGAGCCGGAGGTAGTGCCGGAATCCGGCGCGATCCATGTATTAGAACGCTCGTAGACCACGTTTTCCCTTGGGATGCCGGTCTCGCCGCAGACGGTCTGGGTCAGCACCGTGCCCAAGCCCTGACCGATACAGGAGGCGCCAGCGAAAATGTGGAGCTTTCCATCCCGTACTGTCAGCCGCGTCCGGCCGGTGTCGGGGATGCCCACGCCTACGCCCGCGTTCTTCATGGCGCAGGCCAGACCCACGGGGTCGCCGTTCTTCACAGCCTCGTCATAATAGGGCTTCACCGCCTCCAGCGTTTCCACCAGTCCCGTGGAGCCGTCCACGATCTGACCGTTGGGCAAAACGCCGCCGGGCCGGATGGCATTGCGGTAGCGGATCTCCCAGGGGGAAATGCCCACCTTGTCCGCCATTTCGTTCAACAGTGTTTCAATGCAGAAGCAGGTCTGGGTCACGCCAAAGCCCCGGAAGGCTCCCGCCGGGGGATTGTTGGTATAGTAGGCCCAGCCGTCGATCTCATAGGCTTCGTACTGATAAGGCCCCGCGCCGTGGGTGCAGGCCCGCTCCAGCACCGGCCCGCCCAGAGAGGCGTAGGCGCCGGTGTCGGCGATGCACTCCGCCGCCACGCCCTGAATGATGCCGTTTTCATCGCAGCCCAGAGAGAATTCCATCTCCATGGGGTGACGCTTGGGATGGATCAGCAAACTTTCCGCCCGGGTGAGCTTCACCTTTACCGGGCGCTTTGTGAGATAGGCGATCAGCGCGGCGTGGTGCTGGACCGTTACGTCCTCCTTGCCGCCGAAGCCGCCGCCCACCAGACAGTTGCGGACCTTCACCTGCTCCGCAGGCAGGTCCAGCATTCCCATGATCTCGTGCTGGGTATCGTATGCGCCCTGATCCGTGGAGAGCACCAGAACGCCATCCCCATCGGGACAGGCCACGGCGCACTCCGGTTCCAGAAAGGCGTGTTCCGTCCAGGGGGTCGAGAACCGCCGGGTGATGAGATACTTGGATTTGGCCAGCGCCTCCGCCGGGTTTCCCCGCTGGATGTGCTTATGGGCCAGCAGATTGCCCTCCCGGTGCACCAGCGGCGCGTCCGGCAGGATGGCCTCCTGCGGGTTATGGACGGCAGGCAGCTCCTCGTAGTCCACCTTCACCAACGCCTTGGCCTGAGCCAGAGCCTCCGGTGTTTTCGCCGCCACCAGGCAAATAGCATCGCCCAGATAATGGGTGATATCGCCCACGGCGATCATGGTGTCCCAGTCCTTTTTCAGGTGGCCCACCTTGTTGCTGCCGGGGATGTCCGCCGCCGTCAGGACGCAGACCACGCCGGGCAGGGCCTTGGCCTCCTCCGTATGGATGGCCAGCACCCGTGCACGGGGGTACTGGCTGCGGACGGCGCTACCGTAGAGCATCCCGTCCAGATATACGTCATCAGGGTACTGGCCGGTGCCGGTGACCTTTTCCTCCACGTCTACCCGGTGGACCCGGCTGCCTACCTTCCAGTCCGCCGGTGCCTCCGGCAGCTTGCCCTCCCGGAAGCATTTTGCCGCCAGCAGGATCCCGTCGATGATCTTCACATAGCCGGTGCAGCGGCAGATGTTGTTGCGGATAGCAAAGGCCGCCTCCTCCCGGCTGGGATCCGGGTTCGTGTCCAGCAGCGCCTTGGCGGAGATCACCATGCCGGGGATGCAGAAGCCGCACTGAACGGCCCCCGCCTCGCCGAAGGCCCAGGTGTAGACCTCCTTCTCCCAATCGGACAAGCCCTCCACCGTCAGGATGTTTTTTCCCTCCAGCTTATCCGTCTGCGGAACACAGGCCTTGGTGGGCTTGCCGTCGATCAGCACCGTGCAGGTGCCGCAGGCGCCCTCGCTGCATCCGTCCTTCACAGAGGTCAGGCGCAGCTCGTCTCGCAGGAACCGCAGCAGCTTTTGATTTTTCTCAGCGGTTACCGTTTTGCCGTTTACCGTAAAAACAGCCATGTTGGGTCCCCCTTTCCAAAGGTCAACCTTTTATTTCTTGAGTTCATTATATAATAGGCTGTCTGGTTTCGCAACGGTTCTTTCTATCATTCGTTATCCTTTCCGTAAGATAGCGAACCGAGGAAGTGCGGCAGCCTCTGTCACCCGCCGGAAACTCCTATGAGCCGCTCCCCCGATTGCCATCCCTTCAGGCTCCGGTTTTCCCCCTCTGAGTGGGCGAAAAAAGTTTTTTGAAAATAATAAAAAAAGTGTTGACAAAGAGGGGGTGCCCTGATATACTAGCTATTGTTCCGAGCGAACGAAACAAGTTCAAAACGAACTGACCTGGGGGATTAGCTCAGCTGGGAGAGCGCTTGACTGGCAGTCAAGAGGTCAGCGGTTCGATCCCGCTATTCTCCACCAAGAAAAACCTTGAAACCACAAATGGTTTCGAGGTTTTTTCTTATATATGGCAAATTGCACAAAGTCGCTTTTGTGTTGAATTTATGTTGAACGCGCGGGAAAATTTCTCCGCCAAAAAACCTTAAAACCACAACGCTTTATGTTCATAGGTACACAATGTAATCTATGGGGCAAGCCGGACGGTACAGGGCACGGAAAATAAGTCGAGGGAAATTCCCTCGACTTATTTTCCTTTGATTCCAAGTTTATCTGCGTGACGATGCTCCAATCAAATATAGCCAACAGCAGCCTTGCCGGAACACCGGTAAGGCTGCTGATACTTTTATGGCAAGTCCTTCTCCATTTGAGAAACGGTTTCGTTGTAGAACACGTCCAATTCACCGACGTATCCGGGCTTCCACGGCTTATTCCGCCCGCAGTAGTGGATGACAGCCGAGCGCTGCCGCACATCGTCCAGCGTCATGCCATCCCCGTTGAACCGGTGAAGGGTGAATAGCTTTTCCGTCATGTTATATTGGATCGGGTCCAGCGGGATGATGCTTTGTCCGTACAAGGCGCTGATGATGTCCTGATCCGGCAGCATGAGCCGTCCTTTGTGGCGTTCCATATAGTCAAATACCGCCTGTGTGTCCTGCTTTGCCCGCAAGGCTTCCAGATTCATCAGCATGACGCCGGAGTTGATATAGGGATCATCCTCTCCCATGCCGAGGCGCAGTTCGTTGAAACGGTGCAGAAAGGCCCTGATGTGGGAGGCCGCGGCAAAGAAGGCTGCGTCCATAGGCAGTTCATATAACGTCCGCAGACTTTTCCGCACAATAAGATCCGGGTCGAGATATAGTACCCGGTCCAGCGTATGCGGCAGATATTTCGCGGCAAAGATCCGGTAGTAGATCGCCTTCGGATACCGGTCCGACGTTGGCGCGTCCGTCAGCCCGCTTTCGTCCACACGGATCAGATGCAGCGCGCCCCGCTGTCCCAGCAGCGCCCGGGTCGCCGTTAAATCAGAGGCTGACAGCCCCTCGTCGTGCAGGATATATACGTCAAAAAATGCGGCGGGGTCACTTTGGAGCGCGGAAAACAACATGACATTCAGCTGAGGAACGTAATTCCGATCCAGCGTGACAAGCAGGTTCATGGGATATGCGTTTTGGTTTTCGATCATGATCGTCCTCCCTTGGAGTTTTGCTGGGCTGCGCTGTTTTCAGTCAATACGGAAAGAAAAATAAGCGTTCTGCATGGCAGGCCCACCGCGTCACGCTCCCTTTTGGTTCAGCGGCAGATAAACGGTAAAGCTGCTCCCCTGCTGCGGCTGGCTATCCACCTCAATGCGTCCTTCCGTCAATTCTATGATCCGATGGACGATAGAAAGCCCCAGGCCAAGACCCTGCTTTTTATCCTCCGCCGCGCCCTGATAGTATTTCTCAAAAATGTGGGACTGGACCTCCGGCGTCATGCCTGAGCCGGTATCCCAGACCCGGACAACGGCCTCCCCGCCGACCTGCCGCAGTTCCACACCGATCTCGCCGCCCGGCGGGGTGTAGCGGATAGCGTTATTCAAGAGATTGATCCATACCTGCCGCAAAAGTTCCTCATTGCTGGTACAATCCACGCTTTCCAGCTCTGCGGAAAAGGTCAGGCGCTTTTCCTCCCAGCTGTGGGCACAGAGGATGGCGCACCGACGGATCTGCTCATCCAGAGAAAACGTGGTTTGATCCGGCAAAAACCGCTGGGACTGCAATTTTGTCAGCAGCAGCGTCCGGTTGGTCAATTCCGCCAGACGGACGGACTCGTCCTGAATGATCCGCAGATACTGCTGCCGCTCCTCCACGGTAAGATCCGGCTCGGAAAGTAGCTCCGCAAAGCCCTTGATGGCGGTGATCGGCGTCTTGAATTCATGGGAATAGCTGTTGACAAAGTCCTCCCGCAAGGTGCGGACGCTTTGCAATTCCTCCGTCATGCGGTTGAAATCCTCACACAGATCGTCCAACAGCTGATGCTTATCTGTTTTCAGCCGGACGGAATAGTCTCCTCCCGCCACGGCGCGAAGTCCGTCCATCAAGTTTGTCACATTGGCGCTGAGCTTATGCTCCAGAAACCCGGTCGTCAGGATCAGCGTGATCAAAAGCGGCAGGTACACGGCGGAGAGCACAGATCCGGCAGCACTGACAGACGCTTCCGGTATGGCGGTGCCGTGGGAAAAATAGAGATAACGCAGCAGCAGGAATGAATTCATAATGGCGAAGGTAGCTACCAGCCCTTCCAACGCCACCCACAGCAGCCATATTTTCCGGTATTTGGAATGTTTCCTTTTCACTGCTCTTTCTCCTTCACAAGCTCCGCCTTATATCCCAGTCCCTTGATGGTGATGATCTGAAAGTCGTCCACGTCCTTCAGCCAATTCCGCAGACGGCTGATATGGGTCTTGACCGTGTCCTCCCCGCTCTCTGACACATACCCCCACACATCGTCCAGCAGCTGACTGCGGGTAAAGATCTGCCCCGGATAGGACAGCAGCTTATAAAGTAGGTCAAATTCCTTCTTTGGCAGCTCCAGGGTCTGCCCGCGGCAGGTCACGGTGTAGGATGCGGAATCCAGTCGGGTGTTTCCCACAAGGATCTGCTGTTCGCTGGCGATGTGGGCCCGCCGCAGCAGGGCCTGGATGCGCCAGATCAGCTCCTCGTAATCCACAGGCTTGGTGAGATAATCGTCAATGCCGGAAGAAAAGCCCTCCCGCTTGCTGTCCATGGATTGCAGAGCGGTGAGGAACAGCACGGGGATCTCGTTGCCCTCCGCCCGCAGCGTCCGCACCAGCTGGTAGCCGTCCATCACCGGCATCATCACATCCGCCACGATCAGATCCACATGCTGCCGGTTCAGGATATCCAGAGCCTCCCGGCCGTTCGCCGCCGTCACCACTGTAAATTGATGGCGGAGCTTGGCCTGGGTCAGCAGGCGGACGGCCTCGTTGTCCTCTGCCAGTAAAATCGTTACATGGTAGACGCTGCCGAACTGAAAGCCTACATAAACCGCATTGTGGACGATATGGATAAGGCGCAGCTTGCCGCTATGGAGAAAGCCCCGCTGGGCTACGCGGCGAAGATCCGTGACAAGATTGAAACGCTGCTGGAAGCCCACTATCGGGAAATTTTTGAAAAGTGGTTGGAAACGGAGCGCATTGTCTGTATGCCCTCGTTCCGTCTGCCCGCGTCCATTCACCCCGCCAGCAATACCGACATATACGCCCGTTCGCTGTATACGGCTGAGGATGGCGACATGAACAAGCTGGAACAGAAGCTGATTGTGGAGTTGACCGCCCTGCAAAATGTCCGCTGGTGGCACAGGAATATTGCCAGACAAGGGTTTGCAATCAACGGCTTTATCAAGCATTACCCCGATATTCTGATTATGACCAAAAGCGGCAAGCTCATCTGCGCAGAAACCAAGGGCGAACACCTGAAAAACGATGACAGCCGGGAGAAAATCGCACTCGGTCAAGCATGGCGTACATCAGCGGGCAAGGACTATCGCTATTACATGGTATTTGAGAATGAGGAAAACCTCTTGCCGTCACCTATACCGGCGATGGGCGGAATAATCTGCTGATCTCATTGCTGGCAGCCTTGGCTGAAATGGAGTCCCAGCAAAAGAGCGAGGCAATTAAGGCTGGTATCCGCTGGCGGATGGCAGAGGGTATCTACAAGTTCTCCGTTCAGAATACGCTTGGCTTCTATCGTGATCATTTCGGGCGGCTTGTCATTGAGCCGACCGAGGCAAGAATTGTTGAGTACATCTATGAAAGCTGCTTGGAGAGCGCAACCCCGGCAGAAATCGCCGCCGCACTGACAGAACAGGGTATCAAGTCTCCAATGGGGAACGATCTCTGGTCTGCCAGTACTGTCCGCAGCATCCTCCGAAATGAGAAATACTGCGGTGATGCTTTGATGCAGAAAACCTATACCAAGGATTTTCGCACCCATAAATCCGTCAAAAATACGGATTTAAATATGTATTTCAAGGAAAATCACCACACAGCGATTATCAAAAAAGAGGATTGGATCAAGGTACAAAAGCTGCTGTCAGAGCGGCACAGCACAGCAAAACGAGCTACATTGCGCCGTTTGAGCAATCACTTCGTCGCATACCGTGTAAAGGATGGTCTTTTCAAGGGCTATCTGATCATGGATTCCCGCTGGTCTTTTATGGAACGTCAGGAGTTTATGAAAATCGTGGATGAGGCGCAAAACACTATGAAATGAAAGGATTTTTACTATGAACTTCGATTTTTCCGCTTTGAACTTTGAAACCATCGACTCCAACATCAACGCCTACCCGGACATGTTCCTGAATCAGAATGGCGTGACTTTCACCAAGAAAGTGCTTGAGGACTTGGGTTATCCCGCCTTTGTTTTGTGTCTGCTGGATGCGAAAGCAAGGGTATTGGCGATCCGTTCCTGCAAGAGCAACGAGCCGAAGGGCTTCAAGTTCTCCAAGCCAAGAGGCGAACAGAAAGGTGTTGTTACGATTTCCAACAAGAATCTGCTTGACCCGCTTCGCGCTGTCACCGGCGAGGACTGGATTCCCGGCAAGCGTTACAGGGTGCGCGGGTTCTGGGTTGCCGATGCAAAAACCATGTGCTTTGACCTTAATGAGGGCGTTCAGGAGGACTTTCGCCCTGTTACGCCGAGCAATGATGCAGAATAATCCCTGATATTCAGGGAGAAAAGGGAGAGCAAAAGAGCGGCGGCAAGCCGCCTGAGCGAAAAAGCCCCCCCTCCCTTTTCTCCCTCGCTGCTGCTATGGAAACCGCGGAAAACCGCAAGCGGTTTACACACCGTTCCCAAAGCCTGTGCTTACCCTCTTTTTCCTCTCTGGCTTTCTCCCTATACAGAGAAAAGTGTTCATTTTTACTCCAAGAGCGCGCAGTTACCGTGATGGGTAGAGCGCAGTATGTCAATACGGCATAGAAAAACGAACGGCACATAGGCGATTTTATCCTCAAAAAAGCCCCGAAACGCAACATAAAAGAAGCCCAGCACCACGCCGTTTGACGTGATGCTGGGCTGTTCCTGATTACAGCGATTTTCAGCGGGTGAAGCAATGCTCTGCTTGCAGATAGCTCTTTCGCATTTTGCTGCATGGCGTAGGAATGTACTGTTTCGCAAAATCTCACGCGCAGAAGTATACCGTGTACACTCCATCGTGCTTTACTTTCCGATGTGTTTTTTTCGTGCAGGGAGAAAGAACTTTACTGTTTTCACTACACTCGATTTTAGCACGGCGTTTTTACTGCCCTCACAGTCGATTTACTCTGAAATTAAGCCAAAATGCCGCAGCGCATCCTTGATCGCCTCGACCTTTTCGGGCGGGCAGGGATGATACTCATGCTTTTTCTGTTCAACAGCATTCGGGGCTTTGTGCATATCCAGTCCAACCATGCGCTTGACCTCGACAATATATGCCGTATGAACTTTGAAGCCATACTTTTCCTGCACATACTCCTGAATGCGTTTATAGGTCGGATGCTCCTTAACCTCTCCGGTTTCCACTTCCATTCTGACCTCAACCGTCAGTGGATTTGTTTCCCGTGACAAGAGGACTACCGTCTCCACATGGGCGGTGCCGGGGAACATATCCACGGCGGCGGCCCGCTTGGCTTCGTAGCCGAACTCCCGGAAGATCTTCACGTCCCGGCCCAGCGTCGCCGGGTCGCAGGAGACATAGACCACCTTCTCCGGCCCCATGGCTGCCACGGAAGCGATGACCTCCGGGGCCAATCCCTTCCGGGGCGGGTCCACCGTCACCACATCCGGCCGCAGGCCGTCGCTCTCCAGCTTGGCAGCGATGTCCGCCGCGTCTCCGCAGAAAAACTCCGCGTTTTCGACGTGATTGCGGAGGGCGTTCTCCTTGGCGTCCCGGATGGCGGGGGGCACGATCTCCGCGCCAATGACCCGTTTGGCCGCCTTCGCGAGACACAGGGTAATGGTACCGATACCGCAATAGAGGTCCAATACCGTTTCATTCCCGGTAAGGCCCGCGAATTCCAGCGCCTTGCCGTACAGCACCTCCGCCTGATCTCGGTTCACCTGATAGAAGGAAGGCATGGACAGCTTGAATTCCAGGCCGCAGAGGGTGTCCATCAGATAATTCCGGCCGAACAGCGTCCGATGTTTGTCTCCTAAGACCACATTGCCCCGGTGGGTGTTGCTGTTCAGCAGGACGCCTACGGTATGGGGCACAGCGGCGGTGACATAGGCCGCCAGCTCCGGCTCCCGCGGCACCTTATTGCCGTTGACCACCACGCAGCAAAGGCTTTCGCCTTTCCGGTTCACCCGGACGCAGACATGGCGCACGAGGCCCTTTCCGGTGGTCTCATCGTAGGCGGAGATCTTGTAGCGGCGCATCCACTCCCCCACCGCTTGGGCGGTGCGGTCGGCGGCCTCCGTCTGGATCAGACAGCGGCGGATGGGCACGACCTTGTGGGTCCGAGCCTGAAAAAAGCCGATGGAGCCGTCAGCCCCCACGGGGTACTGGCTCTTGTTGCGGTAATGCTCCGGGTTTTTCGCCCCCAGGATCTCCTCCACGGTCAGTTCCAGCCCGCCGATGCGGGTCAAAGCGTCCTGCACCCGCTGGCGCTTGGCCCACAGCTCCTCCGGATAGGTGAGGTGACGGTAGGCGCAGCCGCCGCACTTCCCGGCATAGGGGCACTCCGGCTCCATGCGTTCGGGAGACGGATTATGGATCTTTACGATCTCACCGGCGCAGGAAGTTTTCATCACCTTGGTGATCCGGAGGTCGATCTCCTCCCCCCGGACGGCGTGGGGCACGAACACCACCGCCCCGTTTACCCGGGCGATCCCCAGCCCCTCGCTGGAATAGCCGTCAATAACGGCTGTATAGACGCTGCCTTTTTCCAATGCTTCCATGGCTTTTATCCCTTTTATTCTCAATTGAATTCAGATGGCTCTCGATTCCGCAGTGGCAGGGATGGATGTGTACGGGAAAGACCTGTTTGGGTTTCCTGCACCACTTGAACCAATCCGTTTTTGGTAGCTTACAAGTCTCGAAAACGCACGGCAGCGGGGAGCATCGCCCCCGCTGCCGTGCGGCGTACCCTGCGGGTAGGTATATTCTATCAGGATTCCTCCCACTTGTCCAGAAGCTGCCGGAGCTGATCCGCCCAGCGGCCAAGGGTCTTGTTGTCTCGGCCCTTGGAGCGGCGGATGACGTCTACCATCCGCTGACCCAGCGCCACCAGACGCTCGTAAGCAGAACTGACCCGCTGGCCGCCCACAGCCTTGGCCTTTCGCTCCGGCAGATAGCCGGGAGCCACGATCTGATCCTCGATCAGATCATAGACCTCGGTGTACTGGGGCGCATGGGCGGTGAAGCCCAGCTTTTCCACGCTCTCGGCGAAATAGGGAGCCACCTCCCGGTCGCCGTGGACGATGAACACGTGCTGGGGCTTGGGGGCCTTGATGTCAGCGATCCACGCCAGCAGGTGATCCCGGTCGGCATGGGAGGAAAGGCCCTGGAAGTTCACGATCTTGGCGTGAACGGCGATCTCTTCGCCGAAGAGCTTCACACTTCTGACGCCCTCCAGCAGGGAGCGGCCCAAGGTGCCCTCCCCCTGATAGCCCACGAACACGATGGTGCACTCCGGCTTCCAGAGGTTGTGCTTCAGGTGGTGACGGATACGGCCCGCGTCGCACATACCGGAGGCGGAGATGATGACCTTGGGGATACCGTCCTCGTTCAGCCCCTTGGATTCCTCCACCGTCTCCGTCATGCGGAGGTTGGAGAAGTTGAACATGTGGGTGCCGTCCTGCACCAGCGCCAGAGCGTCGGCATCTAGATAGCCGTCCAGATCCCCGGTAAAGATGGTGGTGGCACGGCGGGCCAGAGGCGAGTCGATGTAAACCGGAAAATCCGGGTTGGACTTCACAAGGCCCTTGTCCTTGACCTCCCGGATGAAGTACAAAAGCTCCTGGGTACGGCCCACGGCGAAGGCCGGGATCACCACGTTGCCGCCCCGGGCCATGGTATCGTCGATGATCTTCGCCAGGTTCTCGGTGTAGCTCCACACCTCCGTGTGGTTGCGGTTGCCGTAGGTGGACTCCATCACCACATAGTCCGCCCCGGCAAAGTGGCTGGGATTCCGGATGATGGGCTGATCCACATTGCCCAGGTCGCCGGAGAAGATCAGCTTTTTGGTGACGCCGTTTTCCGTGGCGGTGACGGTGATGCAGGCGCTGCCCAGCAGATGCCCTGCGTCGGCAAAGCGGACGCTGACGCCCTCGCACAGTTCCACATCCTCGCCGTATTCGCAGGTGGTGACGTACTGCTTCACATTTTCCGCGTCCTCAATGGTATACAGCGGCTCCACCTTGGGGGCGCCGGAACGGGCTGCCTTGCGGTTTTTCCACTCGGCGTCGGACTCCTGAATGTGGGCGGAGTCCAGCAGCATGATATCCATGAGGTTAGCCGTCACACGGGTGGTGAGGATGCGGCCCCGGAAGCCCTGCTTCACCAGCATGGGCACCCGGCCGGTATGGTCGATATGGGCGTGGGTAATGAGCACGAAGTCGATACTGCCGGGATGGAAGGGCAGGGCTTCGTTGTTCACCTCGTCACGCCCTTGCTGCAAGCCGCAGTCGATCAGGATGTTTTTGCCGTTGACCTCCAGACAGTGACAGCTGCCGGTCACGCACTGGTCAGCGCCGTAAAAGCTCAGCTTCATAATGGGCCTCCTTCTTTTTTCGTCCGGGTTTTCCGCGTTGTTCTCCTGTTAAGATCATCTTAACACAAGGCCCCGGAAAGCACAAGAAAGGTTTCGCGAACTTCTCCGGTCATTTTACCGGGTTTGCCGGAATATGCCGGAACTTTTTTTATTCTCTCACGTCTGTTATAATGGAGAAGTATAGAATCTGTTTTGTAATTATCGAAAGGAGCGGTCTTCATGAAGAATGTGTTCACCTTCTGCTGTGCCCTGTGCCTGCTGGCCCTCACCGCCTGCGGCTCTGCCCCCAAGATCAGTGAAGAAGCATCTGATCTGGAGGTCAACAACCATGAGGGCGTCACCATGACGGTGGTGGATGGCTCCGCCTATCCGGGGCAGGTCGAGGTGACGATCCTCAACACCACGGACACGGAGATCGACAGCGGAAACAGTGCTGATTTCTTCCTTCAGGTAGAACAGGACGGCCAGTGGTATGATCTGGAAGAAAATGGAGACTTTTCCAACACGGCGGAAGCCTATATCTTTGAAAAAGACATGCCGAGGGAGATGGCCTTCCAGTGGGCTGGCCGCTACGGCTCTCTGGATACCGGCCACTACCGGGCGGTCAAGTGGTTTTTCGAGTTTCATGAAAACGAGACGGAACAGGACAAGCGGGTCGTGGATTTTGCGCTGGCGGCGGAATTTGACATTAAATAGCCTTGCTTCCGGCTTTCCGTTCCCCGATTCTGACGGCTGCAAAAAGCTGTTAAACGATTATCCTCTCAGCCGCGCAGATATTTTGTAAACTTTTTTCGTATCTTTCCCATTTTTCTTTGCAATCCCGGAGCGAATATGATATAGTATGCTTGTTTTATTGTGGGCGGCTATGTTCCCGCTCATTTTATATGGTATATTCTCTTCCCGCCCAGAGCCGGGCGGAAGCGTGAAAGGATGTTTTTAAACCTATGGGATTTCTGAAATCTATCTTTGGCGATTACAGCTCCCGGGAGCTGAAATCCATCTACCCCATTGTGGATAAGATCGAGGCGCTGGGCGATGAATACAAGGCCCTCACCGATGCCGAGCTTCAGGCCAAGACCCCGGAGTTCAAGGAGCGTCTTGCCAACGGCGAGACCCTGGATGACATTCTGCCGGAGGCCTTTTGCCACCGTGCGGGAGGCCGCGGACCGTGTATTGGGCATGCGTCCCTACCGGGTGCAGCTGGTGGGCGGCATCGTGCTGCATCAGGGCCGGATCGCCGAGATGAAGACCGGTGAAGGCAAGACCCTGGTAGCCACCCTTCCCGCCTATCTGAACGCGCTGACGGGCAAAGGTGTCCATGTTGTCACCGTCAATGACTATCTTGCCAAGCGCGACTCCGAATGGATGGGCAAGGTCCACCGCTTCCTGGGTCTGAAGGTGGGCCTCATCATCCACGGCCTCACCGCTCAGCAGCGCAAGGACGCCTACGCCGCCGACATCACCTACGGCACCAACAACGAGATGGGCTTCGACTACCTCCGCGACAATATGTGCATCTATTCCAGTGAGTTGGTGCAGCGGGGCCACAGCTTCGCCATCGTGGACGAGGTGGACTCCATCCTGATCGATGAGGCCCGTACTCCCCTGATTATTTCCGGTCAGGGCGAAAAGTCCACCCAGATGTACGATATGGCGGAGATGTTCGTCTCCCGCCTGAAGAAAAAGGTAGTTGTGCAGGTGGACGATAAGGAGGAAGAGGACTCCCACATCGATGCCGACTATATTGTGGACGAAAAGGCCAAGACAGCCACCCTCACCGCCTCCGGCATTGCCAAGGCGGAGGAATTCTTCCATGTGGAGAACCTGTCCGATCCCTCCAACGCCACGCTGAACCACCACATCAATCAGGCGTTGAAGGCCCACGGCACCATGAAGCGGGATATTGACTACGTGGTGAAGGACGGCGAGGTCATCATCGTGGACGAGTTCACCGGCCGTCTCATGTTCGGCCGCCGGTACTCCAACGGTCTCCATCAGGCCATCGAAGCCAAGGAGCATGTCAACGTCAACAGTGAAAACAAGACCCTGGCTACCATCACCTTCCAGAACTACTTCCGTCTGTACGATAAGCTCTCCGGTATGACCGGTACCGCCATGACTGAGGCGGAGGAATTCGGCACCATCTACAACCTGGACATCGTGGAGATCCCCACCAACCGTCCCAATCAGCGCGTAGACCATCACGACGTGGTGTACAAGACCGAGGCCGGCAAGTTCCGTGCGGTCATCCCGCAGGTGAAGGAATGTCACGAAAAGGGACCAGCCGGTACTGGTTGGCACCGTGTCCATTGAGAAGAACGAGCTGCTGAGCCACCTGCTCCAGCGGGAAGGCATTCAGCACAATCTGCTGAACGCCAAAAACCACGAGAAGGAAGCCGAGATCGTGGCTCAGGCCGGTAAGCTGGGCGCCGTCACCGTGGCCACCAACATGGCCGGCCGTGGTACGGATATCATGCTGGGCGGCAACGCCGAGTACCTCTCCCGGGCCGATCTGGTGAAGGCCGGCTACTCTGAGGAGGTCATCGTGGACGCCACCGGCTACGCCGACACCGACAACGCCGATATTCTGGCCGCCCGGAAGGTGTTTGCCGAGCGGATGGCCTATCACAAAGCCATCATCAAGGAAGAGGCTGAAAAGGTCCGTGCGGCCGGCGGCCTGTTCATCATCGGCACCGAGCGTCACGAATCCCGCCGGATCGACAATCAGCTCCGTGGCCGTGCCGGCCGTCAGGGCGACCCCGGCGAGACCCGGTTCTATATCTCTCTGGAAGATGACCTCATGCGTCTGTTCGGCGGCGACCGCATCCAGAACATGATGGAGAAATTCGATCTGGACGAGGACACCCCCATCGAAAACAAGATGCTGACCCGTGCCATCGAAAACGCCCAGACCACCGTGGAGAGCCGCAACTTCCAGTCCCGTAAGTCCGTTCTGGAATACGACGACGTCATGAACAAGCAGCGTGAGATCATCTACGCCCAGCGCCGTCAGGTGTTGGACGGTCTGGATATCAAGGAGACCGTGCTAAACATGATGCACACCTCCGTCAGCAACCATGTGGCACTGGCCTTCGGTGAAAATCAGCAGCTGGACGCCGCCCAGTATCACGAGATGCTCAAGGGCATGGAGGGTATCTACTTCGCCAAGGGCGCCGTGGAATTCTCCGACGAGGAAATTCCCTCCAAGACCCAGAGGACTTTGACGAGGCGTTCATCGCCGCCGCCGAAAAAGACCTATGAGGCCAAGGAGCAGGAGTTCACCACGCCTATCATGCGGGAGCTGGAGCGTGTCATCATGCTCCGGGTGGTAGACGAATACTGGATGGACCACATCGACGCCATGGACGACCTGAAGCAGGGCGTCCGGCTCCAGGGCTACGGCAACAACAACCCCGTGGACGTCTACAAGCGGGAATCTCTGGAAATGTTCGAGGAAATGGTCTCCGCCATTCAGGATGAGACCGTCCGCCGGCTGTACTCCGTCCGTCTGCGGAAGGATGAGGAAGTCAAGCGGGAGCGTGTGGCCAAGGCCACCGTGGAGAACGTGGGCGGCGATGGCACCACGCCTAAAAAGCAGCCCGTGAAAAAGACCATCAAGATCGGCCGCAACGATCCCTGTCCCTGCGGCAGCGGGCTGAAGTGGAAGAAGTGCACCTGCAAGGAGTATCACCCGGATCTGTAAGATCCCGTGCACGCCGCGCCGCCCTGCGGCGTTGATCAGTTCCCCGTTTCCCTTTCCCACTGCCGAAAGGGGAACGGGAACTCCAGAAAATATCATATCCCTGCCCTCTGGCTTTCCAGAGGGCATTTTTTAAGAAAGCAAGCGAGGTTAACTATGCCCTTTCAACAGCATGAGCAAACCGGTCTGGTGTGGTTCACCGCCGATGTTTTGAATGAGGCCCCCACGGCTTTTCCACCCGGAAGGGCGGTGTATCCCCCGCACCGTGGGACAGCCTGAACCTCCGCCCCGGACAGGGGGACGGCCCGGAAAAGCTGCGGGAAAATTACCGCCGCTTTTTCGCCATTCTGGGCCTGGATGAGACCCGTGCGGTCCTCAGTCAGCAGACCCACACAGCCAACATCCGCCCCGTTACGGCGGAGGATGCCGGGAAGGGCCTGCTCCGTCCCCGTGACTACTCGGATGTGGACGCCCTTATCACCAACGTCCCCGGTCTGCCCCTGACGGTCTTTTCCGCCGACTGCGGCACCGTGCTGCTGTACGATCCCGTCCATCAGGCCATCGGCGCCGTTCACGCCGGTTGGCGGGGCTGCGCCGCCGGGATCGTGGAGAAAACCGTGGCAGCCATGGGTGCGGCCTATGGGAGCCGTCCCGCCGAGCTGCTGGCGGCACTTGGCCCCTGCATCGGCCCCTGCTGCTTCGAGACAGACGGAGATGTGCCGGAGGCCATGCAAGCCGCATTGGGAGCGGATGCCGACGCCTATATCACGGTCAAAGGTCCCAAATTCCATGTGGATCTGGCCGGGCTGAACCGCCAATGGCTGCTGCGCGCCGGTCTGCTGCCGGAGCGGATCGAGGTCTCCGGCATCTGCACCGCCTGCCGCCCCGACCTGTTCTGGTCGCACCGGAAAATGGGCGATCAGCGAGGCGTCCAAGTGGCCGTCATTTCTCTGAAGGAGGGCCTATGAAACGAATCACCGCCTGGGCGGCGGTCCTGACTCTGACCCTCTCCCTTCTGACCGGCTGCGCCCAGATCGACGAATCCTCCGCAGATGAATTGCCCTTTCCGTCGGAGGAGACCCCCGTAGAGGAAGAACACAGCGGTCTGCCCGCCGTGTTCGCCCTGCCCTATTTAGAGGGGCAGCCTCTGAATCCCCTCACCTGTCCCGACGGTGTTCAGCAGACGGTGGCCTCCCTCCTTTATGAGGGACTGTTCCGGCTGGATCAGACCTTCACTCCCCAGCCGCTGCTGTGCGCGTCCTACACCTACGATTCGGAAACGCTGACCTACAAGCTGACCCTCCGTGACGGCGTGGTGTTTTCCGACGGCTCTCCCCTCACCGCCGCCGACGTGAAGGCCACCCTCAACGCCGCCCGCAGCTCCGCCCGCTACGCCAGACGGCTGTCGGATGTCAAAAGCATTTCCGCCGGGGACGGTGCGGTGACCCTGACCCTCAACCGCCCCAATACCGGTCTGCCCGCTCTGCTGGACATTCCCATTCTGAAGTCCGGCACAGAGAAGCACAGCGTCCCTCTGGGAACCGGTCCTTACCTCTATGACGAAAGCAGCGAAAGCTGTCTGATCGCCAGTCAGAACTGGTGGCGGCACATCAGTCAACCGGTGGAACGGATCTCCCTCACCGGTACAGCGGATCAGGAGTCCATGCTCTACCGCTTTTCTTCCCGGGATGTGCAGCTGATCGTGGCAGATCTCACCGGCACGGACCCTGTTGCCGTTTCCGGCAGCGTCAGCTACGATGATGCCGACACCACCGTGTTTCAGTATCTGGGGGTCAATGTCTCCGCAAAGGGTCTGGACGATGCCGCGTTCCGCCGCTGCCTTTCTCTGGGCGTCAGCCGCAGGGCCTTGGTGAGCAGCTTGCTTTCCGGCCACGCTAAGGCAGCGCAGTTCCCCGTTTCTCCGGTGTCCCCTCTCTATCCGGCAGACTTGGAGCAGACAGATTCCGTAGTGGCCTTCACCGATGCTCTGAATGCCTGTGAGATCCGGCCCAGCCGCACGCTGCGCCTGTTGGTCAACAGCGAAAACAGCTTCAAGGTCTCCATGGCCCGGCAGATCGCCGCCGCATTTACAGCTGCCGGCGCTGCCACAGAAACCGTGGAGCTGCCTTGGGAGGAATACACCGCTGCACTGACCGCCGGCCGCTTTGACCTTTATTACGGTGAGGTACGGCTGACGGCGGACTGGGACGTTTCCTCCCTGCTCGCCACCGGCGGCAGTCTCAATTACGGTGGATGGAGCGATCCCCAGTGCGATCAGCTTTTGGAGGGTTGCCGCTCCGGAGGAAACCGGGAAACGGCGGTTCGTGGCCTGTGCCGGTACCTGCAGAGTCAGGCTCCCATCCTGCCCATCTGCTTCAAGACAGTCTCCACACTGTACGAGTCTGATGTGCTGGAGGGGCTGACCCCCACCGCCGCCGAGCCATTTTACGGGTTGGAAAATATCTCCATTCACCTCCGGGTGAACTGAGCAAGCTTTTTCCATTGAAAGCGCACCATGGAAAAGATTCCTTGCGTGACATTTCTCCCGGCTTCTGATAGACTGACGCTGAGGTGAGGCATGATGCGTGACATTGGAAAAAACATTCGGGATCTGCGTCAGCAAAAGCATCTGACGCAGGAGGAACTGGCAGAGCAGCTGTTTGTCACCCGGCAGACAGTCTCCAACTATGAAAACGGCCGCACCCGGCCCGATGTGGATCAGATTCTGCGGTTAGCGGAGATTTTTGATACAGACGCCAACGCTGTCCTCTATGGCCCACCAGTGCCAGAAGGGCGAAAAACTGCTCTGATCCAAGCTGCGGCAGGCTGTGGGCTGACTGCGGTCATCTATCTGCTGTATCGGTTTTTCCTGCCAACAGCCCAGGATATCCAAAGCTTCCACTATGACCCGCGTTGGACCGCAGCTTTGATGTATGTGGTGCGGCCCGTATTCTTATTGCTTCTGGGCTGGTCGCTGGTACAAGTATTGTCTCTCGCCGCGGCAGTCAAGCTCCCGGAAAAGCCGTGGGTCCGCTGTCTTCGCCGGGGCCTTTTGGCCATTGTTCTCTGCGGTATCCTGTCCTCACTCTTTGTTTGTATCGCCTTCTTTGTAGATGTAGGGAATGTATACTCGGTTCTCAGGCCGTTTCTCTATCGGATCATAAAGTGGAATCAAAAACCGATTTTCCATCCCCTTTTGGGTGCGCTTCTCTGTCTTCTGGGCTTTCCGCCGAAGCGAAAGGCCCCGGTAGAAAAACAGATTTCTCAATAAAAGCCACGGTGCCACGAGCATTGCTCATGGCACCGTTTTTTTCATTCCATCCTTCCCGGATTCGCCTTTCCGGTGATCTGTTCCACGGTGATGCGCCAGACCGCTGTCTTTCCCCGGCACTCCGAAAAATCGCCATGGCTTCTGGGGTGCTCTGGTGCCAGTCTCATGCACAGCAGCCGCAGTGCCTTTACCTTGTCTGCCTCATCCGTCAGTTCTTCCACTCTGCCCAACATGACTGCGGAGGCGTAGCGCGTGGTCAGGGCCGGCTGGTCCACCCATGCGCCGCCTTCCACACAGGTGACACACACCTGCGGCTGGTGGTTCAGACAGTCCGTCTTTTTCACCGGCCTGCGCGCAGTGAATATACAGGCAGTTCCCCTCCCGCGCAAAATTCACCGGCACGGCATAGGGCGTTCCGTCCGGCTTTGTCATAGCCAGTACGCCATAGGAGCAGCGCTCCACAATTTCCCACGCCTGCTCAGCGCTGACTTCACGATCCTTTCTTCTCATAACTCTCACATTTTCCTTTCTTTCATATCCGCTGTCATAACCTGTTCCGTCGGCAGGCCGCCATCAGTCACAGGAACACAGACGGTTTAAAAATTATTATCACAGGACTGTCATTCTTCCCGCTTCGTGGCATAGTGCCTGTACACTGCCTCCACATCTGTTGTATCTGCCCGGGCCGATTCCGGTAATGCGGCCCAATAGCTTACCAGCGCTACTACCATTTTCTCCCCAGAACCAAGCGTTTTTTCAGGTTCATGGTGTACCTCCTTCGATCAGCGCCAGTTTCCGTTTCCGGGGCAGCTTTTTGATAGCCGCCTCCCGGCGCTGGGCGGCGGAGCGGTCCGAAGCCTCCTCTGTGTAGGCCAGCGTCACCGGCGGCCGGGTGCGGGTGTATTTGGCCCCGGTCCCGTTCTGGTGCTCCCGGAGCCGACGGGCCACGTCGGTGGTGGAGCCGGTGTACAGGCTGCCGTCCCCGCAGCGGAGCATATAGACATACCAGGCCATTCTCCCACCCCCTTTTCTGCCATTTTAACACGCCGTCCCCGCTACCGCAAGACATAGGGATTTCCCTTCCCGTCATAAAGGCCGCCATCATCGTCGGCAAGAAGGTACTGGACACCGCAGAGTCTCAGTTTCAGGCAATGGAAAGCCCTGCCTCAGGTGGCAAACATCCACGCCAAGCCGGAGGACCTTCCCGCTGTTATAGAAAAGGCTCTGGCGGACATCGACGGCCCGGTCCAGCCATATCGATCGACGCGGTGATGGAACAGGAGCAGGTTGGCTGATTTGGCAGAACAGAACCACTCCGACGCAAAAAGCATAAGGGACAACGAGAACCAAGCGCTTCTCCGTGAAACATTCTCCTGCGTCATTAAGATCGTCAGTATATCGCCAAGAGCTATATTCCAAGCAAAAAGCGAGGCAGGCTGCCCTAAACGGACAGCCTGTCTTACACGTTTATATATGTTGTTTCGCTTATTGATAGGAAAACTGAGGATTCTGCACACAGCGCTTTCCGCCGCTGATCTCAACATGACAGCCATTCATGTAGCCTGCGGCATCCGAGGCCAAAAACACCAATACCTTTCCCAGGTCCTCCGGCGTACCGAAGCGGCGGCACGGGATGTCTGCCAACAGCGCATCACCGTACTTCTCAATGCTCTCCGCAGCGATCTCTGTTGCGATCATACCCGGCACATAGGCCACAGCACCCGGATATTGGCGGCCGCAAACTCTGCCGCCATGGATGCGCTGAGATTTTTTCACGGCAGCCTTTGCGGCACTGTATGTTGCCCGCCCCGCATTGGGGTCCAGCGCTGCGAAGGAAGAAGCGTTCAAAATCACGCCGCCCCCTGCGCCTTCATGTACGGATAGGCAGCCTTTGCCCGCCAAGGCCTTTTGGACTCAGCAGTTGAAAGCATTTTTTGATATGTGCGTCGAGATAATAACAGGACACATCAGGCGCTCGCCCTCAAACAGATAATCTACAAGCAGTTGGACCGCTTTATATCCCTGCTGATAAGGACTTTGATCGATTAAAAATTGGACTGTACCATTCTTCATGTAGGTAATATTTCGCTGTGTGGCGTCAAACCCCACAATCTTTTGAACATCGGCGGTCCCTCGTTCGTATACCGCCTGCGCTACGCCGCTCAGGCCCGCGCCGCTGACGAAGATACCCGTGATGTTCGGCATCTCATTCAAGACATCCGCGTACGAGCGTATGCAACATCATGATAGCCTTCTCCATAAATGATCCGGTATCCTGACGATGCCTTTGGGGCAAGGCCCCATTGCTCCAGAAATCCCTCTATCCGTTTTTCGCTGTCCTTATGCTGGGGCGCGATCAAAACGTATCCGTCAGGTGGGGAGATCTGCCGCATCAAAAGCGCCGCACATTTTCCGGCGCGGCAGGAGTCAATGCCCACATAGCAGTTTCTCAGTGCCGGCCGCACATCTTGATTATACGTAAAAACAGGAATTCCCTGATTCTTCAGGATCTGAAGCCGTTCGTCAAACGCCTTGGACTCGATCCCGCGTAAAACGATCCCTTGACCCTCGGAAGCGATCATCTCATCGATCTTCTGCAAATACAGCAGCTCATCATCCGGAGAAACCACTTCGATCACAGCTTCGATTCCATGCTGCTGTGCATAGGCGACACCGTCTTCTATGCCCTGCTTGATCTGTTCTTGAAAGTCCGGTTCACGCGCTGATAGAAAGATCCCGATCCGGTTTCTCTTTTTCGCTATTGAAAAAGCTCGGCCCAATGTGTTCGGCTGAAAATCCAGCTCGCGCATGGCCTGTCGAACTCTCTCGGCAGTTTCGCTCTTGACCTCTCCCCGATGGTGGAGAACGCGGTCAACGGTTCCACGCGACACACCGGCCATCTTTGCCACCATTTCAACGGTTACCATTACACTGACCTCACGTATCGTATCTCATTGTCATTTCCGTGTTCGTGCACGAAACAGGGGTTAAAAGAGTGCTCCGAATCGAGCACTGATTTAAACATGTAAAAACATCAAAATCTCAACAGACTTTGCGCCGGTACAAGAGAATGTTCTAACCAAAATCTATGGCGTTCCCATCTTGCGGACCAAGCCGCATTTGGCCAAACCGGACGATTGCCACAGTAATGGATTGGAATGCAAAAAAAAAAAATCACAAACGATCTAAATTGGCCTTTTTAAAATATCATACTATTTCTTGTTTTCAATTGTGAGAATTTTATAAATATTTAACATTTTTTGTGCTATTTGCACAGCGCTTGCGGCAATGATCATCATTTCTCAATATGCATTTTAAAGCTGTACCACTTGTATATCGTTCAGGAGAGAAGGCTTCCAAACGGTTTCGATCCCTAAAAAGCAAGCTTTTCGGATCGGACGAAAGCCCCCTCTCCCTCAGTTCTTCACTATCAGCTTATTGCTTCACCAGATACTGCTCGATCGCCGCGTCCAGCAAGGCGATTTCTTCCCGAAGTCAGCATCCACTGATAGACAGCGCAGTTTTCTTCGATCTTCCGTCTGCTCTGTGCGCCGACAATACAGGAAGAAACAAATTCCTTCTGTGCACACCAGTTCAGTGCGATTTGAGACAGGGGCACGTTATCCCGATCAGCGGAGATCCGATCCATGACTTCCAGGACCTTCATAAACCTTAGAGAACATTGGCTCCTGGAAGTGCTTATAAAAACGGTTCCGACTGTCCGTGGCTTCAAAGGTTGTCAGCTTCCGGAATGCCCCCTGTTAAGATCCGCCGCCCAGAGAACCGTATGTCATGACGCCCATGCCCTGTTCAGCCGCCCACTTCATCTGTTCTTCATTTGTGCGGACAACCATAGAGTACTGCGGCTGATAGGCTTCCAACGTACAATACTGTCCGATCTCCTCCATTTGCTCCCTTGTAAAGTTGGAAACACCGATATGAAGAACCTTACCGGATTTTTTTAAGCGCATTCAGTGCGTCAGCAGTCTCAACAAAGTCGGTATTGACATCCGGCCAATGAATCAGCATCAGGTCGATATAATCCGTCTGCAGGTTTTTGAGGGAATCGTCGCACTGCTGAATGATTTTGTCATAGTGTCCGTCACTTTCCGCACTTTGTTGCCACTATGACCCTTTGGCGCGTTCCGCTCTGCTTGAGCGCCTTCCCCACCAGACATTCGGCTGCACCGGCATGATAGGCCGGTGCGGTATCAATAAAATTGACACCATTTTCCACTGCGGCGCAGATCGCATCAATACGGGTCTCTTCCGGATTGTCATCCCAGCCCGCTCCGCCGATCCCCAGGTTCCCAGCGCCATCTCGGACACCTTCATCCCGGTTTTTCCAAACTCCTTATACCGCATGTTCATTCCACCTTTCTGCACCTCTCAACGAGCATACGCCCGGAGGCATCCGCGGTCAATAAGAACAGAAACCCCGGCCGGCGCACCGTCAGTGCACCGAGGTCGGTGCTCCTATTCTCCCAGACCCATGTTGCGTTCGCTCCTAATTAAAATGCCCCGCAGTTTTTCGGCCCATGGCCGCACTGAAAAGCAAGACCCTGAGCCTGATCTCCAGAGCACGTGATCTGTACTTTCGTTTTAGGGGCTCTTTTTATAGAAACCGGTATGTAATTTACACCTGTTGGCGTCATCTGTCAACGGGAGCAGCTGCCGCCGCATGAAAAAATCAGAGCAGTCTCTCTGCAGCCGCCATCAGTCCCTGCCATTCATTTTAACACGCCGTCCCCGCCGCCGCAAGACATAGGGACTTCCCTTCCTGTCATAAAGGTGAACAGGAGGTGGTGCGCATGATCTCTGCCGCGCTGATGCTGTTTGCCAATACGCTTTTATTTTCTCTGCGGCTGGACCGCAGCGGGTCCTTTCCCCGGCCCCTTTCCGCCAGTGAGGAAAGGATATGGCTGGAACGTCTGGCTCAGGGGGACCCGGAGGCCCGGAATGTCCTCATTGAGCGGAATCTTCGCCTTGTGGCACATATTGTGAAGAAATACTATGCGCAAAGTTCCGATCAGGATGACCTGATCTCCATTGGCACCATTGGTCTTATCAAGGGATCTCCAGCTTTGATCCTCCAAAGGTGCCCGGCTAGCTACTTACGCAGCAAGATGTATTGAAAATACTATCCTCACATAGCGGAACTATCGGAGGATGAAGTAGCAAAACAGGCACCTTTTGGTGCAAAATGGCGCCTGCTGGCGCAAGTGGAAGTCCGCTGCTACATTCTGATTTCCAATATATCAGGTTCAGTAAAAAGTAGCCCCACTACAAATTCTTCAATTTCCGGTGATGCTGCCGCACAAGTTTCAGGATGCTGAAAAGTTTAATTTGCAGTTCTCGGATTTTGCAGAAATCACCGAAACAGCGGACAAGCTTCGCTGGCTCCGATACCAGAAAGGCTTGCGGCAGAGAGACGTAGCTGACTACGCCGGTATATACCGAAGTACTTATATTCGTTATGAAGAATATGGAAAGGACTTTTACTCTCCGAAGCACATGGAGAAAATCGCGCAGCTTTTCGAGGTTCCAGTCGAAAGACTTCTGGATGACTACAATCTCTTTCTGAGAAACGGCCAGGGTAAGCAGATCAAGGCAATTCGAATGAAGCTTGGCCTAACGCAAAGAGAGAGTATGCTGATAGGCTAGGCATCAGCCTTTGCAACCTCAAACAATGGGAGCAGAACAGAAAACAACTTTTCAAATCCACTTGGGAGAAGTACTTCAAATAGAGGGTAAATGCTCTTAACTGCGATGAGAATGTACTGCGTGACTGTCGTATACAGAATAACCGAGCAGACTGGTCTTGATAATCAGTCTGCTCGGTTTTCTATCAGGTCAGCGTTCATGAGAACCTTGTGGATTTATTATGCTTGTTCTTTCAAATGCTTCACTACTGCATCTACCAGCTCTAACTTTTGCTCCGTGGAACAGGGCAACTTCAAGATGTTCTTCAGTGCCTGCTCTGCATGAAATTTTGCAAGTTCATGGGCAAGTTCCTTTTGTGCTTGCTCTGACTTGGGATAGATTAGAAAAACTTCCATTGTTGCCCTCCTTTCCAGAGCGTTTGCTGCTTCACTCTATGTGCGTTTTCCATTGCATATGCCGTGTCTGAATATTCCCAGACTTCGAATTCAGCATGTAGACCTCCTTCTACATAAACTCAAGAGCTCTTCAGAATAAATGTAGAAAAAAGAGGGCCTTTTGACCACCTAACGGGATAAAAATCTTCCAACGATTGACGATGCAGGAAGATAGGAAGAAAAAGAAACAGCCCTGCTGCAGTTTACTCTGCAACAGGGCTGCTCTCTTTAATAATCTCTGCGTCTTTGCAATGACTGACCAAATATCCTTTTCGAATTGGATACTCCCATGAAATAACGGAGCCAAAAAGAAAAGGGCCTCCTTTATGTTCCTCAAAACCACATAATCGGTTCGGTTGTCTTGGAGGTGTTGATGCGTTTCATAATATCTAACCCGCACACTTTCAGATACGGAATCTGCAGCAAAGTAGGTCGCAATAAGGCCGTCAATAAGCGCGACCTCATCCATCGTAAAGAA
>VOFG01000970.1_pt1 | contig 26000 bp, 32 predicted proteins | sample 5384171 | NCBI WGS metagenome assembly VOFG01 (sample SAMN12384726, study PRJNA508395) | human gut metagenome | isolation source: healthy gut F | host: Homo sapiens | reverse complement strand
AGTAAAGGTCTCTTCTATGTCCGTTCCAACTCAGTTGGTAATAAAGATTTTACTGCAAATATCACAAAATGCATTTTTGCTAACATGAGTAATAAAGTATTCTTTAGTCAAGATACTAAAACTGATAATCTGACATTTAACTCGAACTATTATTTCGAGGCACCTTCCTTACTATCAATACCTGAAGGTGGAGCCGGTAAAGTGGTAGACGCAACTGGAGTCACTCTTGATCCAGGCTTTACAGATGCAGCAAACGGTAATTTCAAAGTATCTAACCAAACAATCATAGATAATGAAATTGGTGATCCACGCTGGAGAAAATAAGATTTTATAAAATCTAGTTAAGCTAAAAGAGGCTAAAATCAAATAATATTTTAGTCTCTTTTCTCAAGATAGCGATACTCGTATTCGGGCATCGCTATCTTTTTTATTATTATTCCAAAGAAGTAATGACGTACATCATTCGCTCGCATTTTGTACACCATTCATCCAATTCTTATACATCTTTTCCTTAAATCTTCTACATCCTTGGAGTGACTCTAGTACATCATCATAACAACTCTTGTACTTCTTTCTATTTACTCTAATACAAAATTTCTTTGATAAACTCAATAGCTGACAGCCAGTTCACGTACCAAATCATCCACTACGAGGTCTCCATTATCCATGTTCTGCTCCATCAATTCAACCAGTTTATCCATAAACTTATGGTCATTTGGAGACATTTCGAACAGTCAGTTGTAGGTTCAGTTTCCTGACACATCTTCTTCAGCAGACGGCATATCCGTCTTCAGCCATGCCGACAGGCAGGCTTCCTCCTGACCGGTAGAAATATTGATATGCATCAGGCTATCGCGGTAGAAACTTTGCAGTTTCTTGCGCTGTATCAACAAGTTTTCTACACGTGCTTGCAGATAGGTAGCACTGAAAGGCTTCGTGATATAATCATCCGCACCATATTCCAATCCCTCCAGTTTGCTTTCAATCGTAGTTTTGGCAGTAAGCAGGATGATAGGTATATGGCTGGTCATCATATCCGCACGCAGTTCACGTGTCATTTCGATACCATCTTTTTCAGGCATCATCACATCACTGATGATAATATCCGGCAGGTACTTCAAAGCCTTGCTTGCCCCCTCCTTACCGTCAGCAGCTTCCACCACCCTGTATACCGGAGTAAATATACTGCGCAAGAATTCACGTAACTCCTGATTATCTTCGACTAACAGCATCAATTCTTTGGAGTTCTCTTCTTTCGCAAATTCTTCCCCATACACATCATCAATCTTCTCCAGAATCATCGCTTACCAACGTTTCAGACTGAATGGAAGAGTTGGCTATGTCCACTACCTGCCCCATTCTTACCGGAGCTTCCGCATCTTCAAGGATAAATTCGACTTCTTATCGTAATGTTCTTTTCCCTTGAGGAAATTGACTTTGAAGCAACTCCCTTCTCCCAAATGGCTGTCAACGGAAATAGTCGCTTTTGCATTTCCACCAACTTCTTTCACCAATGAAAGTCCGATACCCGTACTAGCCTGATTGAAAAGATTCTTGTCCACCAGATTCTCAAAACGGACAAACAAGGATTTCTTTTTATTTTCCGCGATACCGATTCCCTGGTCTTGCACACCGATAGAAACGGTATTCTCATCTTCACGAATAAACATCGTAATCATCTTGCCGTTCGGCGTATATTTGAAAGCATTGGAAAGCAGGTTAAACACAATCTTTTCCAGCTTATCGGCATCCACCCAAAGATAAAGATGTTCCTTTTCGGTCTGGAACAGGAAATCAATCCGATGTTCCTCGGCCACAGCTTCGAAATTATCCATGACCTTACGGACAAAGGACACAATATCCACACGTTGTACCTGCATCTTCATCTTCTTATTCTGAATCTTACGGAAGTCCAGAATCTGATTGACAAGACGGAGCATACGGCTGGTGTTCCGTTCAACCACCACTAACTGTTCGGAGCATCAGCCGGCAATTTATCATTCTTCAAGACTTGTTCAACGGGACCCGCAATCAGCGTCAGCGGAGTACGAAGTCATGCGAAATGTTAGTGAAGAAACGCAGCTTTATATCTGAAATCTGCTGTTCTATGGATACTCATGCTTCAACCGATAAATAGTAAACAGGATATAAACTGCTACGAGAATAATAATCAGAATAAAAAGTATATAAAGCACGTATGCTATCGGAGTTTCCCAGAAAGAGGGAAGAATGACAATATCCAACACACGTTCATTCTCTACCCACACACCATCACTGTTTGTTGAACGAACCCGAAGCACATACTCTCCTTTCGGAAGATTCGTATAAGTCACACTACGCTGCTTGTCGGCAAAAGTCCATTGTTTCTCAAATCCGTCGAGAATATAAGCATACTGTATATTCTGCGGATTAGTATAATCGAGTGCCGCGAAGTGAACGGAGAAAATATTCTCTTTATGTGAGAGCACCAATTGGTCGGTATCGTCAATATCCACTTTCAACAAGGAGTTACCGCCGGGGGTAATGTCCTCATTAGCTCACTGTCAGTTTGGAGAATACGATAGGCGGGATATAGCTGCTCTTACGAATAGAGTCGGGATTGAAATAAAAGACTCCGCCACTGGCACCGAAAAGCATGCTTCCTTTAGCAGTTAATGCCGAAGCGGCTTCACTAAAGCGTACGGGGAAAGTAATACTACGCTCGTCGTAACTTTCAAAACGTTCTTCAGAGGGGATAACTTTACAAATTCCATTCTCCGTACTAATCCATAAATTCTCCTTACTATCTTCGCGAATGGAAAGCAGGACATCGGAAGGAAGACCGTCCAGTACGGAATATGATTTGAATTCTCCGTGGCCGTCCTTACTGATAGAGATCAGTTTGTTGAGTCCGCCACCAAAGGTAGCCAGATACAGTTCCTTATCCTGTGGTGGGGATAATCCAGTGCACATCATTGTTACTCAGACTTTGTGTATCGTTCGGCATACGGGAGAAGTGATAGAACTGTACATCTTCCGGTTTCTCGAAATTCTCGTCAAAGGCTACGGCACCCGTCGTCGTACCCACCCACAGGCGGCCATTATTGTCGGAAGTGATGAAACGCGCTTTGTAACAAGGATCGATGGGATACCCTTTCAGGTTGTTCCGGTGATTGATAAACAATGTCTTTCCAGCTTCATTCTGCGTGATATAATTGATACCTCCGGCAAAAGTTGCCAGCCAGATACGACCATAATGATCTTCATAGACGCAATATACATTATTATCGCTCAAACTGTACATATCCTCTTCACGATGAAGATAACGGGTCAGTTTATAAGACATTCCGTTGGAAGAAGTCGGCTCGGCACGGACAAGTCCGTCTCCTTTTGTTGCAATCCAGATGATTCCTTTCGAATCCTGAATAACAAAATAAACAGTTCCCAACATGGGAGTACCGGTAGTAGAAACGATGCCGCTTTCGGTCAGGTATCCTTTATAAGCTTTATCGGCATCATACATACGAAGCATACCATCTTTCAAGCCAACCCACAGATTTCCCAGTTTGTCTTCACACAGGGCACGTACCTCATTATGCAACGATTCGTGTTCATGAGGCATGGGAGTCATCATCGCAAAAGGTACATTTCGATAAGTCACCTTCTCCAATCCCTTGGAGTGGGTGCACATCCACAAATTCCCTTGTTTGTCGGAGAAAGCCGAGTGAATCTTATTGGAGAAGCGCCAGTCACGGCTACCCAGTCCGTTATAGAAAGGAACCAACCGCTTCTTTTGAGGATCAAAGTATGAGAAACCACCTCCATACGGGTGTACCCACAGATAGCCGTTCACATCCTCATGGATATGAAAAGCAGGACGCGAACGTTCGGGATTACTATATTCTATTGGAATTTGCTCGCGGGTCACCACTCCGGTCGAGGGATTAAAATGGGCTACAACACCCGGTTCTTCCTGCTCGAACCACACTTCCGAAGAACGGTCTACATAAGCAGAAAGGATCGGCTTTGCGGGTAACGCCTTACAAGTCAGGAATGAGTAATGCACATTTGTTTTGGTCCGCAGGTTATAAGTAAAGAAACCATCCGAATCGGTAGTAATTACAGAAACGTCCGGTGCAACGGGATGAATGGAGGTTATCTGTCCTTTTGTGGGAAGCTCGATCAACGTAAACTCTCCGCTTTCTTTCTGATAAGACCAGATGCGTCCATGATCCGAGGCGAAGCAGATATCTTTATCGCGTTCCTGCACAGCATAGAAAGCCTGGTTCATTCCGCCAAACTTTCCTTTTGTCTCCGTAAAATAAGAATCCGGCTCTTTCTTTCCGGGGCGGATCATGCCGAGGCCGTTATCTGTCAGCAGCCAGTCATTGCCGGCTTTGTCCTGATGTACTTTAAACACGTGTAAAGAAGGAAACAATTCTGTCTTGTTGGAATAAATATCCCATGTCAAGCGATGATTCTCATCGGGATGCGTCAGGATGCGGATAGCACCATCGTTTTCCGTTAGCAGCCAGACAGTTCCGTTCGGCATTACTTCAATGGTATGCACATTGAAAGCACTCCCCTCTTCTCCGGCAGCAGGCACTTGCTCGAATGTCTCTGTCTTCGGGTCGAAACGATGGACACGGTTGTCATAAGTCAGCAACCACAGAAAGCCGTAACGATCTTCATACATACGATCCGCCCGGTTATTGGTCAGACTGATGTAGTTTCCCTGTCGGGCCTTGTATGTTTTGAAAGTATACCCATTGAAACGGTTGATACCATCCCAGGTAGCAAACCAAAGGTTGTCTTTATGATCCTGCAAGATGTTCATCACCGTATTTTGGGATAGTCCATCTTCAGTAGAATAGTGGGTGAAAAAACAGTGCTGTTGCGCGTATGTTGAAAACGCAATAGCTAACAAAAGAATTACTGAAATTAAGGTTTTCTTCATCATATCACTCGGTTCTGTGGCGTAAAGATAGAAAAATACTTGTAGTATCATGCAATCTTTAGCGGCTATTTAACAGAATCGAACCATTCTATAGGACAAGTGATCTATTGTCTTTTATATGTCCATTGTTTTTTTTGCTTAGTAATTCATTTCTTTACATATTCGTCAAGTCAACGTTTCACTGTTATCAGTTTGTTTCCGTCCGCTACCGGACTCCATCCATCTTCGCCTGCCAGTACAGTCGTAATCTCGTATCCTTGCAGATTCTTCAATTGTTGGGAGAAAGCAGCGCGCGCTTTCGGGTTGGCTCCTTCGCCCCGACTTTCATATTCGGCATAAAAGACAGTTTTCTCGTTTTCCTTCTTGCCCCAGTTGTTCCAGCCGACAGGGAGAATGTGTTTCCCCAGTTCGCAACGGACGAATACGGCTTGGGCATACGGACGCCAGGGACGGGACAGATACACTTTTGTGGCTTCCGGTTCCGCAGTCAGTTTGCAATCATAGAATACATAGCCATATTTTTTACCTTTATCGGTAGAGGGAGCGGTGACATAACCATCCCGTTTGCTATGAATGTGGCAACGGTTGAAAACAGCCGTAGACCAACCGAAGATAAAATCAACCGTTCCTTCGATGTAGCAGTCTTCATAATATTGGCGGCTTTGCTTGCTGTATGTATAGAGGGTATCCTGGAAGCCGAGGAAACGACAGTTCTTAAAATAGACACGATCGGCAGACACAAAGCAGGCAACTGCCTGCCCGACGGGACCTGAGGAGTTCTCGAATGTGATATTCTCCGCATAAAAATCGGGGGCATAGATGTAACAGCTGGACGAACCGGAAGTTCCCATGTTCTCGCCGAATACATTTTTTTTGTTTGCAAAACCGTCATAAGTCAGTATCGCACCGTCTTCTCCAATCAAAGAGATATTAATCTTGGATTCAGGAATGATGAGCTTCTCTTTATAAGTTCCTTTGCGAATCAGGATAGTGGTACGAACGTCTTTGCGAAAATCGGGAACAACATTGATAGCTTCCTGCACGGTAAAGAAATCACCGCTACCGTCTTGGGCCACTACATAATCGAATTGACGGATATATTTCGCCAGTTCCGGAATTTCCTTGCCGATAGCATCCACTGCCAGTCCGGCAATTGTTCGTGCTCCGTATACGTTTAAGTGAGTATTGTCTTCACGACCTTTCGGGAAAGCCGGCACCTGATTGGGTTCGACAAACATGAACAGTTTCTTTGATTCTACTGGTCCCAGTCCCTGCACCAGGTCGTGGGTGATTTTGTTCATGTCGATGAAAGTCACTCCCAGTTCTTTTGCCACATTGCGGGGAGCATCCAGATAGGCTCCATGCGTATCGAATAAAACAGTTCCCTCTTTCGGTTGTTCCTTTTCCCCGGTGTGCGACGGACATCTTTTGCGATGGCATCATCCTTCGGCTGTACGAAGTTTCGACGGACGATAGAGTTGAACAACACCGGTATTCCACCTTTGGCGCGGGTTTCATTCACATACCGACGAAGATTTTCATCAAAAGTACTACCTGGATCGGTGTGACGGGTAGAGTCTGCTTTCTCATCATTATGGCCGAACTGGATAAAGACATAATCTCCTGTCTTCACCTTAGAAATTACTTTTTCCCAGCGTCCTTCGCTGATAAAACTTCTGGAACTTCGACCATTGGCAGCATGATTGTCTATCCTGATATCCTCGGAGAAGAATCCGGGAAGTACCATTCCCCAGCCACGTTCGGGATTTCCTCCGTCTATTTTCTTGTTAGCCATTGTCGAATCACCTATCATAAAGATAGTGATGACCGGTTTGTCTGCACGAAATGCAGAAAAAAGAATAAGAGCCGTTGCAAGTAGCCCTACCATTTTAACCCTAAGTGTTTTCATATTCTTCATCCCCTCCTATGAGTTTTATTTTTTGTTTTTATCTGCCACCTGCAACGTTTTGCTCATATCTTACTTGCAATCAACCGATTGCAGCGTTGCAGATACTGTTGCAGATACCGTTGCAGATGTTTATCTGCAACACCTTATATAATCCTGTTTTGCACGCAGACAAATTCAGTTTCCACGTATAGGAACTACAGTTTCCCCGGTAAGAAACGCTAGTTTCCACGTAGAGATACGACAGTTCCCACATAGGGAAACTGCAGTTTCCTGCCTTGGAACAGGAGTTTTAAGCTAGGGAAAGCAAAGAGCCAAGCCCGGAAACAAAAATTTCAAGCTGCATAAACAGTCGGAAAACCTACGTATTTTTATTTATAGGGATACCAATTACTGCTTTCCTTAAAGATATTTTGCGGAGTATACTTCATTGCCTCCTTTATTTGTCAACTGTTTAGCCCATGCCACACGCCCGGAAGTATCTGCGCCCGCACCCGTATTTCCGAATTCGGCATAACGGGCTGTCTTTTCGTTCTCCGGATTCTTCCAATTGTGCCATCCTTCGGGACGGATATGATTACCAAACTCACAATTGATAAAGACCGTTGCCGCATAAGGACGCCACGGACGACCCAAATATACTTTTTTCACTCCCGGAGCGGCCGTCAGCTTACAGTTTTTAAATACATAACCGAATTCTTCACTTTGAGGAGTGGAAGCTGCAGTGATATACGAATCACGTTTACTATGCAGTTCGCAATATTCGAATAGAGCGGTGGAAGGACCAAAAATAAAATCGGTAGTTCCCTCAATATAGCAATTTGTGAATAGAAGGCGCGCTCCTTCGGTTCCTGTATAAATAGTATCCTGATTTCCCAGGAAACGACAGTTGACAAACATCAGTCTGTCACCTTCGGTGTGAAGAGCTACCGCTTGCCCCAGTGGAGCCGCATTATTTTCAATCGTCAGGTCTTTGAAAGTGATGTCATTCCCCTCCACTTTTACCGTATAGGTGCGGAAAGTACCCATCTTATTGATATTGGCATGGTCATCATAAGTGATAATCGTTTTTTCTGCGCTTTCGCCCACTAATTGCACGTTCTTTACCCAGGAAGGAATCACCAGCTTTTCTTTGTATATACCATTCTTTATATATATAGTCACCGTATAATCCATAAAAGCACGGACAGCTTCCACGGCTTCCTGAATGTTACGATACTCCCCTGTCCCGTCGCGTGCCACGACTAATGTGTCTTTGCGTTGCTGTTGTTGTGCATAAACAGATGTTGCTCCCACACCCAGTAGAAGCAAACACATCATTCCTTTAAAAATACTCCTTTTCATTGTCGGAAATTACTTTTGTAAACGTTCGTATTCCAGACTTGCCATAATAAATGGTCCTACTGCTTTCGGGTCGTTATTACGGATTGTTTCATTTATATAATAGTCATAATCGCCGGAACGATAAACCTTTCCTCCCAATCCTGCCACTGCACAAGCCTTGGTGATGGTTACCAATCCGTTCTTGTCCACTTCGATAAAATTATCCAGGAATCCTTTGTAGCCTTTCAATGCCACATCCAGATAAGACTTATCAATATATCCCAGACGAACAGCCTTAAAGAGCGAATAAATAAACATAGCGGAACAAGAAGATTCAACGTAATTTCCTTTATCACCACTCCGATCCATCACCTGATACCATCCTCCGGTCTTCGGGTCCTGAAGTTTCTTCACCTGCACAGCTACATTATTCAATATATCAAGCAGGGAATCTCTTCCGGCTTCATGCTGCGGAATAAATTCGAGCACATCCACCAATGCCATCGCATACCATCCCATCGCACGTCCCCACGTATGTTTCGACTGTCCGGTCACCGGGTCCGCCCAACGTTGAGTGCGGCTTACATCGCACGCATGACGATAAAGACCATTCTTCGGATCATACGTATGACGGGCACAGGTAACAAACTGATTTATTACGTCTGCATAATCCTGCGGGCGATTATTACGGAAAGCATACTCTGCATAAAAAGGAGCTCCCATATAAAGTCCGTCCAACCACATCTGATGCGGATAAATCTTTTTATGCCAGAATCCTCCGTCCTCATTACGAGGTTGTCCGGCAAACTGGCTGTAGAGCAAGTCGAGCGCTTTCTTATACTTCGGATCCTTGGTCTGCTCATAAATACGGAAAAGGATTTTACCGGAATTGATGCGGTCCAGACTGTAATCGGTTAATTTATAGGCGGTAATCGTTCCGTCGGCGTGCACCATTGTATCCGTGTACGCGATGGCGTAATCGCGAATTTTCTTGTCGCCATACGTATCATATACATCAAGCATGGCTCCCAATTCAAGTCCGTGACAATAGTCCCACTTCAGCTTGGGCTGAAAATCGAGTTGCCAGGATTCCGGCCAACGGATCATTTCTGATTGAGTCATTCGTACAGACCAGGGGAGCTTGCTATCTACCTGTTGTGCCGATACGGAAGCGGTCATTGTAACCAATAAAGCCACTATAAAAAATTATAAAAAGGAGTTCGTCTCATGGTTTGTTATTTTAAGGATTCAACATACTCGTTTTTCACGCTACGAAAGTAGTGTATTTCTTCCAAACAGGATAGGAATTTTTAATTAACAAGGTGTATTTTTTGTTTTTCGTGTACGGAAACGACTATTTTTGTGCACGTAAACGTCAAAAATGTCCATTTTTGATGCAATATCTGATAAATTAAGAGTTTCGTTTTGGAAGAAAGCAAAAAAGGTCGTACTTTTGGCACGGTTTAAAACTAATGCCCTCTGGGGAAACACAGTAAATTATCATTAAAAACAGAGAAAAATAGAACAGAATGGAAGAAGTATTCAAGTACATTATCGGTCTGGGAGCGGCAGTAATGATGCCGATCATTTTCACAATTTTAGGAGTATGTATCGGTATTAAACTCCCCAAAGCGCTCAAAAGCGGTTTGTTGGTGGGAGTCGGTTTCGTCGGCTTATCTGTAGTCACAGCCTTGTTGACCAGTAGTCTTGGTCCGGCATTAAGTAAAATGGTAGAAATCTACGGATTGGAATTAGGTATTTTCGACATGGGATGGCCTTCTGCTGCGGCGGTAGCTTACAATACCTCTGTAGGTGCTTTCATCATCCCTGTTTGCTGGGAATCAATTATTAATGTTGCTGACTAAAACAACCCGTACCGTCAATATCGACCTTTGGAACTACTGGCACTTTGCATTTATCGGCGCTATCGTATACTTCGCTTCCGACAATATCTATTGGGGATTCTTCGCTGCTATCATCTGTTACATCATTACGCTGGTAATGGCTGATATGACTGCTCCTGCTTTTCAAAAGTTCTATGATAAAATGGACGGTATCTCTATCCCGCAACCTTTCTGCCAAAGTTTCGTTCCGTTTGCTATCGTAATCAACAAACTATTGGATAAAATTCCGGGATTCGACAAGCTGAATATTGACTCTGAAGGTATGAAAAAGAAATTCGGATTGATGGGTGAACCGCTGTTCTTGGGTATCGTAATCGGTTGCGGTATCGGAGCACTGGGTTGCGCAAGCTGGAAAGAAGTATTGATAATATTCCGGGCATTTTAGGACTGGGTATCAAGATGGGCGCGGTAATGGAGTTGATTCCACGTATCACCAGCCTCTTTATCGAAGGTTTGAAACCGATCTCTGACGCTACCCGCGAACTGATCGCAAAGAAATATAAAAATAACACCGGTTTGAGTATCGGTATGAGCCCGGCACTGGTTATCGGTCACCCGACAACGCTGGTTGTATCCCTGCTTTTGATCCCGGTTACTATCTTCCTTGCAGTGATCCTTCCGGGTAACCGGTTCCTTCCGCTGGCATCTCTGGCGGGTATGTTCTACCTATTCCCGATGATTCTGCCTATCACCAAAGGTAATGTGGTGAAATCATTCATCATCGGACTGGTAGCATTGATCGTAGGTCTGTACTTCGTAACAGAACTGGCAGGATTCTTCACGATGGCTGCCAAAGATGTATACGAAGCAACAGGTGACCCGACAGTGAATATCCCCGCAGGCTTTGAAGGCGGCGCACTCGACTTTGCTTCCAGTCTTTTCTGCTGGGGTATCTTCCACCTGACTTACAGCCTGAAGATTATCGGTCCTGCCATCCTCGTAGCCCTTGCACTCGGAATGGCTGTCTACAACCGTATCCGCATGACTAGAAACGACGCAAAGAACGCATTGAACAGTAATAAGGAATAAGTAGAAAAGCCTTTAACTGATAATAATAAGTGGTATATAATATATAACTCAATAAAAAACTCGAAAGATGAAAAAATTAGCAATTGCAATGATGTTGGGTATCGCAGCAATGTCTGCCTCCGCCCAGGTGAATTACAAGATGCAAGTGGCTTGCAGCCCGCAAGACGTGAAAACGTATAATACAAACCGCCTGCGTAGTAGCTTCCTGATGGAAAAAGTAATGGTTCCTGATCAAATCAACGTGACTTATTCCATGTACGACCGTCTCATCTTCGGTGGCGCAGTACCTGCAACAAAAGAATTGGTACTTGAAACAATCGACCCGTTGAAATCTAAATTCTTCCTCGAACGCCGCGAACTGGGTGTTATCAACATTGGCGGCGAAGGTATCGTAACTGTAGACGGCAAAGAATATACGCTGAACTTCAAAGATGCACTGTACGTAGGTAGAGGCAAGCAGAAAGTAACTTTCAAGAGCAAGGATGCCAGCAAACCGGCTAAGTTCTACATCAACTCTGCCATTGCACACAAGGAATACAAGACTCAGTGGATTACCATCGATGGACGCAAGGGTTCTCTGAAAGCGAACTCTTCCCTGCCGGAAAGATGGAAGAAAGCAACGACCGCGTTATCAACCAGCTGATTGTAAACAACGTACTTGAAGAAGGTCCTTGCCAACTGCAAATGGGATTGACAGAACTGAAACCGGGTAGCGTATGGAACACCATGCCTGCTCATACTCACTCTCGTCGTATCGAAGCATACTTCTACTTCAATGTACCGACCGGCAACTCTATTTGCCACTTCATGGGCGAACCTCAGGAAGAACGCATCGTATGGATACAGAACGAACAGGCTATCATGTCACCGGAATGGTCTATCCACGCTGCAGCCGGAACAAGCAACTACATGTTCATCTGGGGTATGGCAGGTGAGAACCTTGACTACGGAGACATGGACAAGATTAAATATACAGAAATGCGCTAACCGTTGCGTATTCCTGTATGACATATAATTTTTCAGACGCAGATAACGCGGATAGCACGGATCAAAAATAAGAATCCGCATTATCCGCGTCATCTGCGTCTAAAAGATTAGACTCATTTGCTCTTGATTCACAAACTTGTTTATCTTCTTTCTGTATTACCCCCAACGTTGCAAATAATAATGCTATGAGACATTTTTATATCCTTTGAAACAAATAGCATATATAATGCAACGAATAATACATGATTTTGACCAATTTTTACAAATAAAATTCAGTCGAAATACCGACCTTTGTCAACGAAACAAAATCTATTTAAATCCATTATCATGAATGCATTTCAAAAAACAGGCGAAAAGATGACAAACTACAGATGGACCATCTGTGCTATGCTATTTTTTGCTACAACAGTTAATTATCTCGACCGTCAGGTTCTCTCATTGACGTGGGACGAATTTATCAAACCGGAATTCCACTGGGACGAATCTCACTACGGTACTATTACTTCTGTTTTCTCTATTGTATATGCAATATGTATGCTGTTTGCCGGTCGCTTTGTCGACTGGATGGGAACCAAAAAAGGGTATCTCTGGGCAATCGGTGTCTGGTCGGCAGGTGCTTGTCTTCATGCCGTTTGTGGTATTGTCACAGAAGCAAAGTTGGGCTTCATAGCGCAGCAGAACTGGCAGGTGCCACAGGAGATGTGGTAGTGACTATTGCTACGGTCAGTATGTACTGCTTCCTCGCCGCCCGCTGTATCCTCGCTTTAGGAGAAGCCGGTAACTTCCCTGCCGCTATTAAAGTAACTGCAGAGTACTTCCCTAAAAAAGACCGTGCTTATGCTACTTCTATCTTCAACGCCGGTGCATCTATCGGTGCCTTGATCGCTCCGCTCACCATTCCTATTCTGGCAAAAATGTTCGGTTGGGAAATGGCATTTATCGTAATTGGTGGACTTGGTTTTATCTGGATGGGATTCTGGGTGTTTATGTATGATGCCCCGTCGAAAAGCAAACATGTCAATCAGGCAGAGCTTGACTACATCGAGCAAGATAATCGCGAAGCAGGCAGTGCTCCAATGACAGACGAAAAAGATGAAAAGAGAATGAAGTTCTGGCAATGTTTCAGCTACAAACAAACATGGGCCTTTGTCTTCGGTAAGTTCATGACTGACGGCGTATGGTGGTTCTTCCTTTTCTGGACTCCGTCTTATCTGAATACTCAATTCGGTATCAAAACCTCCGACCCGTTGGGTATGGCATTAATCTTTACGCTTTATGCGGTAACCATGTTATCCATCTATGGTGGTAAATTACCTACCATCTTCATCAACAGAACGGGTATGAATCCTTATGCAGCCCGTATGAAAGCGATGTTAATCTTCGCCTTCTTCCCGTTGGTTGTACTGTTAGCACAACCGTTAGGTACTGTTTCTCCATGGTTCCCGGTTATCTTAATCGGTATCGGTGGAGCTGCTCACCAATCATGGTCAGCCAATATATTCTCTACCGTAGGCGATATGTTCCCAAAAACGGCTATTGCAAGTATCACCGGTATCGGTGGTATGGCCGGAGGCATCGGCTCTATGATTCTTCAGAAAGTGGCAGGTAACTTGTTTGTATATGCTTCCGGAACAACAATGGTTGACGGCAAAGAAGTGGAAATGACGAAAGAATTACTCGAACAAGGAGCACAATTTACACCCTGCCATGACATTCATGGGCTTCGAAGGTAAACCAGCCGGATATTTCGTTATCTTCTGCGTATGTGCAGTAGCTTATCTGTTGGGTTGGGTTATCATGAAGGCATTAGTTCCAAAATACAAACCTATCGTATTGATTAATTCCATTTCAATAGATATATCAATAAAAACAAGGAAGGTAATCCGTCGCCGGATTTACTCTTTTGTTTTTAACCAATTATTCAAAAAATGAAAAATGAAAAAGCCTCTTCTCACGAAGAAGGCTTTTTAGGTTTACTTATCCTGCATCATCCTCCTGCAATTTTTTTAAACGTAACACTAGAAACCAGTGTTTTGCATTCCTATAATGAAGTATAGTAAACGTTAAGATGAAAAAAAGGGAAGTCTCACGACTTCCACAATTCTTCTAACCTTAAATCTAAATCTCTATGAAAAAAACGTATTGCAAAGATAGGGGTTTGTTCAACAAATAGGTGTTAATGAATTGCATAAAGAGAGAATAAAAACTAACGTCTGCAAAAATTATGCAATATTCCGGAGGCTCTCTATTAATTTTAATAAACTTTTATAGAGTGGATTGCGTTCGAGTAGTTCGGAAACTCCCGTGATGAACATCTGTTTTCTTGCACGGGTCAAGGCAACATTCAGTTTCCGGTCGATCAAAACGCCCTCTTCTTCCGTCAGATTGGATAGAAATTTTAATTGATAAGGGTAGTTGACACAGAAGGAATAGATTATTACATCACGCTCGCTTCCCTGGAACCGCTCTACTGTGTCAACCAGGATTCGGTTCAGAACTGGAATACCTACTGATTCTATTTCTTTTTTTATCAATGCTATCTGACTCCGGTAAGGAGTAATGATTCCTAAAGTACGGGATTCGTCAAAATCCGTCTGATGCTCTTCATAAATGCGAGCAGCTAAGTCCGCAACAATACGTGCTTCCGAATAGTTGATCTTTGCAGATGCTCCAGCTTTTTCCGGCACAGAGGGATAAAAGGCAAACGGCAGATCGTGTCCGAGTCCTCTATTTGATGAGGTAGTCCGACAGGAATCAGCCGCCCCCCGTAAAAAGCACGATTGGCAAATAAGGCAACTTCCGGATGCATGCGTCCCTGACGACAAAGCATATCATAGGAACGATGAATAGCAGACGATGAACAGGCTGCCGTACAGTTCCGATAAAGACGTTCGAACAAAGAATCTTTCAGATTGGTCAACCCGATAGACAGTAAAGATTCATCATAAATGGCCGCCTGTTCCGCGTTTTGCTGTACCACAGCAGGCAGTTGCTTATGATCTCCGATCAACACAAACTTATCTATTGCATCTTTTCCTCTTCTCCACGTGCACAGAGAATTCCTAACAACTGCGGTTCCAGGATTTGGGTAGCCTCATCAATAATAGCTACATCGAAATGTTTCAAGCGAAACAGTTCCGGCTTACCGGAAATAGCCGCTACCGTTCCCACAATAATCCGACAATTCCGAATACGCTCGTAAACTTCCGAACGACGGTTGCAAGAGGATAATTCATTTTCAATCAGATGCCCGCGGTAGGCTTCATCACATGACAATTCACTTCCCACACGTATAAAATCGACAGCAGGAGCAATCGAAGCAAGCGACTTGCATATCTCATCGACAGCACGATTGGTGTATGAAAGTAGAAGAATTTGTGAGTCTTTATCGGCATGAAAAGTCTCTACCATTTTCTTCAGGGCACATGAAGTTTTGCCTGTTCCCGGAGGCCCGATAAGAAGGAAATAATCCTGTGCGGCTTTTGCCTTCAGGGCGATTCGCGTAAAATCGTCTTCCGAACGGGAAATCATGGAATCCAATGATTCATCAAACCGAGGAGGACGTTGTGACAACAATAAGTCACGACGTTCTTTTCGCAGACAGATAAGCATATAATCCTTGATACATCGAACGGAATGTCGTATCCATCGTATCGTGTTCTATGGCATAAAGACTCTCGGCCGGAAGTACGGAAGGGTTTTGCTGTGTAGCACGTAAGCGAATACCTATTTCGTTTTCTGTCAGGTACTCGATATTACCCTTGAATACCATTTTATTGGTGACATTATCTGTATCACAGTTTCGTTCGTAAAGGATTATGGCATCGCCTTGACGGAAATTAGGGAGAAAAGTTCTTTCTCCATCCCACCTTCTCTTTCCGGAGGGAAGGCCAACGTAAGTCCGGCTTTATATTCATCGGCGGCATGGTTCTCCTTAATTCTCAGATCATAAAGAATCTCTCCAGCTTCACATTTCTCCGCCAATGTAGAGAGCCACAAGGAAGCGGCTCCTGTACGTCCCTCATAATCCACGTCTCCGGATTTGGAGGTATAAAGTTCCTTTGTTATAAAGTTGTACACCGCATAGAAGTATTTCTTTTCCAGTGCGGAGAGAGCTTTCAGCTTCGATTGAAAGTTATCAATAGAGGGACGCAGGTATGTTTCCCAGAAACGTCCTTTCAATCCTCTTTCATTCAAGGTGGAGGCATTGATTTCTTCCAGTTTTTGTGCCGTATACTCCAGACTGTTGCGCAATTGGACGCCATATTCATCCGCCACAATCCGGTTGCGCAGATCGATTACACGGCGGACCATTGCCCATGAAGGACGGGAAGGGTAAAGAAGCGGATAGCGTGTATAGAGCAGATAAGCCTTTACCTTTCGGTGATCCATCCCCATCGAATATTGCAGAACCGCCTGATAAAGCAACATTTGCACTTTATTATTCTCTTTCGGCTCCACTTTGCCACGGATAGCATACTCGTCAGCTTTACCCGATTTCATTTCGATGAAGGAGGACATATCCCGTTGCATATAGTCAAGACGCCCTTGCAGTCCGAGTGCTTCACAGATATAAGACGGTTCAAGCACGGCATCTGTCTTGTCCAGTTCATAACCGGCTGCATGAAAGGTATCATTAACCGTTTCACGAATATGATCGAAGTGCAGTTTGCAGTCCTCAAAGAATTGGCGTTCTTTCTCTTTGTCTCGCAAATCAGAGCAGGCGGCCAGTTCAATAGGATAACGCCGGAAGGCTTTCTGCATACAGGTACGATAGTCTATCTCTTCACTCTTTGCATGAATCCATTCGTCCAGAAAAAGGTTGGCTATATTTCCCAGTAATAAAGGACGAGCATTCTCAATCGGCTGAAGGCGGGAAAGAACATAGTTTGCCGGATGGTGTCCGTAGTCGCGGAAACATTCGGCAAGGGAACTGATGTCGAGCAGGTAATCCGGTTCGAGTACGATAAAGAAGGAGTCAGGATTCCCGCCTCATCCACTGGCTACATCCAATAAATTGACCTGGGCATGACGCCAAAGCAGTCTGCACGTCTCTGCAAACTCTTCATTGATTTGAGGGATATTATAACGGACTAAGTATGGTTGCTCAGAGACTTCGTCCAAGGGAGTCACATACAGATATTGCTCGTCAGCATACTGGAAGCAGACACGCATTCGCTGTACTCGCTCGCGGGCAGGAGGCGCAACCAGGTAGGTAGCATCCGCACGCGGAAATGCCGGTATAGTTCCAAGAGGAATATCCTCTTCCAGAGAGTTTACGAATAAAGAAAGCTAGAGTTTTCGCATCGCGCAAGAGTTGTTCCCGGTTGGGCTCCTGTTGACGGTTCAGATAGCATTCGAAGTGAGCCGGAAAGTATGCAGCCGGTTCTGCTCTGCAACAGAAAGACAGACCTTAGCTGCCACGAAACTGATTCGTGCGGAAAGGTCGGTCATTTGTAAACTTTCGTTTTGCATTTGCCCGCGACAAATGCGCTCCAGCAAGTCGCGCATTTGCTTATATCCTACGGCAAGATAGGCATCTTCTGCCCGGCAAACTGCTAAAAGGATTTCATAAGATTCTATCGCTTCACTCTTCGGACAGGGCAACTTCATCTCCAGTTTCATCTTCTACTTCCTCTTCCGTTATTCTTTTTCTTCTTGTCCTTTATCATCAAAATACTCATCTCGTACAACAGATAAAGCGGAATAGCGACGACACTCAAGGTGAACGGATCTCCTGTAGGAGTGATAATAGCGGCAGCTATCACTATGATGACAACAGCGTGACGGCGATATTTCCGCAGGAAGGACTTGTTGACTACTCCCAGTAAAGAGAACAGCCAAGTCACCAGTGGAAGTTCAAAAGCCAGTCCCATACAGAGAACCAGCATCATAAAATTATCGATATAAGAATTAAGCGACAAGATATTCTCCACTTCCGAACTCAACTGATAAGTAGAAGGAAACGGAGAGTCAACGGATAAACCATAAAGTAGCCCAGCAGTACACCGATGAAGAACATCAGTGTTCCGATAGTCAATGGCTTTACGCACGCCCTTTCTCTCATTCGGATAAAGGGCGGGATTGATGAAACGCCATATTTCAAAAAAGATATAAGGCATAGCCGTCACTACCGACATCCAAAGCTGTCGACATATGTATAAAGAAAGGAGCAGCCAAGTTAATATTGACTAGCTTCACATAAAATTTTGTGTGAAGAAGTCATCGGTCAAATCAAATGTTTTACCGATATGCCGTAATAAATCGTAGAATATGAAATCATTGTGGCAAGGCGCAAGTATTACATGGTCGAAGAGGTAGGGCATAGCAATAAAATAGCCTATTGCCAATACAAACCAAACTCCAACTACCCGAAAAAGCACCTTGCGCAATTCGTCCAAATGATCCCAAAAGGTCATTTCTGCCATCCGTATGTTGTGCTCTTTTTAGTTCTTAGAAGGATCTACAGGTTTGTCCAACTCGTCTTTAGCCTTGTTTATTTCATCTTTCGCTTCGTTCACACCGTCTTTGAAACTTTTACGCCTTTGCCTAATCCGCGCATCAGTTCAGGTATTTTCTTTCCACCAAAAAGAAGAAGGATAACCAAAGCGATAATAATCCATTCGGAACCACTAGGCAAAAAGCCTAACAATAATAAGTTTGTCATAAGTTTATTTGATAAAGAGGTTTTTAATAGCTGATGCAAAGATAATTATTTTCACCACAGAGTTAAGCACAGAGTTCCACGGTTTTTTATTATTTTGCCCACCCTGTGAACTCAGTGTTCTCTGTTAAACTAATCCTGATAATATACCCGTTTCACCCGAGTGGATATACTAGTCAACACTTCGTAAGGGATCGTATCCAGCTTATCGGAAAGGACAGTAATCGGCAGATCATCACCAAAGATAATAGCCTGGTCGCCCTCACGACAATCAATCTCCGTTACATCGATCATACAGACATCCATACAGATATTCCCCACATAAGGAGCTTTCTTTTCCGTTCACCAGACAGTAAGCGTTTCCACGTCCCAAATGGCGGTTTAATCCGTCCGCATAGCCGATAGGAATGGCAGCAATGCGTGAAGGACGTGCCAAATGTCCCTTTCGGCTATATCCTACCGTATCTTCTGGAGGAACGTCCCGTATCTGAAGAATCGTTGTCTTCAACGTACTTACATTATGTATAATCGAATTGTCTATCGGGCTAACTCCATAAAGTCCGATTCCCAAGCGCACCATATCAAATTGTGCATCAGGGAAACGCTCGATTCCTGCCGTATTACAGATATGACGCAGAATCTTATGAGAGAAGCAGCTTGCAACTCCTGCGAGCCTTTCTCAAATAATTCTATCTGCTGACGTGTGAAAGAGTCGAATTGAGGCGAATCACTTCCTACAAAATGAGAAAATACCGAACGGGGGAATCACCGCACTCTGATTCTTCAGACGACGGATGAGCAATGGTATATCTTCTACCGCAAAGCCTAGACGGTGCATACCCGTATCCAGTTTTACATGAATAGGGAAGTTGGTGATTCCTTCTTTTTCTGCTGCTTTAATGAGCGCATCAAGCAGGTGGAAATTATAAACTTCCGGCTCCAGCTTATAGTCGAACATAGTCTTGAATGCTGTGAGCTCAGGATCCATTATTATGATAGAGGCGGTAATACCTGCTTTACGAAGTTCGGAACCTTCGTCAGCCACGGCCACAGCCAGATAATCGACATGGTGTTCCTGCAAGCTCTTGGCTATTTCGTACGAACCGGCTCCGTAAGCGGATGCTTTCACCATACAGATCACCTTTGTTTCCGGATGGCGAAGCATGGAACGGTAATGGTTCAGATTGGCGACCATCGCTCCGAGGTTTACTTCAAGGATCGTTTCATGTACCTTCAATTCAAGGGCTTCGGATACCAAATCAAAGTTGAACACGCGCGAACCTTTTACCAGAATCACTTCCGAATGAAGCGATTTCAGCAGATTCCGGAAGCCAGAAGAGCTTCTGTATTCGGGAAGAAATAACGTTCCAACGCATCGTCAAAACGAGCGGAACAGGAGGATATTTCCTGCCCTACACCAATCAGTTTATCTATTCCTTTACTCTGCACCAACTGTGCTACACGCCGGTAGAGCGTAGCGGTACTTTGGCCGGTTTCCAGTATATCCGACAGGATCAGTGTCCGCTTCAATCCTTTCTTTTCCGAACGGCGTACCAGGAAGTCGAGTGCAATATCCAACGATGCCAGATCTGAATTATAGCTATCATTAATCAATACGCAGTTATTCTTTCCTTCTTTCACCTCCAGACGCATGGCAATCGGTTCGAGACGGGCCATCCGCTCGGTAATCTGATCGGCAGGTGTCATCAGGTAAAGACAAGCTGCCAGACAGTTCAGCACATTTTCTATGGAGGCGTCATCAATAAACGGAATGCAGAAAGTATTATCCATCTCCAGATAACGGTAGGAAATAACGGTATGATCTTCTTTCTTAGTCACCCGGCTAATATATAACGGACGTTCAATGTCGTTACGGCTCCATGCAATCTCACGCGCCGTCAACATCGACTTTGCTACACAATTACTGATAAGCTCGTTATCACCGTTATAAATTACGACATCACAATCTTTAAAGAGTGTCAGCTTTTCCATACATTTCTCCTGCAAGGAGAAGAAGTTCTCCTGATGGGCACCGCCTATATTAGTCAGAATACCAATGGTAGGCTTTATCATTCGTTTCAAGGCCCCCATCTCTCCCATTTCGGAGATACCGGCTTCGAAAATACCCAGTTCGGCTTCTTCTGAAGTTGCCAGACAGACAAGAGGAACTCCGATCTGCGAATTATAACTGCGTGGAGAACGGACGATGCAACGATCCGGACTAAGTAACTGATGCAACCACTCTTTCACAATGGTTTTTCCATTACTGCCCGTGATACCGATCACAGGGATTTTAAATTTATCACGATGCGCTTCGGCAAGCTTCTGCAAAGCCTTCAGAGGATTGGGAACGATAAGGAAATTGAGAGTTGAGAGTTGAGAATTGAGAATTGGCTGCGCATCATCATCCTGCCCAGATTTCTCCATTTTCAACTCTCCATTCTCAACTTCTTTAAAGTCTTCTTCCGTAATTACAAAATTACGTACGCCCCGGTCATATAAATCGGGGATATAACGGGCTCCGCTGTTTCGTTTGGTAGTTAAAGCAAAAAAGAGAGTTTCTTCCGGAAAACTCAAAGAGCGGCTGTCTGTTAGCAGCCAATCAATAGTCGCTTTATGTTTGCCCACACGGCGGGCACCGATACATTCGGCTATGGATTCAATCGCATATGACATAGTTCTGTTTCTTTTTGAAAATCTAAGTACGGGTATTTTCCGATAAGTCGTTCTATTTTTAACACTATTTGTCCTAACACAGAACGTTCCGGGAACAAGTCTAATATGTTTATGGCCAGTAACGGTGCCCAAAGTTACCATTAGCCAGTTCAACTCCGGTAGTCTTTGATGGGCGTGATGAAGACGGGCATTTATGGTATGCAACGTTTCTTCGGGCGTAAAATGGTTTTCCGCTTGAAAAATTGAGCCGTGATGTTTATAAACATCGGACTATGCCATAAGTTCAACTTTGTGTCATTCCGGATGAAACAAATCCTATGCTGGTATATTCTTTATGTCCCATAATCTCTCAGATCAAAGCGGATGAGACGGAATCAAAGGAAGCTGGTATTATTCAAAGGATACCAAAAGGATTCAGGATCCAGCTGGATTGAAAAACCCGGCGTCCATTAATTGTCTCCCGATATTTTCTGCAAAACAGGAGCCCATCAAAAGAATACGATCTGCATGACTGACAGGTGGCATCCCGGCAGGCAATTCTACAGATGTTTGAAAGTTCATACGATTTTCCATCATTTCATTACGTTTCATATGCAAAAGTAATCAAAAACAATTTCCTACCTCTTTTCCTCACGATTCAATAATCTTAGGGAGTATGGAAAAACAGATACGTCCCTATGCCGAATAAGATTTTATAAAAAAAAGGAAGGGGCGAATATACTTTCTTTTCGTATTTTTGCACTAAATTTCCTAGAATCATGAATAATGAACCGATATATAACTTGCTAAACACTATTGATTACCCCGAAGATCTACGGAGACTAGACGTAGAACAACTACCGGAAGTATGTAGTGAATTGAGGCAAGACATTATTAAAGAGCTATGCTGCAATCCGGGACATTTCGCTGCGAGTTTGGGACAGTGGAGCTGACCGTAGCTTTACACTACGTCTACAATACGCCTTATGACCGTATTGTGTGGGATGTGGGTCATCAGGCATACGGACACAAGATTCTTACGGGACGACGGGAAGCTTTCTCCACCAACCGGAAGTTGGGAGGAATCCGTCCTTTTCCTTCACCGGAGGAGAGTGAATACGATACTTTCACCTGCGGACATGCATCCAATTCTATCTCTGCTGCTCTCGGCATGGCAGTTGCTGCTGCTCGGAACGGAGAAATCCAACGTCATGTCATAGCTGTCATTGGTGATGGTTCGATGAGTGGCGGACTGGCTTTCGAGGGACTGAACAATTCATCAACCACCTCGAACAACCTGCTCATTATCTTGAATGATAACGACATGGCAATCGACCGTAGTGTTGGCGGTATGAAACAGTATCTTTTCAACATGACAACTTCCAACCGCTACAACCAGTTGCGTTTCAAACTTGTCACGGATGTTGTTCAAGCTCGGTATTCTGAATGATGAACGCCGCAAGGCGCTGATCCGCTTCGGCAATAGTTTGAAGTCGATGGCCGCCCAGCAACAGAATATATTCGAAGGGATGAATATCCGTTACTTCGGTCCGATAGACGGGCACGACGTGAAGAACCTAGCCCGCATATTACGTGATATAAAGACCTGCAAGGACCTAAAATCCTGCATCTCCACCATCAAAGGAAAAGGATTTGCACCGGCAGAAGAACACGCTACCGAATGGCATGCTCCGCAAGTTCGATCCTGTCACCGGCGAACGTTTCGTAGCCAACACGGAGGGAATGCCTCCCCTGTTCAAGACGTTTTCGGAAATACACTGGTGGAACTGGCGGAAGCCAATCCAAGGATCGTAGGTGTGACTCCCGCCATGCCCAGGGCTGTTCGATGAACATACTCATGTCCAAAATGCCCGAACGCGCGTTCGATGTCGGTATCGCTGAAGGACACGCCGTTACCTTCTCCGGAGGAATGGCTAAAGACGGTTTGCAACCTTTCTGCAACATCTATTCTTCGTTCATGCAGCGGGCTTATGATAATATCATCCACGATGTAGCTATCCAGAACTTGCCTGTTGTCTTTTGTCTCGACCGTGCCGGACTGGTAGGCGAAGACGGGCCTACTCATCACGGAGTTTTTGACATGGCTTATTTGCGTCCGATACCCAACCTGACGATTTCATCGCCAATGGATGAACATGAATTGCGCCGATTGATGTACACAGCACAACTGCCGGATAAAGGTCCGTTCGTGCCATCCGTTACCCCGAGGTCGCGGAGTATTGGTCGACTGGAAATGTCCGCTCGAAGAAATTCCTGTAGGCAAAGGACGGAAATTGAAGGACGGTAAAGACCTCGCAGTTATCAGCATAGGTCCTATCGGAAATAAAGCGGCTACTGCCATTGCCCGTGCCGAAACCGAATCGGGCAAAAGCATTGCACATTACGATTTAAGATTCCTCAAACCACTGGATGAAGGACTGCTGCACGAGGTAGGCCGGAAGTTCCGCCACATCGTTACCATAGAAGATGGAGTGATTCAGGGAGGGAATGGGAAGTGCCGTACTCAATTTATGGCCGACCATGAATATACTCCGACCGTGAAACGTATCGGAATCCCGGATAAATTCGTTCAACATGGCACAATAGCACAACTATACCAACTCTGCGGAATGGATGAAGACAGCATCACTAAAGAACTTTTAAAGCAATGCGCACTTCAGCTAAGCATGAGTGGAGTTAAAGAATTAACCAACTGAAAATGAAGATTATTATTGCAGGGGCCGGTAACGTAGGCACCCACCTGGCTAAATTATTGTCCCGAAAACAGGATATCATCCTAATGGACGATGACGAGGAAAAACTAACCGCACTTTAGTTCCAACTTCGATTTGCTGACGGTCACCGCCTCCCCTTCTTCTATTTCCGGTTTAAAGGAAGTAGGTGTGAAAGAAGCCGACTTGTTCATTGCCGTCACCCCGGACGAGAAGCAGGAACATGACCGCTTGTATGCTGGCTACCAACTTAGGAGCCAAAAAGACCGTTGCCCGCATCGACAACTACGAATATCTTCTGCCCAAAAATAAAGAATTCTTTCAGAAACTGGGCGTAGACTCCTGATTTATCCGGAAATGCTTGCCGCTAAAGAAATCGTATCTTCCATGCGCATGAGCTGGGTACGCCAATGGTGGGAGTTCTGTGGAGGTGCTCTGATCTTAATAGGTACCAAGATGCGTGAAAAAGCGGAGATTCTGAATATTCCACTCTATGAATTAGGTGGCCCGAATATCCCCTACCATGTGGTAGCCATTAAGCGTGGAACAGAAACAATTATCCCGCGTGGAGATGATACTATCAAGCTACATGATATTGTTTATTTTACCACTACAAAAAAATATATTCCTTATATCCGTAAAATAGCCGGAAAGGAAAATTATGCCGATGTGCGTAATGTGATGATTATGGGTGGAAGCCGCATCGCTGTCCGTACCGCCCAATATGTGCCGGACTATATGCAAGTGAAAATCGTCGATAATGATATCAATCGTTGCAACCGACTGACCGAATTATTGGATGACAAGACGATGATTATCAACGGGGACGGCCGTGACATGGATCTTCTTATTGAAGAAGGGTTGAAGAATACAGAAGCCTTCGTCGCCCTGACCGGAAATTCCGAAACCAACATTCTTGCCTGTCTTGCCGCTAAACGTATGGGCGTGGAAAAGACGGTGGCAGAAGTAGAAAACATTGATTATATCGGCATGGCCGAAAGCCTTGACATCGGTACGGTTATTAACAAAAAATGATTGCCGCCAGCCATATTTACCAAATGATGTTGGATGCGGATGTATCCAATGTGAAATGCCTGACTTTTGCCAATGCAGATGTAGCGGAATTCACCGTGCCGGCAGGTGCCAAGATTACCAAACATTTTATCAAAGACCTTGGCCTTCCGAAAGGAACCACTATCGGAGGTATGATTCGTAATGGTGAAGGAGTACTTGTAACCGGTGACACGCTGATACAACCGGGCGACCATGTCGTTGTGTTCTGCCTGAGTATGATGATTAAAAGATTGAGAAATTCTTTAATTAAGTATTAGTTTTAAGTATTAACCGCAGCTTGTTTATGATTAACTCAAAGATGATATACCGCATCATAGGATTCCTGCTTCTGATAGAAACAGCTGCTATGTTGTGGAGCTGTCTCTCTTTTCTACAAAGAAAACGATTTGCAGAGTTTCCTGATTTCATCCGCTATCACCACAGGCGTCGGTATATTGATGCTTGCAATTGGCAAAGGTGCGGAAAAGTCGCTCAACCGTCGTGACGGATATGTCATCGTCAGTACTGCCTGGATTGCATTCTCGCTTTTCGGAATGTTACCTTATTATATAGGTGGATATATCCCGAGTATTACGGACGCTTTTTTCGAAACGATGTCCGGATTCAGTAGTACGGGGGCTACCATTATGAACAACATTGAATCAATGCCACACGGAATCCTTTTCTGGCGGGCAATGACACAATGGATGGGAGGTTTGGGAATTGTATTTTCACAATTGCCGTTCTGCCGATTTTCGGAATGGGAGGCATTCAAGTATTCGCTGCCGAAGCCAGCGGTCCTACTCATGAC
>VOFG01000779.1_pt1 | contig 26000 bp, 28 predicted proteins | sample 5384171 | NCBI WGS metagenome assembly VOFG01 (sample SAMN12384726, study PRJNA508395) | human gut metagenome | isolation source: healthy gut F | host: Homo sapiens | reverse complement strand
TCGCCCGTCGTGAAACTTACGAGGCATTACGCGGTGAGTTTATGCACGAAGTAAAGACCAACGTTCTTGAGATGGTGAATGCCGTGACCGGGTTCCGCGGATGGCTGGAAAAAGAAGCCGATGCCTTTACCAAGGTGATGAAGGAATACGGCCAGGTGAAAAGCGACGAACAGCGCAGCTATACCATTACGGACGGAGACTTCCGTCTGGAAGTGAAAAGCAACAAGGTGAAAGGCTTCGATGAACGAGCCGACATGGCAGCCGACCGTCTGATTGACTATTTGAAGCGCTACATGCAGAACAGCGAGAAAGGTTCTGATGATCCGATGTATCAGATGGCCATGACCCTGCTGGAGCGCAACAAGATGGGCGACCTGGACTACAAGAGCATTTCAAAGCTGTATGAACTGGAAGATAAGTTCGATGAAGAGTATGCAGACATCATGCGCCTGTTCAAGGAAGCTAATGTAGTGCAGCGCAATGCCACCAACTACTACTTCAGCCGCCGCAACCCTGAAAACGGCGTATGGACCCGCATTGAACCCAGTTTCTGCCGTTTGTAGCCGAAACCCGTTAACCCTATAAACAGAAAGCGCCGCAGTTGTTATAATTGCGGCGCTTTTGTTCTTAAAATAGATGGAAATCAGTTATTTCGGAGCGCGAATTCTTTATATCCGAGGAACGTATCATGACCATCATCCGCCGGAAATCACGTGAGGGAACAGACTACAATCTGAAGCCTGTTCCCAAGGTGAAAGCCCCCGTCTGACTGCCGCCCAGCTGGAACTATTCCCCATAAGATGACGGCATGGCCGATTCATCGTGCAGTGTGAATGAGAACGTCATTTCATAGACCTTGATGTAATGCGGCATGGCATACGAACGGCTTTTTCTCGCGTACCAGCGGCGAAGCGTTGTCCGTGCATTGCAGACACTGCAGCGACTTGTATAATTTCTTGGCCAGCTGCTGCCTTTCCCTCACCTTGTCATACGTGCCGGATGCGTAGCTTGTATCGTCGTAACAATCGATGGCCAGCCGGACGGTCAGTGCGGATTCGCTTTTCTGTGCCCCGTATCCGAGGTCGTGCCAGTCGGAGTTTGTATTTCCGATTAATACACAAGGGAAAGTGACCGGGTACTGGTCTTCTTCTGTTTTCCCGGATACGCCGGTTCAATTCTTCGCTTTCGCCCATGAACTGGCGCTGCGGGATGCGGATGTGCAGTTTCTTTTTTGGGTAAGCGCCATGTTCCTCCAGAACTGTGCCTGCGGATTCAGTTCCTTCGGCTTGGAACGTCGTTTGACGCGTTTCTTTTGCCCTGTGCCGGTTTTTTTTCTTTTTCCCGAAGCCTTGTAGAACTTGGCCCATGCAAAGCGCCTCATGCGGTCTGTGACGGTGACATCGATTTCCCCGCCCCAGTTGTTGATGGGTGCATAGACCACCTCGTTGAATACCCTTACCCGGTAGTCTGCAGGTGTATATCCGACCGATTTGAACAGATGCTTCCTGCCGGAGAGCAGCGTTCCATAATTGCTGGCGGCATCGGAACCTCCCGAGGACAGCCGTTTGGCTTTGGGCCAAGGGTGAAGACCGCCATTGACAAATCCACCCTGCCGGAAGTTATCCTGAAAATGGTCTTTGGCCATTCGTCCTACCATGACTGGCATTTTGCGGCGCATCATACTGTCCAGCCTGTCACTTTTCCGCTTTATCATTTCCGTAAAATCTTTTATGTCCATAATCATCAGTAATTCAAGAATAATTTATAACTTTGCAACCGAGGCTTCCAATATGCCTTTTATGCGTTATGAATATACCGGAACAAGTAAAGAACGAGGCCCGTGTACTTATTGAGCAATACGGTGACACCTTCGAATACCTTGGTATTTATGAAGGCCAGGAAGCCTATGTGTTCAAGTTTCCGGGGGACTCCTGTACCGGTTATCCTTTCGTCTATCTGTATGACGGTAAAGACGCAACCGAAATAACCGGTCCGTTATCCCTTGACGTTATCGATTCATGTATCGAAAATATCGAGGAAGGAGACATCGAATAGCTTATTGTCAATTCTCAGGACTCCCCTGCAGTTGTGGGAAGTCGCAGCTCCTATTTCACATAAATATTTTACGTCTTTCCATTCCATTCCTGAACCGGCAGAATTATCGCTTTGGGGTTCGATATACCTTAGTTCACCATCCGCAAACCGTTGCAGGATTGTAGCATGCCCGCCCCCGCTTTTCCAGCCGATACTCAATTCATACACGCCTTCTTCCTTACATACCTCATTGAAATACTCCATGTACCTTTTAGGGGTCATTTTCAAGTACCCTTTGTGCGCAAGCCAGCTGTTTATACTTATATGTTGCCCCGGAGTACCGTCGGTGTTTTTCCAGACTTCAAAAGCACGTCCATTACTCAGGTATTCAAGTTTAGACCCTGCGACATTGCCTTTGGCGGTAATATCCCATCCACGTAATCGTAAAGCGTATGCCGGTGCGCAAGTCTGGCAGTTGATACTGTATGGAGTATCCCGTTTTTTATCGTAATCGCTGTTCTTCCGGTATCTGTTTCCCCTTTTATCACGATATATCCCGTTAGGATCAGGAATATACTCGTCCACGTGTTTGGGATTCGCATTCTGTTTATCCGCCTTATCCACATCCATAGGTTTTCCTTTTTTGATTTTAAGAGCCTTTTCCATTTCGAGGTTGTTCCGGGCAATGGCCATTTTTTCCTCCCCGGTAAGGTAGTCCGGCATTTCCGCAATCATCTCGTCAATACGGGCCATAAGTTTATCCACCGCTTTATGGGCACCCTTGTGGGCTTCTGCCTGATATGGATGATTGTCGGAAAACAGTTTGCCGTCCGTTCCCGGATTGTTATCCAGTCCGGGCTGGGGCTTGTTCTTGTCGTCTTCGTCCGGAAGTGGTGTCGGCTCCTCGTCGGTGGCAGTGAGGTCGCACTTGCAGTTCCACCGGTCGCCCGGTCGGTGGATGTTCCAGAACGTGTCATCAATCGGCCGGATGGTATTCCAGAACGGGCGGTGGTCAGCCCCGGATGAATGGAGGTGGACGGTAGCCATTTGAGGTTGGGCAGAATATCGCGTTCGCGCAGGAACTGTTGCCAGTCAGCCGCCTGATGCGCCCGGATGACCGCCGTATCATACTCCGTCCGCAGCCAGTGACGAACCTGATGGGAAGCAATGGGCAAGACTTCCTGTACCCATTTGTCGAACGGTTTTAAAATGCCGTTTGAATCCAATAAAAGTCGTGCCATGTCATTCTGCATACGATGTACCTTGAATGCCGAGAATACGGCATTGTTCCGAGTATGGCATTTCTGAAATCCTCGTCCGGAGTAATGGCCTTGGATTTGCTGAACCCTTCCTTTGCCGCCTTGTCCATCTTTGCCCATATTTCATTGAACAGGTTGATTTCGATTTCGGTTGCCGGATGAAAGTCCCTGCTGTATATGTTCAGCAAGGCACGCCGCAGCACCTCTTCGGAGAAGTCAAACTCCATGGAGACGCTGCCATTATCAGCCGCATACAGTCTGTCGACTACCAGTCTAAAGCTGCCCCGTCTGCCGGGGCTTTCACGAAAAAACCTTTGAGCCAGTTCCGGAAGTTTCTTTTCTGTTTCGGTGTCGGTTCATCATCCCGTCCCTTATTCGCTGGCTCCGGCTCCTTCTTCGGGCTTGGAATCCGGTCGGCTTGTTCAGCCGTCTTTTGTTCCGCCTTCAGCTGCTCGTAATTGGCCGGTTTGTCGATACCGAATTCCTCATAGAGATAATCGTCGTCGATGGGGATGTTGAAGTTCTTCTTCAGCTGCGTGAGGATGGATATTTTGGTACCGGCATCCGTTTCTTTCGGTTCCGGAAAGCAGAATGTCCCCCCTTCAGTATTGATGCCCATGCGCAGCAGAATGTCCGTCATGTCGTAATTCAGCACGTTGAGCACGTATTTCCGGTCAGCCTCCAGTACCTTGTCCTCTACTTTCTTATGAACCGTACCCAAAGCCTGTGTGCCTTTTTCGGACGATTCGGTTGTCAGCGTATTGCCCAGTATCAGTTTGGAAATTTCGTTGTTGCACCGTTCGCAGAGGCGTTCATAGACATCGGCAGACCCTGTTTTGTTTCCGGCTTCCGTAAGTTTGAGTTCCGTGTCCTTGGCATGAAAGAACTGCGCCAGACTTCCGGCGTTGGCCGCATCCTCCATGGCCCGCTGGCGGGACTCGTCGTCGTCGGAGTCATAGATATATTCCTGTATGGGCATGCCGAATACCTCGGAGAACTGTGCCCAGTCGCCCGTGGTGTTACGTTTGTAAATGACCCAAGGTGCAGCCTTGGCCAACAGCCCCAAATCGGACGGTGAACCCACAAAAAGCAGGTCGGTATATTCATTCCAGGAATGGCCGGTAATGTCCGTCTGGTGGCGCAGGATGAGTTCCCTGACCGGATCCACATGCTTGCGCGGTACCAGGTCATAATCCACCCACTCCTGCAGCTTGTAGAACTGGCAGGCGAGAAGCCCCAGAATTTCGCATCAAGGATGTCACCCACCAGCCGGTTGAACCAGGGCGACTGTATCTGTTCGTTGATTTTATCGTCGGGCTTCCCGTCCACCCGGAATTCCATGTTGGAGCACAGCACGGCATTCTTTCGCTTTTCGAGCACACAGGAAAGGTGGGTATCCATCAGAATGTCCTCGTAGAGGTCATAAAGTTTGTAACGTCGCGAGAAATCGACATTCTCGGCCGCCCTTACGGCTGCCATGTAGTCGGAAATGTCCAGCCCGAAGCGTTTGGGCTGTGTGAGCACAATCACATTCGGTCTCTTTTGTCCCGGCAACGTGAAGTTTCCCCCTACGGTGATGATGCCGGCTTTGTTGTTTTTTCTGTTTTTCTTTTTCATGATGCTTGCTTTTTACCAGTGGTTCGTTCGTTTGCGGTTGCTTTGAATGCGGAAATCCGACCTGCCCGCCCTTTGTTCCTCGGGCAGCAGCGGAGCCCCTTCGATTGAAATGTCCTCGTCGGCCACCGCCTTCATCCATTCCACCGCCCGTTCGTAACGATCCTTGCGTACCTGGGAAAGTTTCTGCGGGTTGTGGATGCAGAAGATGTGATAGACCGTCATATCGATGACCATCATCAGCACGAGCTGGTTCCGGTTGTCCCCGGTGGCCGCAAAAATCTTGTTGCAGTCGTAGCGTTTGCTCAAATAACACCGCATTTCGGCAATGGCCCTGTCCTCGCAAACCTCAATGACCGTTTCGTCTTCGCGAACCAGTGCGTCGAGGATGTCTCGGTGGATGCTCGCATCGTAATCGGTAAGTTCAACAAATTTGCTCATAGTCCTATTGTTTTAGAGTTGTCATAATCTTTTCTTATTCCGTTTTCTTACATCCTTCCGTGATCGGAATACGGGCGGTTCAATGCGCCTGATCAGTTCGTCAATGATACGGTTCGCCCCTTCGACCGCATCCGGTCCGTCGGCCGGATAGCGCATGGTCAGGGTGAACAACTTGAACTGATCCTCCAGTTCCTTCATGTGCGGATTGTCCCGTTCAGCCTCGTTGAGGATGAGGTTCCCCTCGCGGTTGAGCGGTTCAAGGTTGGCCTCGATGCGCGTAGCCTTGTCCGTCTTCTTCTCCTCGTCGCCCCGGATGAACAGCGCAATCTTCTGTTCGCGGCGTACTTTTGCCACCAGCGGTTTGAACACCTGTTGGAAGAAAGGGTCCTGCAGCTTGTTGTTCTCCATGTAGCAATAGACATTGGTCTTGCCCCCGACAAATTCAAGCATCCGGACATACCAGTCAATGAACTCCGCATTGAGCGCCTGTGCCAGGAAAGTCTTGATGACGTAAAGCCTGCCACCCAATTTGCCACAGAGCGAAACCGTCTTGAAGGATTTGCCTTTCTTACCCTTGCTTTCGCCCGGTGCCGGGTCGCCATACACCACGAGGAACTTGAATTTGGAGAGTGCCGGAACCTTGCCGTATGCAATGTTCTCGAATACCTCGCCCACGGAAATCGGGTTGTTGAAATATTCTCCCTGTGCCGCCTTTTTGGATATTTTGGACAGTGTGCGGTCGATGTCCTCTTCCGAGTTCTTTTCCGGCCATGTGGAAAAACCGTTTTTGTCGCGGATGTTCACGATGTCCCAGGAGTCGGCCATTTCGCCCGCCCTCACCACGCAGCAGTCCTTGGCGATGATGTTTCCGCAGAAGATGACCAGTGTAGGTTCGGAAATGGACCTTGTGGGATACAGCGCATTTTCCCACCAGTCCCAGCGCTTCTGGATGATGTCCGGGTTCTTGGTATCCTCGTCCGTATCAAAGTCATCGACCAGCAGCACGTCGGGACGTATGGCCTCGTTTCGCGAACCACGCGGAGATTGTCCGGCACCCAGTGCGCGGAAAGAGACCTTCCCTTTGGTGGTGAATTCATCCTCGGTCCATGAGCCCGGCAGTTCCTGTTTGCCGTAGTATGCCATGATGCGTCCGTTGGCTTCGAGATTGGCCCGGTAGGGATCGAGCAGGCGCACCGCATTGTCCTTGCTGTTGGAGGTCAGAATCACATTCTTTTTGCGTCCGGTAAGCGTGAGATTCATGACGATGAACATGGTGACGGTGGATTTGGCCAGCTCACGGCTCCAAGAAAGCACCTCAAACCATTCATCGTGTGCAATGATCCGCCGGATAGCCTTTTTCTGGAAGTCGGCAAATTCATATTTGGCATAATTCGGAAAAAAGAACTTGATCCATTCTATGGGATGTTTCTCAAGATATTCCCGGTGTTTTTCCCGTTCGGCTGCCGTCATGTTCCTATCGACCGGTGTAGCCCTTGCGATGTCTTCTTTGTACTTCTCCCAATCGAGGAGAGCGAGTCTGTCAGTCTGTTTCATTGTCTATCCCTTTATAATTTGTCTTTAATGTACGCATCGGCCAGCCGGGTGATTTCCTTTGCCTTTTCGAGGTCGGCCGCCCGTACCCAGTCGATGAGCCCGGTGAGGACACTGATGATGTCGGCAATGCCCACTTCCTGTTCCATGTTGCGTATGGCCGCCGACAGTTTCCCGAGGATGTCAGCCTCCTTGGATGAGGGGAACCGTTCCCCTTCGGGCCGTTCGGCGATGGCCTTGTTTATTTCGGCCACCTGCCGGTAGAGGTTAGCCACCTGTTCCTGCCTTGTGAGCGTAAGCCCCACCTTCTGTTCCTCCCACTTCCCGGCCCGTACCCAGTTGGACACGGACACCCGTGACACGCCCACCCGGTCGGCGATTTCCTGCTGTGTGAGGTTTTCCTTGAGGTACAAAGTCTTTGCCCATTCCTTTTTCTGGGCATTCGTCAAATCTGCCATAAATCGTCCTTTTTAGTTGTAAATCACGTTACAAAATTGCATGAAAAAGCGGGGTTTGTAAAAGCGCGTACGCATGATGACGGGGTACAGCGTTATGATAACGCCAGAAAATGTTATGATGCGGACGCGGTTTCTTGTTGCCATGGGAATGTTCTATTTTCGCATCATCGAAAGGCGGGGAAGACCGCAGGAAAGTGTATGACGATGAGCAGATTTTTCAATATTACAACGAGTGACGACGGCACCAGTACGATATTCCTGTATGGGGACATCGGAGACTATACGGAGGTGCAAAGCGGGCGCATAGCCCAGGAACTGATGGAAGCCGAACGCGTGAGCCGACGCATCCATGTGCGTATCAACAGCAACGGCGGGGAAGTGTACAGCGGCATTGCGATATTCAACGCCCTGCGCCATAGCCAGGCCGACATCCGCATTTATGTGGATGGCATAGCCGCCAGCATGGCCAGTGTGATAGCCCTTTGCGGCAAGCCCGTAGAAATGAGCAAATATGCCCGTCTGATGCTGCACAGTGTGAGCGGTGGGTGTTACGGCAACAAGCAGGACCTGCAGCGTTGCATGGAAGAGATAGAAAGCCTGGAAGGCAGCTTGAGTGAAATCTATGCCGAGCGGCTGGGCATGAGCAAGGAAGAAGTGAAACAGACCTATTTTGACGGCGAGGACCATTGGCTGACCGCCAAGGAAGCCCTGGACCTTGGTTTCATAGACGACATCTATGATGCAGACCCCGTGCCGGCAGACAGTACACCGGCGCAGATATATACTTTATTCAATAACCGGCTCGTTGAGCCACAAAAAAACAGAGAAGACATGAATCTGGAAGACGTAAAGAAACGCCCGCGCTTCAAGGACTGCGCGAGTGATGCGGATGTGTTCCGCCTGATGGACCAACTGGAGGAAGAGGCAGGCAAGGTACCTATCCTTACGAAAGAGAACACCGACCTGAAGGCCAAGGTGAAGACCTACGAAGACAAGGCTGAAGCCGAAGACCTTGCCGCCCGCAAGCAGCTGCTTGACGCAGCCGAGCAGGACGGTCGCATTGATGCGACTACCCGCCCCATCTACGAAAACCTTTTGGCCAATGACCGCGAGAACGGCGAAAAGGCCCTGGCCCAACTGCCGGTAAAGCGCCGTGTGATGGAAGACCTGCATCTGGAACCGAATGGTGAAGAAAGCCCCTGGAACAGGCGTATGCGAGAAATTAAGGACAAACGTAAAAAGTGATTGAACTATGGCTATAATTGTAAGAAACACGAATTACAGCGGCGAGGTACTGGAACAGTTGCTGACGCTTGCCGCTACGAGCAATGAGATTGTGGAAAAGGGGCTGATCATGGTGATTCCCGGTGTGGAGAAGAAAATCAGCCTGCCGCGCCTGAAGACCGGCAAGATGCTCCAGAAGCGCAAGGAGAACCCCGGCGTGGAGGATTCGAAGGGCAACTTCAACTACGACGAAAAGAGTCTTGACCCGGTGGACTTCATGGCCTTTACGGTGTTTAACCCCCGCACGTTCGAGAACATCTGGCGCAAATGGCAGCCGAAGGGCAACCTGGTATTCTCGGAACTTCCGCCCGAAGCGCAGAACGCCCTGCTTGCCGAGTTGGCCAAGCGGGTACAGTTTGAACTGGGTGACCACTATGTGAACGGTGAATATGGGGATGATGACGACCACTTGTTTAACGGCATCCTGACCCAGATGGCCAAGGATACTGAGGTGATTGTGGTGGACAGCGCAGAATCGACCATGCTGGGCAGACTGAAAGCCATGCGTGCGAAGATTCCCGTGGCCATCCGCAACAACCCGGACCTCCGCATTCTGATGAGCGTGAACGACTTTGACAAGTATGATGACGAGCTGACCCAGCGCGAGTCCAAGAACACGAGCGAAACCGATGTGAATGCCCGCCGCTACAAGGGCATTACCATTGAGACGCTTGCGGCCTGGCCCGATGATCTGATTGTGTGCACCCTCTGTTCGCCCGATGCCGGCGGCAACCTGTTTGCGGCTGTGAACCTGCAGGACGATGAAGACGTGATTCAGATTGACAAGATCTCGAACGCGAGCGAACTGTACTTCTTCAAGATGCTGATGAAGGCTGACACGAACATTGCCTTCGGTGAAGAAGTGGTGGTGCTGGACAAGCGAAGCAACCCCGTGTTCAAGGCGAGCGAGAAGAAGATTTCAGTTGACCCTGCCAGTGTGACCCTTGAGGCAACCGGTGGCAGTGAAGAAGTGACCGTGACCGCCAGCGGAGAATATGAGATAGGCAGTGCCCCTGCCGGCTTCAAGGTGGAAGCGACGGATAAAGGCGTGAAGATTTCGGCCGGTGCAAACAGTGGCAGTCAGAAAACCGGTACACTGCCCCTTACGCTCAATGCCGACCGCAGCAAGACGGCCAAGATTACCATTACCCAAAACCAGAAAGGATAAGATGGTATGGCAAAATTGAAGTATCTGGTAATTCACTGTACGGCAACCCCGGAGGGGCGTGAGGTATCATCGGCGGACATCCGGAAGTGGCACACTTCGCCCGTAAGCCAGGGTGGCAGAGGTTGGAAACAGGTGGGCTACACCGACCTGTTCCACCTGCAGGGCGGTGTGGAACGCTTGGTGAACAACAACGAGGATGCGCAGGTGGATCCCTGGGAAGTGACCAACGGAGCCAAGGGGTACAACAGCGTGAGCCGCCACATTGTGTATGCCGGCGGTGTGGCCAAGGACGGCAAGACCCCGAAGGACACCCGCACCGGCTGCCAGAAAAAGGCACTGGAGAAGTATGTGAAGGACTTCCATCGCAGATTCCCGGATGTGCGCATTGTGGGACACAACGAGCTGGCGGCCAAAGCCTGCCCCAGTTTCGATGTACAGAAATGGCTGAAAGAAATAGGTATTAACCAATAATAAAAGAAGCAATCAATGAAACGAATTATGCTGTTTATGATGCTGATGCTGGGAACAGTATCGGCTGTGATGGCCCAAGGGGCCGATGTTCCGGCAACGGACTATGACGCAATGATTGGCACCTTTGCCGGTTTCGTCGGCGGTGTGGTGGTGCTTACTGAAGGGTTGAAAGGTTTGTTCCCCAACATGAAAGGCTGGGTGACGCAGCTGGTGAGCTGGTGTGTGGGCTTGGTGTGCGCGATGCTACTGTGGTGGCTTGATGCCGGATTTGTGAGTGATGTGAGCTGGGACATTGCCTTGCTCTATGGTTTTGGTGCCTCACTTGTAGCCAATGGGGTAGCCGACACGGGACTGGTGCAATGGGTTATCGGACTATTCCGAAAGAAACGCGAGGAAGCAGAATAAAAGGTTGACTGACTAAAAAACGGGTGGTATGGACTTTAGCGAGATCATGAACATTATTCTTAGCGGCGGCCTTGTGGGCACTGCAGCAGCCATCGGTTCCCTGCGTGCTACGGTGAGGAAAGCGAAAGCGGAAGCGATGAAAGCCGAAGCCGACGCAGAGGGTGTGCGTGTGGATAACGCAGAACATGCCACCCGCGTTTTGGTGAGCAATATTGTGGTACCCTTAAAAGAAGAACTGAATGCAACAAGAAAAGACCTGCAGGCCAACAAGCGCGAAATGGCGCGACTGCGCAAGGCCATTGACACTGCCAACAGTTGCCGCCATCATGATGACTGTCCTGTGCTTGGCGGGCTGCGCAAGCAGCAGGAAGAGCACGACGGTGGAGAAGACACAGACGGAATCGGCAAGCGCCGACAGCGCGAGCGGAAGCCGGCGGGCGGGACTGATGATGGCGGGGATACCGGCGAGTGCGGTGAAGCTGACCATACCGGCGGACAGCCTCCGTAAGCTTCCTGAAGGTGCCGTGTACCGTGGCAAGAGCGGACAGGCCAACCTGACCGTAGGCAGTGACGGCAAGGGGAACCTTGTGGCCGAAGCCTCGTGTGACAGCCTGCTGCAACTGGTTCTGTGGTATGAAGAAGAATTGACACGCATCCGAAGCGAGACCAGGAACGAAACTTCGAATGACGTTCAAACAGTAGAAAAACGTCCTCCGAACCGGATGCGGACGTTTATCACAGGTGTATTGGCCGGCTTATTGGCCGGTGTGTTATTAACCATCAAACTTTATAAACGATGAACAAGAATTTTATGTACGGCATCGGTGCCGTGAAATACAATGACTTCGTGGTAGGCTATATCGAGAAAGGTTCGTTTGACCTGGGCGGCCAGAAACCCGAAGCCGCGAAGATCGAGGCTGAACAGGTGCCGGGAGCCCCGGTGCTGATTATCCCGCAGAGCAACGGCAGCATTGCCCCTACATTCAACGTAATCCAGATGGACTACAAGAACCTGCATGCCTTGCTGGGCGGCTCGCTGCACTACAAGAAAGAGGACAGCGGGAAGAAGAACCCTGTGGGCTGGACCGCCCCGCAGGCCGCCATCCTGATGCAGGGACCGTGGGAGCTTTCCCTGGTGTCCGGACAGAGCGTGCTGATACCGAACGGTACGTTGCTTTCCAACCTGGGCGGCAAGCTGACGCTTACGGAAACGGCCAAGATAGAATGCACCCTTGAGGTGGCTATGCCGGAGGACGGTTCGCAGCCCTACGGTGTGTTCAACGCGGATGCCCTGCCCGAAGAATGGAACCAGCACAAGCTGCCGGCAGCGGGAGCCGCGGCCGCAGCATCGGTCCAAAGTGAAGCGGTCACGGGTAAGGAGGGCTAACGTATGGCTGACCGGCTGGAACAACTGATAGAGATGGAGTGTGCGGACGCGCTGCTTGACAGCGGCGTGTCCGTTCCTCTTAAAAGGTGGAAGCTTCCCTGGCTGAAACGCCCGGTGGAGGTGCGTGTGACGATGAAGCGTCCGAGACTGCGGGGTCAGATTCTGCTGGCGCGGGAATACCTGAAGATGGGCGTCAAACCCGATTGGCAACCGAAGGACAAGACCGAGGAACTGGCCTTTGTGGCGGAGCATGGCAAGGCCGTGAGCCGTCTGCTGGCCTATACGGTATGTCGGGGCTACGTGTCGTGGCACGTGGGCATCGGGGTGACGGCATGGGTGCTGCGGAACTTTGTGGAGTGGCGCTATCTGACGGCCATGTTCCGGACATTCGAGCGTCTGATGGGCACGAAGGATTTTATGCGTATTATCAGCTCGGCGGCGCGGGCGAACCCGATGACCCCGAGACTGAGCCAGGCAAGGAAGGGGAGTTAAGAACCCGGTACGAAGGTTCCCATAGCCCTTTCGGATTTATATGGCAGATTGCATCGGCAACGGGCTGGAGTGTGGACTACATACTGGACGGTGTGAACTGGCAGACGCTGATACTGATGCTGAGCGACGCGCCGCGGTATGTGCGGAAAAGGCAAGGCGGCGGAAACGATGATTCCAAACCGGAGCGCAGCGCCGAGGATGAAGCGAACGATATAGTAGGATTTTTTCAAAGCAAACTGGAATGAAACCTGTAGAAGTTGAATTTTTGATGAAGGACAAACTCACGCCCGGCATGAACAAGGCCGAGCGCGAGGCACTGGAACTGCGTAATACCGTCAGACTGCTGGAGGCTGAACTGGAAAGGCTGCGCCTTGCCGGGGAGACGGCTTCCCCCAATCTGGACCAGAGTGCCAATATCGCGCAGATCCATGCACTGGAGAAGCAGCTTGAGGAATTGCGAGGCAAGTTGAAGCAGTTGCAGGAGGAGTCGGAATCCGTACAGGTCACCCCTGCAGACATGCCCAATGCGCAGCGCCAGTTCAACGGGCTTCACAACAGCATCCAGCAGATGGCGCGTGAAATGCCCTCGTTGGCCATGGGGCCGCAGATGTTCTTTCTGGCCATCTCCAACAACCTGCCGATTTTTACGGACGAACTGGCCCGTGCCCGCAAGGAATACGACGAGCTGCAAAAGTCCGGCAAGAAAGGCACACCGGTATGGAAACAGGTCCTGTCCTCGCTCTTTTCCTGGCAGACGGCCATGACCACCGGCATCATGCTGCTGGTAATGTACGGTGATGAAATCTGGGATTGGACGAAAAACCTGTTCAGTGCCAAAAAAGGCGTGGATGAATTCAACATATCACTCAAGGAAATGACCGAGATAGAGAAGGACGGCCGTGCCCAGATGGTGCGTACCCGTTTCGAACTGAAATCGGTCATCGATGAAATAAAGAACTTCACCGGCAGCAAGGAACAGGAAAAGGCGAAGGTAGAGGAACTGAACCGCAAGTACGGGGAATCTTTCGGGTATTATAAAACACTTTCCGGATGGTATGATACCCTTATCCAAAAGAGCGAGGATTATGTACAGGTTCTGCTGCACCAGGCCAATGTCCAGAACCTTGTAAAAAAAGCTGCAGAAGCCGATGAAGAGGTGAATAAAATCAAGGCGCAGAAACCGGAAGAGGCGGAAAGCGCCATGGGCTTTTTCGGGAAATGGGGACAATATATCATGCAGTCAAGTATGGCAGAATCCGGGCAGTTCTATGACGCACAGGCTGCCATCAAGAAACATGATCAGGAAGCTTATGACATACTGTTGAAAAATGCCGAAAACAAACGCGACGGTTATCTGAAAAAAGCGGAGGAAGAGGCAAAGAAAGCGGCAGAAGCCGCCAAGAAAGGAAATATCGGCGGACATACCGACCCCGAACAGTCCGGGAAGAATCCGGAAGCGGAAGCCAAGCAACGGCTTGCCACAGAGCGCAGGCTGGCGCAGGATCTTGCCGCCCTGCAGGCCGAGAACCGGAAGGAAGAGATAGACCGTATGCAAGCCGGTACCGAAAAGAAACTGGCACAAATCGAATATGACTATAACGCGAGGAAAGAAGAGATAAACCGGCAGGAAGCCGACTGGAAGCGTGAGAACAAGGAAGCCGGTCTGTCCACAGGAGATAACGGACTTACCCGGGAGCAACAGGATGAACTTGAAAAAGCCCGTGCCTCAAACACGGAGTCCCGGAAAAAAGCGGAGACGGACGTGTACAGGGAAGAGGCGGAAGCCATGCGTGACTATCTGAAGGAATACGGGACCTTCCAGCAGCAGAAACTGGCCATCGCTGAAGAATATGCCGAGAAAATCCGCAAGGCGGAGTCCCAGGGCGAAAGGCTGACTTTGGAGAAGCAGCGTGATGCGGCTGTGCACAAAGTGGACATGGAAGCCCTTACCCGGAAGATAGACTGGGGAGCAGCGTTCGGGGATTTGACCGGCCTGCTTGCAGACCAGATGAAGAACCTGCTTGGCGAGCTTAAACAGTATGTCAAGACGGATGAGTTCAAAAAATCAGGAGCCGCAGACCAGCAGGTCGTTTACGATGCCATTGAACGCATCCAAAGCATGCTCCCCGGCGGCAACGGTACATTGGATTTTTCCCGGCTGCAAACGCAGATGCACGCTTTGGGGAATTCCGTCACACGCGTGCAAAATGCGGAACTGCAGCAGGAAGCGGCATTCGCCCGGTTGAAAGCGGCGCAGACCGATTACAACAAGGCTCTTGAAAGCGGTAACCAGGCAGAAATAGAACGTACCAAAATCGCTCTTCAAATGGCTCAGTCGTCCAGTGCTTCAGCTGACGAAGAATACCTGAACGCCACCTCTGAAATGAAGGCGCTTGCCGGGGAGGTGAAAAGTGCTTCCCGGGACACGGTTGACGGATTGAACATGGTATCCGACGGATTGCACGGTTTTGCAAGCGGAACCTTGCAGGGATCATTTGAAGGAATACAGAATATGCTTACCGGGCTGTCAAAACTGAATATCGGAGGCAAGGTCGGTGATGCCATCAGCCGGATGTCCGAAACCCTGTCAAGTGCCGGAGTCATCGGGCAGATCATATCGGCCATTCTCTCCATACTGGATTTGCTGAAAGACGGTATTGGTCCGGTTATCTCATCATTGATAGACACCATTTTCAATGCGATAACCGGAATACTCGACAATATCCTCAGCGGAGACCTGTTCAAGCAGATAGGCGGTTCCCTTGTGAAAGGTATCGGGGGGATTGCTGAACACGGTGTCTTTCGGAGGTTTCAACAAACTGTTCGGTATCGGCGGGAACGCCAAGGAAGTGCAGGCTGCCATGGAACGTTTGACCAACCGGAACGAGATGCTGCAGACCTCGATTGAGGATTTGACAGACACCATCAAGCAGAGCCGGGGAACAAGAGTGTGGCCGCCTACCGCGATGCGTACAAGATGCAGCAGGAGACGAATTCGAACTACCTGCAGATGGCGATGACACAAGCCGGCTACCATGGGAGCCACCACAGCTGGAACTACTACTGGGGAGGCTTCAGCCAGGCACAAATAGACAAGCTGAGCGGGCAGATTGGCCGACAGTGGGACGGGAACCTGTGGAGCCTGAGCCCGGAAGAAATGAAGGCACTGCGTTCGAATGTGGATATGTGGACGCAGATACAGAACACCGGCAAGGGAGGCTACGGCGGGCGGCTGACCGAGAAACTGGATGACTACATAGACCAGGCCGGCAAGCTGGAGGAACTGACCGACCAGCTGTATGAAGGTCTGACCGGTATTTCATTCGACGGTATGTACAGCAGCTTCATCGACAACCTGATGAACATGAAGTACGGTGCCAAGGATGCGGCGGAGGATATATCCGAGTACTTCATGCGCGCAATGCTGAGCAACAAGATCGGTGAGATGTACAGCGAAAAACTGAAAGGCTGGTGGGAGAAGTTCGGCAAGGCCATGGAGGACAACGAACTGACCGAGGCGGAACGGAACGCGCTGACTGAAGAGTACATGAAGTATATGGATGAAGCCCTTGCCCTGCGTGACAACCTGGCGGCAGCCACCGGTTATGACAAGACGCGCAGGGCGGTACGAGCCAAAGTGCGAAAGCGGGCGGCTTTACGGCCATGACGCAGGACCAGGGGACGAAGCTGGAGGGCATGTTCACCAGCGGGCTGCAGCACTGGAGCAGCATGGACGACCGGCTGGAAAGCGTGGTGGAGAAGATGGACACGGCTGAAGGCCACCTGGCCCGGATAGCCGAGAACACCGGTGTGAGTGCCGGACACCTGGGCGAGATAAAGGATGAGATAAAGAAAATGATACGTGACGGACTAAAAGTGAAATGACATGGGCGATATACTGGGCGGGCTGGTGCTGGTGAACGGCACGGACATCTGGACGGAATACGGCGTGTTCCTGGTGGAAGACCGGCGCGGGGGCATGGAGAACCTGACGGCCATCCTGACCCCGAGCAAGACGAAGAAGGAGACGGCTGTGGACATACGGGAGGAGCACGGGGAGAAATACAGCGCGGTGCTGACCCCACGGAATGAAGCGCGTGACGTGACGCTGCATTTTGCGCTTTACAACAAGACCCAGGCAGGCTGGATGAAGCAGTACTTTGCCTTTGTGAATTTCCTGAAGCAAGGGAAGGACGGCTGGCTGGAGATCCGTTTCCCCCAGCTGGATCTGCAGCTGCGGGTGAAGTATGCCGACTGTACGAAGTTCACCCCGCTGACCTATCTGTGGACGGAAGGTGTGCATGCCGGAAAGTTCCGGGTAAAGTTCCGGGAACCGAAACCGATTATATAACCATTCAAAGCTATTCGAATATGCTTCTAACGATATATGATAAAGCCGGAACCAAGCGTGCGGATGTGGCCGTGAACGACAGCTCGACGCAAAGCAAGGAGGTGCAGGGAGACAATGTGCTTTCCCTGTCGTTCAGCTATTATGCCTTCCTGCCCCTGGACGTGAACGACTACACGGACTATCTGGGCGAACGGTACTGGCTGACAGAACGCTACACGCCGAAGCAGGTGAGCGATGGTGAATGGGAGTATAACCTGAAGCTGTACGGTATCGAGAGCCTGATCAAGCGTTTTCTGGTGCTGGAGACAACGGACGGCGACACCAATCCCCTGTTTACATTGACGGCCACGCCCCGGGACCATGTGGCGATGGTGGTGAAGGCCATCAACGACGGCATGGGTAACATTACTGACTGGAAGACGGGTACGGTGGAAGGTACGGAGCTGATCACGATAGACTACGAGGGGATGTACTGCGACGAAGCGCTGAAAGCCATCGCGGAAAAGGCAGGCGGCAAGGTGGAATGGTGGGTTGAGGGGCAGACTGTGAACGTGTGCCGCTGCGAACACGGGGAGGAGATCACGTTGGCTATGGCAAGGGGCTGACCTCCCTGGAAAGAGATACGAGCAACACGGCCAAATTCTATACGCGCCTGTTCCCGGTAGGCTCGACCCGCAACATCGATGCGGAGAAATACGGCAGCCCGCGTCTGATGCTTCCCGGCGGCAGGAAGTACATCGAGCAGGGCGTGGAGGAATATGGCATCTATGACCATTACGAGCAGGATGCTTTCAGCGGCATCTTCCCCCGTCGGGTCGGTACGGTGAGCTCGGTTCGCAGCGAGGAGGTGGCAGACGATGAAGGAAACAAATTCACCGTCTATTATTTCCGGGACGGGGAACTGGACTTTGACCCCAACCTGTACGAGCTGGCCGGAGAAACCAAACGTGTGTCGTTCCAGACGGGCGACCTTGCCGGACTGGGAGAAAGCGATGACCACTACTTTGAGGTGAACTACGACAGCGCGGCGAGGGAATTTGAACTGATTACCATCTGGCCCTACGATGACGACACCCAGCTGCCGGGCGGCAAGCTGGTGCCCCGAGCAGGCGACACCTATATCCTGTGGAATATCCGGATGCCGGATGAGTATTACCGGCTGGCCGAAGAGGAGTTTGCGGTTGCGGTGGACGAGTACAACCGGGACCACTGGCTGGACATTGCCGCCTACAAAGCCCCGACAGACCCGGTATACATCGAGGAGCACGGCATAGACCTGTTTGTGGGCAGACGGGTGAAGCTGGAGAGCCAGAAGTATTTCCCGGAAAAAGGCTACCGTCAGAGCCGTATCACCAAGATCAGCCGCAAGGTGAACGAACCCGGGCAGATGGACATCGAGATAAGCGATGCGCTGCAGGTGGGCAAGTTCGACAAGGTGACGGACAGCATCGGTGCGCTGAAAAGCTATACGAAATCAAAGACGGAAGGCGCTGCCCTTCCGGACATCATACGAAGCTGGGACAAGACGCTGCCCACGGACAACAACCTGTTTTCCGCCCGGCGCAGCCAGAAAGAGTTCCTGAGCAAGAACCAGCCGGACACAGCCAAGAGTCCATCCGCTTCCTGAAGGGTGTGAGCTTTGGCGAGGCTGCTGGCGGCAAGCCCTGCGGCATCGTGGATGGTGAGGGCAATGCCGAATACTTGACTGCCGTGATCCGCGAACTGCTGCGCAGCACGGAGTTTGTGGACGGGCTGACCGGTGAGGGCTGGCAGCTGTGGATTGACCAGCTGACCGGACTGACAAACCTGACGGTGGACAAAGTGACTGCCCGGCAAAGCCTGGTGGCGCTGGAACTGCTGATCGAGAAGGTGCGCAGCGTGTGCGGCCAGCTGGTGGTGTCCGCTGCCAACGGCAAGATCAAGGACGTGGTGAAGCAGGGCGACAACTACCGCATCGTGTTTGAGCAGGAATCGGGCTTTGTGGCCCATGACCTGATGCGCTGTGCGGTTACGGGTGGTAAGAAACTAAAAGCATACTGGGTGGAGGTGGCTTCGGTGATAGCCGGCGGTGTGCTGGTCCCGGTAAGCGAGTTTGGCGGGGTGAAGCCGGAGGCAGGCGATGAGTGCGTACTGATGGGCAACACCGAAAACCCGCTCCGGCAGAACCTTATATCCATTGCGGCCACGGAGGACGGGCAGCCCCGTATCGACATCCTGGACGGTGTGAAGGCCAAGCACTTCAACGGCTGCCTGCGCTGCCGGCTTGGCAATCTGGACGGGATAAAGAGCGACGCTTTCCCGGCAGACAACCAGCCGCACGGCAACGGCCTGTGCGCGGATAACGCCTATATACGGGGCACATTCATCCTGATGACGGGCGAGGACATCCTGACGCGGTTTGAGATAACCGAGGGGAAAATCCATTCAGCCGTGGAAAGCTTGCGCAAGGAAATACGCGAAGAACAGAGTTATCTGGACAACAGCAGTTTTGCCGACGGCATGGACAAATGGAAGACGGGCAGCAAGGCTACGCTGTTCACCCTGGGCGGACGCTGGATCTGGGCGAACGGCGGTCCTTACGGTACGAAGCCGGACGGCCATGCCGAGATACGGACCGACGGCAAGGTGCCTTATGCCTATATCCGGAACAGCTATATCATGCAGAAACTGGAGGACTTCCGGCTGGTACCGGAGTACCGGCAGACGAACAGCCAGGGCGAACGGGTGCCCGGCGTGGTGTATCTGTCGTTCAGCTACCGGGTTATCAAGGCCGGAAGGTTGAAAATAGAATTTGTGAACGCTGATAAGACCGGGTTTGAGAACTTCAACATGTTCGGCCATGAAGAGGACCTGCCCGTTGGCGGTGAGAAGATGTTCACGTTGGACGGACTTTGGAACGGCACTGGCGACTTCAAGCTGTCGTTTACGGGCGTGATTTACATTTCGCTGCTGGTGTTCAGCACCAACAAGGCGGACGCACTGGCCTATAAGTACCGTACACTGTTCGAACAGAGCGACCGGCTGGTAAAGATTTCAGCGGCGGTCTTCGACAAGGACGGTAATGCGCTGAAAGAGACCGGGCTTGTCATAAAGCCTGAAGGTTCCGGTCTGTATGCGCAGGACAATACAGGAAAGATTGCCCTTATCGGGGTGAGCGTGGAGGAAGAGGACGAGTACGGAAATACCGTGAGCAAAATCAAGCTGACAGCCGACCATATACAGCTGGAGGGACTGGTAACGGCCAACGGCAACTTCAAGATACTGGAAGACGGCAGCATTGAAACGACCAACGGTAAGTTTACCGGAGAGATAGACAGCAGCAAAGGGAAAATCGGCGGCTTTGAGATAGGGAACGGCCGTATCGGTTCTGTGGCCGACTCTCACGGGAGCGGTGGCGGTCTTGCCATTTATGATGATTTTTTCCGTGTCGGCGGCAACAAAGGATATGTGATGTTCGGTGATGATGTGATACCGTCTTCTGCAGGAGGAGCTTTTACCGCTGTCGGTCGTATCGTGAACTCAGCCCCCAATATATACGGGAATTACGGCTTCGACCAAGCGAACTATGGATTGTTTATAGATGTTACCGGCGGTACGAAGAACTACGGTATCAGCAGCAATGCGGCATTACTTGCCCCGGCGTTTATCAATACGAAAGCCAAGCTGCTTACCTTCGGAAGTGGAAACTACACGGTGGATTTTTCGCAGCATAACATTATCCTCATGTATTACAACCAACCGAATTATAATGCTGTGGAAGTGACCCTACCGTCGGAGAGTTCTGTCGCATCCCAGTTCGGTCTCCGCTATTTGCCGTCCGATTTTGCCGCAGAGGTCACACTTCGTGTCAGACCTGGTTCAAAGGATATAATACTAAAAGGAATTTATAACCACAACGAGGATATGCAGGATTACAAGATGGCCTCCGGGGACTCCGTGATGGTGCTTATAACCAAAAAAGACGGTTTCCGTTACCAGATATTGAATCATTCATTATAAAAGCAGAATATATGAAAAAGTTAGATTTCAGGAATTTCAGTGTCCCCACCGGAATAACCCGTCAGACGAGGGAGGTTTTCGACGCACGCGAGCAGATAGCCGATTTGCTGTATACGCGTGTCAGTGGCATCAAGGCCCATCGGCTTGCGTTCAAGATTTTTGAGAGTACCGGCGAAACGGAGTTCAGTGATGAGGAGATCGATATGATACGCATGGCGGTGGAACGCTATTGTCTTCCCAATGTGATAGATGCCCTGAACGAAATCCTGGGCGGGTCAGAAACCGATAAAAACGAATGAGTATGGCAGAAATGACACAAGAAGAAATGGTCCAGGAAGTGCTGGACCGTGTGCTCCAGAGTTCCACCGGTGTGGAGGACCTGGAAACCGTCACCTCGCTGAGCGGTGTGAAATCACTGCCCGGGGAGAAGGACGGCAAGATGGTGAACGTCCCCCTGGAACTGATAGGGAAGCCTGCGAACGATGCCGCCGCCCGTGCCGAGGCTGCCGCCAAGAAAGCGGAAGGAGCCGTAGCCGGACTGGAGGAAAAGACCCAGGCCGCGGCAGAAGCGGCCACCAAGGCCAACGAAGCGGCAGCCAAGGCAGAAAATGCCGCAGCCAAGGTGGAACAGACTACGGCAGCAGCCGTCGGCGGAGCTACCGCACGCTTTTCCTCATGGATGGAAACAGGCAACGTTTTACCTGACAAGTGTACCAAGCCGGGCGGCAGCGTGGTGTATGTGGCCGATGCCGGGAAATTTGCCTACCACAAGGATTCCACCCTGTACGGGGACTGGGATGTGGCTGGTGTACCCCCTGCCGGTATGTTCATGGATGCGGACCGGACAGCCATACTGCCGGACAAGCTTTACCTGCTTGGCGATGCCGTATATACCGGAACGGGAGGCGTTCTGAAACTTCTGGCCTATCGCCATGCGGTGATGAGCGAGGAAACTTACGAAGCACTACAGGACAAGGATGCGAATACGCTGTATCTGATTTATGAGGAGGAGTGAGGATGATAGTAATAGGCGGTAAGGAAATAACGGCTGTGTATGTGGGGAAACGTTCCCTATCGGCCGTCTATGCCGGAGCGAGGCTGGTGTGGTCTGCCATAAGCAGCTGTTTCGGCAGCGGGTTCTGGAGAGGCGACAAGCCGTGGAGCCGGACCGACGGGTGGCGAAGAAACAAATGAATAATCACTAAAGCGATATATTATGGCAAAGAAGGTATATGACCAGGACGGGCTGGACATGCAGCATACGAACTGGAGCGGTGACGCCGCAACCGGCGGGCTGCCCGTAAGCGGCCGCCTGGTGGAAAATTACGTGAAGAGCATTGACGAGAAAGCCACGCCTACCGAGGAACTGGTGAGCGGGGAAACGAAAGCCCCTACATCCGGAGCGGTGTTCGATGCGCTGGTTGGCACGGTAACGGACGTGGATGTGCAGGACAGCGAGGACGGCACCCAGTACGTGATGACCGTGAAGCAGAAGGATAACCAGGGCGGAGAGAGCTCGAAGGAGGTGCGCTTTTCCAAGTACACGGACGACGACAAGGTGGTGGTAAACATTGACCTGACGGACAGCGGCGGTGCGGGACTTCCCGCCTCGCAGTACCTGGCACTGGGAAGCGGTTTTGTGGTGAAATACTCCGTGGGCGTAGGTACTGCCGGTGGCGGTACAGTGGACGGCTACAGCAACCTGAAAGCCCGCGTGATTGTGAAGCGCGGTTCGACCGTGATCAGTGAGTTCCGGGATGCGGAGTTTGTCGGCGTTACGGCCGGTCAGAGCTATACTTTTGACGCGTCGCCTTACCTGAAGGATGCCACCGCCTATACCGTGCAGGTGGAGGCGCAGGCTACCTACCAGGGCGGCACACTGATGAAGACAGCCACGGCCAAGGTGACCATGGTGGCCATGGAGCTGGAGACCACCTACTCGGCGGGCAACGGGCTGGCCGACGGGGGATATAAAAATGATGTGAACATTCCATTCACTGCAAGGGGCACGAGTGGCGAGAAGAACATCTACTACCGCGTGAACGGCGGACAGGCCTTTACCCTCGGTCTTTCGGCCGGCAGCGGTGTGCAGCAGAAGAACGTGACCATCCCACTGTCTCAGATGCAGGAGGGTACGAACGTGGTGGAAGCCTACGCGCAGCATGAGAACTCCGGTGTGGTGAGCCGGGTGCATTACATTACGCTGCTGAAGGCAGGAGGCGGTGTGACAGCGTATGCCGGCCTGATGTTCAGCCACCGGGCAGCGGGGTTCCAACGCGACTGGAAACACCCGGTGCTGGAGGCAGAGCAGTTTACGGCATGGAACTTTTCGTATGCCGGCTATGACCGCGATGCGTACACGGCCCGTGTGAAAGTGACCAGCCGGGGTAGTGTGGTGAAGGAAGACCTGCTGCAGCGCGGTGAGACCGGCAGCTACGGGCGTACGAACGTGAACGTGGAACCGCTGGATTACCGTGTGTCGTGCGGTGATGCCGTGCTTGAGGTGCAGGTGAACACCGCATCGCACCCGGACATTGAAGCCACGCTGGCACCGGATGCCGTGTGCACGTTCGATGCCTTCGGGCGAAGCAATACGGAAAACAACCCGGAAAGCTGGGTGAGCGGGGACAAACGGATGGAATTCCGTGATGTGCTGTGGAGCGTGAACGAATACGGCGCAGGAAGCGGCTGGCACAAGGACCGGCTGTTGCTGGCCGGCGGTGCGGGCATGACACTAACTGCCGATGGCGGTTATCGCCCGTTCAACGAGGCGGAGAAGCCCGAAGGCTTTGCTATTCGTGATGTGGGCATGACACTTGAGATAGAATACAGCACGGCCAACGTGACTGACACCGACGCGGAGCTGATCACCTGTCTGGGCACCCTGCAAAACGGGAACCGTTACGGGCTGGTGGTGACCCCGGAGGAGGCGAAGTTCCTTACCGGCGTGGTGACGGAGGCGATGGATGCCGGTCAGGTCCTGCGCTATGAGGACTCGGTGGGTACGAAGTTCCAGCCGGGCACGAACATCCGCATTACCTACGTATTCTATCCCAATGTGCAGACGAACGAGCAGCGGACGCTGATCGGCTTCTATGTGAACGGGGAGGAGTCGGCCGCCTCGAAGTGGCTGGACAAGGTGAGCTTCGACATCCGGAGCCAGCTGGAGTTTAAATCGGCGGGTGCCGACCTGAACGTGAAGAGCGTGCGTATCTATAACAAGGCGCTGACCTCGGACGAGGTGCTGAACAACTACATCGTGGACCGCAACCACCTGGAGGATGCCGACGGGGAACCGGGCGTGCGCTCACTGGATGAGGACAACCGCGTACTGAACGAGGGAGACACGGTGAGCATGGAGAAGCTGATGGGACTGATGAAGAAGCGCCGGAACTCGATCCTGGTACTGATAGGCACGGGCAGCGTGGGCAGTGAGGTGCCAAGCGAGAGCGACACGCTGAACGTGATGGATGCGCTGGCCCAGCTGAACAACAAGAAGGCCAACAAACTGGTAAGGGAGGTCCGTTTCTATAACGGAGAGGACAGGACGCTTGACTTTATCCTTACCAACGTATATGTCCGTATTCAGGGTACTTCTTCCGTGAACTATGCCAGAAAGAACTTCCGTTTCTACTTCCAGAAGACGGCAAGCGGCTGGACGGTTACATTGAGCTACGGGGAGATTGACGGAAACGGCAGGCAGAAGAATCCGGTGGTAACTACCGGCAAAAAAAAATCTCTTTCAAGTTGCGCAGGAACTCCGTAGGCGCGAAGCTGGCATGTTCCAAATGCGACTTCTCGGACTCGTCCATGACCACCAATACCGGTGGTGCGAAGCTTATCAATGACGGACTGAAAGAGATGGGGCTGCTTACGCCTGCCCAGCGTTACGCCAAAGACCATGGGCTGGAGGATGATTACCGTTCGGCCATCGACGGCCTGCCGTGCGACCTGTTCGTAGCGAAGAGTGCCGACGAAGACCTGACCTATTACGGCCAGTACAACATGAACAACGAGAAGCTGACGAGGAAGGACACAAGCAGTATCTGCCCGTCTGCTTCGAGACGCTGAACAACTCCAATCCGCTGTGCCTGTTCCACTGGTTGCCGAGTACCGAACCGGAGCATAAGGATTTCATGGATTATAACTTTGACGGCGGACTGGAGTTCAACCGCGAAAGACACCTTTCTGGACAGACGGCGGAGGGGATGCAGAGGAAGAACCGAATCTGGATGAGCATTTAGGCAAGGGTGACGTATATGACAAGATGTACAAGGCTACCGACCGCATGATGAGTTTTGTCTACCGGTGCGTGAAGGAAAAACGGCTGCGGGCAAGAATATGGTTTACAGTACGGAATCCCATTCGTTCGAGGGGGGAACTATGAGGACGACGGCGACAAGTTCCCTACCGCCAAGTGGCAGAGCGACACCTTCAGGAAAGAGGCATCGAAGTATTTCGACCTTCCCCACCTGATTGCCTACTATCTGTACGCAGTTCAACCTCGGCGTGGACCAGCTTGCGAAGAACATGCTTATCCGCACATGGGACGGTGTGAAATGGTCGATTGACTATTATGACGGCGACCGCCAGTTGGGTTCTGACAACAAGTCGTTCCTGACCGAAGTATGATGACAACCGCCAGACGAAGCGCGATGGGGCTTATGTGATGCAGTGGGTCATAACTCGTGGCTGCGGAACCTCATCGTGGCCAATTGCTGGGACATGATTGTGGAGATTATGCAGAGCGGATGGAACGGGGCGCAAGCTTCATGAGTGCCTTCAGTATCCAGAAAGCTATAGACCATTTCGATACCGAACAGATGAAGAAGTGGTGCTCACGCCTCTATAACAAGTCCGGCATCTTCAAATACATCTATCCGTTCCTGAACGAAATGCCGGTGGGTGCGACGGAGCCAAACAGACCTATCCGCAAATCTACGGTCTGAAGGGTTCGTTGAAAGCACACCGAACTACTTCATCCAACGCCGGTATGACCTGAAGCAGGTGGAGTACGGCTATGTATCCAATGTTGGGTGCCCAGTTCTACCAGAGTACGGCACTGCTGGACAAGGCTTATAAACTG
>VOFG01000725.1_pt1 | contig 26000 bp, 34 predicted proteins | sample 5384171 | NCBI WGS metagenome assembly VOFG01 (sample SAMN12384726, study PRJNA508395) | human gut metagenome | isolation source: healthy gut F | host: Homo sapiens | reverse complement strand
TGCTCTAAATTGAAAATGAAAAATAAAATAAAACAAATAGGAATTTCTAGTTATATTATTTTTATGCCTATTGGCTATTTGTTTCATATGAAAGATAAAAAAAACAATTATATAGATATTAGACATGTCGGATCTAAGCGGTAGAACTTTATTTAAACGGATTAAACCATTAATTAAGGTATTCGTTATAGTAGATTCATATCTTCCTAGGAAACTTAATAATTTATTGGAGGAAAAGTTGGTATTGTGATTAGATACATATTGGTGAAAAATCTAGCAAAAAAATGCGGTGATAATGTTGTAATTAAAGAAAATGTATATATATCTAACATAGAGAAACTAGAACTGGGAGATAATATCAGTATTCATCCGATGTGTTATTTTGAATATATTATTTGTTCAATGGGGATCGGCAATCCTAAAAAAATGCTTGTTATCGGTAATGGTGGTTCAAATGGAATTGATACGGCATTCTATTCGCGAAATGAAAGGAATCAATGAATTAGTAGCTTCTTTTATTCGATTACAGAAAGATTATCCTAACATAGGATTACGTTTAATCGGCTTTATGGAAGAAAACCTTTATCCGGTTGATGATTGGGTAAAACAAGAGATTAGCACAAATTCTCACATTGAGTTTGTCGGCTTTCAACAAGATGTTCGTCCCTATCTAATGGGGTGTGAGGCTTTTGTTTTTCCCTCCTATCGTGAAGGTTTCCCTAATGTTGTCATGCAAGCTGGGGCCTTGGAATTACCACAAATCGTTACAGATATCAATGGTTGTAATGAAATAATTGTTCAAAACAAAAATGGAATAATTGTTCCACCACAAGACGAACACGCATTGTATAAAGCCATGAAATATTTTTTGGATAATCCTAATGAGGTAAAAAGAATGGCAAAGAATGCAAGGGCAATGATTACATCACGTTACGAACGCAATAAATTTTGGAAATTGATGCTTGAAGAATACTATCGGCAAATTAAAAATCGAATTAAATAACATCTATGCAAATCATACTGTTATCCGGCGGTTCTGGTAAACGCCTATGGCCGCTTTCCAATAATACACGGTCAAAACAATTTATCAAACTGTTGACTGCGCCCGATGGCTCGAAAGAGTCGATGGTGCAGCGGGTGGTACGGCAATTACGAGAAACCGGCATCTGTGATTCGATTACTGTGGCAACAAGCCAGTCACAACGGGATATCATCATCAACCAGCTTGGAGAAGAGATTCCTGTAGTTACGGAACCGGAGCGTCGCGATACATTCCCGGCTATCGCTCTCGCAAGCTCGTATTTGGCCTACAAACGAAAATGTTCCACCGATGAGATTATAATCGTCATGCCTTGCGACCCTTATACCGAAACAGGTTATTTTGAAACGATTCGCAGGATAGCGGATGCAGTGAAAATGTAGCCGAACTAGTATTGATGGGAATTAACCCCACATATCCGTCAGCAAAATACGGATATGTAGTGCCAGTCAATGATGTACAGAACAAAGGAATATTTCAAGTATCACGCTTTACGGAAAAGCCAGATATGATAACTGCCGAGAAACTTATTTCAGAGGGTGCTTTCTGGAACGGAGGCGTATTCGCTTTTCGGTTGGGGTATATGACAGATATTGTAACCCGACACATCAAAACCGACACTTTTTCAGAAATTCGTTCTCGCTATGGGGAATTTCCGAAAATCAGTTTTGACTACGAAGTCGCTGAAAAAGCGCAGTCGGTAGCCGTCGTACCTTTTGCCGGAGAGTGGAAAGACCTTGGTACATGGAATACGTTGACTGATGAACTATCGGAACACACCATGGGCAATGTTGTCATGGATGAAGAATCCGAAAATACCCACGTCATCAACGAACTTGACTGCCAATCATGTGCATTGGCACACGGAATCTAGTTTCGCAGCATCAAATGATGGAATCCTAATTTCGGACAAAGATAAAAGCGAGAACATCAAAACTTACGCTGACTGCCTACAACATCGGCCAATGTTCGAAGAACGTCGCTGGGGTGAATACAAAGTTGTCGATACCGCCGAGTTTTCCGACGGTTACAAATCACTTACCAAGCAACTGAAAATCAAATCCGGTAAGAGTATCAGCTATCAGGTACACCGCCATCGCGATGAAGTCTGGACGTTTATCGACGGCGAGGGAGAACTGGTACTCGATGATATCAGGTCGGTTATCAGCAGAGGCGATACGATTACAATCAAGAAAGGTGTTAAACATGCAGTCAGGGCTATCTCTGAATTGACGTTCATCGAGGTGCAGTCCGGAAATCTACTTGCAGAAGAAGACATTGAACAATTTGACTATAAATGGTAAAATCCTTCGTTAAAACCTCTGACAAAAGAATGAAGTTGGTTTACAAGAAAGTTATCGAACCTCAATTAGGCAACCTGATATCCATATTGAAAAAGAAATGATAATCTATAGCATTGATTATTATCAACAAGATCAAGATTGTACTCAATGTGGAAAACATTCGGAATGTATTTGCCGGTAAAATGATAAAATATCACTATCCATATGTAAGTAAGTATATATACCGGACACAGGATCTTGCGAAAGTAGCTTCGTTTTCAGATTCTAAACCGCAGAAACAGCATTACGCAAAAATTAATGGGTTGGAAAAACTTATTATAAATACTGGTAATGAACCTTTTCATTGATTTTTCTAATGAAAAAGACCATCCTTCAATACATGACCGATATCTATCAGGAAGATATTCCCAAACATATCCTTCAAGAAAACAAGATACGCCTGAATTCTTTTTTCCTGGAACAGGAATCCGTACAGAAGAAAGGGACTCAGTTTATATTCAGATATGCATTCTACCCGTTGAGAAACCCCGAAAGATCACGAAGCAGCATCTATTGAAAATATGAATATGCAGGCGATTTCAGATGTATCGATTTTCCATGGTTCTGCAAGGAGAATCTGCCTCTGATAAAGGCAGTTGTGCTATATGAAAAGTTGGAAATAAGAATAAATGTATAAGATATCAAGCTTACAGATTGGACTTCAATGTTGCAGCATTGAGGTTTATGAGAAACAATTCTAAATATATTTCTGTTTGGCGAAATCTTATTCTAAAAGGAACTCTAAATAAAAGAATCCACCTTCAGATATCTTTCTTCACTTATCCTCAAAGTATATAATCCAAACATAAATATCAGACCTATTTTCCCTATAACTGAGTAATAAAAAGATTATTCCCCAACACCGTAAACAAAGAAATAACAGAAGCACTTTAAAATGGTGTATCTAACTCACTTTTTTAAGGATAATATCCCTGTTACAGTTATCTGTAGCAGGTGATCCTTTCAAATTGGGCATTAGATGCACCCTTTTCCTTATTCCAACAAATGCGCCTCTTGTAACCTCACCAATTCCCAATACATCTTCAAAAACATCTCCAGATACACCTTCAGACTCGGGAAATAGACGAAAGACTTCCAGCAAAAGAAAGGCACATGAATGGCCGTTCATTCGGAACCTCCATTTCTGGATAGCGTTTCTTTGTCCATCCAAAATAATCTCTATCGGGACAGAACAATAAACAAAAGCATAAATATCAGGCAAAATTGTCCCGATAAAAGAATTATAACATGACTATTGAAGATGAAATCCTCCAATACCTGCACTATCATCCTCTATCAAACAGGGTTGAGATAACGCTTGGGATAACCAATCCTCCCAGTGGCAGGATTGTAAAAAGACTACTGGCCGATGCCGTAACCAAAGGAATGATAGAAGTACTCTAACAATAGTAGTGCCACTATTTTATAAGCAGCACTGCAATTGTTCCTTACCCCAGCAAATGCACCTCCTGTAACCTCACCAACCCCAAATACATCTTCAAGAACAACTCCTGATACACCTTCAGATCCGGGAAATAGACGAAAGACTTCCGGGAAAAAGAGAGACATGTGAATGGCCGTTCATTTGGAACCTCCATTTCCGGATAGCGTTTCTTCGCCTGGTCAACCGCCATCTTGTTCAGTGAAGCCACGAAGTTAGCCTGGCGTATCGGATTCCATTTCGGGGTTTCAAGAATCACCATCCCATCTTTCCGCTCAGGAATAACCAAATATTCATCCTGCACGTTACGGACGTAATAGCACACAAAAAGACAAGGCCTCATAGACATTATCCCCATGCAACAAGGCAGCATCAGAAGCCAACAGATAAGCCGGTGCGGTACGCTCTCCTCCCTTATCGATGGCAGCAAAGACAGAAGGACTCCAACAGAGATGGATGAGCTTTCCTTTTTCTTTCTCACGAAGGGAAGCGACACATAAACGGTTATCAAAGACCAAACGGGCTTCTTTCGTTTCCGGATGGAACTGGAACACGTTCCGTACCCTGTCCGGCTTATGGATATCCATCATCAGATAGCCCTGCCAACCGGACACGTGCTTTGTCTTCAAGACGGTTTCGCTTTCCTCCACATCGAAAAGATAAGACAAGAGCTTTTCTCGCTTACAACATACGAAGAGAGAAAGCTCGTCCTGTTCTTTCATCTGCTGCATATCCAAGGAAAGAACAAAAGCCAATTGCCAAGGAGTAAGCTCCCCGGAAAAGCCATGTAATTCAATACAAGACAACGCATCCTTCTCCGGTGAGTAAATCTCAACATGAAATCCCCCTGTTCAGTGGGATGATAATTCTGTAAAACGGTCTGATAATTCATAAAGCAAATATATTAAGTTAGTATTCATCATAATGAGAAATCGGAATGAGATCATCCTCTTGCGACTTCTTCCCGCTGCCGGTAATGTCAAGTTCCGGAATGGCCATAACTCCCCACCCCTGCATATAGAAAGCCTCACGATCCACCCGCTCACGGAACTCCCCTACCCTATCGATATGTGGCGAGAGACCGACAGCCACACCATCGAAATGCCTCTGGATATTCCGATAAGTGAGCTTACGGAAAAGATCCGCACCTTTAAAGACATGAGCATTTTCCACGTTTTCCATATAAAAGGAAATCCCGTATGCGCCTTTGCTGTTTACATGTTCCGTCACACGGATCGATTCTTCCGCCAACCTTTTCTTAAAAATCCTCATAGCCTAAAGAAGCGTTCAATGCCTTAAACACATGGTCATAGAGATAATGCTTCTGTTCATCGGCGCTCATGCCCCGGCCATCAAAACGAATATTACCAAAACGATATTTCTGAGGAAGTGAAACGTCCTTCAGGTAAAAGCCTGAATCCTTGATGCCATAGACATAATAGGATTTGTCCTTCTTGGTGACCAGACGCATATACAATCCTTCTTGTTCCAGGTTCCTTCGGAAATCGGATGTACTTTTCGGAAAAAGAGTAGATGCGGTCAAGCTGTTGTAACAGTTCATCCTTGAACAAGGGGTTGGTATGTATCGGATTGTTCCAGGACAGCCGATACCTTATCCTTGTAATTATAACTACGCATGGCTTTCTTCAAGGCCGCATCGAAATAATAGTTACGGTATTGCGCCTCTCCCAACGTGGTTCTCTTGCCTCCTTCCCTTTCCAAAGGCAACAGACCGTACTTCTGCTCCAGTTCCCTTGAGATCTTTTCGGAACGGCTGTAATTATTTCCGGAAGGAATGCTTTTGCCTTCTTCATCAATTGTGGTCAGCAGCACATGCACATGGCTGTGTGCCTTGTCGGTATTTAGGACAACGGCATAACAGGACTTTCCGTACCCCATCCTCTCGATATATTCCCCGGCAAGAGAAAGCCACTGTTCATCGGAAAGGCTTTCTCCCGGATAGAGGCTCAGAATAAATTCCGCATAAGGTAGTTTCACCCGGTCATTCAACTGGGAGATAAGTTTCATGTAGGCTGGCATGGCGGCCAGTTCGTCACCAGTGGAGGTGTAAAGCACTTTTCCGTTTCCTTCCTTGACCTTGGAAAGCTGGTATTCAATTTTCCGGCTCATGGACAGGTGGGATGAGAAAGAAGGTTGTATCTCGGCTATCATAACAATTTCCGGTTAATGGTTTCTACATCCGAAAGGTATTGGTTAATCCGATCCAATGAATACAATATATTTTCATCGGACGGAAGCGTATTGATATGTTTGGCAAGCTGGTTGATATTGGCTCCTATTTTACGAAGTTCATATATCATTTGCACATCGGTTTTCGATATGCTTCTGCCTTTCAAGGCAGACTCTCTGATAAAGGAAGAAAGGGATTTTCCCTCTTCCTTTGAACGTTGAAGAAGCTGTTCTTTCTCGGCTTCCGTCAAGCGGATCTTTATACTTATATCTCGATTCTCTTTCATATATACAGAGTATGTGAGTGTAACGAACATTGGTCGGCAGCTCGGCTGTCGCAAGGTTTTTTTGTACCCACAAAAACATACCTTGCATTAGCAAAGATATACAATAATACTCAGCTGTGAAACAAAACCAGACAAAAGTCTTGATTTCTTAATCCAGATTAACCGCTCACTTTGTTACAAAGTAACTACGCACATTGTAACAGGCGAACGGAAAGCCATTAGTTACAAAATACATAATTACTAATTATATTATTACAAAGTATGAACATACATACTTAATTATAAGATTAAGTATGTACATATTTATATTTATATTTATATATGTAATTACTTATAGGGAAGTCTACGCTGACAGCTTTGTTTGCAGGTTATATTCATTCGCAGTCAAACGAAGAGGGGGGCTTATCCATTGCCGTGGTGGATATCGACGACATGCAGAACACTATCGGAAAATTACGTGAGGACGAAGCCGAGGACGGAATCATGAAAAAGGAAGAAGAATATGAGGTTATCAATATCTCTTCCTCAGAGTTCATCAACCAACTGGATTTCCTTCAGGACAATTACGACATTATACTTGTCGATTTTCCGGGTAACCTGAAACAAAACGGTGTAGTTGAAACGCTGCACTTCGTTGACGTGATCATCATTCCCTTCGAACCGAACCAGACCGATTTAAGACCTACATTGACCTTTTACTATAACATCTATGAAGGGATTATCGAAAGCCGTCGAAAGATTGGTAAAAAGACTACCGTGCGTGGTGTTATGAACCGTGTTCTTCCGAATGTGCTGGAGTTCAAAGAAATTTTGAAAAATAAAAAAACCTTGCCTTTCGAGTTGATGCAAAACTACATCAAGGATTCAAGGGTTGACTATCAACGCAATTTAAGTACGCTGAGTAAAGCGTACCATCATCCCTGTGATGCTTTCTGTGAAGAGGTATTGGAATTAATCTGTAACCATATAGGAGAATAAAGCTATGGCAACCAACAAAGAAAGGACATCATCAGCCGCCATGAGAAAACTCTTGCTGCAAAGCGCCAGTAAGAAAGAGCAGGAAATCCAGCAGATCGGAAGTGTTGCGGAAAGCACTATCCCCCAACCTGCGATTGAGCACCCCATCCATGAAGAGGTGAAAGAATCGGCTCCAGTCAAAGAAACCGTCCAAGAACCTCAGCCGGAACAAATGGAAAAGCCGGAATCCAAACCTTCCGTGCAGTCTTCTCCAAAAACAGAAGAAAGCAAAGTCTGCGGAAAAAAATTCTCGGAATATCTGGAAGAGCGAAAATTAAAGAACACCGAAGTAATCCGGATATCCAGCGAAACCCACAGAAAGCTGAAGCAGATTTAACCGACTATTCGGGACACTTCTGCACAACTGAACAGGAAAGTCGGGACACTTTTACACAACTAGAATCTGCATTCGGGACACTTTTACACAACTAAATCAGGAATCCGGGACACTTCTGCACAACTAAACCGGCCATTCGGGACACTTTTTTACACAACTGGGGATCGGAAACAGCCGTAGTCGGGACACTTTTACACAACTAAATCAAGAAACAGCACGAAAAAAATGCTTTGGAATCTTCATTTATAGGGAGTTAGATTCACTATCTCCGTAAAAAAACGTATCTTTGCATCAGTAAACAACAAGTGTCCGCCTATGAAGGAAAGTAATACACAAAAAGAGTTGAGCAGAGTCCCCAGGACTCTCAGCGAGTCTTCCAACACGAAAGTATTGGAAGTTCTATTTGATGCAGGCGGCACTGTCATGTCTGACATTATCATTTACGTGGCATCTTCACAAATGAAAGATCTGTTCGGCGACTGCTGGTTCTCCATCAACGATTTTTGTGAGGTCATGGGGTATGAACGAACCAAGTTGCAACGAAAACTGACCGAGAAGCAGCTTGATTTCCTGTTCAGCAACCAACGTCCGGTATATATCACCGAACAGAACGGCCAAAAGATAGAGCATCCGATAGAGAACACCTTTGAAGCGGCGTTATACCGTTTAGGGACATCCAACCTCAGTGTAGCATACGCCATGAACGGCAAGACGCAATATAAGTTCATTCAAATACTGGACCGCTTTGAGATAAAGGATAACTTCGGCACGAAAAAGCGCACCAAGCGGAATTACAACGTGCATCTGAGCAAAGATCTGATGAATACTTTGCTTACCGAATACAATCTGCTGGAACTGAAAGACTACCGTAACCTGCCAAACCGCAAAGGCTACCGCAAGTTTTATCTGAACCTGGCGAAAATGATTTACCTGATCAAGTATAAGATTGACCAAGGACAAGCACCTTATTTCACCGTTACGGTTGACCAACTTGCCAAGGAATTTGATGTAACGGTAAAGGACAACCATGACCGGAAGAAGAAGGTGACCAGCATCTTAAACGGTATCAACAAAAAGCTGGAGAGAACCAAATTCCAATACCAGTACATCAAAGGAAAAGGGGAGAAGTGGCCCTACACCGTACAGTTTTTCTTTGACCAGGAAACATTGGAATATTTCGACGAAAAGATAAAGGCGATACTGACCTCGCAATGCGCTTAAATCATGCTTCTTGTTAAACAAGAAAGGCATTCCCGTGAGCAGACATTATCAATATAAGGATTTCTTTAAATTGGGAACCGGCGAATATTATCATGAATTTACCGCATGGCTTTATTCTGAAGAGGACAAGGAGATTAAGGAGAACATCTACCGGGATATCTATATAAAGGTAGTAGGCATTCGTCCAGAAGACCTTGCCGTCAACTTAAATCCCTAAAAGTTGGAACAAAAACCATAAAATAGTATCTTTGCAGCGGATTGTCAGAAAATTGGCAGCCCGCTTTTTACATACGTCCGTCTGTCTAACAAAAGAGTGGCATCTATCGTTAAGGAATTAACAACAACAGGCGCATGCCTGTACCAGTATGAAACTGGTACGGGGCGTGCCTTTGTTGTTGGAACGCCACGTCCATGTTAGAGGGTACGTTTCCGTACCCTTATATAAACATAAAACAAATTCAATGGTTCAAACAATTGCCACCCTGATAGATGAGACGCTCATGGTAATGGGCGCCCATCTTCACGTGCGGATGACAGACGAAGAAAAGGCGTATCTTGATGCTCATTTCGAGCTTATCCATATCAAAAAGGGAGAACACCTCGTCACCAGGGGCGAGGAAGTATGCTACCTCTATTATCTGGAATCCGGCATCGTCCGGTTATGGTTTCCGGACAAAGAGAATAGAGAGATTTCAGCACGGTTTATCCAAGCCAAAGAGTTCATCAATTTTTTCCTTTCACATGAAGAACACCATGCCCACTACAATATCAAGGCATTGGAGCCATGCAAGATCTGGAGATTGCCCAAAAAAGATCTTCATCAGCTATATGAGTTATCCATCAATTTCAACAAGCTGGCCAGAATACATTTGGTAAGATCCATCAACCGCAAAATAATAAGGGAAGAGGAGTTTTACACACTGGATGCCGAAGCGCGTTACAAAGCGCTTTTGGCCAATGAAAAATGGCTGTTACGTTCAATACCCTTAAAAGACATAGCAAGTTATATCGGCATCACGCCACAAGCATTGAGCAACATCCGAAAGCGCATATAAACCAAACCCTATAAGCCGGGCAGGACAGTTTTACACAACTAATCCTATCCGGCTTTTTTCTGTAGAATTATTCCACACCTGCCGGTTTACGGCACATGTATTTTTTAATGCACATTAAATAAACACGAAAGGCCCTTTAAAAGCCCTTCATAAAATTTGTCCTCCCGTATATAATCTATATGTTTGGAGCGAAAACAACGCGATAAGCACCTTGATTCGGTTCTGCCGACAGGAATCCGCGTAAATTGGAAACACCGTATGAGACAAATAGAAAAATATATAACATTAATAACCTAAAGAGTAATTCCCATGGAACACATCAGACTGACTGCTATCAGCCTTAGCCTGCTGTTATGCACCGTAAGTCCGGCCTGATCTCCTTATACCGTGAAATAGGCGCCATGCTGATAGGGGTAGGCTTTCTATGTGCCGGACTAGCGGTACTTAAAAAGCTGATAAGCAACCACGAGCGCACCAAAGAGGCCATCATCACCTATATCACGGCATTGGTCACTTGGCTCATTATCTGGCAACTCTTATGAACGTAGTGGATTTGATACTGGTTGCCATACTGCCTGTGTCACGCTTCACTTTTACTTTCGGAAAAAGAAGAAAGCACTTTCTTCCGGAAAGGAGAAAGAGAAGCCGATAAGGGAGGCGGTGCGCAAGATTGGCTGCCGAGATAGCCGATATGTACCTGCATGGAAGAGCCTACTACTACTCAGGCAAACCACTGCCGGAACAGCCGAAAGAAGAGCCCATATCCATCAAGTATAAGGATGTGCAATGGGAGAGACTGAAAACGATTCATGTTTAATTAAAAAATAGGAACAAAATGAAAGCAATCGAAAATGTAAGAGAAAAAGCGAACCAAGTCATTAACCGCTATGGAAAGGTTATCTTCACCTTTCTCATATTCTTCACGCTGTTGGGAACGGCACAAGTGGCGGAGGCACAAAGCGGCCTGAAGATTAACAGCCTATCCGAAGTGACAGACAAAGCCAAAGAGGGTGCGGACACCATTCTGGACGTAGCCAAATACATTTTGGCGGCGGTACTCGGCATCGCTCTGGTCTTTGTCATCTATTCGCTTGCCACGAACAATCCCCATGCCAAGGAATACCTGCTCGGCTGGATCATCGCCGTGGTAGTCATCATGGTAGCCTTCCTGATTATCTAAAAACGAAGAGCCATGAGAACCATGCGTAAAATCAACAAGCCGATCAAGTTCTTCGGTCTGTCATCGGGACAGTTCGCCATCTTCATGCTGCTGACGGCCATCATCATCATCGTGAGCATATTCAAGCAGCTGCACCCGATACTCATCATCGGAATCATTTCCGCCATTCTGTTTCTATCCGGTCTGCTGTTCCAAACCTTGAAAAAGGAACACAAGGCCGGTAACCCGGACTACCTGACCGGCCTCCGGATCAAGAACGCCACCCCCCGGCAGATAACGGACAAACGGCAGATTTTCAAATTCATCCTAAAACAGCAACCATGATAGGAATCATCATACTCATATCCCTGCTAATCTGTGCGCTGTGCCTGCTGATTGCTCTGCTGTATATCCGGCAGACAGAGATAGAGGTGAAGGACAAATCCGTGGATCTGGAAAGTGTCTTGCCTATCCAGACCATCACGGAGAACGCCGTCATCAACGGGAACGGTGACATCACCGTCGGCTACCGGCTGCTTCTGCCCGAAGTGTTCACCTTGTCGGAAAGCGAGGCGCAATACATCCATGAGCGGTTGGAGGCTCTTTTGAAGCTGCTTCCGGCAGGCACGGTCATCCATCAGCAGAATTTCTACTATACGGGGCGATACCATCATGCAGAATACTCTTCCAATGCCCTGATAGCGGAGAACAACCGTCATTTCAACGGCAAGGAGATACTGAACAGTTACACCAACCTGTATGTGACGTTCACGAACGGCAGCCGAAACGGTAAGATACGCAAAAGCGCATCGGGCACCTCGCTGATGCGAAAGCTGCACTACCCGTTCAAGCAACCTTATAAGGAATATCAGCAACGGCTGACAGAAATGGAAGCCTTTCTGATGAACTTTGAGAACGGTTTGTCGTCCATCCAGCAGTTTGAGATACGCAAGATGGATGATACGGAACTGAACAACGCCATCTACGACTACGTCAACCTCTCTTACGAGACACCGGAAAACGATGCCACGCAGAAGAGCGTCAACCCTATGGCTGTCAGTGAAAGCGGAAGCATGAAAATAGGGCAGCAGCACGTTTCCATCCTTTCGCTGACCAACGAAGGCGAGCATCTTCAGGAACTGGCCGTGCCGCACACCGGCAAGTCGAAGGCATACGGGGGAAACATAGAGATACCGGACAGCATACGGAGCAAATGCTCGATGCTGTACCCCGTAGGACTTGGCCTGCCGTTCAACCACATCGTAAACATCGTGATAGAGATAACCGATCCAGATGCCACCGTAACGGCCATCGGTGCGGAGAAAGACGCGCTGAACTACATCACCAACTTCTACCCTCCGGCGGCAGAGAAGCAACGCGAGCAGGCAGCCTTCTGCGATGAGATTACCCAGTTCGACTACCAGACCGCCTATACCGCCTTCAATGTCGTGCTGAACGATACAGACCGCACCTCGCTCATGCGGAAAACCGCACTGGTACAGCAAGGCTTCAGCTTTATGAACCAAAGTTCGTGCTATGTGGAGAACGCCGAGCTGTGCAACCTGTTCTTCTGCAACATACCCGGCAATGCCAGGGCCAATTACCGGGGCTTCGTCAACACGACCAAGCAGGCCATCTGCTATCTGCAAAAAGAGGGGATGTACCTTTCGGACGAGAAAGGGCATATCTACCATGACCGTTTCGGTACTCCCGCCAAGATAAACCTCTGGGATTATCCGGCGCTGAACAACAAGAACCGCATCGTTATCGGCCCGTCCGGTTCCGGTAAATCTTTCTGGCTGAACAATTACATCCTGCAAAGCTATGAGCTGGGCCGGGATGTGATGATCATTGACATCGGCGGCTCTTACCGCTCGATGATAGCCTTGAACCGGGGCAAATACTTCGACTCTACCGAGCAGAAGAAATTTGCGTTCAACCCCTTGTGTGACCGTGAGAAGAACGGCAAATACCTGTACATCGACACCACGGATGCCGAGTCTGCCGATGACCAGATAAAGACCATCGTCGCCATTATCAGCTACATTTGGAAGGTACGTGAACCCATGCTGCCTGCCGAAAACGCCATTCTCAGGAAATCCGTCATCGGATTTTACGACTATGTGAACAATTCTTCAATAGGAGAGAAGCATGAGCGTATCTTCCCGACGCTGATAACTTACCGGGCTTATCTGAAGGAAGTGTTCAGCAAACGGATGACCGAGTTTGAGAAACAGAAATTCGAGATAGAGGAGCTGTTGCTTTTACTGGAACCCTATACGGACGGAGAGCTGTCATTCCTGCTGAACGCTACCGAGAACGTGGATATCGTGCATGACCGGCTGATAGCCTTCGATATGGAAGATGCCTCTAAGAAAGAGTACTTTCCACTCGTTGCCATCATCACCCTGCAAATGATCGTGGATAAAATCAAGAAACGCCAGGGGTTTGCCAAAGAGCTAATCATCGACGAAGCACTCGACTTCCTGCAAGACGAGAAATTCGGAGACTTCATCGCCTACCTGTACCGAACCTTCCGTAAAAAGGAGGGAAGCATCACGCTGGCCGCACAGAACATCCTGTTTTTGAAAAACATGCCGTCCAGTATCAAGGACTCCATCATCATCAACTGCGCGACCAAGATTATCCTCGACCATTCAGAACACCGGCAGAACCTGCCGGAAGTGAAAGCCGTGCTTTCCATCACGGACGAAGAGGCCTATATGATCGAGTCGTTGCAGCGCACGGAACGCTGGAGAGAGTTTTTCATCAAGATGTCGAACGATGCCTTCATCTTCCGCAACGAGGTGTCCGACTTCGCCGCCGTAGCCTTCGATTCGCGCCAGGCGACAGTAGTACGACTGAAGCAGTTGTTCAACGAAAGCGGCTCGACCTATACGGCCATCAACCGCTATCTGGAGGAAAGGAGGAAAAAGTATGGATGACGCCACCCAAGGGCTGACCGCCCTTCTAGGCTGGTCAACCGACTTCAACGGCAGCGCATACAATCTTGCCGGAAGCATTGCCGCCGCACTTTGGGCGTTGCGCTCATTTTCGTGGTATGGGCACTCGCCACGAAAAAGGAAAATGCCAAGAGCTATCTGACAGCCTGGCTGGTATGTGTCATATTCACCCTATTATTCATCACCAACAAATAACCGTCATGAAAAGAATCATTCTCATACTCGGACTTGCCGCCTCGATAGGGCTGATGGGAACCGGCAGTGTTCATGCCCAGTTCGTCGTGCATGATCCCGGCCACACCCTGCTGAACTCAACGGAATGGATCGCCAATGTCAAGAAATGGGTTACACAAATCAATGAAATGATCGATGCCCAGGAACTGCGGCTCGGCCTGCAAAAGATCGACCAGTTGAAGGAACTCAAATCATTGAAAGAGCTTGCCGACCTGCTGGACGACGTAGCCTGCCTGAGCAGCGACTACAGCTTTTACCTGAACGTAGGATCGAATTACCACTGCCTGAAATTTCTCAACTTTCAGCGTGTGACCGTCAATCTGAGCCTGAGTACCGACCTGCTGTTCAAGGTGGCCACCGTGACCAGTTACTTCTCGATGAACTCGGAAGGGCGCATGTCCTTTATCGAGCAGGTGAAGGAATCGGTGGAAAAAGCCGCCGAAGAGATGCGTGAGTTTAACGAATCCGTGCGTTCCACGGTCATTTACAAATCCATGAAGGGGCATAACCGGAAGACCTATTACCAGGGACGGTTGGCCGCTTTCACACGACACACCAATTAAAGCGTTATGAATCAAGATAATTTTCTCTGGGGACTTCAGATCACGGACGGTCTGACGATGGAACTCGTTTCGCAAATGACAGTCATCGCCTTCGGTGTTGGTGTCATCTGCTTTATCTGCAACCTAGCATACAACTATCTCTATCACGGAGCCAGCCAGCTGTTAAGCCCGAATGAGGACAAATTTCCCGACATGATGGAAATCGCCCGTTGCCTGGTACTGTTCTTCTGCCTAAGCATATACACCCCCATCGCCCAAACCATCGTAGGCACGATGGAAGTAATCAACGAAGCCACCTCGCTGACCTCCGAGCGTGCGCAGGAATTTGCCCAGTTCATGGCACAATCAGCCATCGAACAAGGAGAGATGATTGCCGAATACGACAAACACAGCCTCCAGTCGGAGGTAGCAGCCGGAGAAGACAGCACCGGCGCCATGCAGCACGAACTGGATAAAAAGATGGAAGAGGACGAAATGACCGGTGTACGCTCCAGCGTGGAGAAGATTGTGCAGCTGCTCAACCCCGCCAACCTCGCCACCCTTGTGCTTCATGGCATTTCCGCCCTATTGGTAGGAATCATACAAGTAGTCATCTTGGGTATCGGCGTGGTCATTGTCAAGCTACTGGTCATTCTCGGCCCGTTTGTCTTTGCCGTAAGCATGTTGCCGGTCTTTCAGAAACAGTTGAGTATCTGGTTCGGTACGCTCTGCTCCGCCTGTATGGTATTCACCGTCATCAATATTCTGAACCAAATCATATGGCAGACCTTCAAGGCCATCTATACGGAAAGTGCCGACATGGTGGACGCAGCTACGCAGCAGATACAATATTTAGGAATGGATCTCGCCCTGATTGGTGCTTATTGCAGCTGTTTCTGGCTATCCTCCAAAATCGTAGGACACAGCGATGCCGGGAAAATCATTTCGAAAACCGTGTCAATCGTCACCACGGCGGCCACCATCGCCCTGATGGGAGGCGCAGCGGCAGGCGGCAAGCTGACCAACGTAGGCGGTGCCGCCTCTATCGGGGCAAGTTTCATAAACGACAACAATAAAAAATAGAACTATGAATCTGATGAAATTCAAAGGAGCAGATGATGCGGTCAAGCTGACTATCCGGCTTTCAGCCGGGTACTGCATCATTCTGACTATCGCTTTTGCCAGCAGTATCATCTTCCTTATCAACAAAATAGAAAAAGCATACGGCCAGGCTCTCGTCATCGACAGGCAGGGAGAAGTCTATGAGGCAAGCAGCCTGTCTGCCAGCGATATGCGGCAATACGAATACATGAACCATGTAAAGACCTTCGTAACCCACTGGTATGCCTTTGACGAGAGCAGCTACGAGAAGAACATTTCGCTTGCGCTCAACCTCATAGGCAACAAGGGGAAGGAGCTGTTGAACGAGTACAACGATGTGAATATGCTGAACTCACTCATACAAAAGAATATCCGTTACGGGGTACGCATCAAGGATGTAGAGATTAACACACAAACGATACCCGTTTCCGGAAAGATAATCTTCACGCAGACCGGGTACCGGGCACGGGGAAGCATCTCACGTAATATCGAAGCGGAGTTCACCATCTATGATATGCTGTCCCGCAGCGAGGAAAATGCGCACGGAGCCAAGATAGAAGATTGGATTGTCCGCTATTCCGAACCCGTGGAAAGCAACGGCACCAACACATCGCAGGCAGCTTCTCCGGGCAAGAATGAAAACCAGTCAGAAACCTCTAAACCAACCGACCATGGAACCGAATAAACTTATCAAAGACAAGAACAAGCTGTTGATGGCCATCCCGGTAATCCTGGGCATCCTCTTCCTTTATGTATTCTTCATCCGTGAGGACGGGAACGTGCCGTCAGGGAGTGACAGACAGGCCGCCTCGCAAGCCTTTTTGGAACCACAGTCGGAAATGGCCGACAAGGTGAACGACAAGATGGAAGCCTATAAGCAGGACAAACTGGAAGAGCAGGAGAAGGCACGCATCCTGAAAGAGTCTCAGGTCAAAGGATCTGATTTTTACTTCGAGCTGCAAAACCAGCAGGAGCGGTATGACCGTGCCACACTGGAGCGCATCCGCCGTATGCAGAACGATCCGTACAGCGAAGTCATGGCAGAATACGGAGGTGGCCGGAACGGACGCTTCTCTCATCAGCTGGAAAGCCAACTGGACGGACTGGAGGACGAGCAGGCGCTCAACGAGATTATCCGGGAAGCCAAGAAGAACTCACGCATCCGCAAGGAACTGGAAGAATCCGACAAATACCGCAAGCGCATGTATGAACGGATTGTCAATTATGACCAAGAGGGAAAAACGGAGAAAGCCGCTGCCAACCCTTCCGGCCATCCATCCGCCGACAGCCTGATGCAAAAAGGCCCGATCTACCATGCCGAAAACGGCAAGCGGGTACGCCGCCAACCGACCTCCGCACCGGGAAACAGCAACCTCTTCAGGGCTTGCATCCACGGCGACCAGACCGTAGTCACGGGCAGTACGGTACGGATGCGGTTGCTTCAGGACGTAACCCTATCCGGCATGAAGATACCGGCCAACACGCTGTTTTACGGTATCGCCACTTTGGGAGCCAACCGCCTCGATGTGGTAGTCAGCAACCTGAAGGTAGGAGACAACCTCAATCCCGTATCGGTGGTTGTCTTCGACAATGATGCCATGGAAGGTTTGAACCTGCCCAATAACCTGAAAGCCAGTGCAGCCAAGCGTATGGAACAAGGTCTTGTACAGAACATTGACATGCCGCTCTCTTCCATCGGCACGATGGCCAGCGAAGTGACCAGCGTAGTCAACGCCACCACCCAGGTAGCCAAGCAAATCTTGAACATGAGCCTCTCACAAGTGAAGGTACATCTCAAGTCCAACTACGAAATGTATATCCAAGAAGAGAGTCAGGAATCGAAGTTGCGTAGGCAAGCCGTGCAAGCGGAGTTACAGAAGCTCTATGAGCAAATGGAACAAGAGAAAACGAACAAGAAAAATCATCCCCTTCAAACATTGATAGACAAATTATGATAGACATTCTCAATTACCTGCTTGCGCTGTCAGCGGTCTTTTTCGGCTATCGGATCTACGTATCACGCCGGAACGGACGAGCCTTTAAAGAAATCCGTCCGCTGACCGTTTCTTTCGGCATTACCCTGCTTCTTCTATGGGGCATTACCGTATTCACCGCCTTTTTTTCAAGAACCGTTTAACATATCGACAACATGAAGAAATATATTTATCTACTGTTTTACTGCTTTGTGTGCAGTCTGCCGCTCTTCGCTCAGGAAAACGGCACTCCCCGGAAACAAGCCATCAGCCAAAAAGACATCTTTATCTCTTTCGACTGTGTGAAACACCTGGTATTTCCTGTGCAAGTATCTGATATCGCCATCGGCGAACAGGAGCTTGTCATGGCCAGCCGGGTAGAAGAGGCGCCCCATATCGTCAGGCTCTCGGCGCAAGCGGAAGGATTCACCGAAGAGACCAACCTGACCGTAGTCTGCATCGACGGAAGCGTTTACACCTATCACATCCGCTACCTTCCCGAAGGCGGCACGGATTCGTACCCGAACATTTACGAGGACAACGGGAAATGGCAGCACCATGACTATCAGGCAGAAGTCAGCGACCTCCATCTGGCCGAGTTCTTCTTTCCGGAGGACATCGCTTACGGAACGCCCGGCAACGAGGTGTCCTTCACTCTGGCCGCCTACAACAACCAGTTGAAAGTATCAACCGCCAAAGATGCCGTGGCATATTCCAACCTGTTTGTGGTGGATAAGGCCATGAACACTTACCACATCACCATCAAACGGGGCAATACCTCCGTATTCACCTACAATTTTGATGACCAGCGCAAATATACCGCCCATGTGGATGTGAACAGCGAGGAAATGGAAAGATGCATCCAAGAGCTGCGCACCAAGAAGCGCAACATCTACAGCCTGGGGGTCATCGAGAACAAGTTTGAGTTGTCAATGGCCAATCTGTATGTGCATGAGGACTTCATGTTTTTCATCTTTGACCTGAAAAACAAATCATACATCGACTACGACATCGAGTTTGTCAAATGTTTCCAGCGTGACCAAAAGAAGAGCAAGAACGCCATCCAGCAAGAAACGACCATCGAACCTATCTATCAGAAAGATTTTGATACGAAAATCAAGGGCAAGAGCCGGAACCGGCTGATACTTGGTTTCGACAAATTCACGATACCCGATGATAAGGTATTCGAGATCGAGATTTACGAGCGAACGTGTTGAACGAATACATCCTTTCCGCAGAACCCTTATACAAGCCACAGCCATGAAACTGAGAGAAGCATTAGACACCTATATGTTCGACAACGTGGGACAGTTCGGCGGCATCGCCGAATCACTGGGCTATCAGACCGAATACCGGGACGGATATTTCCGGTTCCGCAAAGACGGGGAAGAGCTGAGCATGAGCGTAAGCGAAATCAGGGAAAAAGCCGGAGCAAAGTACGATGAAAGCCTTCGTGACCAATCAAAAGAACGTGTATCCGCCCTTTTTGACAAGGAACGTGCCAATGATCCTAAATATGTCGCCGAGCTGGAGAAGGATGGCATCAGCATCAAGCGGTGGGAGAACCTGAAGGGACATGACAAGGACGGCTTTACCGTCATCGACCATCGCCTGAAGGTATGCTACACCGGACAGTCGCTCTATGAATACGCCTACAAGCAAGGGGCAAACCGGGGAAGCTCCGTTTCAACGATGACGGAATCTCCGTATTCTACCGCAAAGAGGCGTTGGTTATCCCGGACAAGGTGCTGGGAAAGAAGTTGGGCAAGAAAGAGAAAGAACAGCTGCTTGCCGGTGACATCGTACCCATCACCGTAAATAAGAAGGACATCCTGCTGCAAGTTGACCGGGATCTGAACTCCGTCATCCTGCGCACCAACCAGGAAATCAAGATTCCCGACATCATCGGGCAGACCAGCGAATATGGCGGCTACAAGTTAACCAAAGCCGACAAATACCTGCTCGCCAACGGCCATGCACTGGAGAACAAGCTGCTGCACAGTCCGGAAGGCTACTTCATTGCCGACATCCAACTGACGGATGACAGGAAAGGAGTCATGATACAGAACATACAGAGTATCACTCCCGGCAAGGCACAAGAGCTGATCAAGGCCATGACCCCCAAACTGGAAGCCCATGCGGCCAACATAGAAGCTGCAAAAGAGCAAAAACACGAAGAGGGGCGCAATATGGAAGCCGAGTTTAAGGAAGCAAAGACACTGGGAGATGTCAAACTGGCCAGCACACCCAAACCCGACAACAGCAAGGAAATGGCCCGTCCGATAGCCAGCACCATCAACCGGGCTTTCAATGACTTATAACCTAAAAAATCAGGAATTATGGATTACGATGAATTAGTACAGAAAAACATTGCAGGAGAAATCAGTGACTTAGAGTTTCTACTTGCACAGGAAGAGCTTGCACTGGCTACCAAGCAGCAAGAGACAAACAACCAAACGGCCAGAGAATGGCTGCTTGATTACGAGAACAGAAATCTATACCAATAAATCATGGATACAGCAAGTGATAAAGCATTACAGCGTTTCGCCGAACTGATGATCGAAAAGATAAAGCAGGTGGAAGACAACTGGCAAAAGCCTTGGTTCGGGATAAAGGGTGGGGGACTTCCGCAAAATATCGAGGGAAGAACCTACAACGGAGTAAATTCCTTCATGTTGTTTCTACTTTCGGAAAAAGAGCAGTACAGCCTGCCGGTCTATATGACCTTCATGCAAGCCAAAGACAACGGCCTTAACATACTGAAAGGAGAAAAGTCATTCCCAGTCATTTACTGGAATTTCTCAGTAAGAGACAAGAACGGAAAGAAAATACCTTTCGACGTATATAAGAACCTGGATAAAAACGAGCAGCAGGAATATAAGGTCACGCCGTTTCTGAAGACATACAATGTGTTCAACGTACAGCAGACCAATCTTCAGGAAACGAAACCGGAGAAATGGGAAGCATTGAAGGAGCAATTCAAGATACCGGCCATCAAGGACGAGCAAGGGATGCTCACCGTGCCTCTGATTGATGCGATGGTACGGGAACAGCAACGGATCTGCCCCATTTATTCCAAGGAAGGAAATAGTGCTTACCATGCAAGGGGAGAAGATAACCATATCGTCGTACCCCTGAAGGGGCAGTTTAAGGACGGAGAGAATTTCTACTCCACACTACTGCATGAGATGGCGCACTCGACTGGAGAACCTGAGCATCTGAACCGGGAAAAAAGGCGTGATTTTCGGAGACAAGCAATATGCCAAAGAGGAACTGGTTGCCGAACTCACCTCCGCTACCCTTGCCGATGTAGGAAAAGCCAGCAATATGATTCAGGAACATACCGCACGGATGGAACAGTACCTCACACCGGAGGAACGGTTCACGCAGGCCGTCCTGCAAGACAACCGTCCGGTATTGGAGCAGATGAAAAACGAAGGTTTTACCCCTTCATCACGGTTATTGGAAAGTGTTGCGGCAAACCATCCTACAGCCGACAACCTTGAAACGCTACACAGCACTTTCGGCATTTCGCTGCCTTCCATGGAAGCGGAGCCAGCCATGAAAAATATGAATGAGCCACAGCTCGGATTATAAACTTTTAAAAACCATCATTATGTTTACAGGACAAATTATCGGTTATGTCGGTGCGGATGCCCGGCAGAACAAGAACGGAAAAGGATTCAACTTCCATGTATCCACCAAGTACAAGAACGTGAACAACGAGGAACAGACCCTATGGGTATGCTGTTTCGTGAATTACGAGAGTAATGTCTGCGGCGATGTGTATGCCGATGTATTCCAGAAGGATGACGGTAGCCACATCCCATCCGTCAGCCTGACCGTCTCACGCATTGAGTTACTGGGAAAGGCAGAGAAAAAAGAGAGCGGTGACGGAACGGCATCCGGACAACCCCAATAACAGCAACGGCCATGGAAAGAGAGAAGAAAGACCTGTCATTCATCCTGATCCTGCTATCCACGCTCATCGGGACAGCCGTACTGTTTCAGTGGGCTATCGTTACGGGATTATACGCTCCACTACGTAATCCGGCCATGTGGGAAAGGCTGATGGAGAAGGATATCCTATTCCGGTTTCTCTACGTTATCCTGATCGGAGGCCTCGCTTTTCTCTTTCCGGTTGGCAAAGTGAAAGACGAAAACAAGAAATGGGTTTACACCAGTATGACACTGGTTACGGCATCCATGCTGGTTGTCGGATTCAGCCGGTTATCAGCGTGGTATAACCTATTTGTATTTCCCATTCTATTCGTAGCGTACACGCTGCTTGTCATCAAGACTCTGCCTTATTTCATCCGGCGTCATGCCCAATCCGATGATAGCATTTTCGGGTTAAGCCGGGAAGAATCGGCTTTCTACTTCCGCTTTGAAACCGCCTCCGGGCCGCTGGTCATCCATAAGCCGCAGCAGAATGTCTATATCGACGGCGGTCCGGGAAGCGGTAAATCAGAGAGCTGGATCAAGGGAATCATCTACCAGTGCGCCGAGCGCAACTATGCCGGATTCGTGTACGATTGGGAGGGTGATCCCACCAAGGACAAGTCACCCATCCTCTCACGTATCGCATACGGAAGCATCGAACATTTCCGGAACAAGGGGATGGAAACACCCCGTTTCGCCTATATCAACTTTGTGGATATGTCACGCACGGTCAGGGTGAACGTACTTTCTCCGCAATACATGTCAAAGGGAAACGAATCGCTATTCATCCGCAATATCATCATGACACTGATGAAGAATCTGGAAGCAAGCTGGAAGGAAAAGACCGACTTTTGGGCCAACAATGCCATCAACTACGTCTATTCAATCGCCTATAAATGTTTCAAGGAAAGGAAGCTTGGTATCTGTACGCTGCCCCATGTGATAGCCCTTGCCCTTTCTGACAGCAACCTAGTATTCCACTGGCTGTCGGAAGATCCTGAAATCGCATTGAACATGTCCTCCATGCTGACCGCCTGGAAACTGGGTGCACAACAGCAGACAGCCGGAGCCGTATCATCCGCACAGACTCCGTTGGTACTCCTGAACAACAAATACATCTTCTGGGTGTTGTCGCCACTTCCCGAAGAAGAGTTCTCTTTGGATATAACCAACAAGGAACACCCAACGCTGTTATGCGTAGGCAATGCGCCCACCATCAAGGAAGCCGTTTCCCCTGCTATTTCCTGCATCGGCAGCGTCTTGATGTCACAGATGAACAATCCCGGCAAAGCGACCAGCATATTCATGGTAGATGAATTTCCGACCATCCTGTTGCAAGGCATTGACACTTTCATCGGAACCGCCCGGAAGCACAATGTCGCTACCATTCTCGCCGTTCAGGACTTCAACCAAGCGGTCAGGGACTATGGAGAGAAAAGTGCCAACATCCTGAAAGCCTCCTGCGGAACGCAGGCTTACGGTATGACCGGAAATGAGAAGACCGCCAAAGACATCGAGAACTTGCTTGGGGAGAAGAAAGAAGCGCAAGAATCTTATTCACACCAAGCCGGTGGCAATAACAGTGTCACGGAGAGCCTGCAAAAAGAAAAAGTCTTAAAGGCAAGGGACATTGCCGGACAAGCAGCCGGACACTTCATTGGCAAGATTGCCGGAGGCAAGCCGCCATTCTTCAGCGTGCAGATGGATATGTGCCGTTTTGAAGAGAAGGAGATACCCCGTTTCCCCTTACCGGTCAAACTGGGCATCATTGAAGATGTCAACGCCATCCTCAAAAAGATAGAGGACAAATTAAAAGAAAAGTCAGCAGTTCCGCCAACCGGGACACACAAGACAGAACAAAAAATCATCCGATAACATTCAACAAAAAGAATCCTACCATGAGAAAAATTCATTCATTATTAGCGGCAGCCTGCTTATTGGCCGCTTCATGCAACAAAGAGGAAATCCAATCGGAAACAGACAAAGCCGGCATGTATCACATCACCGTAGCCGTAACCGGTTCCTCACCCAAAGGCAGTGTGCATATATATAATCTTGACGGCGTGAGATTCAGGAACGAACGCACCGGTACCTCCGCAGCTTCCGTAGATGAGAGTTTCACCGATAAAGCGGAATACAGCACGGAAAAGCCTGTCAGCCAAATTACCGTGCAAGGCATTCTCTATTCAAAAGAGAGTGCTATCATCACCATGCAGATAAAAAAAGACGGGGAAAGCGTATTCAACCAGAGCAAACAGTTGGAGGCCGTTCCCGGTATAGACACTACTGTTGATTTGGTTTACAGTACCTTGAAATAAAAATGCAGACGAATCAAAAAACATATACTTTCTCTTCCATATTTAGATGATATTTCTTATCTTTATGAAAGATAATCTTTCTCATTTATAATCTAAGCTCAGATAAAATGAGATTCAACTAATCCAGTCAACGTTATGAAAGTCGATTTCAATCGCTACAACCCTACAAGGGCAATTATCTCCAGAAAAGAGGTATCCTGAAAGAAAGCATTGAAAGCCGGTTCTTCAAAGACACTTTCTTTATCCGTGAGGTAAAGAACAAAGGGAGTGTTTACCGCAACGTGTGCATCAAGATGTACAATGAAAACGGTGTGCAAGCCATTTCTCAACGAAATGAAACATTCAAAGGGATTATCGGTGGCAAGTTCGACTGTCTGGCGACCAGCAACCATGACAAAAGCCGCCCGATAGACATTCTCTACATTGGGGAGTCATTTATAGACTGTATCTCCCACTATCAATTACGCCATTCCGGAAACGACCTCAATCTTGTATATGTATCTACGGAAGGGACATTCACGGAAGGACAAATGAGGCTATTACGCCTGATTCTTGACAAGAACCAGGTAAAGGAGCTCCGGAGCATCTTTGACAACGACAAACAAGGGCACAAGTACACTCTATGGCTGCATCGTTACTTTCATGGCGATACGACTGATGTCGAGAGCCTGAGTAACGATGAACTCCGCAACACGACAACCTATAAAATCAGATCAATATGAATATCAAGCATTTATTTTTTTTGTATGCTGCTCATTGCCTTTTCCTCATGCAGCAAACCCGGCTATGAGAAGGCCATTGCGGAATGGGTTCAGACAGATTCTCACGGCACCTGGACGGATTTAAAGTTCGAACTACTGGAAGTGTTGGAAACAGAAGACGTCACCGTATCGGACAGCCTGTGCTACCTGAACAACAAAAGCGCACAATTATCCGCTGTCATACAGAAAGCGGATAGTAATCACACAAAAATATTCTTTATATACAGCCGTCCTTTTCCTGCTATTCTCCAATTTCAGGTTCATACCGCAATGAGGACATTTACAGTTTTTCTTATCTTCCTTATCCCGCCATGTATGCCCACAATCCAAACAAAAGCAATTCCCCTTTGCATCACGCTTGAAATAATGCACAAAGCAATGTTTATAGGCATAACGCTTTTGAGCCTCTGAAACGGGAGCTAACTTCCTGCTCCCATTCACGATTTCCATTTGTAATTTTGTCTTGGGTTTCATATCAAAAAAAAGTTAACTGGGTTTGTACTTCGGTGTTGTTCTCACGTTTAGCTTGTTGACGCTTCTTCAACTTTGCCAATTCTTCCTCCTGCAATTTTTTGATAGCAGCCTCACGAGCCGCTTTCTTTTCTTCCTCTGACAATTCAACATGATGATTTACGACTACATTACATTTCAACAGCCTTCTGTTTAGCTGATCCGGTTTTTTTCTTCTTCTTTTTCCGGAGCCGATAAAACTTGGTGGTTACCATCACAATGCGGTTACGCTTTCTCCCCACTTTTTTAGAATCCGTCCATTCTTCCGGCTTAAAGTAGCCTTCAACGGTTATCAGCTCACCTTTTTTCAATACATCGAAGGAATCCAGTGCTTCATTCTTTCTCCAGGCTTCAATCCCCATGAAAGCGGAAACATAAGAGGTTTCTTCACCTGTCTTGTCTGCACGGCTGACCGCGATAGAAAAGCGTGCTACGCTTGCTGTTTCAAAAACTACGGATTTCTGCATCCTTACCGATAAAACCTGTTACTGCGAATGAATTTTCAATCTTTTTCATATCTCTGATTTTTAGAAGTTAATTAATCAATTTTACAGTGCAATAACTGAT
>VOFG01000381.1_pt1 | contig 26000 bp, 50 predicted proteins | sample 5384171 | NCBI WGS metagenome assembly VOFG01 (sample SAMN12384726, study PRJNA508395) | human gut metagenome | isolation source: healthy gut F | host: Homo sapiens | reverse complement strand
TACCATCTGGATGGCCTCTTTATGTGTTGGCATAGGTGCCTCTGTGATTTCCTTATCAAGCCCCTCTTTTTGATATACGAGTCTGCCATCGATTCCGATTCTCTCGCAGAGTCCTTTTGCAAGTACCTCCTCCGAATCTGAATTGATGAGCTGGTATTTCAGTGATGAACTACCGCAATTAATTACTAATACATTCATTGTTTTGTCTCCTTTGGTTTAAAATTACAATACTATTGTTAGTATAAACTTATTTTTCAAATGCGACAAGGGTGTTTTTGTGGTATTATGGTTTTGAACTCTAAAAAAACATTATTGATTAAAGGAGCATCAAACATGAAGGTTGCAGGTGTGATTACCGAATACAATCCATTCCACAATGGGCACGAATATCAGCTAGAGCAGATTAAAAGGCAGACATCTGCCGATTATATCGTCGTAGTAATGAGCGGTGATTTCGTGCAAAGAGGTGAGCCTGCCATCATTGACAAATACGAGCTGGTGGATACCCTCTTATTCGGCAGCGAATGTCCTGATCTTTGCGGCTTTAAAAATATTGCAGACAGGCTATCTGAAGAATCCCCTGCCTATCAGGCGCTCCTGCGCCAGGCTTTGCAGGAGGGATCCTCCATATGCCGCTGCCCGCGCAAAAAGCCATAGAAAATCCTGCCTATGCCGAGATCTTGGCCCAGCCCAACAATATCTTAGCCATAGAATATCTAGGGGCTCTCTCCCCGCTTAGATTCTTCCATGACACCCCTTTGTCTGCAAAGACAGGGTGCCGGCTATCACGAAACCTCTCTGGATGAGGACATGGCATCTGCCTCCGGTCTCCGGCATTTTCTGGCAGACCATCCGCAGATGAGCGACCAGGAACTTGCCCTGCTTTTAGACCAGATTCCGGAAGCCTTGCATGCTTCTGAAAGAATTGATCCATGACGGACAATTTCTTTTTGCAGATGACACTTCGCTTCTGTTGCACTATGCATTGACGGAAACGCAGGACTTTACAGAGATCGCCGATTCTAATTTTGATATTTCAAATAAAATCTTGCAGAATCGACATTTATTTGCAAGTTTTCATTCTTTCTGTCAACTGTTAAAATCCAAAGATCTTGCCTATAGCAGGATCTCCGCGTTTTATGCCATATTCTTTTGGATATAAAAAGCAGGATATGCTCCTGCCAAACGATACTTGCCCTCTCGATGCAAAAGAACTGGCGCCATATCTACGCATCTTAGGTTTTTCAGATAATGGTCGTCCTTTATTAAAACAGATCGAAAAAAAAACGGAACTGTTCCTCTAATCACAAGCCCCCAGAATGCCAAGGGACTCCTCTCACCGGAGGCCATGCACCTTTTGGATAAGGACATCTTTGCATCGGATGTTTATCGCATGATGCTTTCAATAAGACCGGACAGTTTTTCCAAACGAATATACCAGAAAGTTTTTTTCATAAAAGGGGACACTCCTTATGGCAAAAAGGAACGTCCCCACTGAAAAATTTCTGATTAGTGATGGAAAAGACGGATACCGGTAAACGCCATCGTCATACCATATTTGTTACAGGTTGCGATCGCATGATGCGTCGCGGATAGATCCGCCCGGCTGTGCAACATATGCCACACCACTCTTATGGGCTCTTTCGATATTATCCCCAAATGGGAAGAAGGCGTCGGATCCTAAAGCAACGCCTGTGTTCTTATCCAGCCATGCTCTCTTTTTTTCTTCTCTGGTAAAGACCTCCGGTTTTACCTTAAAAGATCTTTTCCCATTCGCCATCCGCAAGCACATCCATATAATCCTCGCCGATATACAGATCAATGGCATTATCTCTATCTGCACGACGGATACCGTCTACAAATTGCAGTCCCAGCACCTGTGGAGACTGGCGCAGCCACCAGTTATCTGCCTTGCTTCCTGCCAGACGGGTGCAGTGTATCCGGGACTGCTGTCCGGCGCCCACGCCGATGGCCTGTCCGCCTTTCACATAACAGACGGAGTTAGACTGGGTGTATTTTAAAGTGATCATGGAAATTGCCAGATCAATCTTTGCCTGCTCCGGCAGTTCTTTGTTTTCTGTCACGATATTGGAGAAGAAATCGTCATCAATGACCAGTTCATTTCTTCCCTGCTCAAACGTAACGCCAAAGACTTCTTTTCTCTCGATCTTCTTTGGCTCATAATCAGGATCAATCTCGATCACATTGTAATTGCCCTTTTCTTTTGCTTTAAAGATCTCCAACGCCTCATCCGTATAGCCCGGTGCGATGACACCGTCGGACACCTCTCTCTTGATCAGAAGTGCGGTTGCCTTGTCACATACATCGGACAATGAAATAAAATCACCGAAAGAGGACATACGGTCAGCCCCTCTGGCTCTGGCATAGGCATTGGCAAGCGGGGTGAATTCCATATCCATATCGTCTACCCAGTAGATTTTTCGCTCTACGTCAGAAAGCGGTAGTCCTACGGCTGCGCCCGCCGGAGAAACATGTTTAAAAATGATGCTGCTGCAGCAAGACCTGTTGCACGCTTTAATTCTCTGACTAACTGCCAGCCATTAAAAGCATCCAAGAAATTGATATATCCCGGCTTACCGCAAAGCACCTTGATCGGCAGTTCGCCCTCTTCCATATAGATACGTGATGGTTTCTGATTTGGATTGCATCCATATTTTAATTCTAATTCCTGCATATTTTCGTCCCCTTTATATAATCAATACTATCTACTTGTTCTTGTTGATGTATCTTTGACTCATATTTTCCTGTTGCAATATCGATATAACGAACAAACAGAGAAACTTTTATTGTCCTCATTTAAAGACTTCCAGCATCTTGTCTGCAAAAAGCATCCATATCGTCTTCGATGGCAACCAGTTTCGGCTCTCCTTCAAAACTCGGAAGTGGATTTCCGTCACACTTGTAAGTATGGATAAAATGTCCCTCGCCTGCGACCGGATTTTCATAGGCAAAGGTATAACGATTACAGGCATCCGATTGCCATTGTTACTCTTTAAAATAGACATGGCGTAATTGTATTTTCCGTCCTTGATATGCATGATACCTGAAATTCTAGGAGTATAGTTTGGTCCATCCGGCTCAAACTCTCTGGTACGCAGGGACTGCTCAAATGTCATCTGCTTGTCCATGAGTTCATAGATCGTATCTGTCTGGTCGCCATTGGTAACGATGGTCTTGTTGCCAAGCACGCGGACAGGCGCATAGATGATCAGGCTTGGATCACTCAACTTGGATGGATCAAATGCCTGTGTGCGGAATGCCTTCTCCGTCCTCTACAAATACACGATTACGGCTGTTCTCACTTCTGCCCATGATAAAATAGGCGGTCACTGCCTTCGTGCCATCCGGTGTCTTACCGATCACGATACCTCTGCCCGGGTAGGCATTTGACTGTAATTCCGCTTCTAATGATAACATTTCCATGAAATAACCTCCTAAAATTTTCTAGTCTATGCTATATGGCTTGTTACATAAGATGATTATAACGTATCGCGCCGTTTTTTTACTATGCGCTTTTCCTAATGTGATTAATTAGTCTGTCTTATCACACGTCTTTCATTTATAAGTATCAGTGGAATTTCCTATTACAAAAAATAGAGCCAGTCCCCCTTCCGGAGTCCGGCTCTATCATCAATCATATTAAATATAAGAACTATAGGTCGACATAAGGTCATTCATGGAAATGGCACCCGTTCTAGTATAAGAACCGCCGGAAGCCTGTGAAAGTACACTGCTTCTGACCATAGAAGCCTTTGCAGAAATCTGATAGCCATAGCCGCCGGATGTCTGGAATAAAGACTTGGCAACCGTCATATCTGACTTTTTAAAAGTCGCCTCATCCACAGACAAATGCCCATTGCTGCCTACACTGATACCAATGCTCTTTAAGATAGAAGAATTGGCAGAAGTCAATCCTCCATGCCGGATACCGCAGAGCGTACACCGGAAAGACTGGCACCGTCACCACTATCGATCATGTCATTGTAGGCATCAGCAAACTTCTTGACCGCTGAGTAAATCTTGTCTGTATCATAACCATAGGGTGGTCTTGCCATCCGCATCCTTTTGTTCAACCTTTGCTGAATAAGGAATCGGTTCCCTTTTTCAAAAGTGTATTCGCCGCATCCGACAGTTCGGTAGCATCGCTTTTCCACTCTGCCATCTGCTTGTCCGTCGTCTGTAACTTGTCCTTATCGGTCGTTGTCGTTGTATCTGTTCCGTTCTTTGGTGTGTAATAAGAGCGAAGCAGTTTAAAATAAAGATCCTGATTGGATACTATTGTATTCCCCTAAAAGACTGGTCATAGAGGAAAGAGATGATCCACCACTGCTGCTCGAACTGTTCAAACTGGAGAACAATGTGCTGATGCTGGAAGAATCATATCCTGATACGGTAAGTCCCATTTTCATCACTCCTTTGATAAAAAAAACATCCATGTACGTTACTTACTTATATACTTATTTTCGGCAAAAAGGCTTGCTTTCATAACCTTTTTCACCTAATCCTATACAGATTATACAATATTTTCGATCTGCCAGTCAATAGGGGCTGCACCATGCGCCTCCAAGAAGGCATTGGTCTGGGAAAAATGCTTACATCCAAAGAAGCCCCGATAAGCCGAAAGCGGACTCGGATGTGGAGCCTCCAGGATCAAATGATTGGGATTTGGCGTCAGAAGTTTCTTTTCATCTGCGCCGGTCTGCCCCAGAGCAGGAAAACGATCGGCTGCTCCTGCTTATCTACAATGCGGATCACCGCATCCGTAAACTCCTCCCAGCCAATATTCTGATGGGAATTTGCCTGATGCGCCCGCACGGTAAGTACAGTATTTAAAAAGAAGAACGCCTTGCTCTGCCCATTTAACCAAGTATCCGTTATTTGGAATATAGCATCCCAGATCATCCTGTAATTCTTTGTAGATATTGACAAGGGATGGTGGAATCTCTACCTCCGGTCGTACGGAAAAGCACAAGCCATGCGCCTGATTATAGTTATGATAAGGATCCTGTCCTAAGATCACGACCTTGACATCTGAAAGCGGTGTCAGATGAAAGGCATTGAAAATATCGTCCGCCGGTGGGAATACCGGTCCTCTTTGGTATTCTGCCAGAACCGTCTCATATAGTTTTTTTGTAGTAAGGTTTACGAAATTCCTGACTGAGCGGTGCCAGCCAATCATTTGAAATTGCAGGCATATGCCATCTCTCCTTTATCTTCTGACAGATACGCCTTTTTCTGCCAGATATGCTTTTAGATCCATGATCTCTAATTCTTTGTAATGAAATAAGGATGCCGCCAGAGCCGCATCTGCTTTTCCCTCTGTCAAAGCATCGTAAAAATGTTCCTTGGTGCCCCGCTCCACCGGAAGCGATCACCGGAATGGAAACCGCCTCAGCAATGCTTCTGGTGAGTGCAATGTCATAACCGGACTTGGTGCCGTCACAGTCCATGCTGGTAAGAAGAATCTCCCGCCCCCAAGGCTTCTGCCTTTTTTGCCCATGCTACAGCATCCAGACCGACATCAATACGACCACCATTTTTATATACATTCCAGCCACTGCCGTCTGCACGCTTTTGGGCATCGATGGCAACGACTACACATTGGCTGCCAAACTTGTCTGCCGCTTCCGAGATAAGTTCCGGACGGTTTAGGGCAGAAGAATTGATCGATATCTTATCTGCGCCCTCCCGAAGCAGAACGCGGAAATCTTCTACGCTGCGGATCCCGCCGCCTACCGTAAAGGAATAAACACATTAGCCGCCACCTTGCGCACCATATCTACCACCGTAGCCCGGTGATCGCTGGAAGCCGTAATATCCAAAAAACCACTTCATCCGCCCCTGCCTTATCATAGGCAGCCGCGATCTCCACCGGATCTCCGGCATCTTTTAAATCTACAAAATTAACACCCTTGACCACTCTGCCGTCCTTGACGTCCAGACATGGTATGATTCGTTTGGTAAACATATATCCTCACGCTTCCTATCTCTTATAAATCCGCAAAATTCTGTAAGATCGCCAGTCCGACTTCCCCGCTTTTCTCCGGGTGGAACTGACAGGCAAACACATTGTCCTTTTCCACCGATGCATGGATCTGCACACCATACTGGCAGGTTGCTTTTTACGATGGAAGGATCTTCTGCCTGAAGATAATAAGAGTGGACAAAATAAACATAAGCCCCCCTCTGAAATACCGGAAAAGAGTCTTCCTCTGATGGAAAATCCAGAGAATTCCACCCGATATGTGGAATCTTCAGTCCCTCTGTTTCCGGGATCCGAAGGCACTGTCCCTTTAAAATGCCAAGTCCCTCAACGCCCTCTGTCTCCTGACTTGCTTCAAACAAAAGCTTTGCAGTCCCAGACATATACCAAGAAATGGCTTCTTCTCGGCAACGACTTCCCGGATGGCACGATCTAATTCGTATTTCTTGAGTTGCGCCATCGCATCGCCAAAGGAACCCACGCCCGGCAGGATGACCTTATCCGCCCGCAGGATCTCATGGAAATTCCTTGTCAGAATGGTTTCCTGTCCCAGATGGTTCAAGGCTTTTTCTACACTTTTGATATTGCCGGCATCATAATCGAGTATTGCTATCATATCCTGTCCTTTTCCTCTTAGTCGTCTAAATGCAAGGATGCAATGATCTCATCAATGCGGAGCGAATAATCCTCGCGGTTCAACTGATACATAGCGACCGCATCCTCGCTTGATACGCCATATTGATCCTGCAAAAGTTCTGCTAATGCATCTCCCAACTTGGTGTATTCATCCTCGATACCAAGTTCTTTTGCCTCGTCTAAATTCTCCTCATATCTGGCAACACCTATTACCAGAGAATCCAATGCCAACTCATACTTCTGTCTTTTTACAAAGACCTGATATTCCCTGATCCCGTTTTTGCAGATCACCCAAAAGTCTCGCTTTCTTGAAAAGATCCTCATCTGCTTCTTTTAGATCCATACCCATCAGATCTTCATAGGAAGTAAAGTAATCTCCTGCATTATATGCGGTTCTCGCATCACTAGGATAATTTATATCCCATCATATGCTGCGCGAGTGTGATCAGCGCAACGATAGAGACCGCCAGTACCAGGAAGATGACAATGACCTTGGCTGGGATCTTAGGAGAATTGTCCGGTTCCTTTGGTGGCTTCGGTGGTTTTCCTTCTTTACTTTTACCTTCTTTTCTTTTGGCTCTTTCGGTTTTTCTCTTTTTCGGCTTCTTTTTCCTTTTTGCCTTCTTGGATTTCTGTTCAGCCTCAGAAAGTTCTTTCAAGATATCCAGATTTTCCTGATTCAGATCCTCCTGCGGTGCCTGATATCTAAGACCTGATCTTCCTCTTTATCCTTTTTGCTAAAAGATGGATTTGATCTTATCAATCAAGGCTCCCAAACCCTTTTTGACCGGTGCCCCGTCTCCTTCTGCCGGACTGCCTTCGGGGTCCGCATCCGCAGAAGGGTCTGTCTGTTCTGCCAACTGTTCAAAGGTCTCCTGGGCTTCTTCTAAAGGCTGATCCTCGCCGTCTGCCTGTAACAAAGCGCCTATATCATCCAGATCTTCATCCCCGGACAAAAGTCCCATGAGATCCATATCTTCATCGTTTTCGTCCAATAAAGACGGTTCTTCTGCATCTGCTGCCTCGGCATCGTTCATCTGTAGATACTTTGCCAGTAGGTCCTCGCCCGCTTCACCGATCGACTCCTCCGCATCCGGTTCTTCCTTATCCTCGGCAAATTCCGCATCCATCTCATCTTCGCCATAGCCATCCAGCGCCGGCAGGTCATCATCGCCCTGTTCGATCTGCTCTTTTGCCTTGTTGACGACTTCTTCGATATTATCCAGAAAAGATGCCGTATCATCCGCAGGTCTGTCTTCGTCGGATGTCTGCACATCAGATGCCTGTTCCTCGGCTGGTCCTTCTACCGTATCTTCCTCGGTTACAGTTTCCTCCGGCACTGAGATTTCTTCTTCCGGCGTCTCTTTCTAACGATGCTTCCTCTTGGAAGGACTTTTTCGTATTCAGTTCATCCTGTGCGATCTCATCTTCAAATTCGCGTATAAAGTCATCCGACTGATCCAAGATCCTCGCCCAGTTCTTCCTCGAACATCTTGAGAAAATCATCTTCTGACAATGCCTTGCGCAGATTTTCATGGCTGGTCGGTTCCGGCTTATAATCACGGATCCCTGGCTTCCATAAAATCATCATCCGGCTTTATTCTGTTTCTCTGTTCTGTTTTTCTCTCAGGATTGCTTCTGTCTGCTTTTGGGCATCCGTGACATCCTTGCGCACGGTCTGTACCGAATTCAACAGACTATCCAAGTAATCTTCTGAATTAGCCAAATTGTTACCTCAAAATGGTTATTTACATACAGATAAGGGATGTGTCAAAAGCACATCCCTCTTCTAAACCTTATATTATTTGCGGTTTGCTTCGTATTTCTCGATCAATCCATCAATGGCTGAAACCAACTTACCGATCTCCGGCTTTGTCAACTGTGCATCCGCTCCAAGGGATTCTCCTTTAAGTCTGATCTCTTCATTGATCAGAGATGAGAAGATAACCACCGGAATCTTCTTCATGACATCATTTTCCTTAACCAGTTTGGTCAGGCGGTGTCCATCCATCAGTGGCATCTCGATATCTGTAATGATACAGTGAACATCATCTAAGACTGTGCCACGCTCATTCATCTCACACAACTTGTCCCATGCTTCCTGACCATTCATATTGACGATCAGATTGGTGTAGCCTGCCTTGCGCAGACATTCGCAGATCAACTTGCTCAAGAGTGGAGAATCTTCTGCAATGAGAATCGGAGAAGAACTACGGTCTCTCTCCTCATAATTATCCATATCGGAAACCTTAAGTCCAGTCTCCGGGTTGATGTCAGATACGATCTTCTCAAAGTCTAAGATGCGACCAACTTGTCATCCAACTTGACAACACCGGTAGATACGGCAGAATCATCTGCACTGATAGTCGCATCCGGCTTGATGATATTTTCCCAGGATACTCTGTGGATACCAAGTACCTCATCTACATGGAATGCTGTGTTTAACTTGTTGAAGTTGGTGATGATAAATAATCCGTCTGTCTCAGCCGGCTCAGTAATATTCAGGCATCTGCGAAGGTTAATGACAGAAATCATCGTATCTCTCGGCATAAAAATACCTTCTACGCACGGATGTGAATTTGGAAGTGGAGTGACCGGTTGATACAATAAGAATCTCACGGATCTTGGCTACGTTGATACCATAGTGATTATCCGCTACCTTAAACTCCAAAATCTCCAATTCGTTTGTCCCTGACTCAAGTAAAATATTAGTGTCCATACCTTTTTCCTCCCAAATGCCTACTAGGCAATGTATGCTAATTGTTTAAATCAATCGTGTTCGTCTGTCCATCCTTGGTAACCAGCAGTTGAAGCGTATCAATGGACTCTAACTCGGTCTGGCTGACCTGAAAAGAAGTACCGTATCCTGCGTCGCCTGTGCTTCCAAAGATTTGTTGTAATAGGTAGAAAGATCTGCCATAGAAAGTGTCGTGATACCATCGATCGCCGTCCTGTCATTGATCTTGACCTGATAAGTGACCGGCTGGTTGATCGAGATCGACCGTCACAGCCTGATCGTCGTATTTGCCACCTGCACATGTAAAGATCAGATAAGAATAGCCCTCTCCCGCATCCGGTATGGCAACATCTGTCGTTTCATATGAGGAAGATATATCATATCCCTGGTATGAAAAACTGATCCCGGATATACCAATAACATCCGACAATGTCATCTGCGTTTTTTCTCCTGTTGCGTCTCATCCACCGATGCATCGTCTGATTGTCCCACGTCGGTATCCTTTTGCTTGTCCTTATGCTCATCCGATACATAAGAGTAACCTGTGTCCTGTGCACGGTTGTACTTGAAACCATCTTGGCGGCATAAAGCACGACCTGATTTTCCTCATCATCGGTCATGACATATAATTTTCCGCACCCGGTCATGCATAAGCAGAAACACAACATCAACCCGCAAAGAACCTGTTTCTTGTATTTCATATTGCGCTCCTTGCACATGATATTGTTCTATATATACTATTATGTTATCATTCTTATTGGCAATATTCAACAAAAATTTGTCCTTTTTCTGAAATCAGCACTCGACTTCAAACCAGAATTCTACGCCATTTTCATGATTTTGCACACCATATTCCTGCCCCATGCTCTCCATGATCGCCTTGACGATGGAAAGCCCGATTCCGGTGCCGCCATATTCTCTGGTACGCGCCTTATCCACCTTGTAAAACTTGTCCCAGATATGTTCCATGCTATCCTGCGGGATCGGGTCACCCGTATTAAATACGCTGACGCGCAGTACATGCTCTTTTTCTTTGTCAGTTTGATATCGATCTTCTTTTTCATTTTTGGCATAATGAATGGCATTGCTGAGATAATTGCTGACGACCTGTTCCACCGAATATTCATCGGCATAGACAAAAGATCTCCTGATCGTGTGCAAAAAAGACAGGCTGATGTCATTCTGCTGCAAGAGGATCTTCATGGACTGGATCATGCCTTCCAGCAAGGCAACGATGTCGAAATGATCATACTCCATCTCGTTATTGCCGGTCTCGATCTGGTTGAGGGAGATCATGGACAAGACCATACGGTTCATTTTTCTTGGCTTCATCAATAATAACATCACAGTAAAACTCACGGCTTTCCTCATCATCCGTAATGCCCTCTGCCAACCCTTCCGCATAGCCCTGGATCAAAGCGATCGGCGTTTTCAGTTCGTGTGAAACATTGGAGATAAACTCCTGCTGCCGTTTCTGATTTTCCTCTTTTTAAGGCAATATCTGCCTGCAATTCATGGTTTGCCTGCTTTAATTCCACGATCGTCTCTTCCAGCGTTTCGGACAGTTCGTTCATGTGCTCACCTAAAACGTCCACCTCGTTGCGCTTTTTCTGACTGTGATATTTGGCTTGAAAATCCAGACCGATCATGCGCTTGAAAGGTCTGTTAAGGCAAGAATCGGCTTGGTGATCCTTCTCGTCAAAAAGAAAGTCGCTAAAATACTCAGCGTCAGTGCCAGAATACCGATCCAGATCGAAAAAGCGGTTGGTCAGGTTGGTACTTTCACGGATACCCTCGATCGCAGAACGGAGCATGATGATATTGCCGTTGTCAAGTGTTCCCCAAAGGACAAGGTATTCTTCGCCCAGCCGGTGATCCATCTGCTGTTTGATGACATAGTTGTCACCACTTCTTTCTGCCCCCGAACTGCCCTGCATCTGTTTTCCAAACATGGCGTAATACAACTGGGAGTTCATGTCCTCCGTGTCATGTGCCGTCGTCAAAAGGACATTTGCCGCCGAATCTACAACGACAACGGAAATACTGTAATTAGCATGTGCCTTTTTCCAATTCATCCAGAAATTCCTCGTCATCAAAACTGCCTGCGACTGCCGCCCGATTGACCAAATCAAAGGTCGAGATCATGGCTTCTTCCTTTTCGTGCTGATAAAAATAGCCCAAAAAGCAGAAATTGATGATGAGCGGTGCCACGATCGTCAAGGCGATGATGGTTATGTAAATGCCCGCCATCTGGCGGTTGATGCTCTGTACTTTATTCTTCGACTTCAAACTTATACCCCATTCCCCAAATGGTCTTGATATATTCGCCCTTGTCGCCTAATTTAGCCCGCAGTTTCTTAACATGGGTATCGATGGTTCTGGCATCCCCAAAATAATCATAATTCCACACGCCATTTAAGATCCGGTCTCTCGACAAGGCGATTCCCGCATTTTGCATAAAATAGGTCAGCAGTTCAAATTCCTTTACGCTTAGGATGATCTCCTGTCCGTCAATGGTAACGATATGTGCCTTGCGGTCAATGACAATACCTCCTGCTTCCAAGAGGTCTTTGTTGCCGTCATCTACATCCGATGTCCTGCGGATAATGGCATTGACATGTGCCACCAAGATCTTTGGACTGAAGGGCTTTGGAATATATTCATCCGCGCCATATTCATAACCGTTTAGAATGTCATTTTCTTCACTTTTTGCGGTCAGCATGACGATCGGGATCTGGGAGGTCTCTCTGACTTCCTTACATACCATAAATCCATCCACGCCCGGCATCATCACATCCAATATCATGAGGGAAAGATCTTTTTCCCGGTAAAGATATCCAGTGCCTGCTCACCATCTGCGGCTTCCAATACCTCATATCCCTCACGCACCAGATAATCTGATACCAGTTTGCGCAATCTCGCCTCGTCATCTGCGATCAATATCTTCTTTCCAGCCATCTTACACTACACCCTTTCTGCTACTGTTTTTCTCTCATGCTACACATATATTATGTCAAAATTGTGACCTTATCGTCTCCAAGTCCCTATTGGTTCAACTTCTGCTCTCTTTCGTTTAACTCCTGTTCCCTGGCATCCAGTTCTTCTTCCCATGACGCATACTTGTCTACGATCTTTTCTTCATAATTCAAGATCGTCGGATTCTGGCTGGTCGCATTGATGACAAACATGCCAATGATAATAAGGAGCATGGTAATACATGCGATCAGAAGTAGTCGGGATAATTTCTTATATCGTTTCAAAGCCACCATCATTTTTTCTGGCGTCAGATCTTCTATTTTCTCTTTTGCTTTTTTCCTTACGAGAAGCCTTTTCTACTTTTTTCTACTTTTTCTTCTTTTGTCTGCCTGGTCGGGCGGGATGCACTCTTTCCCCCCGGCTCTTTTTTTCTTCTGCTCCTGGCTTAGGCGCCGGCTTTGCCCCTTCTTTCTTTTCTACAGGCCTTTTAGGTGCCGGTGCTTCTTCTTCCTTGATCAGTAACCGCTCGGTCTGTGGCTTTGGCGGAAGGCTTGGAACCGGCGGCAGATCTGCCGCATCAATTTCCGGAAGGGCAAGCAGTTGTTTTCTCATGTCTTCCAAAAATCCCAGCCCGAGTTTTGTATGAAAGAGATCTTTTTTACCATCTGCTGATAGGCTGCTAATACTGCCTTGGGATGCTTCGTTATCGATCTGCTTCATAATATAGGAGATCGCCTGGACTTCCTTTTTGTGCCTCTCTTGCATCTTCTTCTGTTTCAAATGAAAAATCACCGATCACGTATGCCATATCATTTCTCCTTTTAGGTAAATCTCTTTTCCACCAGATCATAGGCGGACAAATAATCTTCGCTGTCTATCTTTCGCTCTACTTCCTGTAAAAGCCCCACAAAACCGCCGGATGCCTCCAGTGGCTGAAGTATCTTTAACATTTCCTGTCCATCCAGCCCGTATGCTGCATCTTCCAACTGCGTCAGAAGTTCTTTTTTCTCTGCTTCGGATAAGTTGACAGATGCACTTTCTTCGTTTTCCGCTCCCACATCTTTTCGAGGGGAAAGCGGCATATCAAAATATGCCTGTATGCTATGAATATCCCGGATAAAAAACTGCATCATTTTTTCGTGGTGTGACAGGATATAAGGGATGTCGCCTTCTTTTCCGGCGGCTTCCAAAGCCTTTGCCTCCTCTGACAGTTCCATAGCACCGATCGCCTTCATGGAACTCTTGATTCCATGTACCTCGATCCTGTAATTGTCCCAATCCTGCTTGGCAAAAGTTCCTCTATCCGCACCCAGTTGTGTTTTCCCCGAAAGCATAGTCTTTTAAGATCTTTATGGTAGATCTCATCATTGCCGCAATAGAGCCGTCCAACGGATGCATCCAGCGTAGGCAGGACATCCTCTTTTTTCAGGCAGAGGACTGACAATGGCATCTGCCAGTTCCAGACTGCTAAAAGGAACATAGAGAGCGATCTGATTCGTGCGTTCTTCTATCCTGTGTCCCTGCCGGCAAAAGACGATCAGGACGCACATGCTCCGGCAGATGGGAAAAGTATGCCTGATGCACCTCATACTGCGCCATGGATAACATAAGACAGACTTCTCTTTTCTTTTGCAGTTCTGCCTGCAAATGCTGTATGGTGCCACAGAGAACAAAAAGGCAGTCCCATTTGCTTGGCCAGATGCTCCTGGGTGATCAGATATGCCTGTCGCTCCCCCGCATCCGTATTTTCTTGTCTTTCATAATACCCGATCAGTTGGCAGGGTTCTTTACAGGTGACAAGCGGACCTTACTCCACACAGTAATTGCGGGAGAACCAATGTCTCGGTTCTCCCCATCATTTCATGCGGTGCCTGCCCCTCTCGATCCCGAACAGGATGTGTCTGTATCAGTACTAACAGATTACCTGTCGGAAGGCTTCTTTCATAAGTCAGACGTATGACCAAAAGTCTGGTCTTGCCATAACTTAAGACCTCTTGTATCTTTTGTAAAATCTCCTGCTGCGTCGTTTGCAGGTCCCCTGTCAGTCTTTTGGGCACATTGACATCACAGTCGATGACCATGCCCATAGGTTCTTTTTCATAGGTCTCGTGCAAAACGCCATCAAATGATCGATCGATCATTTTCTGCGTAGGATTCCATCTTAGTATTTTCCAAATCCATCATCTAAATGAATGTATGGTGTCTCAGCAGCATCTTCGTTAAAAGATCTTTCCGGCAACTCGTGATGGCTGATATCTCCCAGATGATAGGTCGATAAAAGTTCCTGCATACGGTTTGCCTGGTTGGAAAGTTCAATGCTGGCTGCGGCACATTCCTCGCTGGTCGCAGAGTTGTTCTGTACGACCTGGGATACCTGATCGATCGCCTGATTGATGCGTGCGATCGCCGTTGCCTGATAATTGGATGCCTCGGAAATGCCAAGGATAATGCCTTCGCTCTCCTCTACGGCGCTTGTGATCTCTGCTAAAGCATTGGCTGTCTCGGATGCGATCTTGGAACCTGCATTGACTTTGTGGATGGAATCTTCGATCGGTTCTGCGGTCTCGGATGCTGCGGTAGCACTCTTTGCTGCAAGGTTTCTGACTTCTTCCGCAACAACGGCAAATCCCTTTCCACTTCTCCGGCTCTTGCTGCCTCTACTGCAGCATTTAAAGCAAGGATGTTGGTCTGAATGCAATGTCATCAATCACCTTGATGATCTTTGAAATGCTCTCGGAAGAATCGTTGATATCACGCATAGCGTTCATCATCTCGCTCATCTGGTCATTGCCTCTATGTACGTTATCTAAAGCATGTTCTACCAACTCTGCTGCGCTGGATGCTTCTTGGGCGTTTTCCTTGGTCTTGCCGGCTACATCACTGATAGAGGCTGTGATCTCCTCGATCGCACTTGCCTGCTCGGTAGATCCCTGTGCCAATGCCTCAGATGCATTTGCCACCTCAGAAGAACTGGTCGATACCTGCATGGCTGCATCGGTAATATGAGACAGGGTTGTCTGGTTCTTCTCCACCATGTTCTTGAGTGCTGCACCCAGTGCATCATTATCCGAAGATGGCTTGACATCGATCATCAGATTACCCTCTGCCACCTGACCTGCCACCTGTGACTCATAACGGATATTGTCTACGACCATCTGGAAAGAATCTACCAGTTCGCCGAACTCATCATTACGTTTTTTTCTTTAATTCTACATCCACATTTCCCTTAGCAATCTCTCTTGCAGCCGCATTCAGGCTTGCCAATGAAGTGCGGATGCTTCTGGAAATCGTAATGCAGACCGTCGTGATCAATGCAATGCAGATCACCAATTCCACAAACAAAAAACAGATTGTATGACTGTAAGTATTTCGGTGACATCATACCATGCTGTGCCTTAGCCACAGACTTATACGAAAAGATGCGTAATGATCAAAAGGATCTCCGGCACGATAAACGCAAAGATCAATAATGTGTGTACCTTGATTGCTTTTTTTTCTCTTTCATGTTACTCTTCTCCTTCTTCACTCTCATCTTCATTATTCAAATGTCCTACCAGTGCGGCTTCTTCATCCCCAAGTAACTTGGCAGGATCTAACAACAACTTGACATCATTTCCAACTTTACCTATACCGGATACGAATCGGCTTTTGGCATTATCATTTTTGCCAATCGAAGGGGAAGGTAAAATGTTTTCTGCCGGTATCTCTACGACCTCGGCGATTTTTTCAACGATCAAACCTACGACCATCTGCTCATAACGGATCACGATGATACAGGTCCTGTCCGTATAAGGAATCGGTTCCTGATGAAAACGCAGGCGGACATCCACGACCGGTATGATCTTGCCGCGCAGATTGATCAATCCTTGACATATTCCGGGCTTTCCGGAATCTCTGTTATCTCTTGAAAAACAATAATCTCATTGACATATTCGATCTTAAGTCCAAAATATTCACTCCCCGACTGGAAAGTCACATATTTGTCTTTTTGTGTGTCAAACTCACTCATCTTCTTTCGTCCTTTCCTAGTATTCCATCAGACCGGCGGCATCCAATATCAATGCGATGCTTCCATCTCCCAGTTGTGTGCATCCCGACAAACCTTTGACCTTTTTATGTACTTCGGTATCGGTTTGACGACGATCTCCTGTTTGCCGACCAAACGGTCTACAAATAGACAGACTACATTTTTTTCTATTTCTACTAGAACCATCATACCATTTTCAATCTTGGTCTCATAGTCATGTAACTCATAAAAATCACCCAGACGGATGACCGGGTAGCAAGCCCCACGAATCATGACCGACTCTCTGCCATCCGGCTCATGGATAAGCATATCCTCCGTGACATGGACGAATTCCCTTACGGCTCCTGTCTCCATGACGAAAGAAGAATCCCCTACATCCCATAACAATGCCATCAATAATGGCAAGTGTCAATGGGATCTTTAAATTCATTGTACTTCCCTGACCGGGTACGCTGTCGATCTCTAACGTACCTCCGATCTTTTTGCAGGTTGGAAACAACGACATCCATACCTACGCCTCTGCCGGAGAACTCCGTCACTTTCTTGTTAGTCGAAAAGCCCGGCAGGGTAATGAACTGATATACCTCTTTATCTGTATAAGAGGACTCCGGTCTGCCCGGTTCCAAGAGTCCCTGCTGTCTGGCTTTTGCCATGATCTGCCCCGCGGTCTAAGCCTTTTCCGTTATCCGCAACAGAGATCCATACCTTGCCGGATTCTGTCTTGGCGGAAAGTGTGACCTTGGCTTTTCCTGCTTGCCGCTCGCCAATCGCTCCTCATTGGTCTCGATACCATGATCCATGGAATTGCGCACCAGATGCATGAGCGGGTCCGAAATATGTTCGATGATGTTCTTATCTACTTCTGTCGTATCGCCGATCATTTCAAAAGTTACATCCTTGCCAAGTTTCCGTGACATCTCAAAGACGATACGGTTCATCTTCTGGAAGGTATTGGTCAGCGGCACCATACGCATACTCATGATCGCATTTTGCAGATCGGTCGAGATCTTTTTCATCTGCCCGGCTGCCTTGTTGAAATTGTCTAAATTCAGTCCCGGCACTTTCAAATCCGGGTTTTGTAAGACGACCGACTGGGAAATGACCAGTTCACCGATCGGATCCATGAGTTGATCCATCTTGGCAATGTCGACACTGATAAAGGAAGCCTTATCCTTTTTCGCCGGACGCTCTTTTGCCAGGTTCTTGCCCTTGCCCGGTTCCTTGGAAGCAATGACGAAATCACCGGGTGCAATCTTCTTTTTCGGTGCAGTATCTGTCTGCCCCTCTTTGGCATCCGCCCGCTTTTCGATCTCCTCCACGGAGGAATCCGATCGATCAGAATCTGTGCCTCCTCTGCCTCGAATCCTAGTTGAAATTCCTGTGCCGTACATTCATAGACCTCAACTTTAGTCAGATCATAGCCCGGCTGTACGATCTCGCGGATATCCTCCTCGGTCGCATCTGTTTTGATCGGGATATTAAATCCATCTTTAACAATCTCATCGGATGTCGCCTCGTTTGTCAGGATATCCTCCGGCGAGTATAAAATGTCCTTGGCAATCTTCTTTAAGGCAAATACCGTCTTGTAGGCATGCATACTTGCCATCTGGATCTCAGGATTATATGTCAGATAGATACGGAAAAAAGTGACTGTTGCCACCGGTTTCCGGCGCAATATAGAACTGCTTTTGGTGTTTCTTCCTTTTGTACCGGTTTGGTATCCGCTTCTTTGGCTCCATTCTCCCCCTTGATCTTTTGCAAAAAAGCATCCAGACTTGCGACCAGGCTCTGTCGCGTCGCCATCGGCATCACCGCCATCCGATAACTTGTCCATCTCCGCCATGATAAAATCAGAGACATCCAGCACATGTTCCACCAGTTCTACATGTGGTACTGTGGTCGGATGGGACTCACGGATAAAATAAAAGACATCTTCCAACTTATGAGATACTTTTGTGATCTCATCAAACATCATAATACCGGAAGATCGGCTTTGATGCGTGTGCATGGTACGAAAGATCTCATTGATACTATCTTCGTCAAAGCCATCTGCATCTTTTGTTCCATTACGATATTCTGCAGATTTTCCAGAAGTTCGCTGGTTTTCAAATAGATAAACACTGAGCATATCGCCAGTATTAAAATCGTCTGCCATGAAAGACTCCTTTCTATATCAAGCCTAATTTCTTTAATGCCTGATCGAATTTTTCTTTTGTTGATCGGCTTTCCGGAATACACACTGCATCCCGCATCAAATGCCATCTTTACATTTTCTTCATCGTTGAGCGCCGTTGTCATGATGACCTTGACCTGTTCTTCCTCCGGTATGCCGTGATCAGCCTCCAGATCACGGATGCTACGCAAGACCTGATAGCCGTCCATCACCGGCATCATGATATCCAGACATGCCAGATCGTATGGCTCTCCGTCCTCCAATGCCATGAGATAGGCATCCACTGCCTCCATCCCATCGACAGCCGCATCACATTCTCCATAAGATGACAAAAATTCATCATAAACTTACGCGTTACAAAATCGTCTTCTGCCAGTAAAATCCTCATATTCCCTCTCCTTATCCCTTATTTGTTTAAAACATTATAAATTCTTTTTTGCAATATCCGGTAATTTTTCCTGATATTCCACTGCCCCGATCTCATAAGCGACCTTGGGCATACCGTAGACGATACAGGTCGTCTCGTCCTGTCCGATCGTATGGGATCCGTTTTGCGCATCTCCAAAAGCCCCTTGGCACCATCGCCTCCCATGCCGGTCAGGATCACCCCCATGGCATTTTCCTTGGCATGCTTGGCTACCGAAGAAAACAAAACATCTACCGACGGGCAGTGACCGTTTACCTTTGGTGCCTTTTTGAGTACTATTTTATACATATTGTCCTGTCTTATCAACTCCATATGTTGATCACCGCCCGGTGCCAAAAGTACCAGCCCCGGTCTGACAATATCTCCACTCTTTTGCCTCACGCACTTCCAATTCACACCGCTCGTTCAGGCGGCTGGCATACAGTTCCGTGAAGCCTGCCGGCATATGCTGTACCACAACGATTCCCGGCACATCTTTATGTAATCCCTGCAAGACATCGATGGTCGCCTCCGTGCCACCGGTCGATGCCCCGATAGCGATCAGGTCGCATTTTCCGGTCGGCTTTTTGAATATGCAGGGCATTTACAATTTCTGCATGCGTCCGTCTGCGATGGATCTTTGCAATGGACGCGATCTTGATCTTGACCGGCAACTCCGTGCGGATAAATTCTTCGATTGCTCTTCGTTCTGTGGATGTCGGCTTTGCAACAAAGTCAACCGCTCCGGCGTTCATGGCATCAAAGACACGGTCACTCAGCGAACTTATCATAACAACCGGCATAGGATACTGGGGCATAAGTTTCTGTAAGAACTCTATGCCATCCATACGCGGCATTTCAATATCCAGGGTCATGACATCCGGCTGATATTTGAGGATCATGTCCCTCGCTTCAAAAGGATCCCTTGCCGCAGCCACGACTTCGATTCCTTCGTCTTTATTCAAATTTTGTACCAGAAGTTCCCGGAATACCAGGGAATCCTCCACAACTAACACTCTAATCTTTCTAAGCATCAAGCCACCTCCTATTTGCGAAAAATCGATGGCTGTATCATTTGAAATGGTGCTACCGAACGATCTATCGTTTCCGTCCTTCCTATAAATAAGTATCCACCCGGTTCCATACACTGATAGACCTTGCGGATCAGGTTCCTGCTTTGTTTGTTATCAAATAGATCATCACATTGCGTAAAAAGACAATGTGAAATTTATGCTGAATAAAGGGACTCATCAGGTTAAAACGCCTAAAAAGGATCTCCTTTTTGATCTCGTCCGTCACCTGATAATGCAAGCCATCCGGACATGCCTTAAAAATAGCGCCGTTTCCATTGCGCCGGCATGGATGCGATCGCATCTGCCGTATAGATCCCCCGACGTCGCCTGCTCCAGGATCTCAGCGGATACATCCGTTGCCAGGATCGTTGTATCCCAATTTGCATGATCCAGACCGAAATAATCCCAATCGGCATAGGTAACATATAGGGTTCTTCTCCACTGGATGCCGCCGCACCCAGATTCCCAGATCTTTTGTCTTTGCCTCTTTTTGGGAAAGTTCCGGCAAGACCACAGCGGGATAGATATTCCATGTGTTCAAACTCCGCATAAAAATGTATGATTGGTCGTAAGCATGCCAATCAGGCGCTTTTTCCATATGACCGGTCGGATCTGTCTCCAAGGCATTCATAAAAAGGCATCATAGGAAGCGTAGCCATGTGCGACCACATAGTTTTCAGACGCCCGGTCATGATCTCTTTCTTTTTTGACATATCAATTCCATAATGTAACTTCACGTATCGGTAGATACGTTGGAATTCTACTTCTGTCATCTTCATTGTACTATAGTCCTCATTCTCTTTTGTATTCTCCCCTATACCAACTGTCGTTTTATCATATAAAGCACATCGTAAAGTGCCGGATTAAACTTGACACCTGCTTCTTCTCCTAAAATCTCCACGGCTTTCTCCTTGGAAAAAGCACTACGGTATGACCTATCTTCTGTCAGCGCACAGTAGGCGGTAACGATATTTACGATCTTGCCGACAAAGGGATCTCCTCTCCCGCAATCCCGGTAGGATAGCCGCTGCCATCCCAACTCATGGTGATACTTTACGATATCCCGCGACATCTGTATAAAATCATTTCCCTGCTCCTCGTCATCGATCCCTTGCAGGATACGTTCCCCCGACTTCGGTATGACGCTGCATGATGCGGCTCTCCTCCGGTGTCAGGCGATCGGTCTTTTGTAAGATCTCTGTCGGGACTGCCACGTTTCCGATGTCACACACCGGGGCAGCCAGTTCTATGGTATCCACATATGCATCCGAGATCAGGTCTGCATATTCCTTGGTCAGTTGCAAGGTTTCTGCCAGGACACGGCAATTCTTACTGATGCGTTCCATATGCGCCACATCATAGGCAGCATTTTCTCTGGCAACCCGCAGCAGGGCGTAGAGAACATTTCTTTTTTCATTTTCCACACGCCGCAGTTGTTCGATCACAGATAACTGCAACTTGTGGTTCATATCCTGTAACTGGCGTGTCGTCTCATATAATTTAAGATGGATGTTAATTCTTGCTTTAACAATATCCGGTACAAAAGGTTTTGTGATGTAGTCTGCTCCCCGCAGGCAAAGCCCTGTTTGATATCCTGTGGATTGTCCAGAGCGGACGTAAAGATGATCGGGATCTCTCTCGTCCTCACATTCTCCTTGATCTGCCGGCATACTTCAAAGCCATCCATTTCCGGCATGGCAATATCTAAGATAACAAGATCGATTCGCGTTCTTTCCAAAACCTTGATTGCCTGCATACCGCTTTCCGTCAGGACCGGGGTGTAGCCCGCCTGCCGGATGATATCACGCAAGGCAAAAGCGATTTGCTTCTACATCATCTACCACCAGTATCTTAGGTGTCGTAATCTGATCCATAATCTCCTGCCTCCCTAGTTCTTCAAGATCTCTTTCAACGCCTGATAATAGGTGTTGACGGTATCGTAATTTTGTTTCTGGACTGCCATCTTAAGGCGGAGCACACCGCTTTTGACTTCCTGTGGTGCATCCATGGTCAATTCGCACCGTGGCTGCAAATTCTTCCGCCTTGACCCAATTATCCATTTCCACGGATAATATAAGTTTATTTAAATCTCGTTTTAATTCTTCTCTATTTTCCTGGGTGCCATATTTCCTTACATGATCCATACCGTTTTCCGCTGTAAACTCCGCAAGACTATGGATAGAGGAAACATACTTAGTTGTTGGATCCCTGCAGGCTCCGGCTGGTCTGCAACTCACTCTGTGGTGTCTCGACCCAGATCTGAAAGGAGAACATGGAACCTTGTCCCTGCGTACTCTCCATGGATCGAGCCATCCATCAGTTCTACTAACTGCTTACAGATATTCAGCCCTAATCCTGTACCGCCATAGCGTCTGGATATAGAAGCATCCACCTGGGAAAAGAACTTTTGAAAAGTTTGTCCTGATCTTCTTGCTGATACCAATACCGGTATCGATGACCAGAAAGAAGAGTTCCATACGATTGTGGATCTGGGAAGTCTTGACGACCTCCACGGCAATACGTCCTACCGATGTAAACTTGCAGGCATTGGACAAGAGATTGTTTAGTATCTGCACAATACGGAGTTCATCTCCAATGATATGTTCCGGTATCTCCGGGGAGATACTCATGCTAAACTGCAAAGCCTTTTTCTGCGATCTTATTCTTATGGTTCATATTTGACATATTCCATCATAGAGCGGAAATCAAACTCCCTGCTCTAATGTAAACTTGCCTGCTTCCAACTTGGAAAAATCCAGGATATTATTGATAATGGCATTCATATCAGCACAACCGCGTTCCACTAAAGATATGATCTGCAATTTTTGGAATCTTCTTCGATCTCCCGTAAGGACATGATATTGCCCAAGATCCATTGACCGGAGTCCGCAATTCATGTGTGATATTTGCCACAAATTCTGATTTGACTTTGGCTGCCGCCTTGGCTTCTTCTCCGACCTGGTCGACCTTACGCGTCAGATAGATGCTCCTTTGTCCGGTCGTGTGCAATGCAGATATAATCTGCATTCCCAGTATCTAAAGGTGCATCCACACCGGAAAACAGGTCCGGTTGTATCGATAGATATCCACCGGCAAACGATCAACCTCGGCCTTTTGTCTGGTCTCTGCCAGATCTTTTTGCCTCAGTAAAAATGCCGGGAAATATATCAAAAATAGAAATGGAAGGATCGCTCACAGGATATTCCAGTTGTTTCTGTGCTGTCTCATTCATATAAATGATCCTGCCGGTCTGATCGCAGGCAGGATCATATCACAGGCTCGATCTATGGATTTTGCAATGATTTCCTTTTTGTTCCATCTAACGTGTCCTCCATTTAGAAAAACCCATATTTTATTGTAAAAAAGTGTCTGCTAAAGTGCAAAAAAAAAGAATGTGCAAAAACACATTCTTTTCACAAAATTGACACTATTCGATATCCAGATGCGCGGTGATCTGGTAGTAATCACAGGCGTGCGAGGTATAATTGGATACATTGGATCTTGAGATTATGCTCATCTTGAGGAAGGAACAAAAAAGACAAAGGCATTGTCATCCAAAGGATCTGTTGCATCTGCACTGCAAAGGTCTGCACGTTTTGCCGTATCAAATTCTGACTCAACTGCTCATCCAGTGCATCCAACTGCGCATTGGAATACTTGCCCTGGTTTTTCGCGGAATCGCTAAGTGCAAACACGCGGAACCAGTATTCCGGATCCCCGGTCGGTGCCTGCACATTTGCCATGGCATACACATCCCAGGCGGATGCATCCTGAACCACCTCATTGACATCCAGCGTATTGTTGATATCCACCTCGATACCGATCTCCTTCAGGCTTGCCTGTGCGGCTTCCGCCAAAAGTGGCAGTTCCTGGCGCGTCGGATAGGTCAGCCATTTAACGACCAGTTTCTTACCATCTTTTCCCGGATGCCATCGCCATCCGTATCGACCCAGCCGGCATCTTCCAAGACCTTCTTTGCCCCCTTGGGATCATGGATTCGGTCGTTACCTTATCTCCGCCAAATGCAGTCTGATCCGGGAAAACACCATTTGCCACATAGCCGTTGCCTTCTAAAAGCGTATCTACAAAACTCTCTTTGTCAATTCCCATAGCGATCGCCTTTCTGACCGCAGGATACGCACACACCGAATTTTCATCAAAATTCATCTTGGCAAAAAAAACAGCGTGAAGTCGAGATCTGTGAAAACTGGTAATCATCTCCTTCAAATAAAGGATAAGACTCATATGCCATACCGTAAGCCGCCTGTACCTCATCTGCCTGTAAAGCCTTTGCCAGGGTATTGCCATCGGTAATGGATTTGATCGTGATCTCATCGATCTTTTGGATCTCCATTCCAATAATTGTCATTCTTTACCAGTTTTAAATAATCATCCGTCTTTAGATGACCGCAATGTAAGGTCCTGTTCCCGAAAACAATGCCATTATCAAATCCTGCTTTAACATCTATAATACAAGCATAAGGATCTCCCAGGTAATTGAGAAGTGCCGGTTTAGGCTCGGATGTCTTGATCGTCAAGACCTGACCGTCTGCTTCCATAGAGGCGATCTTGGTATCTGCTGCCGCACGATCATGCACAGCAAGCAAGTGTTCCAGACACTCCTTGACTGCCTCCGCATCCATATCCCTTCCGCTGGAAAATTTTACATTGTCCTGTAAAGTGATCTTCCAGGTCAGTGGATCGACATTTTCCCATGCCTTTGCCAGCCATGGCTCAATCTCCATATCGTCGGAATACTTGACCAGAGTCTCCCCGATACCATAACGGATACAAGCCCAGCCCGCATAAAGTATTATGCGGATTGATGTCTGCCTCCTCATTGGCACTGTTAAAACTGACATCCCCTATGACCAACGTCTTTTTCCCATCACTTGCCTCTTTTTGCGTCTTTCCACAACCACTTAAAGTCCCAAGTGCCAGACAGATGCCAATTAGCACTGCCAAGCATCATCTTTTCTTTTGCATACTCCCTTATCCTTTCTTAACTCTATATATAATTTTTATTTTTCTACTATAAAACACTATCCATCAGCATTTTTGTATAAGCATGTTTTTTGGATGCCGGATGACCTGGTCTGTTGTACCCTCTTCCACAATCTTTCCTTTTTGCATCACGATCATGCGATCACAAAACGCCTGCACGAGCGCAAGGTCATGGCAGATAAAAAAGATAAGACATATCTCTATCTTCCTGTAAACTATCCAGTAAGCCTAGGATCTCTTTTTGCACGGTCATATCAAGTGCGGAGGTCGCCTCGTCCAAGATCAATAATTTAGGTTGGATCGCCAGTGCCCGCGCAATTGCTGCCCTCTGGCACTGCCCACCACTCACCTCATGCGGATACCGGGTCAAAAATTCTTTGCCTAGTCCACATTCCCCCAGTAAGCGTTCTGCTTCTTCCCATGCTTCTGCTTTTTTCATCCCCCGGTTGATCGGGCTTTCCGCATACCGTCGCCCAGCCGTCGCCGGGAATCAAAGAATCTACCGGCATCTGAAAGACCATCTGCATTTTCTCTGATAGATATTTCTTAAATTGTGTCCTTTTTGCGCGTAATATTTTCTTCTTCCAGAAAGATCGACCGCTTGTCGCCTCCGTCAGCCGTGTGATCAATGCGGGCAAGAAGTGTTGTCTTTCCACTGCCGCTTTCTCCAATCACTGCCATTTTTTCATGAAACCCTAGCGAAAACGACACATCATCTACTGCCCTGTATGTTTCTCCTCCATGCGTTGAGAAATCTTTTGTCAAATGTTCTACCCGCAACAATGTCCGCATATGCTATCTCTAAACCTCGGCACTGCCTCCAATAATTTTCAGTATATTCCGATGTCGGCTGTGCCAGAATATCGTCTTTCTTACCATAATCCACTGTCTTTCCTGATGTAAGACCAAAATCTCATCTGCCATGGCACGGATCACACCGATATTGTGGGATACCAGCAAAATA
>VOFG01001397.1_pt1 | contig 26001 bp, 23 predicted proteins | sample 5384171 | NCBI WGS metagenome assembly VOFG01 (sample SAMN12384726, study PRJNA508395) | human gut metagenome | isolation source: healthy gut F | host: Homo sapiens | reverse complement strand
TTCCCGGTCGGCCTCGCGGCCAAAAAGCACATCGAGCGAGACGCCGAGTGCGTCTGCGATCTTCGGCAGCAGCTCCGCGTCCGGGGTGCCGCCGCGCTCCCAGCGGGAGACGGCCTGCCCGGAGACAAAGAGCGCCTGACCAAGATCCTCCTGCGTCATGCCGATCTGCTTGCGGCAGCGGGCGATGTTTTTACTCAGTTGATTGCTTGCCATGCCTGTCTGGCCTCCTATTTTGGGAGTTCTATTGTCATTATACCGTATAATCTCAAGCAGTGCAACACTGAAAACAACAGAAACAACGATTCATTGATTCCACATAATATAATTACGGACGGACGATCACCGTTAGAAAGAAAAACAGGAAATTCGGCGGTTTTCCGTGGGGGCATAAGCCATAACGGGCCTGCGGCCTTTTTAAAAACTGACTGAATCTGCTCGAAAGTCAATGAATTGTTGAATGGAGATATGTAAATCAAGCATGAAATTGATACACTGGCAAAACGTGAGTGCAATTCAACACTTTATCGATTGAAACAAGTACAGTATTTCTGTATTCTATTCTAAAATTCATGGGTGAAGCAGTCCTATTTTGGAATTTTAAGCCGGAAAGGTTTGATCCACCCAATGAATGGAAGCAAAACAGACAACGAAGGCAGAAGGAGGAAACGGACGATGCAGAAAATGAAGGTTTTCAGACGCCTGACGGTTTTGCTGCTGATCGTGTGCCTGTTGGCCGGAAATGCGGTACAGGCTGTCGGTATGTCGCAGCAGAATACCGCCGTATCCGTGCAGGAGGAGCAGAAAGGCTCCATCGACACGGCTGCGGCGCAGAAGGCTCTGACGGAAAGACGTGCGCAGGCCGGGCTGATCCGCGCTTCGGCGGATGAACTTGACCCGGATCAGGAGATCCGTGTGATCGTGGAAATGGAGGCGCAGCCGGCTGTGCAGAGTGTTGTCGTCCAGAGCACGGGCGCAAAATTGAATGCGCAGCTTCAGTCTGTGGAGGCACAGGCTCTGCGCGCACAGCAGACCGTGATCCGCAGCGCGAAGGCGATCACCGGCAACGACGCCATCCAGCAGACGGCGTATCTTGTCAACACGTTCTCGATGAACATGACACCCGCCGAGATGGCGGAGGTCGCGGAGCTTCCCGGCGTTAAGTCGGTTTCTCCGGTCACGACCTTTGAGATGAAGATGAACTATGCGTCCCACATGACCACGGTCTATAAGATGTGGGAGGAAATGGGCTACACCGGCGAGGGTACGGTGATCGCTGTGCTCGACAGCGGCGTCAACTACAGCCATCCCGATATGAAACTTTCCGACGGCGCGAAGATCCGCATCACGGAGAGCGACGCCAAGGCTCTGATCCAGAAGCTCGGCTACGGCACCTATTATTCCGATAAGGTTCCGTTCGCCTACAGCTATTCCGGCTACTATGAGATGGACAACCATTCCAACACGCACGGCCTGCACGTCTCCGGCATCGCTGCCGGCAACGGCGGTGAGGACGGCATCACGGGCGTTGCGCCCAATGCGCAGATCCTTGGCCTTCAGGTGTTCGGCATGGGCAGCAGCGCCTTCACGGATGATATTATCCGCGCGGTCGAGGACGCCGTCAAGCTGGGGGCGGACATCATGAATCTGTCCCTCGGCAGCACCGCGGGCTTCTATGACGACGTGGCTTACCTCCAGACAGCGCTCCAGTGCGCGACCAACGACGGCGTGCTCTGCTGCGTAGCGGCAGGCAACGACGGCTCGAGCGCTTCGCTGCTCGGCATCAACACAAACGATTTCGGTGTTGTGGATTCCGGCGCGGTCTCCGCTCCGAGTACTGCACCCGGCGTTCTGTCGGTTGCTTCGGTCAACAACACCTATCTCAAGGGCAACACCCTTTCTCTGACTGATGCGGCAGGCACGACGCATGAAGCAACAGTTTTCAATTTCTCGCAGCTTTACAACACAGTGCGCGAGGAGAATCCGGGCCGCTACGGCTGGGAAACGCTCAAGGACGTTCTGCTGATCGACTGCGGCTACGGCACGCTCGACGAGCTGTTTGGCAGCGTTCAGCTTCCGAGCGACGACTCCAAGTGGGTCGCGGTGGTACAGCGCGGCGATATTTCTTTCGAGGATAAGATCAATTTCTGCTTTATGCTCGGTGCATCCGGCGTTGTGATCTATAACAATGAGCCGGGCAGCGAAGTCCCGTTTAATGTTGGCAGCGGCGACGCAGCTACCTCCTGGAGCAAGATTTGTCAGATCATGGTCAGCAACGACTTCGGCAAAGAGTTGACGGCAATCGCAGCCAAAGGGCGAGCGCGTGACATTCCACGAACTGGAGACCAAGTTCCTTGCTGCCGCAGACGGCGGGGAAATGAGCACCTTCTCCAGCTGGGGCCCCACTCCGTCTCTGGACATCAAGCCCGAGATCTCCGCGCCCGGCGGAAACATCTATTCGATCTCTTCCGGCAGCGGCTATGAGGTCATGAGCGGCACCAGCATGGCGACGCCCTATGTCTCTGGCGGTGCGGCGCTGACGCTTCAGGCAGTCAAGGATGCGCAGGAGAATGGTGAACTGTCGCTGAAGGGCATGAGTGTCAATGACTATCTGAAGCTTGCGCTGATGAACACGGCGGATATCATTTATCAGCCCGACGGCGCGACGCCGTATTCCGTCCGTCAGCAGGGCGCCGGCATGGTCGATCCGGTCGGCGCGGCCAAGACCCGCGTTCTGGCCTCTTGCAACGGACTTGGTGGTGCTGCGCTCAAGAGATTGGCACAACAGCCAGCTTCACGGTGACCCTGACGAACTATGGCACTCAGCCGCAGACCTATACGCTGACTCCCGATGCGCTCTATACCAACTGCATTGAAGCGGACAATGTTGATACGATCAAGCAGATCTCTGGTGCGCAGATCACATACAATGCGTCTTCTGTAACCGTTCCTGCAGGCGGCAAGGCCAGCGTGAATGCGACGGTGAATGTCGGCTCCGCGGAGTATAATCACTATGTAGAAGGCTTTACTGTACTGCACGGCGACGGATGCGAAGATCTGAGTCTGCCGGTTCTGGCATTCTACGGTGACTGGTACGGCTGCGAAAACATCATTGACGCACCCAGCTATACCGGCGAAAACATTTACTATGAAACTACTGGCTATCCCTCGACCGGCGTCGGCTCCGGACAGTTCGTTTCCGGCGTCACGGCGGAGGGCGAGATCGATCCCGAGTACAGTTCCTTCTCTCCCGAACGGCGACCGCGCTATGGAAGAGACGTTCCCGCTTCTCGGTATGCTCCGTTCTGCACAGACTCTGCGTGTCGAGGTGACGGATGAAACCGGCACGCCGCTGCGCACAATCATCTCTGCAACGCAGATTCCAAAGCTGCTCGGCGCAGACATCACGAGTGCACAGGCTGCCTATACGATGCTGTCGATCAGCGATTTCTATGCACTGACCTACGGTGACTGGGACGGCACGGTTTACAACGCCCGTACCGGCAAATATGAACTTTGCCCGGAGGGCCAGTATTACTTCCTCGTGACAGCAACCATGCCCGGCAGCACCCAGAAAGAGACGATCAAGCTTCCGGTCAAGCTTGATATCACTGCCCCTGAGATTGATGTCGTGTCTGCCGACTATGAAAACAATGCACTTACCGTGACCTTCCGTGCGGAGGACAACGTCGGTGTTTACGGCGAGATCGAGGTCTATGTCAATGGCGAGAGCCAGTACGTCCTGCTTTCCGACTGCGCCTATGACGAGGCTGACGGCCTGTACACCTGCTCGCTTGAGGAACCGAGTGCTTACCGTGTGGGCGAGATGAACGAGATCGGCGTGTTCGCGCAGGACTACGCGATGAACAGCACCGCAGCCTACCTCTACACCGGCGTGGACGCATCTGCAGATATTGTCTATGCTACGCTGACCAATGCGGAGGACAGCTGGTTCGACAGCTTCCAGCTCTATGACCGCAGCGACCTCGGTGAAATGTACTCCGAGATGAGATTGCGGAGCTGGTGTTCGATTGGGATATCCGCGGCAGCGTCAGTGAGCGTGTTGCGTCTCTGACCATTGACGGCGAAAATGTCGCTATCACTGCAAAGCACAGCTTCGCTGTCAAGAAGTCCATCCAGCCGGGCGAAAATGAATTTAAAGTCATTGCAAAGGATGCTTCCGGTAAGATTCTTGTGCAGGAAACAAAGCTTCTTTATCTCTCAACCAAGGCCGGTGTTACAGCCCGTATTTATCCAGAATGCTATCCCGACCGTATGTCGGAGCTTTGCCCGGAGACCAATCGTCCCGCGAACGCATGGCTTGACCAGGCTGGTTTCTGGTCCAGCTGGAAGAATAGCTTCGGCTATCTGACCCATTATAAGACGGTCGCTCCGCTGGTGTTTGAGTGCAGCGACCCGATCAAGGAAGTCTCCATCATTTATTACGATCCGGATCAGACGCTCGCCGGCGACGCGCTGATGCGCTCTTATGACGAGACGATCTACATGGAGGACGTGAAGTACAAGACCATGACGCTCACGCAGGATGACTTTGTGGACGGCAAGGCTGCGTTCGACATGCCGATGGTCCCGTGGGATCTGGATATGTCGGATTACATCAACATCGACCCGGCGAATTACCCGGATACCCGTGTCAACGAGTGCTATATTACGGTAACGAATGTTCTGGGCGTCAAGTCCTACTACTTCGTTCGTGTGGAAAATGACGATATTTGCCGTCTTGAATGAAGATCGAGACAGAATTGAGGATATGAACATTCTTGACGATCCGGACAGCATCGTAAGCCTCATGGGCTTTGAATGGATCAAGCCGATGGATGACATGGAGTTCCCGTTCGTGTTCACGCCGGAGGATCTCGATTCCAATGGCTGCATCCATGTGACCGGCAAGGCTGCGGACGACGCAGTTCTGGAGGTCTATGCAAACGGCGAATATGTGAGTCTGGACGATCCGATGGAATTTGCGTTTGACTTCAAGCTGAATGTCGGCGTCAACTATATGTCCATCTTCACGGTCGAGGAATTCGGCACCACTAGCAGCACCACCTACCGCCTGTTCTATCTGCCGGAGCCGACAACGCTCAGCTTTGATCAGGCCGGTGGCGGCAGATGGCGCGACCATCTACACGACAGACAGCACCTTCCTCCTAAGCGGCGATGTTACCAGCTACTTCGACGGCAGAGAGCTTGCCATCAACGGAGACAACGTGATCTTTGAGGACGGTGCGATCTCGACGCCCGCAGGCAAGCGTCATGTAGCAAGCTTCGAAAAGGAGATCGCGCTGGATCTTGGCGTGAACGTCGTCACGGTCGAGATGGTGGACGCGGCCGGCCTGAAGGTCAAGGTCACGTTTACGATCATCCGCCGCGAAAAGGAAGAAGAGCCTGAACCTGATCTTCCCATCATCATTCCGGTTCTCCCGGGAAACAGCGGCTCGAAGTTCCCGTTCATGGATGTAAAGCCATCGGATCCGTACTATGACGCAGTCAAGTACCTGTACGAGAAAAACATCATGAACGGCACGAGCAATACGCTGTTCAGCCCGAACGCGGAACTGACACGCGGCATGGTCGTTACCATTCTCTACAGAATGGAAGGCGAGCCTGCCACGAAGAACAGCGGTACCTTCTCTGATGTCAAGGCCGGGCGCTACTACAGCGAGGCTGTGGAATGGGCGGCTGAGAACGGCATCGTCAACGGCTTTACTGACGGTAGCTTCAAGCCCGAACGGGCCGTAACCCGTGAGCAGTTGGCTTCGATTCTGTGCCGTTATGCAAGCTTCAGCGGCATTGCGACCTATGAAGCAAAACTCCCCGCGAACGCCTCCGTGTCCAGCTGGGCAGCGAAGGATGTAGCATGGGCCTATGCTGAGGGCATCCTGAATGCTGTGCAGACAGCGGCTGCGGCGAAGAACGCAAACCGCGCTGAAGTCGCCATGGCAATCTACGCCTACCTGACCGGTACAGCAAAATAAGCATCGGACAAATAAATACAGCTATATAAATAGGACTTGCCGCAGAATGTAAAATTCTGCGGCAAGTTTTCTATATAAAGGATTCTCGCTGTGTTGGAGGCTTTAGTCAGAAAATCTGAAAAATAGCACAAAAGAGCCTGTGCCAGCAGATGCATCTCACTTTTTTTCACGAAGGTCTTCCTTTTGCGGAATTTATTTCAAAAAGATATCTGCCATTTAAGCGAAACATAATTTCATTAAGTCACCACAGGAGACTTTTTGCGAGTTCACTCGGCTCAATTTTTTTTAGCCCGCCGCCGTAAATACGTCCTTCTTCCTCAATGTCATTTCCGCTGATTCCTTTTAACGATTCCCATATTCTATATACAGAGTTCGGGTTATCTGATATGGCTTTCTGCAAGTGTTCTTTAGGATAAAGCATTAAATACGAATTAGTGGCAAGCGCTTCAGATAGGTTAAGAATAAAGCGTATAGGGGAACTATCTTTTTTCCTCTGCCCATATAGGAACACAAAAAAAAGGTTGCATCCGATGCTCTTGCCAATACCATATTTTTCTGTTTTTGCAAAGATATTTTGTGCTTGTGCTTTCGAGCCCATTCTGCAGGTAATCCCATATAGTGGGGGACCGTTCCATTATCTCCTGTTCTGTCAATTTGCAGTCAAGCAAAAATATTGCGGTTCAATTTGTGGAATTCCGTTGTTATCCGTTCTCACAAGATCGGTTTTCAAATATCTTGGACTTGTGAGAATAGGTTTAAAGAAAGACATATCAAGCCCCTAATTCTATTATTTTTTTTTTCGGCTCATTATAAAGAAACTATTATCTCCGGTAGCAAGCCCTCTTTTTATCTCAAAGAAATCACCTAATGTTATTTCTGTACTTTCCTTTGTAACGGATCTCCTTTTCAGGAAAACGTGTCCATTTTCTTTCTGTAATCAAATCAGTTTTTTTTATATACTTGCTCTGCACTGGTTTATCGTGCGTACCACCGAAAAAAATTCTATTTCATAGTCATCGTTGACTGTTTCATTTTTTGAACCACACTACGCAAGATGAAACTAATGCGTCGTTAAACAATGGATTTTCGGGGTCATACCTGTGTATTCTCAGCAGATGAACATTCTGCAATAAATACTCCTTCTAACGAATTCATATTCCTAATTGCTCTAAATCTTTTATTCTGTGCTCCCATATCCAGTCTATCCCTTCTGCCGCTTCATATCCCAAATACCCAGAATCAAAGTACCCGCACAAGAACAGGGAATAAGAAACGCTATTACCATAGGTATTTCTTAATTGTTGCAATCTTTGCAAGGCTTTCCATTGCAACAGGTTTGCACTTTCACATTTTAGCAAGTATATTTGTACTGATTTCCGCCTGTAAGCGCATTTGTGTTTTTGCCATGCCTTTATCTATCAACAGTTTCCATAGCCTGTTATAGTTGTAAGTCATGAAAATAGCCCTCCTGTGCGTGGCTTCAATTAACCATTAGAAGTATAGCACAGCAGGGCGGATTCTGCAATATTTTGTCATGTTTTCATGACTCTATGTTCTGGAAATGCAGTACAGCGTACCGTTGTAGCGAACTACATTCGCCGTTGTCAGGCTGTGATGCGGTAATTTATCTGAAACAGCACTCTTCCTTGTAACTAACCAATGGTTTCGTCAAGGGATAAACCGGGATGACAAGCCCTCTGCTTTCGCTTCTCGAAAGCAGAGGGCTTTGTAAGTATAAAACGCTTACTTCTTTGTGAGCGTCAGGCAGTAATCATCGCCGTCTTCGCGGGACGCAGTCTGGTAGCCGCTGTGTGCAGCGAAACGTTTGATGTTTTCGACAGCAGTTTCGTTATCGACCAGTACCTCCAGTGTGGCAGGCTGGTCTTTTTTTGATCGCGTTCTGCACCATCACGACGGGCATGGGGCAGAGATATCCTCTTGCATCAACCATTCTTTTTCGCCTCCTGCTTCTTCATGCTGTTTACATAAGATACGACCAGCACGATCACGATGCCGAGGATTACAGCGTTGCCCTTTGTAGAATACCGCCGACGACGTATTCGCCAGCCTCATTCATGGAGTCTGCATTACCGGCAAGGCCGAAGTTATGTGCGAACGCAGCGCCGACGATCATGCCGAACACCGTAACAGCAGAATCCGCGTTGCCGCTGCCGGCCAAGAATGAGCTGACGCAGCGGGCAGCCGCCCAGCAGCACCGAGCCCCAGCCCGCGAGCAGCATACCGAGGAAGTTCCACACATGGTCGGAATGCGCAACCGGCTGTCCGGCGAAGCCGAGATTGAATTTATGCAGGCAGAGATTGCCGATGAGGACCGTGACGAAGATGGCGATGAAGCCCCACAGCAGGTGCAGATCCTTGAACATCATCGTGTCGCGCAGACCGCCGACCATGCAGATACGGGATTTCTGTGCCAGCGCGCCAACAACCAGCGCGATAACAAGTGCGATCAGGAACGGGGCGTGCTTGGAGCCGGGGCCCTCCTCAGAGAGCTTGAACAGCGTGGGAACAGCCAGGAACAGGATCAGCAGGCCGACCATGACAGCGGGCAGCACCGTGCCGTCGAGCGTCTTGGTGGCGTAGTTCCGCTGAAGCGTGAAGCCCTTGCGGATGAAGATCGTGCCGAGGAAGATACCGGCGGCGAAGCCGGCCAGACCGACGACGGCGTTCAGATCGCCGCCAGCCAGACGGAGCACCATGCGAAGCGGGCAGCCGAGGAAGGCCAGCGCGCCGATCATGACGAACGCGCCAAGCACAAAGCGGAGCGCGGGAGACGAACCGGCTCTTGCTTTCCATTCCTTAGAGGCCAGCGCCATCAAAGCTGCCGAGCACAAGCCCGATGATCTCCGGGCGGACATACTGGACCTTGGCAGCGGAATGCAGACCGACAGCGCCTGCGATATCACGCTCAAAGCACGCGATGCAGAAGCCCATGTTGGCCGGGTTGCCGAGCGCCGTCAGCACAAGCGCCGCGATGCCAATGACAACACCGGTCAGAATGACGAACAGGTTTTCTTTTTTCATGTTCTCTTTCCTCCGATATAGTCGAACTAAGTTCGCCGAAGTTCGATATTCTGGAATAAGAATATCGAAAACGACGTGAATGCGGGCCTTTTCGCCCGCATTCGTTACTCTTGAATCAGAATAACACGCTTTTTCACGATTGTCAATCATTTTTCTGTTCGACATTTTCGAAAAATATTCAGAATCGAAGAAACGTTCAGAGCAGCAGCGCCGAACCCTGTTCCAGATCGTCGGACAGGAACCGGCGGTTGAGCGCATTCAGGACCCGCTTTTTATCCGCGCTCCACATGGGAGCGATCAGGCTGCGCTTCGCGCCGTCTCCGGTCATACGGTGAATGACCAGCTCGCGCGGCAGCACGCGCAGGCAGTCTTCCAGTACGGACAGATACGCATCCAGCGTCATGGTTTCGAAGTTTCCGGCGGCGTAGTCCTCAGCAAGGTCTGTCCCGGACAAAACGTGCAGCAGATGGAGCTTGATGCCGTCCGCGCCGCTCTGACCGATGTAGCGTGCGGTCTGCACCATCATCTCCGGTGTTTCGCCGGGAAGTCCAAGGATCATATGCGCGACCACATGGATATCCAGTGCCTTGAGCTGCCGGACGGCATTGTCAAACACGGAAAGGGGATAGCCGCGCCGGATATACCGCGCAGTGGATGCGTGGATCGTCTGTAAGCCAAGCTCGACCCAGACAGGCTTCCTTTCCCGCAGCTCCGCGAGCAGCGCGAGGATCTCCGGCGGCAGGCAGTCCGGTCTGGTCGCGATAGACAGCGCGCAGATCTCATCCCGGTCGATTGCGGCCAGAAACAGCGGCCTTAATTGATCGGCGGGCGCATAGGTATTGCTGTAATCCTGAAAATAGGCGATATATCGGGTATCCGGCCCGGCCTTTGCCGCGACAAGGCGTTTGGCCTGGGCAAGCTGCTCAGAAACCGGGAGAGCGGCGGAGGCGGCGAATTCACCGCTTCCGCTGCAAAAGATGCAGCCGCGTGCGTCGAGCGTCCCGTCGCGGTTCGGACAGGTGCATCCGGCGGAAAGCGCCAGCTTATAGACCTTGCAGCCGAATGTCTCGCGCAGATACGCGTTCAGGGAGCGGTAATACATATGTCCTCCAAATGATTTGCGCGCCGCAGTCTCTGCGGCGCGCAAGCTGGTTCCTTACGATTTGGGGCATCCAATGCTTCATCCTGCATGACCGCCTCAAATTGAGCGCGGTTCATATTTTCGTTTTCCATCAGGAAGCCCGCGATCTTATCCAGCCGTTCTGAATGCGCGGTCAGGATCTCCTCGCAGCGCTTGTATGCCTCGCGCATGATCGACTGCACCTGCACGTCGATCTCGCCTGCCGTTGCTTCGGAATAGGGCTTCGTTTTTTCGTAATCCCGGCCAATGAAGACCTCCTGACTCGACGAATAGGAGACAGGGCCAATCGCGTCCGACATTCCGTAGGTCGCGACCATATCCCGCGCAAGTTTTGTCGCACGTTGGAGATCGTTCGAAGCGCCGGTAGAGATATCGCACAGCTTCAACGCTTCCGCAACACGTCCGCCAAGGAAGGAGACGACCGTCTCGAACATTTCATTGCGCGAAGCGTAGGATTTGTCATCCTGCGGCAGGCTGATGGTCATACCGCCCGCCTGTGCGCGGGGGATGATGGTGATCAGGTGCACGGGATCCTGCGAGTCCAGACAATACATACACACGGCGTGTCCGGCCTCATGGACGGCAGTGAGCATTTTTTCGGAGTGGCTGACGACGCGGCTCTTTTTCTCCGGACCTGCAATAACCTTGATCATGGCAGCTTCCAGATCCTGCTGCGTGATGGCGGCTTTGCCGTTCCGCGCAGCAAGCAGTGCACCCTCGTTCAGCAGATTCGCAAGATCGGCGCCGGTAAAGCCGGCGGTCGCCTTTGCGATGGCGGGCAGATCGACATTGTCTGCCAGCGGCTTTTTGCGTGCGTGGACCTGCAATATCTCCGCTCTTCCGCGCCAGTCCGGCGCGCCGACATAGATCTGCCGGTCGAACCGTCCTGGACGAAGCAGGGCGGGGTCGAGAATATCCTTGCGGTTGGTCGCCGCGATGACGATCACGCCCTCGTTTGCAGAGAAGCCGTCCATTTCCACGAGCAGCTGGTTGAGCGTCTGCTCGCGCTCGTCGTGACCGCCGCCAAGACCTGCGCCGCGCTGACGGCCCACCGCGTCGATCTCGTCAATGAATACAATAGCGGGCGCAACGCGCTTGGCCTGATCGAACAGGTCGCGCACACGGCTTGCGCCGACGCCGACATAGAGCTCGACAAAGTCAGAGCCGGAAATGGAAAGAAATGCGACGTTCGCCTCACCGGCGACAGCTCTTGCCAGCAGCGTCTTGCCGGTGCCCGGAGGGCCGACCAGCAGAACGCCCTTGGGGATCTTCGCGCCAAGCTGTCTGAATTTATCCGGGTCGCGCAGGAATTCTACGATTTCGGAAAGCTCTTCCTTCTCCTCATCCGCGCCTGCAACGTCCTTAAAGGTAACGGCTTCGCCGTTCGGAACGCCGAAGCGGGCGTTTGCGCGCGTAAACTGCGATATGGCGTTCGGGCTGCCGCCGGAGCGGTTCATCAGGATGAACCAGACGAACAGCAACGCAACGCCGACGACGAGATAAGGCAGGACAGACCGCCAGATGGAGTTGACGGCGGGAGGATAGTTGTAGGACTTGAGAATGCCGGACGCGCTCTGCGCGGCAATGGTCTCGTCGAGGTCCTTGTGGAATGTCTCAATGTCGCCGATTTTGGCGGCTGCTGTGCCTGCCTGCGCTGTGCCGCTGGCATACAGAGTCATGGTCAGCGTGTCGCCCTGCAAAACGAACGACTCGACCCGTTCGTTTTCAAACAGGTCGAGCACGTCGGAATAGGCAAGCCTGCCGCTGTTCTGCGTGAGCAGGGACGAAGAGATCACCACAAGCACCAGCGCCAGAATCGCGATCAGAATGATCGTCTGTACGGTTTTGGGCTGTTGATTCACGGAGTATCTCCTTTTGAAAGAATAGATAGAAAGATCAGCTTACTGATCCTGATAGACGGAGGGCTTCAGAACGCCGACGAACGGAAGGTTCCTGTAATAATCCTCATAATCCAGACCGAAGCCGACGACAAACGCGGGCGGAACAGTGAAGCAGGTGTAATCCGGCTTCAGATCGACCTTGCGGCCCGTGGGCTTGTCGAGCAGCGTGCAGATCTTAATGGATGCGGGCTTGCGCTCACGGAACATTTCGCAGATCATTTTGAGCGTACTGCCGGAGTCAATGATATCCTCGAGGAATCAGCACATGACGCCCTTCGATATCATGGTCGATATCCTTGCGGAACGTCAGCTTGCCGGTGGATTCCGTACCGCCCTCAAAGGAGGTGATGCACATGAAATCCTCCTGCACAGGAATGCTGATGGCATTGGCCATTTCCGCAAAGAACGGGACGACGCCCTTGAGAACGCCGACAAGGATCGGGCACTTGCCGCGGTAATCCTCCGCGATCTGCGCGCCGACCTCCTTGATCCGCGCGTGGATTTCCTCCTCGGAAACAAGAACGCGTTCAATGTCCTGAAGCATATCAGATTTGTTAATCATACAGCGAATCCTCTTTCTCTAATTCTTCTATTCTGATGATGACCGCGCGGTCGCCAGGGGCGGCTGCACGATCAAGGTTGACGCCGATCCCGTAGACGCCGAGAATTCCATGCTCGTCCACAGCCACAGGGAGCAGGCTGCGCCTGCTCAGCGGAATCTTGCGGTCGATCATGAGCTTTTTCAGCGTTTTCCGGCCCCCGGAGACGCGCATTTCGTCGTGCGCCCGGCGCGGACGGAACAGGATCTGTGTAGTTGAGCCTATCGTATCACACTTTACGGCAAAAGTGGAGAGTGTATTTTGAATTTCTGAAAAATTTTCTTGCCATTCGCAGCAAACACGGAGCCCGAGCGGCTGAAGAACGGCGGATTCCCCGGCCAGAAGCGTGACCGGCTCGAATGCGGCAGGGGAGCCGGCAGTAAGAAGCAACCGGTCGTATTCCCGCTGCGCCGAAAATCCGCCCGGCAGAGATACACGGGCAGAGGGGCATTCGGAAAACAGCAGCCGGTCGACGGCACTGATGTGCCGCTCCGAAAGCTTCGGCGCGTGAATTTCGCCGAGCAGCAGCTTGACAGCGCGCGTGCGGACGGCCGCCGGATACGCGGTAAGGGCGCTGCACCGGATCCCATCCGAAAGCCGGGCCTGCCGCAGCGCCGCCTCTGCCTGCGCAGAAAGCTGCGCTTCGTCCGCCTCCAGAAGCCGGCACATACGAAACGCCGTTTCGCAGAGGGATGGATTCTCCGCTTTGAGAAGCGGGACGACAGACTGCCGCAGGCGGTTGCGCCGTGCGTCCGGAAGAAAATTGGTGCTGTCAGTCACATGGGAAAGTCCGTTTTGCGCGAGATACGCCTCGATCTCCGCACGGGAGACGGCAAGCATGGGCCGGATGAACGCTCGCGCCTCGGCGGAATGCCGCAGAGCCCGGCAAGCCCGGTGCCGCGTGTGAGATTTAAAAGCACCGTTTCCAGATTGTCGTCCTGCGTGTGCGCCGTTGCAATTAAACCTGGCAGGGAAGAGAAGAACGCGTAGCGAAGCGCACGCGCCGCTTCCTCAACGGATTCGTGCGTCTTTGCCGCGCGGGCGCGTACATCACCGTTATCAACATGGAGCACGACGCCCAGTTCGGCGCAGAGCGTACGGACAAACGCCTCGTCGCGGTCTGATTCTTCGCTGCGCAGCTGATGATTGAAGTGTACAGCTTCGACCGTAATGCCGAGCGCAGTCCGGAAGGACAACAAAACATGCAGCATACAGACGGAATCTGCTCCGCCGGAAACGGCACAGATCACGGTATCGCCCGGCTGCGTCATGCACTGCCCGCGCATCCACGAAAGAATTTTATCCGTCATGCTTCCATTCCAGATCGGAGAACGTAAAGAACTGCGGCCGCCACTGCAGCTTGACCGTTCCGGTCTCGCCGTGACGGTTTTTCGCAACAATGCACTCGGCGATGTTCTTGTCCTGCGTGTTGGGGTTATAATACTCGTCGCGGTAGAGGAACATGACGGAGTCTGCGTCCTGTTCGATAGCGCCGGATTCACGAAGATCAGACAGCATCGGCCGCTTGTCGGTACGCGATTCGTTGGCACGGGACAGCTGACTGAGACAGATGACCGGCACATTCAGCTCCTTTGCCATGATCTTGAGCGCACGGGAGATGTCGCTGACGACCGTTACGCGGTTGTCGCCGGATTTCCCGGGCGCAGCGGCGGTCATCAACTGCAGATAGTCGATCAAAACCAGCCCCAGATTGTCGAGCCGGCGGCATTTTGCATTGATCTCCGCGACCGTGATAGCCGGATTGTCGTCCACGCGGATATCCGTCTGGCTGAGTGCGGACGAAGCGATAGAGAGCTTTCCCCAGTCTTCCTCATCCAGATGACCGGTCGTAAGCTTCTGGTTTTCAACAAAGCTTTCCGTGGAAAGAAGACGCATGACCAGCTGTTCGCGCGACATTTCGAGCGAAAAGAACGCGACAGTCTTTTCATAGGTCTTCGCCACGTTCAGGCAGATATTGAGCGCGATAGCCGTCTTGCCCATACCGGGACGGGCTGCGATCAGGATCAGGTCAGTCTTGTTCAGGCCGTTGATCTTGCGGTCAAGATCGTGAAGTCCGGTAGACAGACCTGGAATCTCGCTGCCGGAGGCCGCCAGCTCTTCCAACCGGTCGTAGACGTTGATCATGACCTTGCCGATGTGCTGCAGGCTGTCACCAGTGTTGCCGCGACGGAGCGAATAAATCTTTTTCTCCGAAACCTCGAGCATTTCCTGCGCCGTGCCGACGCCGTCGTAGACCATTTCCGTGATCTCCGACGATGCGGTCGCCAGCGCGCGCAGCAGTGACTTGTCATGCACGATCGTGCAGTATTGCTTGACGTTGGCGGCGGTCGGCGTGATCTTCAACAGCTGCGCGATGTAATCATAGCTTCGCTGCTCGTCATACACGCCGCGCTCTTTCATTTTATTGAGTACGGTAACGGGGTCGATCTTTTCCGAGAAGTTGAACATCGTATAGATCGTCTCGTAGATCTCGCGGTTCTGCCGGAGATAGAAATCGTCCGGCTGCAGCATACCGACTACGTCCGGCACGCAGCGCTCGTCGATCAGCATAGAGCCGAGCACAGACTGCTCCGCCTCCAATGCCTGCGGGGCCTGCCGCTGAAGCAGTTCTTCGTCCATAGATGTTCACATCCTTCCTGGAAATGATGGTCAGGCGCACTTAGGCTTCCTTGACCTCGATTTTGAGTTCTGCGTTGATCTCATAGCCGAGCTTGCACTTGACGGTGTAAACGCCGACCGACTTGATCGGCTCGTCCAGAACGATCTTCCGCTTGTCGAGCTTGATATCGGCCTGCTTTGCCAGCGCCTCGGAAACCTCCGTGTTCGTGACCGAACCGAACAGACGGCCCGCGCCGCCGCCCTTCGCGGTGACAACGACGGTCATGTCCTTCATGCGGTTGCGCAGCTCGAGCGCTTCGGCGCGCTCCTTGGCCTGCCGCTCCTGCGTGGCCTTGTCGTTCATGTTCATGGTGTTCATGTTGTCTGCAGTCGCTTCCTGCGCGAGCTTGCGCGGCAGCAGGAAATTGCGGGCATAGCCGTCGGAGACCTCGATCATCTGGCCGCGCTTGCCCTGACCTCTTACATCCTGTGTTAAAATAACCTTCATGTTGATAACTCCTTTCAAAGAGAATTGTCTGGTGCCGCTTATGCTGAAAGCGGAGGCCGGATATACCGTGCGCTGCTGTCCGGCGCGGGGCGCATATTGATGCCGGATACAATGCCCATGGCGAAAAACATTGTGACGAGCGAGCTGCCGCCGTAGGAAAAGAACGGCAGCGTCAGGCCGATGACCGGCACAAGGCCGATGCACACGCCGATGTTGATGAACACCTGCGCCGTCAGCATGCCAGCGATACCGACGCAGATGAGACGGTTCATATAGTTGCCGGATTTGATGCCAACATAGATGATACGGATGATGATGGCCGTCAGCAGAATGAGAACTGCCATGCAGCCGAGCATACCGAGCTCCTCGCCAATAGAGGAGAAGATCAGGTCGGTATGCTGCGCGGGGATCGTGCCGCTCTGCACCATCGTCCCGTGGTACAGTCCCTGCCCGGTGATCCCGCCGTTCTGAAGCGCGCGCAGGCTGCGGTTCATCTGGTAGCGCTGATCCTGCGCCGCCGGGTCGATGCGCGGGTCAAACAGCACCCAGATACGGCTGCGCCGGTCGTAGCTGAGAAACTGCCACAAAAATGGAGAAGCTACAAGCAGCACTGCAAACGCGCCGAGGAACCACAAAAGGCTCACGCCGCCGACAAACGCCATAATGACGAAAATAAACAGATACTGCAGCGCAACACCCAGATCCTCCGACGCTACGACGATCAGGCCAAACATGAAAACCGTGATGACTGCGAGCCGCAGGACCGTTGAGATATGCGAGATCTTGTTCTGCCGGATGCTCATGGTCTTGGCCAGGATCATGATAAACGGAATTTTGCAGATCTCCGCAGGCTGGATGGAAAACGGCAGAAAGCTGAACGCCAGCCAGGAGCGGTTACCGCTTCGGGTATCGCCGAAGGGGAACAGCAGAAGAATGAAGATCGCCGAGAAGATCAGCAGCAGCTCGCGCCGCTCGGCAATGATATCGACGTCGACCAGCGTGAAAAAGACATATAAAATAATACCAAGAACCAGCGCAAGGATCTGCGTGCGGACATACTGCGCGCTGCCCTTGACGTTTGTTGCGCTGGAAATGACCACAATGCCGAAGACGCTGGCGGCAATACAAAGGCTCAGAAGGATCATATCTGCGCGCCGGACAAAGCTGCCGATCGCTTTCCATATCCCGTGCATAAAGCCGCCTCCTTTGAATGCGAAAATAAAGCTTGAAAATAAGGAATCCTAATTCAATTTTACATTGTATCAAAAAAGGACGAATAAGTAAACCACGATTTTCAAATTGCCGTGGTTTTGGTATGATTTTGAATTGATTTTACTTGATTTCTGTGTTATAATGCGGCAGATATAAAATAGGGCAGATAGGGGGCTTTGGTATGCAGATCACCACGCACAGCGCGGACGAAACGCAGGCGCTTGGACAAAGACTGGCAAAGCGCCTCCTGCCGGGCGATGTGATCGCCTATTTCGGCGATCTGGGAGCAGGAAAGACGGCGCTCACGCGCGGCATTGCAGCAGGGGCTCGGTGTCACAGAGCTCGTAACCAGTCCGACCTATACCATTGTCAATGAATACCTGACGGGCCGCATCCCGCTGTTCCATTTCGATATGTACCGCCTCGGCTCCTCGGACGAGCTATTCGATATCGGCTGGGAGGATTATCTTGCACGGGGCGGCGTGTGTGCCGTCGAGTGGAGCGAAAATGTGGAAGACGCACTGCGGGACGCAATTCATATCACCATCGAAAAGACCCGCTTGAACCCGATTCCCGCCGCATCACCATCGAAGGAGGGAGCCGATTTGAAGCTGCTGGCCTTTGAATCCTCTGCAAAGGCAGCCAGTGCGGCGCTGCTGTCGGACGGCTGCCTGCTTGCGGAATATATGCAGAATTCCGGCCAGACACACAGCAGAACGCTGATGGAGCTGGCAAAAAATATGCTCTCCGGCTGTGAGCTGACCCCACAGGATATCGACGCTGTCGCCGTCGCCGCCGGGCCAGGCAGCTTTACGGGCGTGCGCATCGGCATGGCCTGTGCCAAGGGCTTCGCGTGGGGCCGTCAGCTCCCGCTCTACGGCGTTTCGACGCTGGAGGCCATGGTGCGCGGCGCAGCCTGCGCCGACGGCGTTTACTGCGCCTGCATGGACGCGCGGAAGGGGCAGATCTATAACGCTGTGTTTGACTGGACTGCCGGAGCGCTTCTGCGCCGCGCGGAAGACCGCGCAATCGCAATTTCAGAGTTGTCGCAGGAACTGAAAAATATTCCCGGCCCTGTGTATCTCGCCGGAGACGGCGCGAAGCTCGTTTTTGACACGTTGAAGGAGGAGAATCTTGCCGCTGCGGCTGCTTCCCGAGCATCTGCGCCAGCAAAGGGCCTCCGGCGTGGCATTGGCCGCAATGGAAAAGATCGCAGCGAATGAACCGGCAGACGCCGCCGCGCTGACACCCAATTATCTGCGTCAGGCGCAGGCAGAGCGCACGCGGCAGCATGACAAGGACTTTTATTTGAAAAAATAATTGAATAGAAAAGACAAAGGAGCAACATTATGAGCACGAAAGCATTTGGAGAACACGTACACGTCATGGATCATCCGCTCGTCGCGCACAAGCTGACGATCATGCGCGATAAAAACACCAGCGTCAAGGATTTCCGGGAGCTGGTCAGCGAGATCGGGATGCTCATCACCTATGAGGCCACCCGTGATCTGCCGCTCACCACCAAGACGGTCGAAACGCCGATCTGCACGGCGGAGGAGCCGACGCTGGCCGGTAAGAAAATTGCAGTCGTGCCCATTCTGCGCGCTGGTCTTGGACTGGTCGACGGCGTTCTACGCATGGTTCCGTCTGCCCGTGTCGGCCACATCGGTATGTTCCGCGACGAGGAAACGCTTGAGCCGCACGTCTACTTCTGCAAGATGCCGAAGGACATCGCCGAGCGCGATATTATGATCGTCGATCCTATGCTTGCCACCGGCGGCTCTGCAGACGCGGCGATCGCTGAAATGAAGAAGCGCGGCTGCCACAACATCAAGCTCATGGTCCTCGTTGCTGCTCCCGAGGGCATCGAGCTCATCACCAAAAAGCACCCCGACGTTGAGCTTTACTGCGGCGCGGTCGAGTTTTCTCCACTTTTTTTCTGCATATCTGTTGCAAAGAGAGATTTCCTGTGTAGAATAATAGATAGTGCTTGCTACACGAAATACAAAAAAAGAAGGAAGAAGGAAATATCATGAAAAAAGCAGTCTGGATTCTGCCGCAGAATTGCCGCTCTTACACTCGTGCTATGTATACTGGCCGCGCTGACAGCGGATATCTTCGCGGCAAACATTGTAGCTTCAGGGTATTGCGGCGGAGAAGGCCGTGGTACAAACCTGACCTGGACATTGAACTCCGATGGAGCATTAACAATCAGCGGAAAAGGCCGCATGGCAGATTATGCGGAGGACGGCAGCAATGTCGCCCCATGGTGGTCAACGACGGCTGCCCGACCGGTGGCATTAGTGCTCCAGAGCGGGATTACGCATATTGGAAGCTATGCATTTTCTACAATAAATAACTCAATAAGCGGTGTCATTACAATCCCAGATAGTGTTACAAGCATCGGAGATCATGCATTTTCGGGTTGCTATAAGGTATCAGGTGAGCTCATTCTTCCGAAAAACTTAACATATATAGGGAGAGAGGCATTTTCGAGCTGCACATTTTCGGGCAATCTTACGATTCCAAGCGGTGTGCGTACAATTTCTGCTGGCGCATTTTCCGACTGCTGGAAAATGGATGGACATCTGCTGGTACCGGAAGGCGTAACCAAAATAGAAGAGCGTGCTTTTTTTGAATCGGCGATTTCCACAGCGTCCATTGCTGGTTCGGTAAAAGAAATAGGAGAAAATGCATTTAATTCTACCAACCTGAGGCTACTGTTTCTCTCGGAAGGGCTGGAGACAATTAAAGCTGGAGCGTTTGCAAATGTAAATCTGGAAAAATTAATAATACCAAAAAGCGTATTGAAAATTGAAGAGGGTGCATTTAATGGGGCACATGTATTAGGAACGATCCAAGTTACGGAAGGAAACTCGTACTACACAACAGATTATACCAGAGCAGCTTTACTTGATGTGGAAGAAAGTCTATTGCTTCAATATGCATGTGGTCGCGCGGATTCAGGATATTCTATCCCTAATAGCGTAACGCGAATCGCAGACGGTGCATTCTATAAAGCAAAGCATTTACGCAACATTAGACTCCCGGAAAACCTGACTTCAATTGGCGCAGGTGCATTTGAGGATGCGGCATCTCTGAACGCTGTCCGCTTGCCTGAGAAATTAAAAGAACTTGGAGACATGGCTTTCCGCGGATGCACAGCATTGAAAAGCATCAATATACCAAAAGGAATTACAGAAATACCATTAGGCTGCTTCTGTATGTGTTCTGCGCTTGAGGATGTGGATCTTGAGGAGGGCATTACGAATATTGCATGGGGAGCATTTGACGAATGCGCTGAGCTTTCTGAGGTAACGCTTCCGGCATCTCTAAAAAAATGGAAAGCTGGGCGTTCGCAAACAGCGGCTTGCTGTCGATAACGATTCCCGGCGGTGTCGATATTGAAGATGGAAGTATTTTTTTATCAATGCAAAAATTTAAAATCAGTTTGCATTGAAAATGGGATCAAATCATTAAAGGGAACCTTTGACGGATGCTCAAAGCTGGAAACGGTAAAGCTCCCCGTTCGTTGAAAATAATTGGGGCGGATACATTCCACGGATGTGAAAGCTTAAAAGAGATCGATATTCAGGAAGGAGTAACCGTATTATCGTTCAATGCGTTTTCTGACTGTCCTGCGCTTGACGCAGTGTACTTTTTTACGGTTCTGCACCTACAGTCAGCGAAAAGCCATCATCAAATTCCGAAACCAAAAGACCAACATTCTACTATCTGGAATCAGCATCCGGCTGGACAGAACCAACTTACGAAGGGTTTCCAACGGCGGTTTTTTCCATGGAGCATGAGCCAAACAGCATAATTCGCATGGATTTTGGAGATATCAGTGTCAATTATAATGGGCTGGGATGCGCATATTTCATGGTAACTGACGAGTACGGAAGAGGCGCATTCGGCCAGACGGTTTCATATGTTGTTACCGATAGCAACGGAAATACCAGACCTGGACAGGCTGTTGCCGATATAAATGGTCTGGTACGGATCCAATTATATTCAAAGAATACCGAAACCTTCAAGGTCGAGTTCTTCCAGACGAGCGGCGAACTGTATCCGGTTGGCGGAATACAGAAAGTAGAATTCATTGTTGCGTCCTTGACTTTTCAACATACCATGCGCGGAATAATTGGACTAATAGGAAGCATATCCGCTACAGGCGGCGGCGCGGTTAATATCGGTCCGATCGATTTTGAATTGTCCCTTGCAGAGCTCAAAGGCAGTATCGGGCATAAGGGTGCTGTTACAATCACCGAAGATGTACACGACAATAAACGTGACCTTACAGTTGAACTGGCGATGGATCCGACGTATGCCATAAGCGCAGGGTTGGGGGCTACAGCAGAATTAAAACGCTTTCTGGAGCTTACTCCGAAGAGCTGGACAAGAGGGATTGAGGGCTTCAACAGTATCGCATATGGTATAACGTTAGACGAAATTGATGATTTCAACTACGCAAAAAAGCTGAAGCTTGCACAGTTTTTATCAGATGTAACTGTTTTGCTGCTTCCGCAGTCTGTACTTAGGGAACTTATGATCGCAGAGACTAAAGCGCTGATTGACTGTTCTTACAAAAAACATCGGCTAGCTTTGTGATGAGCGAAGGAAAAAGTATTGCATCGGTAAAAATCGGAAGCGACGAGAAACCGGTTATCGCTGGAGATACTGTAGCAATCGGTGAAAAAAAAAGCATTTGGTCTGCATCCATGACGAGCAACCACAAAGAAGGAAAAAGATCTTTGAAAAAAAGCTTTGAGTCATCTGAAAGCAATGCATTTGCAAAGCTGGAGTTAGCCAAACAGTACGGCAGTGCAGGGGCAGGCGGAACAGGTCAGAATTCAACGAAGCTAGATGTTGGATCAATTTTGGGATTTAACAATTCGTCTGCGGCAAGTCTGTCTGCAACAAAAGACTCTCAAACAGACGAATTACTTGCTCTCAGTTATAAGGTTTTGAAAGGAGCGGGTGCCAATATTTTCTGGGATAAGCAAACCAGGGATTGCTATCAGTCTGTTACTACATTGGTGAAGACGCACAAAAAATTGCAAATGAGCATTCAATGACAATTGGCGCACTTGCAGACGGGAACCCGCTCACGGTATCTGTACCACATGCAGCGTACATTATGAACACAGCGGATGGCATTGGACACGGTTCTGAAACTACACATGTAAAAAAAGATTTGATTGGGAGCTCGGCTTTGGCGTAGCATTTTGCTTGGCGGCAAGGTTGGACTGCAAATATCCGGTGAGGATTCGTATTCCTATGAAACGAGCAGCAATGTTCTGTACAAAGGAACCGATTACATTATTTCAAGCAATGATGGGACGACACTGGAAAATGAAATAGAAAAAGCAGGCCAACACTATTGGGGATATTTTTTCTGGCGTTGGCGAAATGACATGTACACTTTTAAAAGATCTGATTGAATCCGCATTCGGCGTGTTGACAGGGAAAATCAAGCTTTTTCAAGCAACGGTGGAGAACGAAGGACGCAGCGTTAATCAGTCGTATGTAGAACTCAGTACAGTAAAGGATGCTTAAAGAACAGGTGGGAAAAACAGCAGCGCAGAGTTTTTGAAATATGTGTCGTCCAGAACTCAGAGTCAGACGAAAGTGCTTTGGACCAACCCCTTACTTCAGTATCAAAGTCGTTTACAGTCGGCAAGCCGTATCAGCTAGCTGTTTACCGTGATGCAGATTGCACACAGGTAATTTCTGACGATACATTTAGCCAAAACCCATTGCGTTTGACGCTTAGCTATGACAATGATCTGCTTCAATCGGCACAGGCATCGGCAGAAACAGCGCTTGCAATTTTCCGATTTGATGATGCTGCTGGAGGATATGTAAAAGAAAGCTCCAGTGTGCAGGACTTCTCGCGGATGCAGGTTACAGCCTCCATTACGCACAACGGTGAGTATATTCTTGCTGCAGATGGACAGGCACCGGAAATTTCTGAATTCTTCGCCTCAGACTCATCCGCAAAGCCTGTGATTTCGGCAAAAGTGACCGACTTTAGTGGAATTTCTGGTATAGAGCTCTATATCGACGATGCTCTTGTTGTGTCAAATGCATCGTATAATTCCTTCTATAATGCGAAAAGCAATATGTTCTCTTATACTATTTTGGATGCACTTTCTGCAGCAACGCATTCCGCAATCATGAAGGCGACGGATACTCAGGGAAATTCCAGTGTTTCAAAAATCACATTTGAGACAACCACTCTGTCAGACGGAAAACTGACGCTCGATATTCCTGATTCAACGATTGAAAGCGATTTGTTCCAAATCAATGCTGTTTGCTTATATGAAGGCATTGAACGCATTTTGCTGAAATTGGAGCAAATCACAGAAGATGGTCAACAAACAAGCGTGTTATATTTCCCGATGCAGCAAAAGGATGGAATCTGGACTGCAACTATACTTGGTTTGTGCGGAAAGAAGGACTATAATGCAGTTGCTGTTGCCTATGACAAAAACGGAAACAGCGCAGAGAGCGAGAAAAAGTGCTCAAAATTGATATTCCGGAGCCCGAAAGTGGTTTGCTGATTACAGTACAGCAAATCGAATCTGTAAACAGTAATCTGAATGTTCAAATAGGTTTGCGCAACTAAAGGAAGACCTGTATATGATCTATACTGCAGAAGTCAAGCATATGTGCCCGGTTGCCAAGGGCGCATATCACGGCCCGGCTCCCATCCCCGAAGAGGGCAAGTGGGTCCAGGCAAAGGAAATCAAGGATATCTCCGGCTTTACCCACGGCGTGGGCTGGTGCGCACCGCAGCAGGGCGCGTGTAAGCTGAGCCTGAACATCAAGAACGGCGTCATCGAAGAGGCCCTGGTCGAGACGATCGGCTGCTCCGGCATGACCCATTCCGCAGCCATGGCTTCCGAAATTCTCATCGGCAAGACCATTCTCGAGGCCCTCAACACCGACCTCGTCTGCGACGCCATCAACACCGCCATGCGCGAGCTGTTCCTGCAGATCGTCTATGGCCGCAGCCAGTCCGCGTTCTCTGAGGACGGCCTCGCCGTCGGCGCTTCTCTGGAAGACCTCGGCAAGGGCCTGAGAAGCCAGGTCGGCACCATGTTCGCCACCAAGGAAAAAGGCCCGCGCTACCTCGAAATGGCTGAGGGCTACTGCTCCAAGATCGCGCTCAACAAGGACGATGAGATCGTCGGCTACGAATTCATCAACTTCGGCAAGATGATGGACTTCATCAAGAAGGGCGACGAGCCTGCCGAGGCCATCAAGAAGGCCACCGGCCACTATGGTCAGTGGGACACCGCGGCGAAGTATATCGACCCGCGTCAGGAATAAGAAAAGGAGGACACGAAAATGGCTTTGTTTGAAAACTACGACAGAAGAATTGACAAGATCAACGGCGTCCTCGCACAGTACGGCATCGAGTCCGTCGAGGCTTGCCGCGAAATGTGCCAGGCCAAGGGCTTTGACCCGTATGAGATCGTCAAGAGCATTCAGCCCATCTGCTTCGAGAACGCATGCTGGGCTTACACCGTCGGCGCAGCCATCGCCATGAAGAAGGGCGTCAAGACCGCGGCGGAGGCCGCTACCGCCATCGGCGAAGGCCTGCAGGCCTTCTGCATCGACGGCTCCGTCGCGGACGACCGCAAGGTTGGCCTCGGCCACGGCAACCTGGGCGCCATGCTCCTGTCTGAGGAATCGGAGTGCTTCTGCTTCCTCGCAGGTCACGAGTCCTTTGCAGCCGCGGAAGGCGCTATCGGCATCGTCAAGAACGCGAATAAGGCCCGTAAAAAGCCTCTGCGCGTCATCCTGAACGGTCTCGGCAAGGATGCTGCCCAGATCATCTCCCGTATCAACGGCTTCACCTACGTTCAGACCCAGTTCGACTACTACACCGGCGAGCTCAAGATCGTCCGCGAGATCCGCTACTCCGAGGGCGAGCGCGCCAACGTCCGCTGCTACGGCGCTGACGATGTCCGCGAGGGCGTTGCCATCATGCACAAGGAGGGCGTCGACGTCTCCATGTCATTGGTGTAGTAATATATATCCAAATCCTCAATCGTTTTTAGCTGCTGACAAACATACTGCTCCGTAAGGGCGCCTTTAAACTCAACAAAAAGGTCATTGCCGTCAAGTAGAGTACGCTGGCGAAGTCCAGCCATGCAGCCCAGAAGCCCGACGTCCACCACAAATAGCTTAAATGCTTTCAAATCCTCATAAGCCCGCAGGGGATGCCCACTCTATTGACACGGCTTACCTTATGAACAAGGCCACAGTCACTGAGCCATAGAAGGGCGGTTTCGTAGTCTTTGCGCGCGCGCCTTCACGCATGAGACCGTATATGAATTTTTTGTTTTCTTTCGCTAACTGAGAAGGAACACTATTCCACAACATACGCAATCTTGGAACAATCTCATTGGGAGCGTGCTTGGAGAAATCCTGTTCATAGGCTGCAAGGATCCGCTTCTGAATATCACGAACTTCATTAAAGTCTTTGTTTTCTGTAAAAAGCTTTGTATGGCTTCTGGCATTCCGCCGACAAAATAATAGTGCTTCAAAGCATCAATATATGTTTGCTTGAAGCTCGTGATCATTTGGAAGTCTTGTTTATCCAGAAGTGCGGCAAATTGCTCTTTGCCGGTTGCCATCAGAAACTCTTTGAAAGAAAGGGGATACAGCTTTAAGAAATCCACCTTACCAACAGGGGAAGGACGTGCCTTGATGCAACGCAATACCGAGCAAAGAACCGGCGCATACAATGTGATACTGCGGCGCATTTTCATAGAAATATTTAAGAGATGTCATGGCTCTTGGAACTTCCTGCACTTCATCAAAAATCAACAGAGAATTGTTGGAGTCGATCTTATGGCCTACATAGAGTTCCAAGCCCATAATTAAACGATCTGTATCCAGATCAGAAGCAAACAGCTCGGCCATTCTGGAATTGGAGTCAAAATTGATATATACGGTATCTGCATACGCC
>VOFG01001294.1_pt1 | contig 26001 bp, 32 predicted proteins | sample 5384171 | NCBI WGS metagenome assembly VOFG01 (sample SAMN12384726, study PRJNA508395) | human gut metagenome | isolation source: healthy gut F | host: Homo sapiens | reverse complement strand
CCTCTTAATTATTTAAAACATCAGAATGTAGAATCTCTATCTTGAACGCTTGGCAAGCACTTATCGAGAAATCACAGAAGAAGAAGATACCAATGAAGAAGAAGTATACCGACTACTATTTTCGTGCTATCGATAAATTGCCAGCACGCTGCCGGGAAATATTCCTATTGCATATGGATGGAAAAAAGAATGAAGAAATAGCTACTGTACTAGAATTTCGATCGAAACAGTAAAGACACAAAAGAAAAGAGCTATACAATCTATCAAAGAACAGATGGGTACATGCTATCTTTTGCCCCCTTATGTGACATTTTGTATAGTTCGAAGTTTTTTTCGGTAACCAAAATAATCTTTTTTAGAAAGTTTGTACCTCTTTTTAATCTTCATGTTGTCTTATTAACAAATGATAAGACAATAGATATATGAAAATAAAATCTGGCACAGAAGAATTAATAGCCAAATATCTCTTCGGTGATATTACAGAGCACGAAAAAAACAACTTGACAATTGGATCAAGACCTCCACAACACGAAGAGTTTTTCAATCGTTTACGAACAAGCGCATCGTTTGTAAGCGTTACGAGGCATATACACAGATTAACTCACACCAGGCATGGAAACATTTCAAAAGAAATATTACCAAGTATCAGTCACATCAATTCTCCTAAAATATGCAGCTATTTTTTAATATTACCTTATAATAATAACAGCAGGAGGATGGTACTTTTATACTGCTTCTGAAAAACAAATATCGACAATCTAGCCTTAGGAGATGCCATACAGCCAGGAATCATTCCACAACTGCTATAGCTCAAAATGGTGCTCATCTATCCATCAGCACCCAATATAAATAGATATACCTCAAAACAGCAGCCTGAAACAGTGAAAAAAAAACACATTAACAACTGAACAAGGAAACGAATTCAGAGTAACCTTTGAAGAGATGGAACAACCATTACCTCAATTATAATACAAAATACGGTATCCTGTAAGGTTTAGTAAGTCTAAACGCATGGTTTATCTAAAGGGGGCCTATTTTAAAATAGCCAAAAGATACTCGTCCTTTCTACGTTGTCACTGACCAAGAATAATCAAACAATATGGTACCAAATTTAATGTTAATACATTCGCCTCTGGACGAACAGAAGTCGCATTAGTGAAGGGTATCAGTATTCCTCAAGGAAGTACACAAGAACAACTCATGGAGCCAGGCCAATTGGCACACGATTGAACAGAAAGGTAAACAATATATCTATATACAATGTAGACCTCCTCCCTACATAGCATGGAATGAAGGACGACTTATTTTCGAAAATCGTACTTTAGAAAAATATTGTCGAAATTCTAGAACATTGGTATAATGTTAATATTTCCTTTGGCACTTCCTGAGCTTAAACAACTGCGATTTACTGGTAATATGGATCGTTATGCCACAATCAGCCCGATATTAAAGCAATAGCACATTTTCACAATTTACAAATAAAATAGAAGGAAGAGATTTTTAATCACAGACAATTAATTACTAATTAAACAAGAAGAAAGAATGAGAAAAGACAAAAAGTAGAAGAATCGAATACTTTCTCTGGTAGTAGTATTATTACTATTACCCACAATGATGTTTGCCATTCCAGAAAGTGGCAAAAAGTAACTTTAAATCTGGAATCTGTCACTGTCAAAGATTTTTTCGATGCTTTAAGACAACAAACCGATTAAGCTTTTGTCTACAATACAGAACAGACAAAAGTCACTGAAACCCATCACTATCCATGCTAAAAGGTAAAATTGTGGATAACGTACTACGTACTGTTCTTAATGGTACAGGGCTTACTTATAGTATGGAAAGAGATATTGTTACCATCTCTAAAGTGGAACAACAAGGGGATAAACGTTCCGCAACCGGTATTGTATCAGATGAAGAAGGATCCCCTGCCTGGTGTTAATGTTGTGATTAGTGATCTTCAACGATTTGCCATAACCGACAACAATGGTAAATATAATATAGAGATTCCAACTAATACCGCATGTACTATCACCTTTTCATATATCGGAATGTCTACTCAACAAGTGATGATTAATAGTGGTCGGAATGATGTACGAAAAAAAATATTACTCTAAAAGTGATACTAAATTAGATGAGGTTATCGTTACTGGAATTTATACTGTAAAGCGGAAAGTTTTACTGGAGCAACTACTATTTCGAGCAAAGATCTGATGCGTGTCGGAAATCAGAATGTGTTCCAGAGCTTGAAAATCTGGATCCTACAATATACATTGCAGATAATTTTGATATGGGCTCCAATCCCAACAGTGTTCCGGATATGTCAATGCGTGGAACTTCCAGTTTTCCAACGACAGAAAGCAGTTCTTTGCGCAGCAACTATCAAAATCAACCCAATCAACCTTTATTCATTCTGATGGTTTTGAAACAACTGCTGAAACAATAATGGACATGGACATGAACCGAATTGAAAGCATTACAATTTTAAAGACGCCTCAGCAAAAGCTCTCTACGGTTCTAAAGCAGCCAATGGTGTAATTGTTATTGAAACAAAACGTTTAACCGGAAATCAACAGCGTATTACGTATAATGGTAGTATTTCTTTGGAAATGCCAGATTTAACCAGTTATGACCTTTGTAATGCATTTGAAAAATTGGAAGCAGAACGTTTAGACGGAGTATATACAAGTAGTAGCGCCAATACACAAATCCAATTAGATCAATTATATAATGGACGACGAAAACTTGCATTAGAAGGATTAGATACATACTGGTTATCCAAGCCACTTCACACTGGCATAGGACATAAACATAACCTAAATATAGAATTAGGCGATTCCCAAAATTTACGTGCAATCTTAGACCTTACTTATAATCAGATTACTGGGGTTATGAAGGGATCTGACCGCCGCAATATATCGGGTGATATAAATTTATCATACAGACATAACAAACTATTACTAAAGAATATCCTATCAATCATATCTAACAAAAGTAATGAGTCCCCTTATGGAGAATTTAGCGAATATTCCAGAATGAATCCATATTGGCAAGCAACTGATGAAAATGGGAATATAGTTCAATGGGTAGAACAAATTGGCTCAACATCAACCAAAGTAGCTAACCCTATGTATAATTCTATTATCGGAACCAGCTTTACTTCCAGTTATTTACAATTCACCAATAATTTTTATGCAGAATGGCAAGTTGATAAAAATTGGAAAGCAACAGCACGTATAGAGTCTCTGAAAAACGAAATGATATGGATGATTTCTATCCCGCCTCACATTCCATTTTTGCAAATGTTAATGATATACTTAAGCGTGGTAAGTATATTATAGAAAATGGTAAATCCAGTTCTATTTCCGAGACTTGAATATAAACTATAATAATCAATTTGGTAAACATACTATCTTTGGAAATGCCGGTGCCTTTATCTCCGGAGAAAAATCATCAGCATATCGACACACGGCAGAAGGTTTCCCCAATAATCAGAAGGCAGATATTTCATTCGCAAAACAATATGCAGAAAACAGTACTACTGGTTATTCCACAATTAATCGTAAGCCAGCTTCCTATTAGCCGCTTCGTATGATTATGACAATCGTTATTTAGCCGATGCAACTGTGCGGGAAAGCGCATCTTTCCTTTATAATGGTTCAGATAACCGTTGGGCTAATAGCTGGTCTTTTTAGTATTGGATGGAATCTACACAATGAAGCCATCTTGAAAGGTGTTGATGGATTAAACAGTTAAACTTCCGGGCCTCGATTGGTTTGACTGGAAATCAAACTTTGATACCAACGCAGCAATTGCTACACAGGTGTCGTATATGGAGGCTTAGCTGGCCGTTTACAGGAGCTTATTTAGCTTCCATGCCTAACTCAAATTAAAATGGGAACAGAAAAGGATCATAATATAGGAATTGATATGAGTTGCCGGATTATCCCTTTCTGTTGACTATTACTCAACAGATACCAAAAATATGTTAACCGATGTAACAATCCCAACTTCACCACAGGATTCGCAATGTAAAAAGATAATTTAGGATTGGTACGTAATTCTGGAGTTGAAGCTAAAGCTAATATACAATATGGCAAGGAAAAGAAGGTTTTTGTAAATGTATATGGAACATTTGCCTATAACCGAAATAAAATAATTCGTTTGTCAGAGAGTATGCGGAAGCTTACAATGAAAAAATGATGAAACAAGCAGAAGATAATAATACCTCTGCACCTGTATTAATGTATCAAGACGGATTATCTGTGAAAACAATATGGGCAGTCCTTCAGCCGGTATTGATCCGCAAACCGGACAAGAAATATACATTAAAAAAGATGGTACCTACACTTATACTTATTCAGCCAATGATATGGTCGCTGCTGGTAACTCCGATCCTAAGTATCGTGGTACAGGCGGTTTCACAGCCGAGTATAAAGGTATCGGATTAAGCGCTACTATAAGTTATCTTGCTGGTCAGTCGGGTGGAAAATGCAAATATTGCTTACAATGTGGATCGCCGATTGCTAATTGGTCGTTGGACTACTCCCGGACAAGTAACACCATACAAGAAATTTAATTCTGAAACAACCACACGTGCTACCACTCGCTTTGTACAGGATCGGCGTGAATTATCACTCTTCCATCAGTGCATATTATGAGTTTCCCAGTTCCATTTATAGGAAATTAAGTATGCAACGCCTGCGTTTATCATTCTATTTAAATGATATTGCAACGTTCTCTTCTATAAAAATAGAACGAGGTTTAACTTATCCTTTCGCAAGAAATATGTCGTTCTCATTAACAGCCACTCTCTAAATTTTATAAAGATGAAAAAATACATATTAATCCTATTAACATCCGTAGTAACATTATCCTCTTGCAGCGACTGGTTCGATGTTACTTCAGGATCTGAAATTCGAGAAAAAGATCATTATAGCACTCTAGCCGGATTCCAACAATCTTTAATAGGTTGTTATATTAGCATGACAGACAATGCCCTTTTTATGGTAAAGAATTATCCTGGTATGCAATTGAAATATTAGGTCATCAATTTAATCCTGTGACTTCCAATTCAAGTAATAGTAGAGAAATGCAAGAATATGAAAAATTCAATTACGACCACACACAAATATTCTCGGACATCGAAAATATCTGGGCTAAAGCATATTCTGTAATAGCCAATGCCAATGAAGCATTAACTAATATGGAAGGACAGGAGTCAAGTCTGAACGAAGTCTATTATCATGTTATCAAAGGAGAACTTCTTGCCATTCGTGCATATATGCATTTTGATCTGTTGCGCCTATATGGATATGGTGATTGGAAAAACCGTTCCGCAGAACTAAATTCTAAAAAACGATTCCATATGTAACAACTTTATCATCGATCCCAACTCCTCAACGCACAGGAAAGGAGACACTTCAAATGATTATCAACGATTTGGAAGCCGCAGAAAAATTATTAAAGGAATACGACCCGATCACAAAAAAACATCCGGCTTCTTATTACACAAGTATAGATGCAGATGGTTTCTTCAAAGATAGAACTTTACGACTCAATTATTATGCAGTCAAAGCATTGGAAGCACGTGTATATTTATGGGAAGGCAGTAAAGAAAGCATAGACAAAGCTTTAAATGCTACTGAAGAGATAATCACAGCTATCGGTGATAATGGAATTGTTATGGACGATATGTACACTTACTCCTACCTGTTACCAGAAATTTCTCAATCTAACCGTTCTCTAGCATCCGAAGCTTTATTTAGCCTAAATGTTTCAGACGTTACGTCCAAAATTACCTCATATATAATACCCAACTTCGTCAACACAGACTATACAGCTATGTATATATCTCCAACAGATGTTGAAAATATATATGAAGGCATAAATTCAGATGTTCGTTTCACACGAATGTTAGATCAAACCCAAAGTGATTCCAGAGGATATGTCCCTATGAAAATTCATCAAGCAAGTTTAGACGAATTCAATAAGAACCGCTTGTCTCTAATACGCTTGCCTGAAATATTCTATATTGCTGCAGAATGCTATGCAACAAGTGCAACCCCAAATCTTGACATGGCATTACAAAGGCTAAATAAGATTCGCGAAAACAGAGGTATCAGCACCCCTCTTGAAAATCTAAATGCAGATCAAATCATAAAAGAAATACAAAAAGAATATCACAAAATTCATTTCCGAAGGTGTCATGTTCTATTACTATAAGCGAACAGGGTGTAAATCCATTCCTAATTATAGTGAAGAGATGACAGATACGCAATATTTATTGCCTTATCCTACCTTCGAAATACAATCCGGTCGTGTACAATAAACAATATTAATATGAAAAAATAATTATAAAATCAGTCTTAGCGATAAGCTGTTTCTCTTTATGCCTCATTAGTTGCGGCAAGGAAGAAATACCATATTTTGACAGTCAATATAATGCTGTCAGATTCAATTCTACGAATGAGTACGATGCAGAAACCGACATATTTAAAGGGAATTATTCTTTTCTGGAGAATCCCTTTGATGAATATGGTGAATATGAATTGCCTTTAGTTTTGGTCGGAAATGTATCGACAGAAGACCGTACTGTGAATTATGTAATCAATGCGGAGGAAACCACTGCCCCCGAAAACAGTTATGAAATAACTGCTGCAGTGATTCCCGCAAATAGTTTAAAAGGAACAATAAAAATAAGGCTGTTTAATACTGATGAAATACAAAATGGAGCATCATATAAACTTTATATCCAGCTAAAGGAGTCATCAACTCTAGGGTTAGGACCTAAAGAATATATCACAGCAACAGTAAGTTGGAACAACAATATCATTGCCCCTCCGGCAACTGAACGATATGTATGGATGACATATAATTCACTAATAAAGTCATCTCTAACTCCAACTTCTTATTCTACAACGGCTTATAGTTCCAATGCTTTAAAAACAATTGTAACAGCTTTAGACTGGGATGATTGGGACGATATGACTGCGCATCCTGACCAACCACAGAGACCAACATATTTTACATATAAATATCTCGCCAATTATAGATTATTCGTAACCGACAAATCATATGAAGCTTATGCTGCAAAATTAGCGGATTATCTAAAAAGTATCAGAAAGAACATCCTGATGCCCCCCTAGTTCATAACGAAGGTAATTTGAAAGGACAAATTATAGAAGCCAGAACATATTAATTTATATAATTCTATAAAATTATGAAGAAAAATAATATAACTCAATTAATAATATTACTGCTGCCTAATATTCTCTGGTTTACTTCTTGTTATGAGGATAAAAGTTCATTTGTAACAAACCTTATTCCAGAAGTACAAATTAGTATAAACGATAAGAATCAAGAAAATTCAATATACGTAGGTTATCAATCTCCTGTCGATATTGTACCATCTATTACCCAAGATGGTTTTGATGGTTCTAATTTGCGCTATGAATGGGCTGTAACCGAGGAACCCTCAACTAGCAATCCTGTTTATGAAATTATTGGTACAGAAAAAGACTTTCATGGTATTATAAATCGTCCTATATCAAATGGAGCCTATACGTTAAAATTGACTGTAACAGATGTAGCAAATGATAACTTACAATATATTTATTCTTGGGAATTATATGTACAAAGTAGCTTTCTAGACGGATTGTTAATCGCAGATAGTGAAAACGGAACAACAACAGATTTTACTTTGATTAACAATTCTCAAATAACAAATCAATATACAAAAGAAGAAAGAATATTTGGTCACATACTAGAAACTGCTAATGGAGCAGCATATGATGAATTATTGACTTCATTAACCTATGAGGTGATGGGGAACACAGCAATACTTGGTAGTTCTCACTTAAATCAGATTTGGGCTATTTCTTCCACAGGAAAAACATTCGTTTCAACTGTGAGGACTATTCAATAAACAGGACATGGGAAGATGAAAAAATATTTTTATATTGCCCCACCGATTTCCAAGTAAAATCTTATATTCGTTCTTCACAACTTTTCATCGCTTATACAAATAATGGACTATATTCATTCTTAAACGTAGCAGGTAACAAATTCTCTATGCCTAATTCTGTTTTTAATGGATTTGAAATCAATAACAATGTATATGCAGCAAATTCTTCATTTAGTATTGGTGACAATCATTTAGTATGGTTAGATAAACCCAAAGGTGCCTTTTATTCCTTAAATGGCACGAGTTATAACACATATACTCCGTATATCTCAAAATCCGGATTTCGATCCTAATGACATGGGGAGTCAAACAGCTATTGCCGCAACAAGTTCTCAAGATGGCTCATTGGCCACTTTCTTACTTAAAGACGATAATAGTGGAAATTATGCTATTTACACTTTAAGCCAATATCTAAAAGCAGAAGAAGGCTACTATGAAGATCCTGATAATTGGGATGGATGGGTAGTTACCTCACCAACAACCAACCAGCAGCTGCAAAAAAACAAATATATTATTCCAGCGGCAGGCAAAAACTTATTAGACAAAGCTGTATCTATTTTCTTCGGACATACAAATAATGTATTATATGTAGTAACAGATGCAGCTATATACTCATTTACTTACGGTATGGGAAATGAAGTATCTGTCTCACCACCTCACAGTTACCCCCCCAGTAACGGAGAAAAAAAAATTACAAAAGGCCAGTTATATCAACAAGGGCAATATACCAATCAAATTAATGTAATGACTGGTAATCCACCAACTATTGCCCCCTTTAAATGCATGGAATAACAAAGCCCTCATTATTGTGACCCAATCCGCAGAATTTAACGAAAGTCTCAATTGTTCCGATGAAACAGGCCGGTGCAGGAACCTTTGATATTTCTAAAGCCCTAATCTATGATGGTTTTGGTTAAAATCCTAGATGTAACAACAACCGGATATTAATCTAATTTCATAAAAATACATTAAAGAACTGATATGAGAAAAAAATCCTCTTACTTGCAACAATGGTGGTAGCTTCTACCACCATTGACGCACAACGTAGATTCCGTTTTCTGGAAAAAAAAGAAAGCTAAAACAGAACAGATAACTCCGGCTAAAAAAGAAAGTGAATATGACAAACTATTCAAGAAAAGTATGAAATAGCCAAAAAGGACTGATTACTCTCCATCTGCTGGATGGAAAAGTATATTTTGAACTTCCTGTGGGATTTAATTAATAAAGATATGTATTGGTTCCACCGTTACCAGTATCTCTGATAATGGTAATGCAGTAGTTGGTTCCAAGTCGACCGATCTTCTTCACGTAGTATTCACACGCAATAAAACACATGTACAGTTACGTCAGGTAAACACTGACTATAATTACTGGTAACACACAAATTGATGAAGCTTTACGCAAAAAGTACACTGGGGAGCAATTTTAAGCAACCAAAAGATTCAAGCATACAATAATGACTCTACTGCTATCGTTTTTGATATGAGCAGCGTCTTCCTGGGCGACAATAAAAAAAGATGAGTCCCTTCGACAAAAATTCTATTTATGGAATGACAATCGTACAGAATTATCAATCCGACTGTTCGTACATTTCACAAATCAAGGCTTTCAAAGATAATGTTTCTATTAAAAGCTGTCTGTCATATACATTCTCTGTCAGCACCACAAGGAACATCACTCATAAAAGACCGTCCATTCACCGCAGAAATGACACGTTCCATCATGCTGTTAAAAGAAAAGCCTTATCGTCCACGTATGGCAGATTACCGGATCGGTGTATTTTTACCGGACGCGAACAACTAGGCGAAGGAGCTAAAACGACCGTACCCGTTTACTATGCCAATCGATGGGATATACAACCGTCCGACACCGCCGCCTACTTACGTGGAGAGAAAAGTGAAACCCACTAAACAGATTGTCTTCTACATCGATAATACTTTCCCAGAGAAATGGAAACCATATCTGCGGGAAGGAGTCACCCAATGGAATGAATTATTTGAACAGATTGGATTCAAAGATGTTGTAGCAGCCAAAGATTTCCCGACAGATGATCCGGAATTCGATCCCGACAATATCAAATATTCATGTGTCCGCTATGCTCCATCAAGCATTGAAAATGCAATGGGACCATCATGGGTAGACCCGCGAAGCGGAAAATCCCTGAATGCCTCCGTATATCTATATCACAATGTCATCAAACTTATCAGCAACTGGTTGTTCGTGCAAACAGCACAAACCGATAAAGATGTACACAGTCAATATTCCGGATGAAATGGTTGGAGATGCGTTGCGCTATGTACTTTCACATGAAATCGGGCACTGTTTAGGGGTTTATGCATAACATGGGAGCTTCTTCCACCTTCCGGTAGATTCTTTACGTTCACCGGAATTCACACAGAAGTATGGTACCACTCCTTCCATCATGGACTATGCACAATGTTAATTCTGCAGAGGAAGAAGCAATTATAACAGGCAAATGGATCAGTGATGCCATTAAAGAGAATCCAGTGTACCGATATGGAAAACAACAAGTATATGGAGTTGTTGATCCCCGTTCACAAACGGAAGATATTGGTGACAACTCTATGAAAGCAACTCGATATGGCATCAAGAACCTTAAGTATATCATGAATAATCTGGAAAGTTGATTCCGAAGGTGACGATACATACGAATACCGTGAAGATTTATTTATTGGTATCGTAGAACAACTTGCAATGTACGTTACCCATGTAGCAGGCAATGTAGGCGGCTATTTGTCAACGAAGTTAAAGAAGGGGACACAATGCCACGTTTTGCACAGATCCCAAAGGCACAACAAAAAGAAGCCCTGAATTACCTATTCGAGATTTATAACGATCTGAATTGGCTTGACAAAAACTTGTTAACTAAATTCCCAATTTCCGGTTCCCTAAACAAACTATTCAAAACTTCATGTTGAGATATATACTGCCTGTACCTTTTCAGGTATCACAATACGAAGGATTAGAAAAAGATTCATTTACTGCTGCCGAGGCTTTCAACATGATATACAATTTTGTATGGAAACCGACCATTTCCGGATGTACATTAATAGAATCCCAAATGAATCTCCAGAAACAATATATATACATGATGATGCAAACTGCCGGTTTCACAATCAAAGGAGCTGGGAAAGCATTGGCCGGAGAAAAACCACTTGACATCAATCACCGCCAGTTCGGATATACTTGTTGCCAAGGACATGCTATCAAAGAGGATGTTATACACAACCCTGTAGCAGGTTTTGAATGGAGACCGTTGAATCGTTTTTCTATGACGGCTAAAGTTACACACAAACAGATGTATACATATATAATAAAGCCAAACAACTGATGAAACAAAAAGGCAGCCAGTGCATCAGGGAAGACGAAAGCTCACTATGAATTATTATTAAGATGCTCGACATCAACAAAATAAAGGGAGGGACAAAAGATGAAAATACTGATTTTATGGTTGATGCCAATTTTGTTGATTATCGGATCAACAAATGAAGCCAATACCCGCTCCAAAAAGAAAAAAAGGAAAAGCAAAAACCGAACAACAGACTGACAGTGTTCAAAAGAAAAAAGTGTCTGACAAGCTTTTCAGATAGAAGAAACATACAGTCAATAAAGGGACAATCACAGTTCATCAGTACGAGGATAAGATTTATCTGGAACTACCGATTGAATTAATGGGACAGGATTTTTTAGTAAACTCTGCCATCACTACAAGTGACATTTCGCTGGCGGGCACAAAGCTGCTCAAAGCAGGTATCTGATTATTGATAAAACCGATTCATTAATATTATTCCGAGATCCGAAATACAATGTTCGCCTCAACGAACAGGACGATAATCAAGAAGCGGCTTTTGCATTATCTCGTAGTAATGCTATTTACAAAGCATTTCCAATTGAAGGATACCAGCGATTCAACGGCTGTTGTATTTAATGCCACTTCCTATTTCTCTTGTTCCAATAAAGATGTACTCAATCTTAGCGGACGCAGTTATGGAGGTATGCTCACAATTGCAAGCGCTTCCCTCAAAGTAAAACATCTTTTGTGGACTCTGCAGATGCATTCGACAATTGTATCAGTATCACTCAAAACTGTACTGCAAAGTTGAGCATCAGCATCATGGGATTCGTCTCCAAAGAACAACCGGAATTAACCATGTCGGTACAAACGACACTAGCCCTACTGTCGAAAGAAAAAATGAACACCCGCGAAGCCAACCCACGTGTAGGAACAGGTTATATCTCATACACGGACTATCGTAATGAAAAACGTTTCAAGAAAGGATATTATGTTACACGGCGTAATATAACGACGCAACAACCTGTTGTCTTCTACATCGACACTCTGATTCAAGATAGCTGGGTAAAAGCCATCCAAAAAAGTGCAGATGAATGGAATATAATATTTGAAGATTTAGGAATAGGAAAACCAATCATAATAAAACCGTATGAGAAAGGTTCAACTTTCGTGCTAATAACCTTACGATAAATACGATTGCTTTCCTGAATAACAACAACTCGGAAATTTACCGTACAATGTCACTGACTTACGCACTGGAGAAATCTTGGCACAAGATAGGAGTACCACGCGACCTTGCCGTCAGCGTACGTCGCAATGGAGTATACCAAATGGCAGAGATTGATCCGCGCTTCCGGACTTATTACATTGCTGATGAGGTGATCTGTGAGAATCTAACAGCACGCGTTAAAAGCATTTGGGATTAGTTTGGGATTGGCAACTAATTTGGCTGGTTCCTGCGTATTCCCCTGAAGAACTGCGTGTTCAATTTAGTTTACTCAAAAATCATGGTATCACAGCTTCAGTCATGGACAACGTATTATATACAATTATTCGGCACAGCCCGGTGATAAAGAAAAAGGAGTGGTATTGATTGTCGACAAAACCGTGTATGATGGAGCGTTTGCCGCTCAAATATCACGCATGCCACCAGTGAAAAAAATCAGACATGTTGAAGAAAATGGGCTATGGAACACGATGGATCCACGCTTTTATTTTCTATGGAAAAGCAAGTTCACCAGCTTATGCTACAGACCCGCGTTGCCAAAACTATGATTTAGGTAATGATCCGGATAGCCTCTTTAAATGCACAAATCGCCTGGTGAAGGCGAAGTTAAAATAGTCCCGCCTGGTTTCACGACAATAATATTCTAATGATTACCGAAGGTTTTATTTTGTATTATTGAATTAATCAATAAAACATTGTCACCTGTATCTTCTTATATCGGAGGTATTTATATCAATGAAGCCAACGAAAAGTTAATGTTCCTTCATATCCAACCGGTATCGGCAGATATGCAAAAAGAGATATTCAGTAAATCTTCTATGATTTAAGTTGGCTGGACCTAATAAGGATTTTGCGTTTGGGTGGTGTCAATCCCGATATGTCAACATGGATTTACAATAACGGGTATCCAATGATGTCGTTGATGTTTCGTTTTGATGCGCATGGGATTGGAGTGTAGAGAAATCAACTAAACCTTATACCCAGGAAGCATGTTTGAATGATAGAGAAACAATTATTCAAAGAAACTTTAAATAGAAACCTTTTAAGTGCTCCAATGATTGCACAACTGTCTGTATATATCAGTTCTTTAAAGGAATGTGTCCTACATTAAAGGCTATTGACAAGGCTGTATCAACAAAATTAACTTCTATTGCTCTCAACGAGCAAACTAATCATAAGTTACAAGCATTAGGATTGCTGACAACTTTAGCCCCTATATCTGCAACAGAAAACAATCTGGTATGGAACCTGTAGGCACCTGTTAATTTTTACTCCGGTACAGATATCGAAGCCATTTGCTATGATAAGTTGAAAAAGTGCACGTCGCTATTTGATACAAGCTCGTTCTTTGGCTAAATAATGATATTGAACATGGAAAATGCGTTATTTGATAGCGATGATTGACAGGGTAATTTAGCCTTTCCTCACCATTCAACGTGTATGTTTATAAAAAGTTTAGTGATAGTAAAATGTATAACAATTAAAAAATTATATTATGAACAGATTATTTTATTCATTGTATTCATATTTACTACAATGACGTGACATTTGCACAGAATTCAAATTCTTCTCCAACAACAAAAGTCAAAGATGAAAAAAATAGCGAACAAATTCTAGAAAACAATAAAGATCAGTTTGGTATCTCATCAAAAGGAATATTTGGAAAATTAATAAAAGGAATTGTGTATGATGCTGGAACAAGAGAACCAATAATTGGAGCTAATGTTGTCGAATTGGGGACTTCTAATGGGACAGTTACTGACATTGATGGCCAATATAGTCTAAGAGTTTCTAATGCGAGTCAAAAATACTGTAGCAAGCTATATAGGATATGTAACACAAGCCCAAAAAATTGGAGGGCATGAAGTTGTTAATTTCTTTTAGTAGAAGATACACAAACCCTACAGAAATAACAAGAATCACATACTATCACTAAACTTTTTATAAAACAGCAATATGAAAAAGATTTATTTCTATTTTTTTATTGTTATACATTACTTTTTACCGATAAATGCTCAAGATAAAACAAATGAGCTATCGGGATTTATTATACACAAACAAGAAAATGGATCTAATGGTTCATTAGACGGTGCCAATATCTTTTGATCTATGCAAAAAGACACACTGAAAACAACAAGCATAAATGGAGTATTCCGTTTCAAACCCATAAAAACAGGAAAAGCAAAACTCATTATCACTGCAATAGGGTGTCGGAAAGTTGAAAAAGAATTAAATATAATAGCTGGAAAGAATTCTAATCTTTACATAGAAATTTTGATGAATCCATCCAACTGGAGGAAGTCACCATCAAGGGCAGAATCCCCATTGTGACCCAAAATGGCGACACGCTAATATTCAACCCGAAGGCAGTCAACGTACAAGAAGGGGATGTCGCTAATATTCGGAAGTGACCCAATGGCAGCACTAAAGAATCTTTCTGCAACAGATGTATTAAAAATCAAGGCTTATGATGAATATGAAAATACGAAAACAAAAAACTAATGTACAGAGGGGATCTCACCAGAGTGCTCAACATAGAAACCAAAAGCAAACTCATCAGCTCATGGAAGGCACACCTATTGGCTAGTACAGGCAGCAACATGGACTCAAAGAACGACAGAGGAAAGTTCCGTAAAGGGCTCGGACTCACCACTAACTTTTTCTCCGAGAAATTTTTACTCACAAGTAATGTATTTCACAATAATATCAACCGAAAATCAAATAATATCAAAAATGTTCTTTCCATTTCCGATCCTGGTAGTACTTACAACGAAACGACTTATGCAGATCTGGCTACGGAACGCTCATGGGACACAGAAAATGGAACATACGGTACATTTAGAGCATTTTACACTTTCGGATATAATCGCGATAATACAAATACACGATCCGAACAACATTATTTTCCTAGCAACAATTATCAGCAGCGCCTTTATGAAGAACAAAATAGCAACAGTGACAGAAAACAAAATCACTATTCCGAATTTTCTTTCTCCAATTCAAATGACAAATGGGGAGAATTCCGTTGGAACCAGCTTATAACATATAACAACAACAAAGATTGGCAATCGCTTTACATCTATAATGAAGAAAACAATCTTCAAACATCGAAAAGCCTGATGCATTACGATAATCTAAACAAGAATTTTCATGTGAAGGAAGATGTCAGTTATGTCAACAGTATTACCGACAGAATCGGATATACATTAGAAAGTTCAATAGATATAAATAAAGGCAAAAAATCATTCATTACGGATAGACACATTAGAAAGTTCGACAACACAAACTTATCTGACTATTCCATCAAAACTCCGCAATACGGAGTGGAACGGCAATGCGCAATTAATATATATACTGAATCCAGAAAATGACACCCAAATATCTTTTGACTATTCCGTTAAATACGAAAACGGATGGAAACACCAATTCGCTTGAATATGTTGAGCCCCACAAATCCACAAACAGACGAAGCCAATACATATAGTTATAAAATAAATAACCTGACACAAAAACAGGAAGTTTCATTTCACTTTTTTCCTTTTCAAAAACAAGTTGTGACATTTCAGCCGGACTGAAGGAAAGTACACTTAAGCGGAAAGAAAAGAAATGGACAACTACCGTAAAACATTCATCTCTCCAACAGTAGCAATATCTTTTGTGCATACAGATATAACAAAGTCATGGAGTGCCGCTTACAGACTGCATAATTTTGCACCAAACATAGTGCAGTTACGCCCACAAATAGATAACAGCAATCCTTACATGCTGCGCAGTGGAAATCCCAACTTAAAACAATCATATCTACATTCGTTCCTCTTCAATTGCAATCGTATGTTAGGAAAACATAACCACACCATAGGTGTTATTATCAATGCCTCTATCCGCCAACACTCTCCTGTTGCAAAGACAACCTATTACAATGCCGAAACTTATCTACCGGAATTGCAATATACAGCACCTGCACACAGTTCTCTAATTAGTTTTGAAAACGTAGAAGGATATTGGGACATAAAAGGCAAATTGATATGGCAGGCGCCTATACGTAGCATAAAATCCAAATATACCTTATCTACCGGATTCAACTACGAACATAACCCATATTATATAGGAGAAAATAAGACAACAACACGTACCTATGATCCATCGCTCGAACATTTCCTACTTTGCAGCCTAACTAAAAGATTAAAAGTAACAATCAGTGTATGTAAATACTTCTATCTAAGTAGTCATTATAATTTCATTTTCAGCCGTGATTATGGAATCAATAAAGAGATTAATCGCAATCACACCTAAACTTGAATGTAGGCTGTAAAGTGTTAAATCGCAAAGGAGACATTAGTATTGCCGCATATGATCTACTAAATAGTCATCGGACTTTCAACAGCCAAATGTATTCCAACTACATTCAAAACACGTGGACAAATTATTATGGACGGTTTTTCACCATAAATTTTGCTTATCGGTTTGGTAAAGTGAAATCGAACTACAGAAGGTACTACAAATGACGGAAGCATACGCGAATATAGGCCGATGTCCGGCAAAATATGAATCTTATATTAGCTTTTTTCTTATATAGGTATACCTATGGAAGTTACAATTAAAGCAAATACAGGTGTCATTAGAGTACAGATGCGTTCTGATGCTCAACAGTTAGATTATACATCTGAAAACTTATTTCCATTTACAAATCTAATTTTTAAATGTAGCCTTCGATGAAAAATGTAACTTCTATAATCTATATTTCATGTATATTACTCTCTCTCTGTAATATACACATACTGTATGCTCAAAAGATAACTCCACCAGATTCCACTACTATACAACAAAGGTTACTAAATATGGAAAAAGTAAAGCTGCGCACAAGTATTATGCCAAGTAAGTCTTGATGCAGTCAAGGCAAATCTGATATGTGGTAAAGATACATTGAAAAGAAGATTATAAAAGTTCAGTTTTTTTCTTTTTGGAATAAAGTTCCCGTCGGTATCGCACGAGCCATCGTGTGGGCCGACGGATTCATCACAGATTCCGATACACTTTATGTACACGAGGACAAACTACAAAAAAGACTTTATCTGACCGACCGCGTTATACAATTACAGGCCGTAACAATAAAGGCAAAATTCCCGCTATGGTATATCGAGGCGATACTATCCGTTTTAATCACAAGGAATCAACATATTGGAAGGAAGATGATGTGGCACGAAATATTCTGGAACAAATGCCGGGAGTAGAAGTTTCGGAAAAGAGTGTAAAAGTTGCTGGAAAAGATGTAGAAAAGACATACGTTGACGGCAAAAGATTTTTGGAAGAATCCAATGAATGCATTGAATCACCTTCCTGTTTCAATGATGTTGTATATATATCCGCTTATGATGAAGATGAGCATAAAGAGCAAACACGTAAAACAGAAAGGTAAGAAGCATGAGTTCTGAATATTGAGACAAAAAGCAAATTAAGTAAACTCAGAGGAAGGAATCTAACCCATAGTATCGGAGAAGCCTGGAAAAAAACAACTTACGAACCATGATGTACGCTGTAAGCATAGAATGCATTAACTTCTTCTCAGAAAATGTTGGTAGCGATCAATACCATGCACAGCAATTTAAATGAACAACCAATCAACCGCAAATGTTCCTCGAGTACCAGAACCCATCGCAAACACAGTGAGAAATAGCTTTGGAGGCATCAATCTGTCCCGTCGTTGGGAGGAAAAGAGACAGGATTTTATAAAGAAATAAGGCGGCTATCCAGTTTGCACGAAGCGCAACAGAGGCAAATACCCGAACTGAACAAGAATACTTCGCTGCAGATGCCTTCTGGCAAAAGAGCTATCTATAAACCAATCAGACACAAATCAGTATAATAAACATACTATGAGTACTGGAATTCGGTATGAATGATGAAATGGGGCAATCTGATTATTGATTGCCATTATCGACTAATCATTCAAACAACATACATTACGGCAACAAATAACAAATATAGCATAGATGAGATCCAATCTACAGCATTTACAACATAAAATGGCAGTAGGTAAATCTCAAGAGATGCAAGGGAGCAGTTAGTTGGAATAAATTCTTCGGAGACTGGAGCTATTCCCGTCAACACCAATTCAGATAAGCTCGTCCAGCGGAGAAGAAAACCGGGAAAACAAAACAAAATGAGGCTAGTGGAAGTCTACAAGAGAGATCATAGCCATTCCAACAAATGGAAGAGGAAATAAATGGGAAACTAAAACAGGATTAAAGCGCATGTTATCAAAAGATAAATATTCATTCATCGTTAATATACAATTTTGTATCGGACAATCGCCATATCAATCAGCTTGCATGGAACAAAATAACAGGAGAAACAGACCCTACAAATACATATAATTACCAGAAATTCCCTGATAGAACATACCCTGGAAACGACCGTTATTCACCCGGTTGGGAATCTTCAACAGTGATATTTCAGCAGGGTGGAAACATTCCATTATTAAAGGATAGAAAGAAACGGCACAAACAAAATTTGAAAAATCATTTAACATTAAAAGGAGAAGTACAAATTTCTTTAGGGAGGAAGATTTAGTGAAAAAGCAGAGCACACAATCAAATATACCATAAATAGTCAACTCCCCCAATATAGCACAACTACGTTCAGAAGTCAACAACTCTAATCCTTACTTTATCAGCAATTGGAAATCAAATCTGAAAGCCAGTACCATACATAAAATTTGGTGGAAAGAACAGTATCGCTTTAATGACTACGGACATTTGATAAATTCGGAATTAACTCTGGCTTTCATAAAAAACAGCATCTCCAATAGGAGCACTTATTTTAACAAAGCAACTTACTTGCCTGATTTTAACTATACGGCTATTGCAAATAGTACGCTCAACAGTTACGACAATCTAAATGGAGCATGGAATATAGATTAGGATATTTCCCTGGATGTATCCATCGTAAAAATCAAATCAATTTAGATGTTAATAAACAATAAGTTGAACATTTGCCTTACTACTATGATAATATACAGGATATAACGAAAATAAGCACAACAAGGATAGGAACCAGATTCGCTACCAATCTGATTCCTCGATTACGTGCATCAGCCTATTGGGCATCCACTATCGACAAGCCTCAATAAAGTGAATGACCAATCGAACCGGATATTAACAAATCGTTTAACGGTAGACATGACAGTGCACTCCCCATGTTGAAGTACTTTTTACAAAGGTATCATATACCTATCAACATCAAGAACAACAAAACCTATCATCAAATTGATAAAGAAAATATCTTAAATATTTATGCTGGAGCGAAAAGTATTCAACCGACAGGCAGAAGTAAGCATTACAGCATTTACCACTATGAATATCATCTGTAGATTTGGAAATCAAACGGAAGGGATGTATTTATCAATGGCATCGATCTACGATCCGAGTTGAAGCCAAAAACATATTGGTTTCTTACCTCAAAAGCCACTCTCCATCCAGACTTGACTGTCGACGAATATCTCTCATACACTTGCGGAGAATAGAAATCAAAAAGTTCGTGAAGCCGTAGAAATAGCCAAGAACGTTGCGCTATTGCCCATTTTAGCAAAACGGCTGATATCTTTCAGGCGGATATCAACAAAGAGTAGGAATTGCACAGGCTATTGTACATAATCCTCCATTCGTAGTACTTGATGAACCTACAAACGGGCTTGATCCTGTAGGTGTCGAAATACGCAATCTGATTTAAAGAAATTGCTGAAGATCATTCTGTCCTACTCTCCACTCATATCCTGTCGGAGTGCAAGCTACCTGCAATGATATTCGTATGATTGAACATGGTAAAGTCGTATTTTCAGGTAGCATGAAAGACTTTGACAACTATGTGGTTCAAGTAGTTTCACCGTTACATTTGCCCTTCCCCCTTCTATAGAAGAACTAGCAAAAGATAGAACATGTGTTGAATATGAAAGAACTCTATCCCGGTACATTCCGGATACGCTTTGATGACGATGAAAACATAACTGGACAGTATTAGCATAAGCGCCACAAAACGGATGGCGGCTGAAAAGAAATCACGATGGAACGCTGCTCTCTTGACACTAATCTTTGCACAACTATCAGGAGAAAACTTAAAAAATAATATCTAACATGACGGATTTAAAAGATTATAATGCGTATTGCCCGAACCGATCTGGCCATTTTATTCTATTCGCCGGATGCATGGTTCATATTGATTGTTTTCTCATTCCTGACAACATCAAGTTTTACGTCATTAATGGAATATAGTGACCGACTATGATCTGTCAGGAGGCAAAGTTTCTTTTGAGCGGTATCTGCTTCTTAGGTAGTTACGTTTTTTTGTCCTCCGTCGTATCAAACATACATCTATATTCCATTGACAATGGGATCATCAGTCCTTGAAACGGCATCGGGTTCAATCAAACTGGCATATTCATCCCCAGTCACCAGTGGTCAGATCGTATTGGGTAAATATCTTTTTGCCATCGGATTTGGTTTGCTGTCTGATGCTTGTCCCGATAGCCAGTGCTATTATGGCAGTTTGGTAATCCCTTCTTTTGTTGGGCTCCTGTACTAGTCGCCCTTCTAGGACTCTATTTATTAATATGCGCCTATTGCGCTAATCGGAGCTTTATGTCCTCACTCGACTTATCAAGTAGTAGCAGCAGTTGGGACACTTATTGTAATAGCCATACTGAATTTTGTAGAAATATCGGCCAGGAATACGATTTTATACGCGAACGACTTATTGGCTGTCAATAAACGGAAGAACAATCGATATGCTGAATGGAGTAATTCGGGTAATTCTTGATTTATTTCGTGGTCGTAGTAACCCTTTTCCTGACATTTACCACTTTTCAAACTTACATCCGACAAAACGAACTATCAGTCGTTTCCGCAAGCAATCAGTTATCTGGGATTTTTGTCGCAGCAATGGCAATTGGCTATTTCACTTCACGTCCGGGAATGATCAAGGTATGGGATACAACACGCACAAAACTAAACTCACTTACCGAAAATAGCCAACACGTATTAGCTAAAATTGACAGGACCGGTAACTATTACCAATTATGTTAACCTACTTGATAACAAATCATATCGCTACCTCCCTATCATGAAGAAAGCGAATGAAACAATCTTCGAACCTTATTGTCTCGCTAAACCGGACCTGCAAGTGAAATATGTCTATTATTATGATTTCGCCCCAACGGCGTTGCAAATAATCCTAAGTTTCAAAAGGCAAAACAGTAGATGAGATGCGTGATTATATGACCATGATTTATAACTTGAATCCTCATTTATTCAAATCTCCGGAAGAAATCCGCCAAATCATCGACCTGCGTGAAGAACAAAATACATTTGTTCGCATTATGGAAACAAGATGGAAAACGTACCTTCATCCGTGATTTTGAAGATATGGATGCAACGCCATCCGAAGCGGAAATTACAGCAGTTGTCAAAAAAGATGATTTCAACTCCTCCACTGTTGCCTTTTATCAAAGGAGACGGTGAACGTGAGGTGTCCAAATCCGGTGACCGCGATTATAGCAACTTCTCCATTGAGAAATATTCTAGAGCCGCCTTAATTAATCAAGGCTTTGATGTCTGCGAATCGACATTTCTCACGGAGACACCATTTCTTCCCTAATCAATATCGTGGTCCTTTGCAGAAATGAGAGCCCCGCTTACAGAAAAGGAGAAAATCAACTGGGGCTTACCTGGCTCGTGGAGGTAATTTATTTATTCTCACCGATACAGGCAGGCAAGAAGTTATGAATCCTTTTTAAGCAAATTCGGTATCAAAATGGAAGAATACCAACTGGCACAATCTTCCGTTGATTTCTCTCCCTAATCTGATTCTAGCCGAAGCAACCGTGAATCGGAAAAACTTACATTCGGATTCAAAGAAGATTTTCTCAATATGATTTACGCGTCTCTATGCCCGGATGTGTAGCCCTTTACATCCTCCGACAACGATTACGGCTTCCAATATACTCCGATTCTTGAAACAAACGCCAAAGGTGTATGGATTGAAAAAGAACAAACAGATTTACAGGAATTGCCAGTAGAATGTAATGCTTCGGCAGGAGAGAAAAAGAACAAACCTATATCACAGCCTATGCCCTTTCACGCCAACTGAAAGATAAAGAGCAGCGTATTATCATCTCTGGTGATGCAGATTGCATAAGCAACACCGAACTGACTCTTTCACGCGAAGGATATAGATCAGGAAACTTTTAATCTGATTATCGAAAGCTTCCGCTGGCTTTCCGGAGGAGAATTTCCGATCGACGTACGCCGCCCCCATTGTACCGATAACAAACTTTCGATCGGAGTGAAAGATATTGGTACAATGAAAACTATTTTCATAATCATTATACCAGCTATCCTCTTACTTATAGGAGTTGGCATCTGGTTTTTCCGCAGAAGAAATTAATAAGAGAAAAAGATGAACTTAAAACTTATACTTAGAATAGCCCCGTACCGAACTAGCGGTACTCTTTTTACTCACCGGTCGCATGGTTGCTACTGATTGCATTTACATGCCAGGTAGGATTCGATTTTATGAATATCCTGACGGAAATAGTAAAAATAAAAGCATTGGGCAACACGATCACTTTCAGTGTCACAAAGCCGGTTTTGTCCTTGGTCTCAAAGGAATATATGAAGTAATTCAGGAAACGATCTATCTGTATATTCCTTTATTAACCATGAACTTGATGAGTCGTGAATATTCATCAGGCTCTATCAAACTACTTTATTCATCACCGATAAATAGTATCCAAATCATTACCGGCAAGTTTGTATCAATGGTGGTATTCGCCCTGATCTTTGTCATCATCCTTGCCCTACCGACAATCGTAATGTTTATCTCCGTGCCGCATGTCGATATTACACTTATCTTGGCGGGATTGTTATCCATGTTTCTGTTGATACTGACCTATTGTTCTATCGGTCTCTTTATGACCACACGCACATCTTACCAGGTTGTGGCAGCTGTCGCCACCCTTTCCGCATTAGCATTTCTCAATTATGTGGGAGGAATTGGGCAGGAGTCCATATTCTTTAGAGAAATTACTTATTGGCTATCCATTAAAGGACGTGCCAGTGAGATGGTTGGAGGATTGATATGTAGCGATGACGTTATCTATTTCCTTGCCGTAATTTTATTATTCCTCTGGCTATCGGTCATTAAACTGAACAATGAAAAAACACACCGTTCACTCCTTTCAAAAACAATGCGCTATGCCTTAGCTGTATGTACCATTATAGTTATCGGCTTTGTCAGTTCCCGTCCGGCAATGATGGGCTTTTATGATGCTACCCGCAGCAAACAACGTACACTTTCAGGAAGAAAGTCAGAAAGTGATGAAGCAATTATCCGGACTATGACAATCACAACTTACGTCAATATTTTCGATAAAAATTTGATGTCGCTTCTCCAAAAGAGCAAAAAGAGGATATGGCACCTTCAAAATGTACACACGTTTCAAACCGGAGATAAAGATGGAGTATGTTTACTATTACTCCACACCCGAAAGACAGTGCCCTTTATCGCCAATATCCGAATAAGAACATTCGTGAGATAACTTATGAAGTTGCCAAGAAAAAAGAACTTCCAATCCCCAAAAGCTGAAAAGTGCCGAAGAACTGAAAAAAAAAATAGACTTGGCAAAAACTACCGATTTGTGCGTGTTGTTGAGCGTGGATCCGGTGAACAAGCCCGCCTTCGCTTGTTCGACGATATGGAATATCACCCTTCTGAAACAGAAATCTCCGCAGCATTGAAGAAAATGCTTGTTACTCCTGTGAAGGTAGGCGCCATCACAGGACATCAGGAACGTTCCACCACTAAAAGGGAGATCAGGATTACTCACTTTTTTTGCCACACATGGACGCTTTCGTTATTCCATGATTAATCAAGGTTTTGATTTGGTGGAACTGAATCTGAAGGATATGAATGATATACCAAGTAATATCAATATATTACTTATCGCTGAAATGCGTTCTTCCATGAGTTCCAAAGAACAAGAAATCATAGATCGTTTTCTTGAACGCGGAGGTAATATGATGATTATGGGAGACGTCGGACGTCAGGAAGTAATGAATCCTTTACTCCGGAAAGTTGGTTTAAAACTGTTGCCGGGAATCATTGCACAACCTTCTGATGTTAATCCCGGAGACCTCGTTCTCGCGAAAGCTACCCAGATAGCCGCCGACAGTATAGGAGGCTTCTACAAACGTATGGTTGACAGGCAGACGCATAGCGCAGTCACCATGCCATCGGCTGTTGCTCTGGAAGTTGTCGATACAACAAAATTCCATCCAATAGTTTTATTACAAAGCAACGCTCAACAAACATGGATTGAGTATCAAACAAAAGATTTTGTGAATGATTCCCTTTCTTTGGACTCTCTTCAAGGTGAAAAGCTAGGAGCCTATCCCACGGCAATAGCGTTAACCCGCAAGATAAAAGGCAAAGATAAAAAACAACGGATCATTGTGTTGGGTGATGCAGACTGTTTCAGCAATGCCGAACTACAAAAAAGCTCAAGACCGGGTATCTATTCATTCAACTTCAATATATTCCCGGTTCATTCCGTTGGCTATGCTATAATGAATTTCCGGTATCTTCTTCCAGAGTTCTTTATCTCGACAAAGATATCAGCCTGACTCCTATGGATCTATCCACTTCAAAACTATGCCTTCAACCGCATCACAAACCGACTCCCTTACCCAATTCGCTCTACCGTCAGCGTACCGCCATGAGCTTCCACAAAATCCTTCGAAATAGATAATCCCAGCCACTGCCTTGCACTTTCGTTCCGGGTACAATAACGGATAGCATTACTCAATAAGTTAGTCAATACCCAAGCAATCTTTTCACTATCGACAAAGAGTTTACGATCTTTCTCTTCCGGATATTCCACTTCTATCTGAATATTAAACTTATCGGCTTGTACTTGATTGGCCTTGATAGCATACTCTATCAGTTCAATCGGTTTGGTGATCTTGGGCATTAATTGCAGTTTTCCGGCTTCCACCTGAGTCATATTGAGCAATTCTCCGGTGATACCAAGCAAGCGTTCACTATTTTCCTTGATGCTCTTTGAAAGTTGCTCCTGTTCATCATTCAATGCACCGACACGCTTATCCTCCAACAGTTGAAGACTCATCATAATAGCAGCAATCGGAGTTTTCAACTCATGAGAAATAGTAGAGATAAATGTAGTCTTGGCAGAGTCCAGTTCCTTAAATTCCGTAATATTTTTCAGCAAAATGACATCTCCCAGTTTACGAGGTTCATCTTTTTCCGCTTCTGTATTAATGATAGGAACGTAGGACGCTTTGAAATAGCTTTCTTTATTATCAGCATATATTTTCAAAGGTTCCTTTTGTTCGCTTGGTGTCACCAGTTCACGAACCAGCCGGCGAAGCAGATCATTCTTCAAAGCAAGTTCTTCCGCTGACTTACGAATCACATTTTCACGCTTCA
>VOFG01001195.1_pt1 | contig 26001 bp, 31 predicted proteins | sample 5384171 | NCBI WGS metagenome assembly VOFG01 (sample SAMN12384726, study PRJNA508395) | human gut metagenome | isolation source: healthy gut F | host: Homo sapiens | reverse complement strand
TTTTTTCTTCTTAACATAAAGATACAATGTTTTTCGTATCTGAGAGACATTCTACATCACTCAGCTTCCGTTAGTACCCTTTGATATTTTTTTTTGAAAATAACCAAGGATAGGTTTTCATTTTTTGATTTTAACTTATATATTTGCAAAAAACAAACCGACTAATCGGTTTTAAACAAGAGTAAAATTTATATTAGGTACGTTAGATCATATAGTTAATGTCGTTAAATTCAACGACATTAAACCAAAGCAGTCAATTCACTAATATATTAACTTTAAGAAAGAGTAAACTCTAATTAAATATTAATCTTTAATTGAAAAACATTATGAAGAAAAAGATGCTCAAATTTATTTCATGCATAGCCATTTTATTTATGGTTTCATGCTCTGGAGATGATTTACTTTTCTCCTATGAAGATGATGTTACCACAAGGGGGCTTTCGGGTAGAGCTTCATTGACTTATCCTATGAGTAGCTTTATTAGCAATGTGTCGTTGACTTTAACAGACCAAGGTTCTGTCAATTCCATTCTTGAGGAATTACAAAGTAATCCTTTAGGCAAAGGATACAGATGTGTTTTCAAGAAACTGACAACTAAAAAGGTATCAAAAATATCCCGAGGCGATACAGGCACAGCACCAGCTTCGTACAATGCAAAAACGAATGAGGTATTGTTGAAAACAGGCTCAACAATCGCAACGAATTCAATACAGGAGGAGTTTATACATGCCGCACAAGATAGAGTATATTTCAATGGAATTCTTCAATATGCAGGTAAAGAAGGAACTCCAAACATAGAATTTGAAGCAAAGATTATTCAAGAACTTATATATTGCGCTAATGGATATGGATTTGGTGGCTTAGGAGCAGGACCGACACATGCCGATGATTATACAAGATGGATTATGTTGTTATGTGAAGATGGTTTTCTTGATGAAAAAGATTTCCTTCTCTATCAGATGTGTTATCTACTAAATATGCTGGATATGGTTATTACAACTATATGGAGTTTTTTAAAGTTAAAGATCCTGGCTATAATAAAGGTATCATTTATAGTATGCAACCTTCGCTGCTTGATTATGTAAGTAATAATTATGGTATTTAAAAAGATATTATGAAGACATTAAGTTTTTTCATTTCAGTAATTGTCGCATTATTTGTTTTTACAAATAATATTTGTGCACAAAACGAAGTTAAAGTTTCCAATGGCAAATCTTATGTATATGATTATAAGAACCAGAAGATCTATCGTCAAACTTTGAATAGAAGTTTTCAGCAAGATAAAATACTGGACAATTTTGTAGCCAAACAAACGACACCAGTCAATAACTTATACATAGAAGTATTATCACCGGCAAGATTGGAAGAATTGAAATCTGAAAAGATAGCCACTACATTTATTTGTGATTCGTACGGAAAAGTAAAATCTGTAGAGTTTCTATTTTTCAAAGAACCTTTTTTGTCTGTTGATGAAATAGAAAGATTAGAAGAAGCTTTTTTGAATTACACATTTGATTTGAAAGTATATGGAGATAAACAGGATTCAAATCTTTATAAATTTGCAATTGCTTGCTTTTTTAGTAAACTTTAAATAGGAAAGGGATAGAATATACTTCAAACTGTCCAAAAACTCTTATCGAACACATAGTATAGTATGTATAAAACAAGATATGAGTTTTTGGACAGTTTTCTACCTTTATTTTAAATATACCAAGGCTATAAAAACATTATCCTACATCGCTTAGCTTATGGTCTAAATCAAACCTCAACACATAAAAAATACTATTATCCACATAATCAAAACACCTGTTCCATTGAATGATCCTGAATTTCTTAATGCCTTTCTTCCATAGATTATCTGAAAAATAACGCTTGCTTTTCTTATTCTTATTATACGTTTTGTAATCCAACCCATTGGTTGCTATAGCATTCCAATCCAATTCTTCAAATTTGCGGAATGAATCAATAAACTCGTTTTGGTTCTCATTGTCAATAAGGGAAAATCCATGAGTGTCATCTATAAGGCTGAAATCAAGTTTCCCTCCGCTGAAACGGGTTATGATATATTTCTTGAGAGGCAATTCCCTCCTCTTTCAAACAAGATGGAATACAACTGCTTCTCCTTTCCATATATTCCCCACCGGAATAGCAACTCCGTCTTTGGTTACAACAACCGGATGCTTCTCGTACAAGGAGCGTATAAACGACAGAAGGCAGACCACACGGGCAGTGGCTTCGTCAACGGAGCTGCCGGACACTTCCGCTTCATTTGCCAAGTAATCATTGATAGTTCTAAACATAAGCCTAATAATCATAACTTTTTTAAACCGGGTTTGTCGCTTCCGTTTTTTAAATTACCTTTGTAGTTACTTAGTATAAATGAAACATATTCAATGATTAACAGCATATTATTAACTGATTTTACAGGCTTTGCAAATACCCGGTTTGATTTCACCAAAGGGATAAACGTCCTTATTGGCAAGAATGGTACGGGCAAGACGCACGTTCTCAAATGCTTGGCGGCAACTTTGCAGGCACGCCATGACTTCCTCGGCAAGAACTCAGCTTCCAAGGAACAGTTTGAGTATATCTTGGCGGAAGACATGATATTTTATTTCAAGCCGGATGTCATAGGCAACTTGGTCAACAAGGGAGTGCCTTCAGGCAGGGCAAACATTACAGTCACGATAGACGACAAACCGTTGCAATACAGCTTTTCATCCGCTTCCAAAAACAACTGTAAAATTAGAAACGGACGAAAAGTGGGACGATCGCCACTTTATCTATATTCCCCACGTGAGATGTTCTCTTTATTCGAAGGCTTTATCGGTTTGAGCAGTAAACGTGAAATCTCATTTGACCAAACGTATATCAATCTGGCGCACGCGTTGTCACTCCCCATATTGCGTGAGTCGGAAGACAAATCCGTTGAAACCGGCTATCGAGTTGCTGGAGCAAGAATTGCAGTTCAAGGTTTTGCAGATGAACGGACGTTTCTATATACAGACAGAAAAAGGGAACATGGAAGCGCACCTGGTAGCCGAAGGACTCCGCAAGCTGGCTTCCATCTTGTACCTCATACTGAATGGGGAAATCAATGCAGACACCATCCTGTTCTGGGACGAGCCCGAAGCCAACTTGAATCCGGCTCTTGTGAAAGTCGTGGCAAAGTTTATCCGTGTGCTTCAGGAATGCGGCTTGCAGATTTTCGTCGCCACTCACGACTACCTGCTTACACACACGCTTTCTCTCTATTCCGAATATAAGGAACACACGAACATATCCGTCAAATTCTTCGGCTTGAAAAAAAAGAAGATAAGGGAATCATTGTGGAAGAAAGCGAAACTTTGGCAGGCATACAGAACAATCCGATATTGGAGGAATATGCGGCTTTTTACGATTTGGAACAGCAATTCATCAACCAATATGAGTAATTTTCAAGAAAGCGGCATAAACTTCAAGTTTCAGTCCCCCCAATGGACTGTTGTCAAGTATGACGAGCATTTGGCACACAAAAAGGTAAGCAATGCCTTACAGCCTACCAAAGCGGTGGATTTTTTGGGGTATTCATGATAACGGACAGCTGTTTTTGATTGAAGTGAAGAATTACAGGGTCACACACATGATGAGGAGACCCGGAATGTGCTTCAGGCAAAAGGCGATGAGTTGATGCGCAGGATTGCCGTCAAAGTAAGGGACACGATTGCCACAGTTACCGGTTCTGCCCGTTTTTCCACAAATGATGAAGCATTTTTACCCAAGTCAACCAATTGTTGGTTGATGACCGGAAGAAAATAGTCATCATTGCCTGCATAGAACTGGATGCGACAGACGACAAAGAGCGCAAAGCCCAAATGAGCGTATGGATGCAGAAGTTGAAACAGAAACTGTCATGGCTCCATGCAGTTAACATCTCCATCAATCCGGTTGACAACATTACCGCTCTCCTGCCCGATACGGAAGTCTCATTCATATAAATACCTACCGTACAACAAGAGGGTATCAAAACCCTCTTTCCCACATTTCAAAAAAATACCACATTTGTTTCCGTTCTCATACAAAAAGAATATATTTGCACACAACAGACTGATTGGTCTGTTATGTGCAAAATAAGCATGGAACAAAAGTAATGGGCTCACCCATTAAACACTTACCTTATATTAGGTCATCTTATTTATAAATGGTATATTTGCACATGGTCTATATAACAACGATATGAGTAGAATCAAGATTAAGAATTTCGGTCCGCTCAAGGAAACGGTCTCCGCAATGGACGGATGGATTGACATAGAAAAAGTGACTGTTTTACCGGCAACCAGGGTAGCGGTAAAAGTACGGTTGCCAAACTGGTTTCCACCTTTACATGGATGGAGAAGGTTTTGACGCGGGGGGATTTCAAGGAGAAAGAATTTACCGCGGCTAAGTTCAAGAACAAATATTGCGGCTATCACCGTATTTCCAATTATTTCATAAAGGAACGGACTGAAATTTCCTACGAAGGGGATTCCTATAAGTTCACCTATACCAGACAGGGCGAACTTATCATAGAAAAAAAGACGGTACTTTGAACAAATATGCCCTCCCTCAAATCATGTATGTTCCCGCTGAGCGGAACTTCATCAGCATGGTCAACAAACCGAATTTGATTAAGGACTTGCCGGATGCTTTGCTGGTATTTCTGACGGAATATGACAACGCCAAACAACTCATCAAGGGAGGTCTGGAACTACCTATCAACCATGCGCAGTTGGAATACAACAAGCAAAACGACATTGTCTATGTCAAAGGTGAGGATTACAAAGTGAAGCTGATGGAGGCTTCCAGCGGATTCCAGTCCATAGTACCGCTTTATCTGGTATCTCTGCATTTGTCCGAATCTGTAAAAAGCCAGGCAAACAATGCCCAAAAGATGAGCAGCGATGAAGCGAAACGCTTCGAAGCGGAAGTGGCGAATATATGGAATATACCGAATCTTACAGACGAGCAACGGAGAATCGCCCTTTCAGCCGTTTCTGCCAGATTCAACAAGTCGGCGTTTGTCAACATCGTGGAGGAACCAGAACAAAACCTTTATCCGGAATCGCAATGGATGATAATGAAACAATTGCTGGCTTTCAACAATTCGTTAAAGGCAAACCGTCTGGTCGTTACAACGCATAGTCCGTACCTCATCAACAGCCTGACCATCGCTGTCAAAACCGGTATGTTGTTGGCTTCTGGCAATCTTTCCGATGAGGCACGACAAAGAATAGGTACTATTTATCCTATAGAAGCCGCCATACATCCTGACGAAATCGCTATTTACGAATTCAATGAAGTGGAAGGAACGGCAACCGTATTGGACACATATCATGGACTGCCTTCCGATGAAAACTTCCTCAATAGGATGCTGGAGAAAACAAACGAGGATTTTGCCGAATTACTGGAAATACAACAAGAGTATGATTGACTTTTTCCCTACAGAACATATTTCCTCCTCATGCAAACGCAAATTCGGTATATGTGACCGGCCCGCCCGGCTGCCGAAAAAGCATACATCGCTGAAAAACAGGGACAGGATTGATTGCGGCAGTGGACAATCACTACCGGCTTAAAAGTAAATTTTGTACCGGCTTTTTCTTGGAAACAAACTATATATTGAGAATCGAAAATAGAATAAATATCGAATAATTGGTTGACCTTGCAGTGATTTTCGGCGAAAAACGGAACTCGGGTACGAAAGCCGATGCCTACATTTGCACTGTTAACAAGATGTTTCACTTAATACCAATTTATTTATGGACAATATCCAAAAAATCAAGTTGCTGAATGAGCTGATGTCCAAGGCAACCCCGCAAAATGTAGATTTTACGCCGCACAATGGCAATTATTGCGTGGCACTGCTGGCTACGCAACCCATTCACACCTGGGGATGGCAAAAACGTAATTTCAAAATCAAGGGTCGCTTGGAAGAGGGTAAGACAATCTCCGCCGACTTGATAGTGGAAAATGAAATGCTTTTTGGTGTGGCAGACCTGCCGTATGTGGCACACGAGGGCGACCGTACCCCTATCTTCAAGATTATCCGTGCTTCCATCTTCTGCGCTTATGGAGCCTTACAGCTTACGGAACTGCATCGGGGTATGCGGAAAATAGCCTGCACGGACTACCCTTTCAAAAAGCGGATAAGGAAGAACAGATAACGGCGGGAAGTCAAGTTTATGAAAAAACTGGCTTCAAGGATGACTGTCCCTGAACATTGTATAAGCGGACGCCCGGTAGTAACCCATCTTACGTCCACCCGCTTGAGAGACGTCATATTGTATAACAAAGAATATGAGCCGGCATTATATGAAAAGATGAAAGGTTCCATTGAGGCGTTATCCCCTTTCATCCCGGCAAAGGACAACGCGGACAATGCGCTTCCGGATGTATTTATCTCCCGCCAAGATTGGGAAAATCCCCGTGACACCTTTTGACCATCAGGGTGGTCATACTCAACGCCAAAAGCAAAAAAAAGAAGCAACAGTTTTGGTGGGATTACCTGAAACTCAATATTTTTTGAGTGACTTGGAGTATAAATTCGGTTACTATGTATTAATGAACCGCTGGCAGGTTCCGGTAATTCAAAAGTGGATTGCCGAATACCACGAAAAAGGTTATTTCGAATCCCAACGGGCAAAAGACTACCTTCTTTTTTTTGAAAGCCAGCGAAAAGCACCGGTTCGCGTCTTAAACTCCATGGGAGTACAGGTTAAAGTCAAAATGACTCCAAGAAAAATTAACCTATAACATCCTTGAGGGCAATCATATCAAATATAAAAAACAGAAATCAACACATTGCTGTTTCCAAATATTGACAAAAAGTATATGATTGCCCAAAAGTTATTTATTTACAGGGGAAGTTTAAAAGTTTGAGCCCACTGCTAATATTCATTCCTTATTCCTTAAATACATTTCATTTATAAAATCTCACCCCACTTTTGCTTTTCATTCAAATATCATTATCTTTGCAAAAAAACCGTCTGGTTGGTATGTTTTTACTACATATAGCAATAATACTCAATACTAAATAAGGAAAAGGCATAGAAGAACATCTCTGCTCAAAATTCCACTTTTTGCTTGGGTTCCTCTATGCCTAACAAACCGACTAATCGGCTTATTTGAAAACAAATATACTAAAAATTGAACATATATCGAAAACAAAAAGAATTTATTCATATAACACTGTATAACAAAAAGCCTAAATTCCTTTATCTTGTTTAACAGGTACATTTAAAATATTAAAAGCAAAAAGGATTTCATATAAAAGAACTATTTTTGTATAATACTAAATATGAAGTTATGAAAGGTATAAAAGGCTCAGAAACAAAACGATTAATAAGGAGGCTGCGTACAAACAGTTTCTGACAAAAGATTACAATACAGTCCCTTTAAAAGAAATAGAAAAAAGCCTGAACTTGTCAAGAGGGTGTATGTCGTACCATTATCCAAGCAAACAAGAGTTATTTATTGATGTAATTGACTATTATGTATTTCATAAGCAAGATACAAAAAATAAATTCAAGGATATACCTTCATGTTCTCTGCTTGAATTTATTGACTATTATATAAAAAAGAGTAGAGGAAACAATGAATGCAATGAAGATTTATCTTATCAAAGAAGAAAAAAACGAATATTACACACGCATATCTTAGTTTAATTTTACAAGCAGAACATTTTTACCCGGGATTCAATGAAGCATTCACTAAAATAACGGATATGGAAATAAAATTGTGGGAAAAAATATTCATAAAATCCATTGAAACCAAAGAAATTAAGCAGAATATTAATCCATCCGTATTGGCATTGACATTCCGAATATTGCTATTTGGGAAATGTTATCAAGCTGCATTAGTAAATGGATTACGAATAGAAGAACTGAAAACAGTTCTTTATCATCAAGATGAACTAATTAAAAATTGAACATAATGAAAAAAGATGTTTTTATTACAGGACTGGCAAGCTTCTTTCCAAACTCTCCTGTTTCAAACAATGAAATGGAAGAGTATTTGGGACTTATCTCCGGAAAACATTCCAAAGTCCAACGTATAGTTTTAAAACAAAATGGTATTAAACAAAGATACTATGCATTAGATAAAAACAGAAGATTACACATACTAATGCAGAAATGGCAATGCAAGCCATACAAAAATTGTTGGAACAGACAGGAAAAAGTCAAAAGATATTGAACTATTAGCATGTGCCACTGCTACCCCCTGATCAAATTTTACCCTCTCATGCTTCAATGGTTCATGGTCTTTGGGAAGAACCCGTTGAAATATTTTCATCCGCCGGAGTTTGTTTATCATGTTTACAAGCTCTAAAATAGCTTATTGGAGCATAGCCGCATCAGAAAAACAAAAATGCAATATGTAGTACCTCGGAATTAGTGTCAGCCATGCTCTTGTCTAGAAACTTCGACATCGAATATGAAAGATGCTGTAACCTGGGAACCAATCCGTATATGGCTTTGGAGAAAGATTTTCTTCGTTTTATGCTGAGTGACGGAGCAAGTTGTGCGTTATTGGAAAATCATCCGGGAAAGAAAAAACATATCCTTGAAAATAGAATGGATAGAAATGGATTCCTACGCAAATGAAACACCAGCCTGTATGTTTGCCGGAGCTGTCCGAAGAGAAGATGGCGAGTTAAAAAGTTGGAAATCCTTCGAAAGTCAAGAATTGGTTGATGACTCTCTCATGGTTATCAAACAGGATATTAAACTTTTTAGGAGCCAGACTGATACCTCTATGGATTAAACATATTAAATCATGTTTAAATAAACATGACATGACTTCCAAAGATGTGGATTATGTAATACCTCACTCTTCATCAATGGTTATTTATGGCAATCTCGTGGACGCAATGAAAAACGAAGATTTTGGATTGTATAAAAAAGAATGGTTCACTAATCTTACTTGGGTAGGAAATATCGGGTCTTCGGCAATATTGGCGGCATTGGATGAATTCTGTTCTACGCATAAACTGAAATCCGGGGAAAAAATCCTGTTGCTTGTTCCTGAAAGCGGACGCTTCTCCTATGGAACTGTGTTGTTAAGTGTAGTTTAAGTGTTTAAGTTTGGAAATAAGCAATAAATAGCTTAATTTTGAAAAACTAATAGGTAAAATAGTATAGTATCATATACATCTTTCAAACGAAAAGTGGAAAATTTCAAAGAGAGAAGATGGGATATGACAGCTTGCGCTATATCAAAACATATAGCACGGGTGCGTCGACTTCATCTCTAGGCTTTTCCACTGCCACGTTTGGGTTGTTGATTGCATCTGTGCTATTTTTTATATAATGCAGGTGCGATATGGATCCAAACTTGAAACAGCGGATAATTGACGAGGCGTATGTACTGTTCCTTACCAAAGGCATGAAACAGACTTCATTTTGCGATGTGGCGGCAGCCGTGCATAAGTCCAAAGGAGCGGTCATGCACTATTTTTCATCCAAACGGCATTTGATTGACACTGTCGTGAAAATGCGCTTTTTCCCGGCTTCCCAGCTCTCTCCGGAAATGGATTATCTGGAAGGGAGAAGATGGGACGAATTTCTCCGGTCCTACAAAAATCCGATTGAACGGGTAATCGACAGCTTTCCTGAAAAACTGGAGGGCAACGGATTGATGTATTACATGCAGTTCGTATCCTCCGCCAACGAATACATGGACGAATTTCCGCAAATGTATCACGAACTTCTTGCCAGGGAACAGGATTTTCTTTTTAATGCGGTCGTTGTCATTCACAAGCAGTCTGTGGACGACATACAGGTGTTCAGCCGGCAATTGTTCGAAAATTCCATAGGAAAAACCTTTGGAGCACTGCTTTTTCAAATACAATAACCGCTTCTCTTCGCTTAAAGCCGCATTTTTCTAATGTAAACGGCACATTTGCCTTGCATTTGAATACTTTTTCTTTTGTTATTATTTGGAAAGGTTTATCTTTGCGGACAATAAAAATACCGACTGGTCGGTTTTTATTGTCCGCTTGTTTAAAACTGGTATAACAAATGTAAAAAGGCTCATACATTGATAAATTGGAACAGACTGATAAGAAAGACTTCACACCCGCGGTCGCTTCTTGCCAAGATTGCGGCGGGGTATATCACCGTGCTCCTGACGGTTGGCTGTATCATATATATAGGTATCCACGAATGGCGGGAAATCAAATCAATAGAAACGAATGTCCGGCAAATAAACAGACAAAAGCGTACCATACGCAATGTATATATGAAAATGCTTGAACTCTCTTTGTTCTGCGACACATTCACGGAGTGGGACGAGAAGGACTTCAACACGTACCTGAAACAGAAATCGACAGTCGACAGCCTGTTGTACGGTTTACAGGAATTGCATCCCAACGCCCGGATAGACAGTATCCGCATCTTATGGAGGGACAAGGAACAGTCCATGCTGCAAATCAAGGAGATTATGCGCAAGCAGCAGCAAGCCGGCCGGGAAATAGCCGGACAGCTTCCGCAAACAGCCGGACAAAGCCCCCCGAAAAAGACCGGCAGGAAGGGAGGATTCCTGAAAAGGCTGTTCGGGAAAAAAGAGAAGACGGAAACCTCCCCGGACACATCCGCACTCCATACCCTCAACAGGAGCATAGCGGACAGACAGCGGCAATATGCGCGCCAGTTCTCCGAGCAGGCACATATCCTCGCCTCCCGCAACAGGTTGCTCAACGAGCAGCTTCAACAGGTTATCAGGCACATGGACCGGAACATCCAGGAAGAGATGCAGCTACGGGAGGAGAAGCTGGGCAGGACGGGCGAACGGTCACTGGCCATAGTCGCCGGGCTGGTGGTGTTCATGCTCCTGCTGCTCGGGGGCTCCTACATGATTATACACCGGGACATGGCACGCATAAACCGCTACAAGAAAAGGCTGGAGGAAACAATCGGGCAATTGGAACATACCGTCGCCGAAAACGAGGAGCTGATCGCGGCAAGAAAAAGAATCATGCTGACCGTAACCCATGACCTGCGCACACCGCTTACGACAATCAACAGCTATGCTGAACTGCTCGCGACGGAGAAAAAAGATATCCAAACGGAAAGAATACAACCAGACGATACGCCGGGTGGCGGGACACATGGAGGCCATGCTGAACACTTTGTTGGGATTTTTCCGGCTGGAGAGCGGAAAGGAGGAAGTCAATCCGGTTCCGTTCAGGCTGCATACCGTCATCGAGACGCTGGAAGCGGATTTCATGCCGCTGGCGGCGGACAAGAACCTCTTCCTGAATATGGAGAGTCCAAGGGACAGGGTGGTCATCGGGGACAAGAAACGGATTGTCCAGATAGGCCATAACCTGTTGTCAAACGCCATCAAGTTCACGGAGCGGGGGGCGGTCACATTACGCATGCGGTTTGATAACGGAACCTTGCAGCTCTCCGTCGAGGATACCGGTACGGGGATGAGCGCGGAGGAGCAGGCACGCGTTTTCACCGCTTTCGAGCGGTTGCCCAACGCGATGGCCGAGGAGGGTGTGGGACTGGGGCTCTCCATTGTCAAGGAGCTGGTCGGACTGCTGGGAGGCACGATAGAACTGACAAGCAGAAAAGGGTCCGGAAGCTGCTTCACGGTGCTTCTGCCCGTGTCAACTGCGGAGGAGACGGTGAAAGAAAGAAAACGGCACCCGGTCCCTCGTACAGCCTTTTACCGTTGTGGCATTGGACAACGATACCGTCCTGCTGGCCGCCGTCAAGGAGATGTTTGCGCACCATGGGGTGATGTGCACGACATGCGGGTGCGTACGTGACCTGATGGAATGCATCCGCCGTCAGAATTATGACCTGATGATTACCGACTTGAAAATGTCGCAGATGAACGGGTTCGACGTGTTGAAACTGCTTCGCACAGCCAATGTGGGAAACTCGCGGACCATTCCGGTCATTGCGGCCACCGCTTCGGGAGGCTGCAATACGGCGGACCTGCATGAGGCGGGGTTCTCGGCCTGCCTAAAAAACCGTTCTCCGTGGAAGAGCTGCTGCAAGTCTGTACGGGATGCCTGGGCGACGAAAGGCAGCAGGAGCAAGTCGATTTCCATGCGTTGCTGGAGTATGGCGACAGGCTGGAAATGCTGGAGACGCTTATCAGGGAGACAACGGACGATATCGCGGCGATGGCGGAAAGTGCGGAAAGGAACGATTGCGAGTCGCTCAGGGAATGGACCCACCACCTGAGCAGTTCCTGGGAGATAATCCATGCCGGCAAGCCCCTGCGGGACCTGTTCATGCTGCTTCAGGAGGACGGGGAATGTTCGGCGGAGGAGTTCGGCCGGGCGGTCCGGAAAGTACTGGACAAGGGAAAGGAAATAATTGATTTGGCACAACAGGCAAAGGAAAGCTATGAGAGTGATTGTGGTTGAGGACAATATATTGTTCTGCGATTATATCTGCAATTTCTTGCAGAATGCCGATTACCAGACAGTGAAGGCCTACCGGCTGGCACAGGCGCGGCAGGTCATCGCCCGTTCCGTCCGGGAGGATGACATCGTGCTGGCCGACCTGAGACTGCCGGACGGGGGAAAGTACCGCGCTGCTGGAATGGATGAGGGAACAGGGCTATACCCATCCGTTCATCATGATGACGAACTATGAGGAGATACACACGGCTGTACATGCCATGAAACTGGGAGCGGAGGATTATATCCTCAAACCGCTGCTCGAAGACAAGCTGCTCCCCGCACTGAAAAAGATAAGGATGGCGGACGAGGCATTCGCCAAAGTGATTTATGAACGCAAGAGCGCCGCTTTCCGCGAGCTGGACCGCTACATCCGCCTGGTTGCCCCCACGGACATGACGGTGCTCATACTCGGAAATACTGGGACGGGCAAGGAGCATTTGGCGGGCAAGATCCACAAACGGAGCCTGAGGGCGAACAAGCCGTACATAACCGTGGATTGCGGAAGCCTGTCAAGGGAATTGGCGGCATCCGCCTTTTTCGGCCATGTCAAAGGGGCGTTCACGGGGGCGACGAATGAAAAACCGGGATATTTCCAGGAAGCGCGGGGAGGCACGTTGTTCCTGGACGAGGTGGAGAATCTGCCGGTAGAAATACAACAGATGCTGTTGCGTGCGATGGAGGAACGGAGGTACCGCCCCGTGGGCGGAAGGCAGGACAAGCGGATGGACGTGCGCGTCATCGCCGCCACCAACGAGGACTTGCAGGGTGCCGTCGCGGAAAAACGCTTCCGGAAGGACCTGCTATACCGGTTGCAGGATTTTACAATCACCGTGCCCACGTTGCAGGATTGCCTGGAAGACATACTCCCGCTGGCTGATTTTTTCCGTATCCAGTCTGCCGGACAACTGGGAAAGGAGATTCCGGATTTTGACGAGGCGGCAAAAAAAATATTGCTGGGCTACGGCTGGCCGGGGAATGTCCGTGAATTGAAACAGGTTGTCCATGCGGCGGTGCTGATATGTGGCGGAAAACTGATAACCCCTCAGTGCTTACGGTTGCAGCAGGCGGGAAAGACCGTATTGAATCTTGCGAAGGAAGAAAAGATAAACAACTGCCTGCTAAAAGACGAACAGCGGAATGCGGAACAGATCAGAATGGCGGTCACCATATCCAAAGGCAACCTGACACAGGCGGCAGCCTTGCTGGGCATCAGCCGCCCGACCCTTTACAAGAAAATGGGCATGTACGGGATTACCAAGGAACAGGTCTGAAAGGACCGGATAATAATATACAGGACAGTTTCCCCTTCCATCAAAGGAAAATCGAACCGGTCTTGCCAGCCGCATTTTCCACACTCTTTTCGTGGCAATTTTCCTTGCGGCTGGCGCCGGGGAAAATTGCCGCGAAAAAGAATGCGGCGGCAATCCCGCTTCGATTTGAAGGATGATTACAGGGGCAAACTGCGACCGACGTGACGCACGGGCAATACATACAGGAGATATTCCGGAGGAGCCGTTTCTTATATTCCCTGAAAATCAAATACTGACCATACCATATCCCGTTCCGCCTGAAATCTTCTTATAAGTATATGACGGACCACAAGAAAAAACAGGGGGCTTCAGCTCCCTCTGTTCTGCATGGGCCGCTGTACCCGCTCCTTTTTTCTTCCGTGCCATGCACGCCGTTTGTCCTTTTCCCTGCGGTACGTCCCCTCGCCTGCCCATACTCTTTTTTCCTGCCGTCCTTGTGTTTCCTACTTGTTTTGAAGCACCTTTCCGGACATCTGATGACATCTGATGACGTTCGATGTCACCTTTTTGAAAATCAGCATTTTATCCAAAACATTCTCATACATTTGAAGTGTCAAAGCGATTCATTAACTTCAAAAAGATGATGTATGGCACAAGAAAAGAACATGAACGAGAAACCCAAACGGACCAGGAAACCGAAGGCGAAAGACGAGGCCCTTCCGGTGGAGCAGATTACCGAACTGATGCTGGTTCACAACAAGAACGATCCGAAAGCGGGCGTGCGGGCGGTCAGCGGAATCGACGGACAAGGAAAGGTGAAAACTGTTCCGGCGGATGAACGGAACGAGAATTCATTCCTGAAATTCGACAAGAACTCAAGTATCCTTGAGAATTTCATCAAGAATTTCTGGAGCCAGCTCAAGAACCCCACGCATTTCCGGCTGATCCGCATGACCGTCCACGATTACAAGATGAACAAGCAGGCCATCAAGGACCTGGCGGAAGGAAAACAGACGGACGCGGTGAAGGAGTTCCTCAAGCGCTACGAAATCCGTCCCAAAGAGAACAGGAAGGAACAGAATGTAAACCAAGAAAAACAGAAACGATGGCAAAGAAAACAACAGCAACAGCCGCAACAACCGCAGGAACCCCTGCAACAGAGCGAGGTGCAACAGGCGGCACAAGGCACGCAGCCGCAGGTACCGCAGGCGGAACAGCAGCCACAGGCACCGCGTTACCGCTACAACGAAGACATGATAGACTGGAACGCACTGGAAAAGATCGGTGTTCCCAAAGCGTCGCTCGAACAGGAGGGGCTGCTTGACTCCATGCTGAAAGGCTACAAGACGAACAAGCTGGTACCGCTTACGCTGACATTGGATGCCGCCACCATCCGTATGGACGCGCGCCTTTCACTGATACCCATGCAGAACGGACAGGTCGGGCTCGGCATCCACGGCATACGCAAGGAGCCGCAGCTGGAACGCCCGTACTTCGGGCATATCTTCACCGAGGAGGACAAGAAGAACCTGCGCGAGAGCGGCAACATGGGACGTGTGGCGGAACTGAACCTGCGCGGAGGCACGACGGAACCCTGTCTGATCTCCATCGACAAGAACACCAACGAGCTGGTAGCCGTCCGCCAGGAGCATGTCTACGTGCAGGATGAGGTAAGGGGTGTCAAGTTGAGTCCCGACGAGATACAGACCCTCAAGAACGGCGGCCAGGTATTCGTGGACGGGATGATTTCCAACAAAGGGAAAGAATTCAGCGCGACACTACAGTACAGTGCCGAACGCAGGGGGCTGGAGTTCATCTTTCCCAAGGACCAGGCGTTCAACCAGCAGTCCCTCGGCGGGGTACAGCTCTCGCCCACCCAGTTGAAGATGCTCAGCGAGGGGCATACCATCCTGGTTGAGGACATGAAACGCAGGAACTCCGACGAGGTGTTCTCCTCATTCGTCACGCTGGACAAGGTGACGGGACGTCCGAACTATACCCGCCACAATCCGGAGACAGGCGAAATCTACATCCCGAAGGAGATCTGCAACGTGCAGCTCACCCACGAGGACAAGGAGCTGCTCCGCAAGGGACAGCCGGTCTATCTGGAAAACATGATCAACCGCAAGGGAGAGGAGTTCTCCGCCTTCGTCAAGCTGAACATGACCACCGGCAACCCGCAATACTCCCGTACCCCGGACGGGCTCAACGAGCAGCAGGCGCCGCGCATCCCGGCGGAAGTGTACGGCCATGTGTTCACCGCGCAGGAGAGGGCAAACCTCCAGGACGGAAAGTCCATTCTCATTTCCGACCTGAAAAGCAACGGAAAACAGTTCAGCTCCTACCTGAAAGTCAACCCCGGTTCCGGGCAGTTGCAGTATTTCCAGGACAATCCGGATGTCCGGAGGGACACTTCCCGCCGGGCGACACAGGCGGACAACGCCCAACAACAGGAGCAGAAGAAAAGCGCGAAACAGGCCATGTAGGATGATACCGGAAATGACAGAGAAAATGACTTTACAAACAACCCCAAAATCAAGAAACGTATGAATACGAATCAGAAGACCCGCCTCAAGGCGGAAGATATGGAGTGGAACGTTCTGAAGACCCTCGGGCTCAGCAAGGAACAGCTGGAGGCGGACGGCAGTATGGAGCGGTTGCTGCAAGGCATGGAGACGGAAGCCATTCCGTTGAAGTTCCGTACCCCGGTCATCGACCTGAGCATGGACGCCACATTGAGACTGGTACCCGGACCCGGTGGAAAACCGGTCCTGGAAATCAAGGGAATCAGCCCGGAAAAGGAACCGGAAGCATAAGACGGAAGAAGTCGGACACGTACTCCGTGCCGGACGGTACGGAGTACATAAAAAGAAAAAAGAATATGATTGCAATATTGACTGACAAGCCCAACGTGGGCAGAGAGATAGCAAGAGTGGTAGGCGCCCATAAGAAAGAGAACGGTTACATGACCGGAGGCGGCTACATGGTGACATGGACATTCGGCAACATGCTTTCCCTGGCTATGCCGAAGGATTCCGGAAAAGCGAGGGTGGAATGGGAGGATTTCCCGCTGGTCCCGCCTCCTTACCTGACGGTGAAGAACATGAAGACGGATACTGGATGGAATCCCGACATCAACGCGGTGCTCCAACTGAAAGTGATAGCCAAAGTGTTCGACGCATGCGACACGATCATTGCGGCCACCGATGCCTCCCGCGAGGGGGAAATGCTGTTCCGCCACCTTTACCGCTTCCTCGGATGCAAGCAGCCTTGTCTCCGCCTTTGGATCTCGTCACTGACGGATGAGGCCATTCTGGAGGGCATGGCGAACCTCCGCCCGTGCCATCAGTTCGACAACCTGTTCCTGGCGGCAGACAGCCGCAACAGGGCGGACTGGATGCTGGGAGTCAATTCAAGTTATGCCGTGTGCAAGGCGGTAGGCTTCGGAAACAACTCGCTGGGCAGGGTGCAGACACCTGTGCTGGCGGCCATAAGCGGACGTTATCGGGAAAGGGAGAACCATATAGGTGCCGACAGCTGGCCGGTATTCATCAGCATCTGCAAAGACAACCGGATAATCAAGATGCGGCGCACCGAAGATTTTGAGGAGCATCGGAATGCGACGGAGCTGTACGAGGACTGCAAGGCGGCACGGAAAGCCCGCATCACGGCGGTCAGCCGCAGGACGGAGGAGGTTCGGGCTCCGGCTCTGTATGACCTGACCGGACTTCAGACGGATGCGAACCTCTACCATGGCCTGACCGCCATACAGGTACAGGAAATCACACAGAGCCTGTATGAGAAGAAACTGATTTCCTATCCGCGTACCGCCTGCCGATTTTTCGCCGGAGGATGTGTATGCCACGCTTCCCGCCGTCATGGAAAAGGATGCTGGCGTGCAAGGAGTTCCGGACGTATGCGGACCGGCTGGATATTGCCGGCGCAAAAGCCGTCGTCAACCCGCTGAAGACGACGGAGCACCATGCCATCATCATCACCGGCATGCCACCCGGTGACCTGGCCAGGGAGGAGATGCAGGTCTATACGCTCATCGTAGGCAGGATGCTCGAAGCTTTCTCGCCATCCTGCAAGGTGGAATACACCACGGTCGATGCGGTATGCGCCGCGCAGAAATTCCGTACCCGGACATACCGCATACTGGAAAAAGGATGGACCGGCGTCTTGGGACGTGAACACCTCATCGCGGAAGAAGGCTTTTCCAGCCTCTCCCTTCCCGAGCTGTCCCGGGACGAACTGGTAGAGGTGGCCGGTTGCAGCATCATCCGCAAGAGAAACCTGCCGCCCTCCCCTATACGGATGCGGAACTGGTCGGATTCATGGACAGGAACGGACTGGGAACGGTAGCCACACGAGCCAACATCATCCGCACCTTGCTCGAACGCAAATATATCCGTTATTCGGGGAAATACGTCATTCCGACTCCCAAGGGGCTCTTTTTCTACGAAACGGTACGGGGCATGAAAATAGCCGACGCCTCCCTCACCTCGGGCTGGGAAGCGGAACTGGCGCAGATAGAGCGGGGCGAACGGACACCGGAGGAATTTCTGGACGGTGTACTGGAACTGGTGAAGGGGATTACCGGTGAAATCCGCCGGATACAACGCCCGGAGGAATGACCCGAGGAGGTTTACCGGCCATCCGGATTCCAGACTGACAAAAGAGGAAAGAGGTACAGGCGTCATCAGAGGCCCGTGCCTCTTTTCTTTTTTAGAGCCGGCCTGATTCCGGTCCGGACAAAACGGCAGGATAGTTTTTCCGCTTTTAAGCGGCAAAGGTCTTGGATTGCCTCATTATTTGCTGCAAGGCGGCCCCTTTCAGGGGCTTGGTTGGGGAAAGAAAATCATCCTCGCTCCGCTCCGGTATTTTCTTTCCCCAAGCCTTGCGCAAAAAGGCAATCCAAGGGACGGAAGCCTATAAAATCGGGAAAACATATCCCGATGGGATTATTCATACTTAAAATTATAAAGAACATGAAACTGCAACTCATCGAAAAAATCAGCAGACAAGCGGTAGCGCTGGTCCTGCTCGCAGGAATATGCCTGCTTTACAGCAAGGGGATCGTCCCTGTGTACACCATCGTCCTGTTCCTCTTCTCGGGAACAATCATCGGATTCTTTTTCAGGGCACTCTCCTTTGTCATAAAAATAATTCTTGTCCTGCTTCTGGCAGGCATGTTCGTATAACCGTTCAATCCTTTAAAGACATGAGAACAGCAGCATTTTCTTCCCCGGCTCCGGTCATGCCGGCCGCATGGCCCGCCACACACCGTATCAGACCTGTTAAAAAACGTATCCCCGGCACGGTGGACGGACCGAAACATATCGGGTTACTATCTGGAACCGTTGAGAGGCATCGCCTCAAAACCCGACAGGCGGCAAATCCTGAAGGATTTCTTTAACGAAACGAATGTATAACACTTTAATATTTTACCACTATGTTTTTTCAAGCTATCAACCGAATGATTACAGCCGGCACTGACCTGAGTTTCAGTATCCGGCAAGTCAACAACCGTCTGACCGTAGCTGTCATGCCCCGCTGCACCGGACTGAAAGGCGAAGCCGGGGGGCAAATCGTTCCCCTGGTATTGAACGGCACTCCGGAGGAACTGGACGCAGAGTTCCTTCAAGCCATCAGCACTCCCGTACAGAAAGCGCAGGGCATCCTCACCAACCTGGAGACATTCGAAAAACAGGCGGAACAGGCGGCGTCGCAGAACAAGGGCGCCAAATCCCCGCTGGAAAAGGAACCGAAGGAGGTCAGGGAAAAACGGGAGAAAATGGAAAAATTGCTGAAAAAAGCGGATGAGGCGATTGCCTGCAAACGCTATTCCGAGGCACTGACGTGGCTCAGGCAGGCGAAGGTACTCGCCACACCTGACAGACAGAAGGACATTGACGCAAAAATGGCGGAAGTGCAGAAAAAAGCCTCCGAGGGAAGCCTTTTCGGAGAGGAACCGTTTATGCAGGCGTCACAACCGCGACAGGAAGCACAACCACTACGCCGGCAAGACGGACAGGCGCTGATTTTCGAGCCGGAACCGGCAGCTGCCATGCCCCAAAACGTACCGCAACAGCAGCCTCCGCAACCAGTACAATATGCACAGCCTGCCCCTTCGGTCCAATATGGAGCGGACGGAAGACCGGCTTACTCTCATCCTTATGCGGAACAACGGGGTCAGATACCTCCCGGACAGCCCGTGCAGGCATCGCAGACCATGCCGCAGGCCATACAGTTCCATCAGCCCGTACACATGCCGCAGCAGCCCGTGTACGGAGGACAATGGCCGCAGCCGGTCCCGGCGCAACCGCAGAATGTCTCCGTACAGGCCGCACCGGGAAACAGCGGGAACCGCGAGTACAGGTCGCAACCGCAGCCGGCGGAAATGTACAGCTTTGACAAGGATGACGAATGTGACAGGGAACTCCTCCGGGAGGACCCTTATGCCGAATACCTTGACTTTCCGGAAGAATACCGGATGAAAGATGAGGCGCAAATGGAAACGGTATGTTGTTAAACCTTATAAAAACAAAAAATTATGGCACTTGAAATCAAAGGATTGCAGAGAATATTCAAAATGAAGAAAAATTCTACAGAAATGGAACTGGCAGATCCGGACAGCAACATGTCCCCTTCCGAAGTGATGGACTTCTATTCCATGACCTATCCCGAACTGACCACGGCTACCGTGCACGGGCCGGAATGGGAGAATGACAGGACGGTTTACCGGTTCAAGACAACCATCGGGACAAAAGGATAGGGATATGGCGAAAATAAAGAGAAACAACCAAAAGAAGGAAACATGCAGATTATTACCGAAATCCCTGACGGAAAACCTGGCAGGCCTGATTATCAGGGAAGCCGGTTCCTCAAACGTCAGCCGGGGTGTGACCTCCCGAAAAAGACGGAGGTTGCCACCGGCAGAAAGCCTAATGCTTTTCTGACCGGGAAAGTTCCCCCCATTGCGACCGATTATTACATGGAAAGCAATACGGATGAAACCGAAACAAATCTCACGACATCCGAGAATTTTGACTTCCTCTACCGGTCGGCATTAAGATATGCCGGACTGGCGGGGATAAAACTCCCTTTCCGTCCGCGGAAAGGGGGCAGTCCCCGCATGAACATCGCCGGACTGTACCGGGCAATGGACGAGGCGCTGCCCGAACAGGTCAATCTGGAGGAAAAGGCGGGAAGGCTTTACTTCTGCCTGTACAGGTTTCATGAATGGCCGGATTACACATTGTTCTGGATTCCCATTGACTTCATAGAGAAAATCTCCGTACCGGTACGGTGTATCGTCCGCGAATTCATCCGCCGGTTCATCCGGCACCACGGATTGAACATGGTCAATGAAACATGGTATTACGAACTGGCACTGGAAGAACTGCGTGACTGGAAGAACCGTGACCCGGACGCCTCGCCGCAGGAGGTCAGGCGAAACAGCCTGCTGGCGGAATCCTATGATAACGGAAAAATCTCAAAAGCGCTCAAGCGGATGGAGGGAAAGCCGTTCTGTGTACGGCTGGAGGACAAAATACGGGAATGCCGGACAGAAGCGAAGAGGGAACGGGACCTCCTCGGACTGGTAAGCGAAGGGCTGGAACTGATAACACCGGACAGCCCGTGTCTCATACAGTACTATTACGACTGGGCGTATGAGAAAAGAACCGGATTTTCCACCGATAGGACTTGACACCCAAATCATGCTGGCATACTCCAACAATGATATGCTGGCAGAAAACATGGAGTCTTATTTCAATTCGGACTGCCGTGAAACCTATACCATCACCCCGGTCACATACATGTACCTGACACCGGAAACGGACAGGCTGTTCCGCATGGACGATTACCCGGAAAGGCTCTCAAAGTGGATACAGAGGTTCATGCAGCATATAAACAAATCCTTTTAATTTCCCAAATCAAAATTTCAAATCAAAAATCAGATAAAGATGAACGAACTGACCAAGAAGATGCAGGAGATAATGGTGCCCAAAGCGGCGCTCATCGCCTATGAATACAGGGAAAGCACTTATACAACCGGAAAGAATTACCTTGAGCTCCGTCCCATCAACCAGGCGGGCAGAATGGAAGCGGGCATTCCGGTCACGTATGAGTTCATGAACGCCCTGGTGGAATCCTATTCGGACGAAAGACAGAATGTACCCCACGGCAGGATGCCTTCCAACATGTTATGGTGCGACACCCGGAAAGGGCATGAGAAATATATATGGTACAACCCGCCGGGAAAACGGCGGATGTTCTTCAAGGACAGCCTGAACATCAAGGATGGCGTATTCCATCTGCCGGGAGTTGTCTACATCATTGAAAACGAGAGAATGACCATATTCGCCTACAAGGGGCGGACACCGGAAGAGGACACGCCGCTTTATCTGGCGCCTTTCTTCAATGTGACGCGCGGAAGTGTGTGCCTGGGCAGCTCCACATTGGTAAAACCGGAAAATATGGACTTCCACGCGCTTCAGGAATATTGGGAGAAACGCTTCTGGCTCAGCGAATTCTCGCACCTGGGAGGAAGTGAAAATCCGACACGCGGCAATCTGGTCTCGGTAACGGAGCAGGCACGGGAGCGGCCGTTCAACAATGACGAGCTCAAACCGGCAAACAAACAGCTAAAAGATATAATGTCATGAGAAAAATACATTACACAGACCAATACCTCCTCAATCCCTATCATCCGGTAACCGTTTTCGTAATCGGGGCAGGAGGCACAGGCTCCCAGGTAGTCACCTGCCTGGCACGTATGGGCATGGCATTGCAGGCGCTCGGCCATCCGGGACTGCATGTCACGGTCTTTGACCCCGATACCGTTACCGGAGCGAACATCGGACGACAGCTGTTCAGCGAGGCGGAAACCGGGCTGAACAAGGCTGTGGCGCTTGTCACCCGTATCAACCGGTTCTTCGGCTACACCTGGGAAGCGAAAGGAAAGAGTTTCCCGTCAAGGCGGAAACACGACGGTGACAGTCCCGGACTGGCAAATATAATCATTACCTGCACGGACAACATCCGTTCCCGGCTTGACTTGTGGAGACTCCTGAAGCACCACAGGAAGAATACGCACAATGACGAAAAGACACCGATTTACTGGATGGATTTCGGCAATGCCCAGACAACCGGGCAGGTTCTGATAGGCAATATCCGGAACAAGATACATCAGCCCGCCTCCACCGAGTACCACACCATACCCAGAATGAATGTGATTACCGAGGAGACAAGTTATTCCACCATTGAGGAGAAGGATTCCGGACCGAGCTGTTCGCTGGCGGAAGCATTGCAGAAGCAGGACCTCTTCATCAACTCCATGCTGGCACAAACCGGCTGCGACATCCTCTGGCGCATGTTCAGGGAAGGAAGGACCTTTTACCGGGGGCTTATCTCAACCTTGACACATTGCGGGTGAATCCCATCCCGGTATAACACGGAAAAGAGAGTGTCATAATGACCGAATTGAAAAAATCCAGAGGGTGTCAAAATTAAAATGACTCTTTGAAAGCTACAGATTGCAACTGCAAGACCTGAAAAAAGAGCCGTATCAAGCTCTGTTTTGAGCAATGATACGGCTCTTCTTTTTGCCTTTAAGAATGTTCAAGTTTCAAATCAAAAAGCTCATCCGGGCTAAACTGGAGTTTCGGTCACTCTTTATAAAAACGTTCAGCGTTTCAACCGCACGGCGCCCGCCACCCCTTTTTCCGTCCGGACCAGCTCATAACGCTCCAGTTTCTCATACAGTTTTCCCAAAGTCTTGCAACCGTATCTTTTTATCTTGAACTTGGCATCATCCTCTTCAGGGCGGTTCCGATCAGTGAGAGAGGAACTTCCGTCTTACCGTCGGCAGCCTCCTCGAAAGCCCTGTCAAAATATTCCATGTCCCGCCGGAGAAAGAACCCGGGCGTATTCTCCACCGGCTTCCCTTCCATACGGTCCGCATACAAAAATTCAGTACAGGCGCGTACCAGCGGTGCCGGGGTCTTGCTTTCACCGTATCCCAACACCGGCAGGCCGGCTTCCCGTATCCGCTGGGCAAGCAGGGTATAATCACCGTCGCTGGCAACCAGGCAAAAACAGCCGGCAAGTCCGTCACGCAGAATATCCATCGCGTCTATGACCAGGGCAATGTCCGTGGTGTTCTTCCCGGAGGTAAAGGAAGAGGCCTGTACCAGGCGGAAACCGTGTTCTCCGGCGGCATCCTTCCAGCCGGAAAGCGATTTCCGCGTCCAGTCGCCGTATATCCGTCTGATAATGGCATTTCCGTGGCGGGAGACAAACCCCATCACATCCTCCAAATTCTCGAAGGATGCGTTGTCACCGTCCACCAGGACCGCCACCGCATATTTCATATCCGTCTTCATAACATGTATTTCAGGTACAAAGTTAACATAACTTCCTCATAGTAAAATAAAACATATTCTATTTTTTTCTTCCCACGCTGTTGCAGGAACTCCTGTACATCCGAACTGCGATAAAAGTTCTTCCCGTTCTCATCCGTCTGATAATACCGGATCAGCCCTTTCTCCCGGTAACGGGCCACTGTCCGCAACGACACCCCGAGCAGTCTGGCCAGGTCATAGTTGTCCAGCAGCTTGTCACCATCCATGCAGTCCTTCACACGCATCATACTGTCCAGCTTCTTTTCCATCCGGTCAAACCCTTCCACTATGGTCATAATCATTTTCTCAAGCACTTCATTGTCTATATACATCATGGCATGTCTCTCCTGTATTTTAAAGGTTATTACTGGAATACCCTTTCTTGTGCGCACTGTAAAAAGTATATGCCATTCATAGTGAAAAAAACGTGCCGTCAGCCGGCACTTCATAAAAAATCTTAAACGAATATCCTGATTATAAAATAATTAGAAAAGAATACAAATTTTATTCCGCGTCTTATTGTAAAAAACAAAGTGTAAAGTTGTAAAAGGTGTATTGTAAACTTTACAAGTCATACCAGCCGTCTTACTTTCCTGTCAGCAGTGCCGATAAATGATGTTTCCAGACAACCCGTCTGACTGTTGCCGGCGGGGGCATCCGGAACGTACGGGCCAGAAAGACAGCGCCTGTCACTATGGCGCCGACCCTTTCCAAGTTATGGGCATACTCCAACAGGCTGTCACCGCTGGTCAGCAGGTCATCCACGATTACGACCCGTTTTCCCCGCAGCCCCCTCGCCATCATGTAATTGGCCGTATCCACTCCGGAACGTCTTCCGGAAGTGTGTTTGCTCTCCCTGTCTTCCGTGATACATATCAGATCCAGCCCTGACCGGGCATAGCCACCGGACTCCAGAAAAGCGGCTATACCGGAAAAACGTCGATGGTAGCGCCGGGAAGTGCTGCATGGCATAAACATGGCGGTCACATCTCCGGTAACGGAAAGAATCCGGAACGCCTGCGAGAAACAATTCCGGCATGGGTCTCTCCTTCCTTGAAATCATACACCTTCCGGACAAATCCGGACTGGTCGTCACAAAGCCAGTTTTCATAACGCTGAGGAAAATAATATCCGGCAAACACACAGCGGATTCCCTGAATTCAAACAAGCGTAACGGCCGGGTCTTGTCAAACCGTTCGGGATAAGTCAACGCATACAACAAGGGTGCATGACGGTTTCCCGCTATTATGGCATACCGCATCAGCTTTTCCCTCTCCTCTCTCTCCGCAGCAGGCGGCCGCATATTGGCAGAACGCCTTCCCACACATTCTTCTCCAATACCGGGCATACATCCAGAGTCCGATAAAAACCGATATCACCGACAAATTCACAATCAATTCCATAATAATATAAACGTTTCAAAGGTTTCCTTTAATCGGCAAGATACAATGGCACAATCCCTATTGACCAAGCGAAAGTCCGGAACAGGCAGTTTTTCCGAACATTGACACATTGTCCCACCTTCTGGACATACGGGGCAGAAAAGTTCCGTCCGCTACTGAACGGCGACCGTTACATGACGGACAGCGAGCTTGCCGGAAAACTGAAACTGACACGAAGGACACTGGCGGACTGACTACCGCCTGAACGGAAAAAATACCCTATTACAAGATAGGAGGCAAATTATTGTACAAGGAAAAGATGTCCTGGCATTGCTGAAAGCAACCGATGGAAGCGTTCGACTGAATCCTGTACCGCCTCTGCCTACCGGACGGCTTCTTCTCCATGGCAGACCGCCATTCATATCGTATTTCACTTACTCGTAGCACGTTTTTTGCCTTCGATTAAGGGGCGCGGTCTCGGATTGGCTGGAAGGAAAAAATCATCCTCGCTTCGCCCG
>VOFG01001180.1_pt1 | contig 26001 bp, 34 predicted proteins | sample 5384171 | NCBI WGS metagenome assembly VOFG01 (sample SAMN12384726, study PRJNA508395) | human gut metagenome | isolation source: healthy gut F | host: Homo sapiens | reverse complement strand
ATTTGTCTTCTCCATCATCCGAGTCGCAGGTCAGCAAATTTGAAAGTTCATTTTTAATGCAAGAATCACTAATTGAAGGAAAGAAAGACGCTATGTCAATTCTCAAAAAAGAATTCTGCTCCGATATGTTCCGACAAAAAAGACTTATAACTTTCCCCTTTTTTAAATCCCTTTACACATACCGGAAGGTCTTGTTTTATAAGATAATTGTCAAGTAAGCGACGTTGCAACTCCCAAAGTTCAGAATCTTTCTCTAAGTAATTTATAGTACGTGTACCGTCTTTTTTTGGAAGTTCAAACTCCTTGTAGTCATCTTTGGAAACCTTTTGTAAAACTTTTGAGTAGGAGGTTCCCCAAACCAAATTGCAAAATGATTCTATTGTAAACATGGAATCCTCCCTAACTAAAAGAAACAGAGAGTAGTATAAAAAGCAGACGGATTTTTCTCTCAAAATTGAAATGGGAGGGAAGCCATTTTAGGGCTTTCCCGCCTTGATTGCCCTTTAGCAAAGACGGGCGGGGCTGTCAACGGCGGCGCATGAAATGCGCCGTTCATCTTGACCGTTGACTGGATCGGCTGGCTTTGCTATCTCCCCAACAAGTTATTGTTTGTTGTTTTCCCAATTATCTAAACGGGCTTGCATAGTTTCTCGCCATTCTTCACTTGGACAAGCAGTAATCAATTTTCGATACTCTTCACTTGATGGCGCTTCCATCAAATAAGACTCTACCAATTTTAGCAAATCCCACTCTACTCCATACATTCCACCTTCGGGGAAAATGTCAATCAATACGCCTACTTCTTCTCTTGTCAATGGCGTTTTTACATTGGAGAGCAATTCGTCATACATGTTGATGGTTTCTACTGTAGGGTCATCTTTCACTGCGTCTGGCATTTGACCGAGAAGTTTCAATTTTATAATTGCCTCCTGCACCTTTACTCCCTCCAATTTCGTTCTCTATTTTCTCCCTCGCTGTGGGGTTGGATTTTTCAGCAAGTCCGATTTCTCCGCAATCTTTTTCAGCCACTTCTTTTCGTCCTCTGACAGCTTCTTAAAATTCAATTTAAGCCGTTTACAGATAAACGCCAAAGATGCTTGCTCCGGATCGCTGTCTGGGCTGGCGGTTTCCTCGGCGGTCTGCAAAAATCTTCCAGAGGGTTATCCTCCGGGACGCTGAAAAAATCGTCCTTGTGGGCTTCCCGCAGGTCAAGAGCTATCTTGCTTATATCCTGCTGTATCACGTAGCGGCAAAAAAAGCTGTCCTCGTCAATGTGGGCGGTAATTAGCTGTCGTAACTGCGGGTCGGACAAGCCGGGATTGTACTGCTTCATAATGGTTGCGTTCATAATATCCACAATGGCATTTGCGCTCTGTACCTGCTTGACTGCCGTTCCGTTCACATAGATTTCGAGGTCAGCCATCAGCCGGGGAAAATCCGGGTGTACCGCCAGTTCACACAAGAGGGAATTATCCACCCGCCCGCTTTTCAATAGTTCAATCATATCGTCACTCAAACGCAGGTCTGCAAGGTCGGCGTTTGAGTGATTTTTCGTTTCAGACCGGCCCAGCAGATAATCAACAGTCACTTCATAAAACTTTGCCAACTCAATAAGGGCATAATGGCTGATGTCCTTGAAATTATCCCCTCATAACTGCCCAGCGCAGACTTGGAGAGGTGCGTCTGCTCCGCAAGCTGTTCCAGCGTCAGCCCACGCCCACACGCAGGTCTTTCAATCGTTCTTGTATGGATAGTTCCATGCAATCCCTCCTTGTATCCCCGATAAATGGAAATTAGCTCGAAGTATTCTTTAAGAAATGTTTTCTAGGTTCTCGTATGTCAACATTATTCATTCCAATGTTTTTCCTCAAAATAATGAACTTTATTTGATACTCCCCAAAAATCTTGATTAAGCCAAATCTTCTTCCTTATTTGCACATATTTGATGAGCAAATCAAAGAACTTCAAATACTATTTCGAGCTATTTCTTGAATATCTCATACAAGTCTCGTGGCATTAAAATGCCCTCTGCGTACAGTCGTCAACTGGCAGTATTTTGATGATGTTTTTCGATTAGGATTAGCTCCTTTTTCAAGTAGCATTTTAATTAAATTCATTTCAGAAGAAATATACTGTTCATAACATAGTGAAGAAAACACACCAATATAATAGCATCATGCAAAACAGACATACAAACTGCTATGGGGCGGAACAATTCAGGGTTCTCCATGAAATCAGGGTCAGCCCATTTTCAAGTAAAAATTCTATAATTTCTTTTCAAATTCTCACATACAATCGCCATTAGCGGCGATTGTCCAATATCTTTTTGGTTTTTGCAGTATAAACTTCATTTACTACTGTGATGTTTTTTGATATGGCTACCCGCACAGCGTCAACATCACTATGTCTTATATCCTTAATTCTATAATTTATTCATTTTAATTCCCACCAATTAGAATTTGTCACTCCGTACTTATCATTTTACCACAATTCCAAGAGCGTGGAAATAGAGAGTTTTCCGGGCTGATTTCCGACCTTATGGATATACGGGGCGGGCGGTCTTTTAGGTGTAGACTTAAGGTAGTTCATCGATGAGCTGCACCTTGAAAAATGAATGACCGTCCGAAAAGGAATACCCCGGCAGGGGAAGCACCGCAACGGACACTTTGTCCAGAGGTCACTTCGGGACAAAATGTCCCGAAGTGGCTGGGGAGCGTGCCAACGCCGGAACACGCCGCAGGAATGGGGCAGGAAGCCTTTTCGGGGAGAACGGCACAGAAAAAAAATGGAGGGAACGAATGAGAGAGAACCCATATAAACGACTGCCGCCCATAGAGTGCAAGCAGGACGGCTCCCTTTACCGCATGACACCAACACAGAGGAAACAGGCAAACGCCCTGATCCGCCGGAAGTGCTGCAACTATGAGGACGGGAACTGTATGCTCCTTGACGATGGGGACACCCACACCTGCCCCCAGACCATTTCTTTCTCAGTCTGCTGTAAGTGGTTCCGCTGGTCGGTCTTGCCGCAAATCGGAATGCTGGAAGCAGAGATTTTCCGGGATAAGGAGCTAAAAACGCTGTGCGGTCTGCGGCAGAGTGTTCGTCCCAAAGTCAAACCGGGCGAAATACTGTCCCCGACTGTGCCGCCAGAGTTCACAGGCGGCAGAAAACAGAAAGTGAACGGAAAAGGAGGTCTTGTGTGGACAGTTAGGGGCTGAAAAGTCCTTGATTTACAAGGCTTTGCAAGCACAGAACAGGGACAGGCAATAGAAACTACCGTCTGCCCCCGGAAACGGGCTTCTAACTGTCCACAAAACACGATATGACAAACACCATTTATATCCATCAGCCGGAGAAGGCGGTCAGCTTTACCCGGCTTCCCAATTTTCTTTTTGAAGCCCCCACATTCACGCCACTGTCCAACGAAGCAAAGGTATTGTATGCCTTTATCCTACGCCGGACGGAGTTGTCCCGGAAAAACGGCTGGGCGGACGAATATGGGCGCATTTACCTCTACTACCCAATCTGTGAGGTGGTGGAGCTGCTCCACTGTGGGCGGCAGAAAGCAGTCAATACCCTGCGGGAGCTGCAATATGCCGGACTGGTGGAAATCCAGAAACAGGGCTGTGGAAAACCCAACCGCATTTACCCGAAATCCTATGAAGCGGTTCCAAACACCGACTTCAAGAAATCCGGTTATGGAACGCCGGAGGACTGAAAACCGCACTCCACAAGTACGATAATCAATCCTCTTGAAGTACGAAAACCAGACGGTATATAGAAATACAGAGATAAAAATATTGATTTATATCTTATCCATTCCCTTCCTATCTGAGATATTTTCTGCGGGATTTTCCTGTGGAAAAGTCCCGGAAAGGAAAACGGAATGGGGAAAGGAGTTTCATGGCACAACATGCAATTTTGCGATTTGAAAAACACAAGGGCAATCCGGCAAGACCACTGGAAGCCCATCACGAACGGCAAAAGGAACAGTACGCCAGCAATCCCGACATTGACACAAGCCGGAGCAAGTACAATTTCCATATCGTCAAGCGGTCGGGCAGGTACAACCATTTTATTCAAAACCGTATTGAACAAGCAGGCTGCCGTACCCGTAGGGACAGTACCCGGTTTGTGGATACGCTGATTACCGCCAGCCCGGAATTTTTCAAGGGAAAGTCCCCAAAGGAGATACAGGCGTTTTTCCAGAGGGCGGCTGATTTCTTAATCGGGCGGGTAGGGAAAGAAAATATCGTGTCGGCGGTGGTACACATGGACGAGAAAACGCCCCACCTGCATTTGGTCTTTGTCCCGCTGACAGAGGACAACCGCCTGTGTGCAAAGGAGATTATTGGGAATAGAGCCAACCTTACAAAGTGGCAGGACGATTTTCACGCCTACATGGTGGAGAAGTACCCGGCTTTGGAGCGTGGGGAGAGTGCCAGCAAAACAGGCAGGAAGCATATCCCCACCCGTTTGTTCAAGCAGGCGGTCAATCTATCCAAACAGGCAAGAGCCATTGAAGCCACGCTGGACGGTATTACCCCGCTGAATGCCGGAAAGAAGAAAGAGGAAGCCCTCTCCCTACTGAAAAAGTGGTTTCCGCAGATGGAGAACTTCTCCGGGCAGCTCAAAAAATACAAGGTCACGATAAACGACCTTTTGGCAGAGAATGAACAGTTGGAAGCCAGAGCCAAAGCCAGCGAAAAAGGCAAGATGAAAGATACGATGGAACGGGCAAAGCTGGAAAGCGAATTGAAAGACATTCAGCGGCTGGTAGACCGTATCCCGCCGGAGGTGCTGGCAGAGCTGAAACGACAGCAACTGCACACAAAGGAAAGGTGATTGATGACAGAAAACATTTCACGCCGCAGCATGGCGGCACTGCACTTTGAAAATTAAATATGGAGGTACTATGGAGCATATCAGATACAAGAAAGAAACCGAAGTCGTGACTTTTCAAGGTAAGGAAATCACGCTGGAAAACCTCTCCCCGGTGTTCACGCCGGAGCAGGAAGCGGCAAAACGCCGGGAGCTGGAACAGCAGCTTTATGAGGTATTCCGCAAGTATGCCGACAAGCGGCAGAGTGAGGAAGCCGGGGCATAAGGTTTTCCGAAGCCATCATTGATTTGCGGGGCTGCTGACGGTATAATAGAGGTGTCAGCAGCTCCGTTTCTTTTTTAAGAAAAGGAGCGACAAAATGAACAATCGAATAGACGCAATCTATGCAAGACAATCGGTGGACAAAAAGGACAGCATTTCCATTGAAAGCCAGATTGAATTTTGCAAATATGAGTTGAAAGGCGGTAACTGCAAGGAATACACAGACAAAGGGTACAGCGGCAAGAACACAGACCGTCCGAAGTTTCAAGAACTGGTGCGGGACATCAAGCGGGGCTTGATTGCAAAGGTCGTGGTTTACAAGCTCGACCGTATCAGTCGTTCCATTCTGGACTTCGCAAATATGATGGAGCTGTTCCAGCAGTACAATGTAGAGTTTGTGTCCTCTACGGAAAAGTTTGATACCTCCACCCCGATGGGGCGGGCGATGTTAAATATCTGTATTGTGTTCGCCCAGCTTGAACGGGAAACCATACAGAAGCGGGTAACGGACGCTTACTACTCCCGCAGTCAGCGAGGTTTCAAGATGGGTGGGAAAGCCCCTTACGGCTTCCATACAGAGCCGATTAAGTTGGACGGTATCAACACAAAAGAAGCTGGTGGTAAACCCGGATGAAGCGGCAAATATCCGGCTGATGTTCGAGATGTATGCTCAGCCCACAACTTCCTATGGGGACATTACCCGGTACTTTGCCGAACAGGGGATTTTATTCAACGGTAAGGAACTAATACGCCCCACGTTGGCGCAGATGTTACGCAATCCTGTCTATGTGCGGGCAAACCTTGATGTGTACGAGTTTTTCAAAAGTCAAGGGACAATCATTGTCAATGACGCTGCCGATTTTACCGGTATGAATGGCTGCTATCTGTATCAAGGGCGGGATGTGAAGCCCAGCAAAAGAACGACTTGAAAGACCAAATGCTGGTACTGGCTCCCCATGAGGGCATTGTTCCCCCGACATCTGGCTGACCTGCCGTAAGAAGCTGATGAACAACATGAAAATCCAGTCTGCCCGAAAAGCTACCCATACATGGCTGGCGGGAAAAATCAAGTGCGGGAACTGCGGGTATGCCCTTATGAGTATCTTCAATCCCTCCGGCAAGCAATACCTTCGCTGTACGAAACGGCTGGACAATAAAAGCTGTGCCGGGTGCGGGAAAATCATTACTTCGGAGCTGGAAGCGGTTGTTTATCAGCAGATGGTAAAGAAACTGGCAAGCTACAAGACGCTGACAGGCAGAAAGAAAGCGGCAAAGGCAAACCAGAAAATTGCAGCACTGCAAGTGGAGCTTGCCCATGTGGACAGCGAGATTGAAAAGCTGGTGGACAGTCTGACGGGCGCAAACAATGTCCTGCTCTCCTATGTGAATGTGAAGATAGCAGAACTGGACGGGCGCAAACAGGAACTTGTGAAGCAGATAGCCGAGTTGACGGTGGAAGCCATCAGCCCGGAACAGATCAGCCAGATTTCCTTTGACGACAAGCGGCGGGTGGTGGATTTCTCAATCTTTTTAATCGCACCGCTGAGGGCTGGCTGGGAAATATAGAGTTTCTGGGCTGCTTTGAAAAACTTCCTTCCTTCGCCAATTTCCATCACGTATTCATACTCACGCTTACTGAACATACTCCCATCCCTCCATTGTATCTCTATGTACTACTTTCATACCCGCTTTTATCCGGTTATATGTTTAAGTCCACTCTCCGCTGAAAAAAAAGTAAAAATATTTTTATGCCATTATAACGAGTTCTTTTTTATCACGTCAATTCTGTAATGTATACTATTTTTACACAATTTTCAGTCTCTAAACAACAATCCGAGCATTTTTTCACTCTTGCTTTATGAGGCGTTCTTTCCTATAAAACAACGAAAAAGACGCTATGCTGAAGCCTCATTACTTCGTACACAGCGTCTTTTTATCCAGAATTTTATTAAAATCTAAAATTTGAATTATTCAGCCTGCTCAGACTCTTTCTTTGCGTTCAGGTACTCCTGGATGTTTGCCATAACCTCGTCTGCGTTCAGACCGTGTACCATGCAAGCCTCCTCCAGAGACTCACCGATCGAAGACGGACAGCCAACACAGTGCATGCCTGCCTCCATCAGAACATATGCAATACCCATATCATACTGAAGCATCTCGCCCATCGTGGTTGCTTTTGTGATTTCCATGATAAATTTTCCTTTCTATTCATACTTGCAGTCTCTTACGCAGCTTTTCGGTTTTCACCGCCGCTGCAAAAACACCGCGATTATTCTTATGCTTTCTTATATTAACACGAATCGCGCGGTTTTACTATCTTTTTTGTGAAACATAGAAAATGTTACGATTCACTGGAAAAATTTTTCTGAGCTGAAAATTTTGTACAATCCGGCAGCAGCATTGCTCTTCTCTTGCATCCTCTTCTTATTTCTCTTATAATTACCATGATTGTTCTATGTTTTCCTGTATTGAGAATACGATAGTCACTGGCTCCGTTTTTCTGCCTGTGTCGGAAAACATTTTGATTTTTATACATTAAGGAGTTTTATAAAATGGATCCCTTTTCCATGTTAGAATTACTATTATCCGAAAACCAGTTCGAACTTATTCTCCCGGAAACCGGCACTTCTGCTCCCGACACGATCCGCCTAGTTTACCTGATGAATGATGCAGTCGAAAGTTTCCTCCTCTTCCACAACGCCCGCCTGACCGGTACCTACGATCCGGCATACGAGGGCGAACTCGATGCCCTCTTAACCCAGGATGAAAACGAACGCTACGCCCTGATCGTCCATCAGGGGAGACTCGGTTGTCACACTCTTTTTCGAAGATCTGACTCTCGAAAATCACTACTATGACTACAGTCAGATCGGGCACTTCTGGATGAAAGGCTACGAATACCTCCGCCAGCTCGAATACCGCATCGCCATCCTGCGCGACAAACTCGACTATCTGGGGAAAACTCCTGCAACGCAAACGAGCGGGAGCTTGCCTCCCTCGCGGAATTTCCCCACTGAACGTCTGCTGCTACCCGGCGGTCCCGAAAAATACCGCGTCATCCGTGAAAATCCCTGGCATCTCTCCGAAGACGCTTCGCGCGTCTTCCAATCCATCGCCGTCGAAGCCAGTGATCCAAAACTGCTACATCGCCTGAAAGACTATGAGCAGCACCCCACCAAGCGCCGCGCCCGTCAGATTGCCCGCCTCCTGCACCGGAACACCCATGCCAAGACAGTCGATCTCCTGACCCGGAAACTTCAAAAAGCCTCTTCCGCCTATCCGACCCGCACCCTCGAAAAGCCCAGCAGACCCGTCACCTGGCTCTCGAACTTTTGCCAAAAAGACAGAAAGAGCTTGAAAAGCGCGGCATCCGCTCGAACTGCTGCGTGAAGAACCCTTTACGACAGCGCAGGATTCGATTGAATTTAAGATGCATTTAATGATATGGGAGAAAGGGATTTTTGAACCGTAAGGCGCGGATTGAAACCTGGGAAGATCAATAACAAATCTATTGCAACAGATCCTGCCGGTTTTCACCTTGTTTTTAAGTGATGGTTGGAATAAAATGCAACAGATCTTATGTGACAGTGACAACCCACACGGTTCTCCCAGATACGTCTCATAAATTTTCTGGATCGCCGGGTTCTTGTGCGACTGTCTGACCGGAAGCTCTGCCTCTGCCTCATAGATGGCTTTCTTCCGCTTCTCCATGATCGACCATGTCTTAGGCGGATTTCCACCGCCGCCGATGCAGCCGCCCGGACATGCCATGATCTCGATAAACTGATAATCGGCGGTTCCGTTTTTACCTTTTCCAGCAAAACTTTCGCATTTTTAATGCCATGTGCCACCGCTACCTTGATGACTCTGCCGTTCAAATCAACCTGTGATTCCTTGATTCCCTCGAAACCGCGGACCGGTGTATAGTCTAGATGTTCCATCTCTTTGCCGGTTACCACCGCATAACGGTGCGGAGTGCCGCCGCCATGACGCCGCCAGTCGCACCGAAAATAAGTCCCGCGCCGCTTCCTTCGCCAAATGGATCGTCAAACGGCGTATCCGGAAGCTCAGAAAAATCGATTCCACCGGCACGGATCAGCGCAGCCAGTTCCTGAACCGTGATGGAAATATCCACATCCTGATAGCCGCTGTCCCTCATTTCCGGACGGGTACACTCAAATTTCTTTGCCGTACACGGCATAACGGAAACACTGCAGATCTCACCCGGATCGATGCCCTCGCGCTTCGCAAACCAGGTCTTAATCAGCGCACCGAACATCTGCTGCGGAGATTTCGCCGTCGATAAATGCTTCGTGTACTCCGGTGCATAGGTCTCACAATATTTAACCCACGCCGGACAGCAGGAGGTGATCATCGGCAGAGTTCCGCCGTTCTGCAGGCGGTTTAAAAGTTCCGTTCCTTCCTCCAGGATCGTCAGATCCGCGGAAAAATCAGAATCAAATACCTTGTAAAAAGCCCAGGCGCTTAAGTGCCGACACCAGACGTCCCGTGCTGACAACACCCGGCTGCTCACCCAGTGCCTCCGCCAGCGTAATGCGGACGGACGGAGCCACCTGGATAATCAGTTTTTGCCTAATTCTTTCTGGCGATATAACCCGTAGGTATGATAATGCACCGTCAATGCTCCGGTCGGACACACCTGCACGCACTGGCCGCAGTTAATACAATTGGTATCAGCCAGTTTTTCCCCATAGGCCGGGGCAATCAGCGTATGGAATCCACGGTTTTCCTTCGAAAGGACGTTGATTCCCTGAATCTCATTGCAGACCTCCATACAACGCCCGCACAGAATACATTTCTGCGGATTCCGCATGATGGCCGGAGAACTCCAGTCCTCCTTCTGATGGCGGAGCTGCTTGTCATAGCGGATATCGAGGTGCATTCCGACATCCTGCGCTACCTTCTGCAGATCGCATTTTCCGTCCTTTCGGACATACGAGGCATTCCTGCGGATGTCTCGCAAAATCAGTTCCAGAATATTTCTTCTCGCTTTCAGTACCTTCGGGGAGGCCGTCTGCACGACCATTCCCTCCGAAACCGGTGTGCTGCACGCGGTCGGAAGCAGTCTCTGTCCTTCTACCTCGACCACGCAGATGCGGCAGACCGCCTTGATGCTCAGATCCTCATGATAACAGAGAGTCGGAATGTGGATACAGTCTTTTTCGCCGCCTGTAGGATCGTCGTTCCTTCCTCCACCTCTCCCGGCTGCCCGTCGATTGTCAGATGTACCATCATGCTTCTTCTTCCCCTCTCCGCTCAAATCGTCCCGCGTAGGATGTTCCCGGCTGCGGTGTCTCGCATACGCGTCATACGAATCATACATGACATCGCGTTCACCGACTGCTGCACGCCGTCTTCCCATCCGGCTGTTTCCATCGTTTCTATAATCTTCTTCTGCTTCATAAATTCCTTCCGCCACGGCTGCCTGAGTGCAGACCGGGCAGTAATCGCGGATCGATGTGCGCCAGATATTCCTTTCGGAAGTTCTGGATACTCGTCTGCACCGGAACTGCGGTCGAATGTCCCAGACCACAAAGTGCGGTCAGACGCATCGTCTCCGTCAGCTCATCGATTTTTTCCAGATCCGGCAGAGTCGCCAGCCCCCGGCTGATGCGGGTAACCAGATTGTAAAGCTGCTGGCCGCCCTCGCGGCACGGTGTACATTTTCCGCATGACTCGCCGCGGAAGAAGTCCAAATTGTTTCGTACAATATCTACAATACAGTTGCTGTCGTCGATCACCAGAATCGTACCGCAGCCAAGACGTCCGCCGGATGCCGAAACTGTATCAATATCCAGTGTCATATCGATCTGATCGGCATTGATGATCGCACCGGAGGTACCACCGGTCTGCACGCCCAGAAGCCCTTTTTCCATCCGCGATGCCGCCGCACACCTTCATAAATGATATCTTTGAGGTTCACGCCCATCGGAAATTCAAATACGCCCCCTGCGGACTACATTTCCACAGACCGTAAAAAGCTTTGTGCCAGGGCTGTTCGCTGTGCCGATGCTGCGGTACCATTCCGCTCCGTTTAAGAGGATCGGTGCAATATTCGCCAGCGTCTCTACGTTATTTAACATGGTCGGTTTTCCAAAGAGTCCGTGAATGCTCGGAAACGGCGGACGGAAACGTGGCTCGCCTCGTTTTCCCTCAATGGACTCAAACAATGCCGTCTCCTCGCCGCAGACGTAAGCACCCGCACCGGAGCGGAACTTGATTTCAAAGTCAAAACCGCTCTCCATCATATTTTTCCTAAAAATCCGCGTTTTCCGCATCCTCCAGCGCATCTTTTAATACCGGGAACAAATATGTATACTCGGCTCTCAGATAAATATATCCGGTATGGGCGCCGACTGCTTTTCCAGCAATCGCCATGCCCTCGAAGACCGCACACGGGTCGGTCGAGAGAAGAATCCGGTCTTTATTCGTACCCGGCTCTCCCCTCATCGGCGTTACAGACGATGTATCTCGTTGGGTAGATGCGTGGGCGGTAAACTCCATCTTGCGATAGGTCGGGAATCCCGCACCGCCGCGTCCACGAAGTCCGGAGGCGCGGATCATCGATAATCGCTTCACTGTCCATCGAAAGTGCTTTTTTCAGCGCTTCAAATCCGCCGCGGTCCGCATACTCCTGTGAACTTCTCGGATTAATCTTGCCGCGGTTTTTCAGCAATACGTGCATTTCCTCCATACTATTCCACATCCTCCCGTATATATTGTTTGATAATATCCCGCACCGATTCCGGCGTCAGGTTGCCGTACACGTGCTCATTGATCATGATCGCCGGGGATATTTCACAGAGTCCCAGGCAGGGACAGTATTCCAGGGTGAACCTTCCGTCCTCGGTCGTCTCCCCGATGCTGATGCCGAGCTGATCCTCCAGCGCCTGAACGACCGCCTGCGCCCCATGTACGTGGCACGGCGCGCTCTTGCACATCCGGACAATGTAGCGCCCCCTCGGTTTTACCGACAGCATCGCATAAAAGGTGATGAAACTGTACACCTTGTTCATCGGAATATCCATCTCCCTGGCGATGACTGACGCCACCTCCTTGGAAAATGCCGACACAACCTTCTGCGCCCGGATGATCACTGTCATCAGCATATCCGGTCTGCCCTTGTATTCCGCCGCAATCGCAGACACCTGTACCAGCTTTGAAGCCGGTGTCTTATATACATAACTGTCCTGTCCATCCTGCTCCCTCACTTTCAGTTTGTATTTTTCCAAACTTATTTTTTGTTTGACTAACTGTCTGTTTGATTTTTCTCAATTATAGGGATGCACTGACAAATTGTCAAGAAAAAACTTACAGTTTGGTTTGTTAATTGACAAACAGTTTGTCTGAGAGTATGATGAAAAAGAAACAGGTTTGCTCTCATTTCCCGTTATCTTGTACCTGAATTTTTGATTTTAAACAAAAAGGAGAACATTCTCTTATTTATGTTCCCTATCTACTAACTTTTTCTATAGAAACAGGATTGACGCAGCAAAATGAACGCGATAAAATTTTTTTCAGGAACTTTGACAAAAGAAAGACAATCCCTGTGCATTTCATTTTCCGAATTATTTTAAGCCGCAAAATTTTGCGATACACACTCGGGGCACAGAGCACCCCCAAAGGAGGTATTCATGGAAATTTCCAACTACATGGACTTTCAGTTTCTCATCCGTTTTCTCGAAGGACTTCAAAAGTTTCTCGGAGATAACTGTGAGATCATCGTCCACGATTACCGCAAAGGCTACGATCACACGATCGTCTACGCATTCAACTCACAGCTAAGCGGGCGCGACGTCGGCGGTTCCCCGCGCGGCGGCATGATCACACAGCTCGGCAATGATATCGAGCCGCTCAAGCATTCGATCATTTCCCTCGATACCAGCCAGAAAGACCGGCTTTTTAAGTCCTGCACAACGCTCATCGAGGACGAACATCACAAAATTATCGGATCTGTCTGCTTAAATATGGATGTTCGCGATCTCTATCTGGCACAGAGCGCCCAGCAAAATCTGATCGGACGCCCAGGCACCATCGGCGTATCGGCAGCTGTGGGCGCACAGATCGACGGCATGTCTGGCTGCACACCATCCGGAATGGCTTCTGATGGCACCTTTTCAGGAACTGGCAGCACGGACGGCACGAATGGCGCAAATCAGGCAGCCATGTCTGACCGCGACTTTATTCTCAAAAAAGAATGTCGATGATATTTTACAGCACTATATTTATCAGGCAGAGTCCATGATCGGAAAACCGATGATGCTGATGAACAAGGAGGAAAAAATTCGTGCACTCGACTATCTTGACCAGAAAGGCGTCTTCAAGATCACAAAAAACCAGCCTGCTCCTGTGCGACGCGATGCAGATTTCAAGTATACACTGTATAATTATCTGGAAGAAGCGCGGATTTCACGAAAAAGTGAAACGAATGAATAAGAATCATAAACTAATTCTTTCAACCTCTGTTTGCTTATCCTTTTATTCATTTTAAAATATAAAAGACCTGAAGAGCAACCATTTACCGCACCTTTCAGGTCTTTTTATATTCATTACCATATTTACATTATTTTCTCAATTTTTCTAGTATTCTTTCTATTATTGTTGCTTCTTACCTATTCTTTTTTATCCTATAAACAGACACCACGCCGGAATCGTAATCATCGAAATCAGCGTCGTGAGCACTACCGTTTTCGCTGCAAACGGTGCATCGCTGTCATAGCGCGCCGCAAAGATCGCTGCAGTTGCACCGGCTGGCATTCCCGTCATGATGACTGCCACACCTGCTGCCACCGAATCAATCCGGCCGCCAGGCTGATTCCATATGCCAGAAGCGGAAGAAGGAACAGACGGAGCACACTGAATTTGAGGGCCGTCGGATTAATAATCTCACGCAGTTTCACATCGGTCAGAATCGTACCGATAATAAACATCGTCAGCGCCGAGTTACAGTTTCCAATGTAGGTAACCGTCGATTTCAGCACGCCCGGAAGCTGCAGCTGTGTCGCCATCAGGAACATACCGATGTAGACACCGACCAGACACGGGTGCGTCAGGACATTTTTCAATACCTTTTTCCGGTCAGAACCGCCTCCAACAAAATAGGATGTACCCGCCGACCACATGACAACGCGCATCGGAATCAGGAAAATGGATGCGTAGAAGTCCCATACTTCCATATACGCCTTCCGCAACCGGGTTTCCGAGGAATCCGCCGTTGAAACGATCGTACAGTATTGAAGCACCTTCCGGTGCTGCTCTGAATATCCCTTAAACAGCACTTTGTTGAGTGCCACACAGACAAGCTGCAAGACAAATCCAACCGCCAACAGCAACCCGCACGTTTTAAAAATCGAAGCATCAAATGAAATCAGGCACGATTTCACAATATTGCAGGGAATCACGATATTCACGCAGAGATCCGTCAGACATTTTCGCCCTCCTTGCTGATGATCCCGCCGTTTTCAGTACCGCACCCGCCAGTATCATCAAGAATAAAGAACCCTGTAGGTTGCAAAGTTCGAGTAAATTCATATGGCTCTTCCTCCTTTTCCACTACGGCCTTCTTTGTATGAGACGAACCAAAAAACTCCAGATCGGCAGTATGTACAGATACGACGCCACCACCACACTCGCAATCGGACACCGACGGCTGCCAGAGGAACAGCTCCGGCGATCGACCACGGAACCAGCGGTGCCAGCACAACCGCCGTATTTTTTCCAGATCGATTGCAAATCGTTTATTATCTGGATTTCCTTCCTTTGCAGAGCTGATGGGTCAGCATGATCGAAAGCGTCTGGTTACAGGCAATCATGGAAGCAACCGCCGCCACCGCAAAGGTCGCACCAAACGGAGTGATTTTTCCGGCTCAGCGCCTCTATTTTTCCCTGAATCGGTTTCAAGAGCCCGGTTCCCTCGAAAATTCCTGCATAACAGGAGGACAGGCTCACAATCGCAGCCACCTTAATCATTGATTTCAGGCCGCCGCCGTTCATCATGGCATTGAGCGCCGGATCGTTTGCCCTGATAACCGGTCAGACACATCTGTAAAATTTCTCCGATTGTCCGCCCCTGCAGCGCCACGCTCAGAAACGCCGCCAACACAATGCTGATCAGCATCGTTTTCTTGACCTCCACCGGAACACAGACAGCACCAGGATAATCGCCGCTGGGATCACCGCGCTCCAATGAAGTACAAAACGATTGGAAAACAGCCCTTCCACATCCATCCGTCCGCTTCCGGCACTCATCGATCGTCCCACGATATAATAGAGAATACACGTAGCCACAAATGGCACCAGCGATGTCTTTACCATTTCGCGAATATTTTCATAAATATCCGTCTTCGTCAGCACACAGACAAGATTCGCGCTGGACGATACCGGTGAACAGCGGTCGCCAAAATAGATGCCCGAAAGAATCGCGCCGCCGATCCAGAACGGGTCAAGCTCCATCGCACGTCCCATCGCCATACAGATAACACCCATCGTCGCGCCGGTTCCAAAGGAGGTTCCGGTCAGGATCGACACCATACAGTTAAGAAGGAACGCGATCACAGAAATGCCGACGGCGACACCAGCTTCGACGACCAGCACACGATCACCGCAATCGTGCCGGATGCCCGCCACAGTGCTGTGATAAAGCCAATAAGTCCGAAAATCATCAGGATATTGCGGACAGTTTTAACGCCGGAAAGCGACATTTTTCCGAGTTCCGCGAAGCTGTGCTTCCGAATCAGACCATACGCACAGAAAATCAGATAGCCGCCCGCCAGCGCCCAGAGCACCGATACGCCGGTAAACACGCAGCCTGCCAGCGCTGCGATGAATGCAAGTAATACAATTCCTTCTAACATAGCTTCACACTCTTTTTCCCTACCAACCAGTTATTTTTCGCAGTAATTTTTTATTTTTGATGTTTTAGTATATTCCTGTTCTAACTCAATGTCCATCTGTTAATTTATGTATTAAATACAGTTTATTTTTTGTATCCTTTAATTTAAGCTATTTCTGCCCTTCTGCCAACTCAGGTCTTCTTTCAGTTTCCCAAAAAATGTGTCCCCAGTGTTTTTATAAACATCTTGGTTTTCTTCTACTTTCATCTTCCTCCTCATATACTTTTCTGACATACCCTCCCCGGAGATCTGCCATGCGAAGATTTCATCCTTTGATTACCGGAACCCTGCTCCTGACGGCAGTCGGATTTTCTGCCGGATTCTCGGCTTTTTTCTACCGCATCTTTCTCTCCCGGACGATCGGCGCCGAAAGGTCTGGGTTTATATCAGATGATTTTTCCCATACATGGCATCGCATTTGCTCTCTGCGCCGGTCCAATCCAGACTTCGCTCTCCCGCCTGACCGCCGCCTCCCCGGAAAAGGGACGCGCCTTTTTGCGGGTCAGCCTCGCACTCTCACTATCGATCGCCCTGCCGCTGACCTCTTTGATCTACACCTTCGCCGATTTTCTCGCCGCGCGCGTCCTTCTTGCGCCCGAATGTGCGCCGCTACTGCCCGCACTCGCCCTCTCGATCCCCTTCTGCGCGATCCATGCCTGCTGCTGCGGGTATTATTACGGGCTCAAAAAAACGGCAGTCCCGGCGTTTCACAGGTGGTTGAGCAGTGCATCCGCATTTTCTCCGTCCTGCTGATCGTCCATGTCTGCCGCACGAACAGGATTCCGATCACGGTGCTGCTGGCTGTCTGGGGGCTGTTGATCGGGGAAGCGGCTTCGGCGGTGTTCTGTCTGTTAGTTTATGGATGCTCGAAGTCCGTTGCCATACTGCCAAATGCAAATACACCTATTACTCCCTGCTCCTCCCCCCTCCTCACCATGGCACTCCCCCTCATGGCGAATCGCCTCACGCTCAGCTTTCTCCAGAGTCTCGAAGCCATCTTTGTACCGAACCAGCTTCTCCTCTCCGGGCTTTCGCGGGTCGAGGCGGTCAGCATCTACGGCGTTCTCACAGGCATGGCACTCCCCTTTGTCCTCTTTCCATCCGCCATCACCAACTCCCTCGCCGTCGTGCTACTCCCGGCAGTCTCGGAGGCGCAGGCGCAGAAGCAGCCGGATAAAATCGAGCGCACCATCTCCATGGCTCTCCGTTACAGCCTGTACATGGGGAATCCTCTGCGTCGGACTCTTCACCCGCTTCGGTCCAGCACTGGGCGAAACCTTTTTACCACAACGCCCGATGCCGGACGTTTCATCCAGATTTTATCCTGGCTCTGCCTGTTTCTCTACCTCTCCACTACCATGGGAAGTATTTTAAACGGACTTGGGAAAACAGGAACCGTCTTCGTCCACCATACGGTTTCCATGCTTCTCACCCTGTCGCTCGTCCTTTTTCGCCATCCCGCGATGGGGGATTTTCGCCTATCTGGCGGCGCTTCTCATCAGCGAACTGGTGCTCGCCTTTCTCCACATCCATGCCCTCGCCCGCGAAGTCCCCATCCGTCTGCCAGTCAGCCAGGGCATTGTAAAACCGGCATTCTGCCTGCTGGTTTCGATTGGGATGTTAGAAGTTATTCCAAACGCGTCTTACCTGCCTCACCTGTTTCCGCCTGTCCTCATCAGTCCGGTATCCTTTGCCTGCTGTATATAGGAGGACTGCTTCTCTTATATACAGGTACAGTCAAACAATAAATTATATGCTATTTTGCTATATCCCTTAAATGCAATATGTTTAGGTATTTTCTGGCAATTTACATTTTTTTATTTTTATACTTATTACATTCAGGGGATTTACAAAGGGGAACTTTTTGAAATACGATATCAATTTTCGGCATTTAGAATATTTTATCAAGGTAGCGCGCGCCTCGGATCCATCAATAAAGCCGCCCAGGCGCTCTATATTTCCCAGCCGTATCTTGGGAAAATCATGCACGATCTGGAAGAAAATCTCAGCGCCAGGCTCTTTAACCGCAGCCGCTCAGGCGTAACATTAACGCCTGAAGGAATGGAATTTCTGACACATTCCGAAAAAATCATTGACGAAATGGAACAGCTCTGGTTTCAGAAAAAGAAGGAACAAATCAAAATTTCTGATCCGCTGGCTGTCTCCATGACACGTTTTTTTTTCTCATATCATGGAAAGTTTCAGTGAAATAGTCCTGCGTCACCGCGATCAGCCATCCTTCTCCCATCGACTGTATGAAGGCAATTCAGACGAAGTCATCGAGGATGTGGTATCCGGGCGTGTCGATGTAGGCGTGTTTCATTTTGACAGCCGCAAACGGCGTGAAATGGAGAGCCTTGCTCGAATCAAAAGGGCTGGAATACCATTTTCTTGCCAACATCGAACCACACATTATCATTTCCCGCAAACATCCGCTTCTGCTGCAACAGAAACCGGTCAACCTGCACACACTGGCAGAGTACGGCTTTCTCTGGTATCTTGGACAATGCGATGATTATATTTACCAGCTTCTCTCCGAAGGGGATCAGGATGCAGAAAAAAATGCGCTCGAAAATCACCTATCTTTCCAGCCGCGCCACCCTGATGTACATGATCTCGATCAGTGACTGCTACAGCATCGGCATCCACGATTTCGCCAAACAAGAAGCCTCCTACCACTCCACTTCTATTCCGATTCCAAACTGTGGTTTATGCTGGAATTTGGATATGCAATGCGGAAAGACACGCCAATGACGGCGATCGTACAAGAATTTATTTATGACTTAAAGAAAAAACTTCTCTAAAAAAACACCATCAAAGCTGCCGGACATTCACAGCCGTCCCGGCAGTTTTTTTTGATCCTTTTCAGCACCTCTTCCCCGTTCATCATAAATATTTATTCATATCTGACATATATATCCCGTTATACCTTTTTGTCATATCCTTAAAGCTGACACGCATTATACAAACTGCCTTCCCCATGCTACCATACTATCAAAAGCAGCACCGAATAAAAAACAGGAGGCGTTTAAGTATGAGAGATGTTGCTTGAACAGTAGTTGCACTGGGAAAAACACACATACCCATGAGGGTGCAGTTGCCACCTACATACCAGAACTTGGAAAGGTAGATGGCAGTCAGCTCGGAGTCAGTGTTTTTGCCGGAACGGCAAACGGATTTCCGTCGGGGATACGAAAGTCCGATTCAGTATTCAGGTATCTCCAAAATCATCACCCTTGCAGTTGCGCTGGAAATCTGCGGCTTCGACCAGGTATTTAAAAAAGTAGGCATGGAGCCGACCGGCGATCCATTTAACTCGCTGATGAAACTGGAAAATACGGACAGTTCCCCTACAACCCGATGATCAATGCAGGCGCTATCGTAGTGGCAAGCTGCCTTGCTTCCGAAATCAGTTTCGATACCATGCTTGATACCATCCGGGCTCTCTGCATGGATCCGGACATCAACCTCGACAAAAGGTTTATCACTCGGAAATGTCTCATATTTCCCGCAACCGGGCAATCGCCTATCTGCTGGAGAGCAAGGGTACATCGAAAAAAGAATAAAGATGTGGAAAACAGCCTGCATTTTTATGTCAAATGCTCTCTCAGCGTGACGGCGAGAAAGCCTCGCCGGACTGGGACTGATTCTCGCCAACGATGGCATTCATCCAACACGGGAAACGGCTTTTAAGCAGCCAGGCGGTTAAAATCGTCAAAACACTCATGTTTACCTGCGGTATGTACGATGGTTCCGGCGAATTTGCCGTCCGGGTCGGCATCCCATCCAAAAGCGGCGTCGGCGGCGGTATCTTATCAGTGGTAGACGGCGAGATGGGAATCGGCATCTTCGGACCGGCGTTAGATAAAAGGGGGAACAGCGTCGCTGGAGAATGCGTGCTTGAATATATGTCACATGAACTGCATCTCCATATGTTTGATCCGCAGCGGCACACTTTATAGCAAAAACAATATGTAAATTGTATGAAGGAGGGGTATTTTTAAAATGGCAGATTTATACGCAAAAGATAATCGGCACAGCAAGCAACTATCTTTACAGCTACGTGTTAATCATCCTGCTGGTAGGCGGCGGCATCTATTTTACCATCCGCACCAAAGGGGTACAGCTTCGTTACTTACTTGGATCCATCCGGGTTATCCTGGAGCCATCCGACAAGGAAGATGAGTCTATTTCCGCCTTTCAGGCATTGATGGTTTCCACTGCTTCGCGCGTCGGCACCGGAAATATCGCCGGCATTTCTACCGCCATCTGTTTCGGCGGTCCGGGCGCTATCTTCTGGATGTGGATGACCGCGATCCTCGGAAGTGCAACCGCATTTGTAGAAAGTACGCTGGCACAGATCTACAAACGCCGTGCCGAGGACGGAAGCTGCTACGGCGGTCCTTCCTACTATATTGAAGCCGTTCTGAAAAAAAGATGGCTGGGTGTTCTCTATGCTATTTTCATGATTTTGACTTACATGGTTGGATTTAACCTTGTTGCATCCTTCAATGTGGCAGATTCTTTTTTAAAGTATACAGTTTCTACAATCCAAGCCTGACTCCGATTCTCATCGGTATCATCCAGGCTGTTTTCTTCGGCATCTGCATCAGCGGCGGCGGCAAACAGATCGCTAAAATCACAGGAATTCTTGTTCCGGTAATGGGCGGACTTTACATTGCAGCTGCCCTGCTGATGATTATTCTCCACGGAAACATGATTCCGGGTATGTTCGCAAGCATTTTTGAAGGGGCTTTTGATATTCAGGCTATCTTCGGCGGCTTCATGGGATCCGTTGTGATGCTCGGCATCAAGAGAGGCTTGTTCTCCAATGAGGCAGGTGTCGGTGCTTCCGCTACCGCAGCCGGTTCCGCGGGTGTCAGCCACCCTGTCAAACAGGGTCTTGTTCAGGTTTTATCCGTATTTATCGATACTGTTGTCATCTGCTCTGCAACCGCATTTTTACTGCTCTGCTCCGGCGTTGCACCGAGGTGCGAGACATGGCTGGCATGGCATATGTGCGAGGCAGCTATGAATAACGTATTCGGCACCGCAGGTGTTGTATTTATCACAGTTGCCCTGATTTTATTTGCCTTTACCACGCTGCTCGGAAACTACTATTTTGCTGAAACCGGCATGGCTTATCTCTGCGGCAAAACTCCGGTCAAGGGCGTCCGGATTACCCAGAGAGTGATCGCTATCGTGATTGTCCTCATCGGTTCTGTGGCAAGTCTCGGCATCGTGTGGGATACCGCCGATGTTCTGATGGGACTGATGGCAGTCATCAACGTACCAATTATCTTCCTGATTGCCAGAGCCGGCGCCCGCTGCCTGGAAGACTACCGGGCACAGAAACAGGCTGGGAAGAATCCGGTCTTTAAAGCAGCTGATATTGAGTTGAAAGAAGAAACCGATTTCTGGAATTAATAAAAACAAAAATCCCATAAACAGGGCTGTCAGAATCTTTCCCACACATGGTTTCAACCACACTGTGCAAAATTCCGACAGCCCTGCCTGTATTTTTTCATATCTGTATTATATCTATCTTTTTTTACCGTTTTATTAATCTGCAGCCTTATTTGCGGTTCTTCCAAATCAAAAACATTCCAGCTGCCAGCAGCACCACTCCGACGGCGGCTCCCACCATCCAGTTCGAAGAAGATATTTTCCCCCGATCAATTTTATCGAAATTTCTATTTCTATATCTTATACTCTCATAAATAGCAGATTTCTGTTCCTACTCCTGCTCGTCCTCTTTCAGCACGTACGGCGTCATCTGGTATACATAGTAATTCAGCCAGTTCGTGTACAGTGTGTTGGACATATTTCTCCATTTCAGCACCGGCATGGAAAATGGATCGTTGTCCGGGTAATAGTTGCACGGTACCTGCGGATTTAAGCCTTTTTCAGATCGCGGTGGTACTCGTTGTTTAACGTCATGCGATCATACTCCGGATGCCCCTGAACGAAAATCTGGCTTCCATCCTGATTCATCACCAGAAATACGCCAGCCTCATCCGATTTCGCCAGAATCTGCAATTCCGGATGCTTTCAGAATATCCTCTTCCCGGTCTTCCGTGTAACGGGAATGCGGGCAGTAAAAATAATCATCGAGACTACGGACCAGCGGGATCTTCCGGTTCAAAGACTATGTCTGTAAATGCCGGAAATCTTCGTCTTTCTCTGATGTTTCTGGATTCCATAATGATAATAGCGTCCCGCCATCCCCCAGCAGATATGAAGTGTCGAAGTCACATGCGTCTTGCTCCACTCCATGATCTTCGTCAGCTCGTCCCAGTAGTTGATCTCCTCAAACTCCATATTCTCCACCGGCGCGCCAGTAATAATCATACCATCAAAAGCGCTTGCGGCGGATCTCGTCAAACGTCACAAAACTTATTCAAATGCGTCTGCGATGTATTTTTTCGAAACGTGCGTTTCCAGCATCAGGAATGAACAGTCCACCTGCAGCGGCGTATTCGAAAGTGCCCGCAGAAGCTGCGTCTCCGTATCCTCCTTGATCGGCATCAGATTCAGAATCAAAATCTCAAGCGGACGAATATCCTGGCTCATCGCCCGATCCTCATCCATGATTCCAAAATTGCCTTAGCAGGAAGATCCTTTTGTATTTTAATTGGCATGGTTATATATCCCTTTTTATATAAAATTCGTTTGAATTTTAGGATTCTATTATATACCGATATGATTCATTTCTACTTACAATAAAAACTATATCAGCATTCCTAATCATAACACAAGCTGCAAAAAAAAGCCAGCTAAACACTGTCTGGCGTCCGGCTTTTTCACCTCTCTTATAGCTTCAAAAACTCCTCCTCCGAAAGAATCGGCACCCCCAATTCCCGCGCCTTCTTATTCTTCGAGGACGACGACGCCACATCATTATTGATCAGATAATTCGTCTTGGACGTCACGCTTCCGGTCACCTTTGCCGCCGCGGCGCTCAATCCCAGCTCCTGCAGCTCTTTCCGGTTTTTGAAATGTTCCAGCGAACCGGTAATGACGAAGTTCATCCCGGCGAATGCCTCATCTGCACCCTCGCTGCTTTCTTCGTCTCCTGCCTCAAAGGTCAGCTCCGCCAGCAGATGATCGACGATCGCATTATTCTTTCCATCCGAAAGAATGCCGTCCACGCCTGTGCCAGAACTTCCCCGATTCCATCAATCTCGACCAGCTCTTCCACAGTGGCGTGACGCATCGCCTCAAAATCATTTTTAAAATGACGGCAAATCATCTTGGCATTTGCCAGACCGATGCCTGCAACGCCCAGACCGTACACCATTCTCGGCAGGGTCGTGTGGGACGCTTTCTCAGCCGCCGCAATCAGATTGTCATACGATTTCTGCCCGAATCCGTCCATCTCGACGATCTCTTCCTGATGGCGGTCCAGATGGAAAATGTCCGCATACTCATGAATCATGCCGACGCCGATAAATTTCTCCAGCGTCGCCTCTGAAAGCCCCGCAATATTTAACGCATCGCGGCTTGTAAAAAGAGTAAAACTCTTGATCTTCTTCGCCTGGCAGTCCGGGTTCGTGCAATAAAGCGATTTTACATCATTGATCCGGCGCACCTCCGTCTGACCGCCGCACACCGGACATACCTCCGGAATATCCCGGACGCCGCTGCGCGTCAGGTTATCCGCGATCTGCGGAATGATCATATTTGCCTTATAAACCGTAATCCGGTCGCCTGCCCCCAGCTCCAGCGCCTCCATGATGCTGATGTTGTGGACACTGGCGCGGCTGACCGTCGTTCCCTCCAGCTCAACCGGTTCAAATACTGCCACCGGGTTAATCAGTCCCCGTTCTCGACGCGCTCCATTCAATATAGAGAAGCTTCGTCTCCTGAATCTCATCCGCCCACTTGAATGCGATCGAATCGCGCGGAATTTTGCCGTCCGCCCCAGCGACTGGCCGTAGGCAATATCATCATACAAAGCACCAGTCCATCCGACGGCGTATCATTTTCCGCAATCGCCTCAGAATACATTTTGACCAGCGTCTCTTTTGTCACCTCATGGTACTCTACGACCTCAAACCCCCTGTGTTTTCAGCCATTCAAACTGCTCTTTCCGCGAATTTTTTGAAATCAATGCCATCCGCCTTTACAAGGCTGAACGCGCATAAAAATGGACCTGTCTCTGCGCTGTGATTTCGCTTGTTTAACTGACGCACCGAACCGCTGCATAAGTTTCGCGGATTCTTATATTTCGCATCGACATCCTCGATCTGCTCATTGATCTTCTCAAAATCCGAATACCGGATGATCGCCTCGCCGCGCAGGATAAGCTCACCCTGGTAGGAAATATTTAACGGCACATTGACGAACGCCTTTGCATTTGCCGTGATAACCTCACCGATCTCACCATTTCCACGCGTAACCGCCTTGACAAGTGTTCCATTCTGATAGGTCAGGACGATCGTCAGACCGTCCATCTTCCAGGATAAAAGCCCGGTCTGCCCGCCGAGCCAGTCTGCCAACTCTTCCACGCTCTTCGTCTTATTTAACGAAAGCATCGGTTTCTCATGGCGCTCCTTCAGGAAGCGCACTGACTACCTCATATCCTACATTCTGCGTCGGGCTGTTCACCAAACACAATTCCCGTCTCTTTCTACAATGAAACCAGTTCATCATAAAGCTTATCATACTCAAAGTTGCTCATGATCTCCCGGCTCTCCTGATAATAGGCGCGCCCTGCTGCCCGCAGCGTCCCAATCAGCTCCGTATCCGTTTTGTCTTGTCCTCTCGCCATCTATCTGACTCCACCTTTTCCCATCGCTCTCTCCAACTACCTCTGAATGCGTTTTCAAGCATTTCTATGCAACCTCATATGTGAACCTGCACTGACTGCCAGACAACATTGTCTCAGCCATTCTTCTTTCCGTTCAAAATATCTTCTAATTTCTGTCTCTCTGCCGCTGTCACTTCCCGGTACTAGCCTGTTTTTCAGCCCATCCAGCGTAATGTTCAGCATCCGGACGCGTTTTAACGTCTGCACCTGGTACTAGCGCCTCGCATCCGGCGGATCTGGCGGTTGAGTCCCTGGGTCAGGATGTATCCGGAAATCTCGTCTTCCGATCTTTTACAAACTCTTGCGGATACGCACTTTTTCCATGCCGGATACGGCTGGTTTCCACATTACAGGTAGTCCGCTGTATATCTGCCTGTGTTTATGCCGCTTTTAAGTTATTTACTTCTACATAAAGCTTTCTCAAATCTGCATAAACACAGGAGGTTCTACGCTTCACTACAGGTACTTTGCCTCCAGTGAAGACCTTTCCGTTTCCGGCAAGGGTTTTAATAATTCCCGTATCAAATATCTCGCTCCGATATTATGGGATGCTGACAGATCGCAATTATACTGTTTTCCAGTCCGAAAGGTACAAAGGCTATGGTTCTCCGGATCTCTTACGACTGCTCCACTTCCGTCACAGGCCAGCCTGCTGGTGTTACGGGCACTGACTCCTGGACACACGAATTCTGTTCCGATGTGCCTGATGTTCACATAGCTTCTGAATATCCCTCTTTCTCCATAAATGAAGCTTTTGTTTCTTTTTTCCGGATATTTTCCCCTGCATTTCCAGATACTCAAACACAATTACATCGGCCTGATATTCTGCGGCATATTTCGTGATCTCCGCAGCTATTTTGCGGGACAGCTCCATGTTCAGTCTTTTTGCATAATCCCATCGGCTTTGAACCTGTCTGGAGGAATGTTCTCTCTGAAAACGGCGGATTCTGCCAAGCACATGATACAAATGGTCTTTATCACTGGAGAAATTGATAAATTTCCGTCCCAGGATCGTGCCATCTGCCCGCATGATGCTGCAGACTGCATCCATATTGATTCCCAGATCAACGCTGCATATTACCTGCTCTTTTACATCGGTGTTTTGATAAGCTTACTTCCTCTGTGTATGAAAACCGAAGGAAATATTTATGATGTCTCTTTTCCAGCGT
>VOFG01001003.1_pt1 | contig 26001 bp, 48 predicted proteins | sample 5384171 | NCBI WGS metagenome assembly VOFG01 (sample SAMN12384726, study PRJNA508395) | human gut metagenome | isolation source: healthy gut F | host: Homo sapiens | reverse complement strand
TGCTCCCTCCTTCCTTGTTTTTCTCATATCTGCTTGATATAGAACGCTGCAACCTGCGTTTTTTCTTTTCTAATTTTTAACAACTTGACTTTTTTTATTAATGTTCTGATATTTGTTACCATCAGAACATATCGCCAAATCTTTTAATTCCTAAATCAATTCCAATACTTTCATGTGATGGAATGTTTGCGACTTTTGAATTTAGGAAACTTTGAATATCCTTTGAAAAATCTCTTTATAAGCATCACAAGCGTCTTTAATTGCCGATTTTGGGATATTGTTGATTTGTCCGGAAGTTACTGGCACACATGACAGATGCGCATTTGAATGAAAATTCTTTTTGCTCGTGGGCTTGTGTCGCCTATTGTCAGAACTGTGAACAAACTCGCACGCTTTGCGTGCTCAAACAGTGGTTCTCCGTTCTGACGCTATGCTCGCCCACTCACGGATTTTCAACAAATGCTTATTCTGTCATGTGTACCGGCGGACTTTCTACGTTATTGGCAATAAAAAAATGCAGGAGCAAACCAATAAGCAGTTTTCATGCAGGAGGGGGATTGTACTTAAGTACGGCATTCTTTATGTGACATATCCATTACAGCAGAAAGGGCTCTTCCATGGTAATAAGAGTTTGGTAGGCAATTTTGTCCATTTTGTGAGCATAGCTGGCAGGTTGGAGGCACTGTTTGAGCGAACGCAGTGAGCGAGTTTGCCGGAGACCTGCCTAATCGACGGCGGAGCAAAAATGGACAAAATTGTCGTGAATGCGTTTATACATGGAGGAGCCCTTTCGGCCCCTATTGAACTAAATCGCAATATAAGTTATAAAAAGCGACACTGGTTTATAATATTTTATAACTTCAAATCAACTGCTCGTTGCCTTCCTGTGACAGTAAGTACCGGAAGCATGATGTTCCGGTGTACTCTCCTGTTGTGTCATATATATAGCGGACAGTAATGGTATTTCCGAGATAAATATTCTTCTAATTCTTCCCTGGTCAAAATGTTCCTTGTCCGGTTTTATAGGATCATAATTGCCAGTATCATAATTATAAAAATACATGCTTCCTGCAAATGGAACAGTGTAATAATACCGCAGGCTGTCTGAGGCCTCGGCTGTCAACGGATGGAAATCCACAGATTCTACTTCCGTTTCATTTCCCAGATAATATTCTAAGATCACAGGCGTCATTCCGTACATGGTGTTACGGTCTGCATCATACTCCCTGAAAGAACATTTGGCTGTTTCTGCATAGCAGAGCGGTAAATTTTCCCTGCCCTTTTCATAGTTTACATCCAGCCGGGCTGTTAAAGGGTACAGCCGTATGCTTCATAATCTGCCTGTTTCATAAAATCCATGTTTTCTTTTCATTTCCAAAAGCCACCACACAGGCCTGGGCATGATACCGGAAATATAATTTTCAATATAAAATGAAAGAAGATTTGCTCTTTTCTAATGCCTTTACATAAGTGGCATCTTCCATATCCCCATTCATATCATACAGGGAAACACCTGTGATCTGGGGAAGCCAGTGCATAGCTGAAATTAGTAGCACAGAAGGTCACAGGCCGGTTATCTAAGGAAACCGTTTCTCCCGGTTCCATATTTCCAATGATCAGCAACTGATTATAAAGGAGCAATGCTGCATTTTCCACTGTATAAAGGATAATTATTGGCGATCGTACCGGAAAGCTCTCCGTTAAAAGCCCGAAGTTCTCCGGAAAAGCCTTCTCCTGTTTCATTTTCCTTATGCGTCTCCATCTGGAAAATTTTAAATTAAATGCCCCTGTGTCCACTGCCTGGATCCAGGTAGCATCATCATCGTACCGGATGGTGATATCTGCCTTATCTTCATCTGTAAATTCTGCTGCAGGCGCCTGGTCATAATAGGGACTGCCGGTAACCGGATACAGGCGGTACTGGGGATTCAGTCCCACTGAATAGGTTTTATTATAAGGCGCCCGCATATTAATAAAGGTAGTTTCTGATTTATCTGTTCCACTGGTATTTTCAATCGTGGCATAAGTGAAAAACGGACCGGAAAAGCGGGTTCCTGAACCCATTATGATCACCATTCCTGTAGTACAGATGGCAAGAAGAGCTACCGATGGCTGATAATATTCCCGTAAGTTTCTCTGTTTTAAGAAGAAATAAAGCCCCGGACCTGCTAATACCACATAGGCCACTGCCAATGTCACATAAAAGCCGATTTGGGGAAGATTGCGGATATTTCCTGTATTTACAAGGCTCTGTATGGACCAGAACTGATTGTAATTACCGCCTCCTGCAGTACTGTTTAAGTTGTTGATCCGGTCTTCCCCTAAAAGAGTGGTAAGAAAAATGATCTGCATAGGAACTGTCCCTGAACAATACTCTTCCATCTGTAAAATCAAAAGCAGCCACTGCTGCCATTCCATTCCCATGGATGTACTGGAAAGGACTGTAAATGAATCACTAGTGATCAGTTCTGTACCACCTTTCAGATTTACATCTGTGCAGTTTAAGCTAAGGCGGTCATCTCCTCTCTTTGACTCCCCCGTTCTGATCCCATAGAAATCTCATAAGAAATAGCAGGTAAGACCGGATATTCAAGAAGCTGACTGCTAAAAGCAGATAAGGTTTCTTCTCCTCTGTTTCCTGTTCCGAAAAGAAGGATACCTCCTCTGTGTACCCATTCCAGGATTGCATCCGTCTGCTCCTGTGTAAAGGCCTGTGTATTAAAATCTGTGATCAAAAGCACATCCAGCTGGTCTAAGCCCAATTCTGTATCCGGAAGATCATATACAGCCAGGTCAATGGTTTTTGTCCGCAGCATACTATAGTTGACACCCACCTGGTCCAGATAAGAAAGCTTTTCAGGTTCATCACTTACCACACCAATAAACAGTTGGGCTGTCTGGGTATCCGCATCCATTTTCAGGCGCTTTGCTTAAAACCTGCTTTCCATTTTCATCATAAAGACTGATATACATCACATCCAAGCGGCTACTGAGAGAAATATTTAATTTCTTCTCCAGACTTTTACCTGCTTCTATGCTTATAGGAAATTCATAGCGGTATGCATCATATTTCACCTGGGAGCTGTTGCTGTAACCGTCATAATCCGGCTCTGAAGTAACGCTTAAAACACCGTTAAAATCAATTTCCCGGGTATTATCTAACAAAATGTCCAGTGGCAGAAAGCGGCCGCTTTTAGCCACATTATCATATCCGTAAACCACATCCATTGAAATGGGGCCTTCTCCCATCATTTCTTCTGCTGATGCTGTATTTTCTTCTGATGCTGTATTTTCCGCGGTCTCTCCAGCAGACTCATAAGCTGCTCCCGGACCATCTGCCGTCATGGCTGCCAGTCCTTCCAAACTTAGGAAGCTGACAAAGGACTTGGCAAAAGGGTGCTTTTCAGCGCCCTTTTTTGTATTCTTTCCAACGATTCTGTTTTTACCTGTATCCATCCTTTAATCCTCATTTTTATGTCCGAAATTTTCCTTATCTACATCAAAATCCACTTGGAGCTTTACTGTAAATACAGTTCCGTTAAGATCACTGGCTGCGCTGATCGTGCCGCCATGCATATCCACGATCTCTTTTTGCAATGGCAAGACCTAAGCCTGTGCCGCCGGTACTGCTGGAACGCGACTGCTCCACACGGTAAAATTTGTTGAAAATAAGTGGAAGTTCATCGGCAGGTATCACATAGCCGTAATTAGTAACGGAAACTGTTACTGTTTCACCTTCTGCGTGTATCTTTACTAACACCCGCTTTCCATCTGCGCCGTATTTAATGGCATTTCCGATCAGATTGTCAAAAGACGTGCCAGAAGATTTCCATCTGCATTAATGATCTTAGCCGGTACATTGCTCTGGAGATCGTAGGACAGTCCTTTTTCCACAAAATTGGGATATGCTTCTTCTACCAGCTGTCCCAGAAGCTTTACAATATCAATCTGGCCTACATGCATGGCAATCTTTCCACAATTTAACTTGGTAAACCAAACAGATCCTCGATCAGCTTCTGCAGCCTCCTTGATTTCCCGTAGGCAATCTCTATGTATTTATGCTGCATATCTGCAGGTACCTGCTGATTTCCGGCCAGAAGGTCCAGATACCCGATAATGGAAGTCAGCGGTGTCCGCAGATCGTGGGCTACATTGGTGATCAGTTCATTTTTCGTCCCTCTGATTCCCGCTCTTTTTCCATCAGCTTTTTTGATATCTGCTGCCATATGGTTTAAATTGGCTGCCATACTGGAAAATTCATCATCACCGATCACATCGATCACTGTGTTCAGATCCCCTTCTGAAATGTTCTGTACTGCCTCAGAGATCCTGCTGATATACCGGATATAAGGTTCCTGGAGGATCATAAAGGTAACAGAAAAAAGCAGGATCCCAAGTATGAGATATAACAGACCACTGCCGTGTGCTGCTTTTCAATGGCCTGGACCATTAAAAAGCATTTTTCCTCTGTTTCATATACCGGGCCACCATTGACAGGTTTGTAACAAGGAACACCTCTACCAGGCAGGTAATGATGGCGCTGTATATGATGTTGTGATCACACGGGTGCGGTAGCGCCTGCTTACATCATTTTTTCAATCTTATAACCTACGCCCCACACAGTGGTGATGATCTTATTCTGCCTGGTATCTTCTTTCATCTTTCCTCTTAAACGCCGTATATGTACCATAACTGTATTATTAGCTTCATAAACTTTCTCATTCCAGACTTTTTCAAAAGATCTCATCTGTACTGAAGACCTTTCCCGGATTGAAGCTAACAGATAAAGGATATCAAATTCAATGGGCGTTAATTTGATCTCTTCCCCGTCTACGATCACCTTATGATTATCACGGTTGATACTCATTCCTTTAATGGCGATCTCATTATTTACAGTCTCTGCTTGCACCGCTGTTAGATTTAACTGGGTGTAACGGCGCAGCTGGGACTTGACTCTGGCAGTCAGTTCCAGCGGGTTAAACGGTTTTACCACATAATCATCTGCCCCGGTCCCAAGACCTAAGATCTTATCTAAGTCTGTAGATTTGGCACTTAACATGATAATGGGGATATTATTGGTCTCACGGATCTTTCTGCACATCTCCAGTCCGTTCATTCCGGGCATCATAATGTCTAACAGCACCAGATGGATGTCCTGTTTATCCAGGATATTCAGTCCTGCCTCTGCATTTTTCTGCTTTAAATACTTTATAACCATCGCTGACCAGATAAATTTCGATCAGGTCTGCTATCTCTTTTCGTCATCCACTACCAAAATATTAATATCGGGCATTTACTTGTCCTCCTCTTTTGGTTATATGTTCTCTCTGTACTTGATTTTATGAGAAGATTTATATATCTTAGAGTATACCATATCTTAGCATCTACTTCCTTACTTTTTCTTGAAAAATTCTGGCTAAATTGGGATTTTAGTTCAATAGGGTCCAAAGGGCTCCTCCATGTATAAACGCATTCACGGCAATTTTGTCCATTTTGCTCCGCCGCCGATTAGTCAGGTCTCCGGCAAACTCGCTCACTGCGTTCGCTCAAACAGTGCCTCCAACCTGCCAGCTATGCTCACAAAATGGACAAAATTGCCTAACGAATGCTTATTATACATGGAGGAGCCCTTTCTACTGTATTGGATATGTCACATAAAAATGCGGTACTTAAGTACAATCCCCTCCTGCATGAAAACTGTTTATTGGTTTGCTCCTACATTTTTATTGCCAATAACGTAGAAAGCCGCCGGCATATGACAGAATAAGCATTTGTTTGAAAAATCCGTGAGTGGGCGCCCAGCGTCAGAACGGAGAACCACTGTTTGAGCACGCAAAGCGTGCGAGTTTGGTTCGCAGTTCTGACAATAGGCGGCGCAAGCCCACGAACAAAGGATTTTCTCCCCAAATGCGCATCTGTCATATGCATCGGTGGCTTTCGACCTTAGTCAACAATATCCTAATATCAAATCAAAATGGCATCACAGCCAGATTTTTATGAGCCATCAGATTGTAACAACACGACCTGATCCTACAGTACATCTACCTTCACGATAGGCTGAAAAATACGGGTCACAACCGGATCCCCGGCATCCTGACACGCCTTTGCCATCTCTATAGCCTCTTTGCAGAACTGTTCCTGGGAATTTACAAGGACTTTACCCCGTTTATCCACTTTCTCATAGCTTCCGTCTGGTTTCAGGATATGAGCCTTAACATTGTCTTCCAGCTCCAGCTCTAAAATATGGATGACTTTCTCTTTTAATATTTCATCTTCTACAGGGAACAGTATCTCCACCCGGCGGTCCAGGTTTCTGGGCATCCAGTCCGCGCTGCCCATGTAGAGCTCCTCGCTGCCATCGTTGTAAAAGTACAGGATGCGGCTGTGCTCCAGGAAATTTCCTACAATAGAACGCACGGAAATATTTTCGCTTAAGCCAGGTACACCTGCTTTCAAGCAACAGATCCCCGGACTACCAGTTCAATCTTTACACCTGCACAGGAGGCATCATACAGTGCGGAAATGATCTCCTTGTCGCAGAGGGAATTCATCTTTGCCATAATATGGGCTTCTCTGCCTTCTCTCGCATGCTCTGTTTCACGGTTGATCATCCGCAGGAAACGGTGGCGCAGCCATAAAGGTGCTACAGACAGCTTATTCCATGCCCTTGGCTCAGAATATCCGGAAAGCATGTTAAACACAGCTGTTGCATCTTCACCGATCTGCGGATCACAGGTTAAGATGCAACAGTCTGTATAAAGTTTCGCTGTAGAATCGTTGTAATTGCCGGTTCCAAGGTGAACATAGCGGCGGATCCCATCTTCTTCCATACGGACAACCAGGGTTATCTTGCTGTGAGTCTTTAAGCCAACCAGACCATAGATAACATGGCAGCCTGCTTTTTCTAACATTTTGCCCAGTTAATGTTATTTTCCTCATCAAAACGGGCCTTTAACTCTACCAGTACAGATACCTGCTTACCGTTATCTGCTGCCTCTGCCAACGCTGCGATAATAGGTGAATTTCCGCTGACGCGGTATAAAGTCTGCTTAATAGCCAGCACCTCAGGATCTCTTGCTGCACTGCGGACAAAGTTGACTACCGGGTCAAAGCTCTGGTATGGATGGTGGAGCAGGATATCACCTTTGCGGATATTGGTGAAAATATCATCCTCATTCATCAGTTCAGGCACAGGCTGAGGAATGTATTTTGGCGTTTTTAAATGTGAAAAACCGTCCAGACCATACATTTTCATTAAAAAGGTCAGGTCTAATGGTCCTGAGATCTGGAAAATATCTTCACTGCTGATGGACAGCTCTTTTTTAAGATCTTTAACAGCTGTTTATCTACATTGGACTCGATCTCCAGACGGATAGCTTCTCCCCACTGGCGTTTTTTCAGCTGTTTCTGGATCTCTTCTAACAGGTCTACTGCCTCTTCATCATCCAGTGAAAAGTCTGCATTCCGCATAATACGGAAAGGATGGGAAGCCACAATATCATAGTTTAAGAATAGTGACTGCATATTCCGCTGGATGATCTCCTCCAGCAGGATGACTACTCTCTGGGATTCCCCGCATCGTTCTTTTCCTCCGGCAGTTCCACAATCCGTGGTATAACAGATGGAACCTGTACCAGAGCAAATTCCAGCTCTGCATCTTTTCATTTTTTCTTCTTTAAAAGAGCTGCAATGTTTAATGTTTTATTGCGGATCAGCGGAAACGGTCTTGATGAGTCAAATGCCATTGGTGTAAGGACCGGGTACACATTTTTGTGAAAATATTCATCTGTCCGCAGCCTCATCCTTAGTCAGATCCTCATGTTCCATGACAATGCGCAGGCCATTCTGTTTTAAGGCCGGTACCAGGGAACGGTTGTAGGTGGAATACTGCATATCCACCAGCTGATGGGTCTTTTCACTGATCTTTTCCAGCTGCTCTTTTGCAGTCAGTCCTGCAATATCTTTTTTCGCATATTTTGCATGGACCATATCCTTTAAAGAAGCTACACGGACCATGTAAAAATTCATCCAGATTGGAAGCGGTGATGCTTAAAAATTTCAGGCGGTCAAACAGTGGGATGCTTTTATCTCTCGCCTCGCTTAATACACGGTAGTTAAATTCGATCCAGCTTTAATTCGCGGTTTACATAATCATTTTTCTCAGCCATTTTACACTCTCCTCTTCTGCTTCAAAACAGGACGTATTCCAAAGATTTCCTCAAAGAACGCCGCCTTCTGCTCAAAAGAAGCACTCTCTAACGCAAGATCCCCCTGATAGCCGGTGGTGATCACCAGACGGCCGTCTCTTACTGCCATACGGCTATCAATGAGCTTTGCCTTATGGGTCTTGTCCATGGAATTTGCCAGACGCAGGATCGCTGTCAGCTTTGCGATGAGGATGGTAATTGCCGTCCGGTCAGATACTCCTGCCAGGTCCTGTCCCGCCTCTGTTTCCAGCTGCATCATATCATAGTCGAAATCACGGATATTGTAGCGGACTACATTGGCAATGATCTCACGCTCTAAATGGCTTAATCCGATGATCTCTGTGGACATGATCAGGGCATAGCCGCATTCGTTGGAATTTTTCATGCTGATGAATTTTCCGCAGGCATGGAGCGTAACTGCGATCTGAAGGAGCAGGCGTTCACGTTCTCCCAGTCCGTGGAAGCGTTTCGTACTGTCGAAGATATTCATAGCATACTGCTCTAATACCTGATTATGGCTGGCGTGGCATTTGTATTTTTTTTCGCCATGTTCCTGGCTGCCGCCAGAATATCATTTTCAAAGTTATGATCAAAACGGATCAGCTTTTTATCGCTGGCATATTCTGCTGCAATACCGTCACATATACCGATCGCCGGGATCCAGAACATTTCTGCCCCGGTTATATCCAGGATCCTTGTATAAACGGCTGCTGCAGGAAGAAGAAGATTTGCGTAATCGCTGTTTACACCGAAATTTTCTTCGATCTGGTTAATGGTCATCTGGGAAAGCTTATCATAAAAACATGCATCGTTTCTGCATCTACATGGCTTTCCCCACCCTTTTATGCCCAGACGGCGCATAAGATACAAAATATTATCTCCAATACCGATGAGATTCGTGATCTGGCGGTCTCTTAAATACATTTTCCTGAAAGTGATCAGTTCATTATCCACGATCTCTTCAATATGCAGTCTGTTGCCCTCTACGCTGACAGGTATTTTAGATAACTGGCTGCGAAGGCGCAGGCTGCCAAGAGGCATGTTCTGGGTAGCTACCAGAGAGTCTTTGTCAAAAAGCGAGATCTGGGGCACTGCCAAATCCTACATCTACAATAGCAGTACCTTTCTGGATAATCTGGTTGAACTCACTGCTTTTGACGCAACTGCCTTATAACTGATAAAACGCTGCTCAGAGTTGCTGATAATGTGTACCTCCAGTCCGGTACGCACCCGTATCTGGTCCAGGATAATGCGGCTGTTTTTGCCTCACGCATGGCAGTAGTAGCATAGGCGCGGTAGTCCTTTACCCGGTACAGCTTCATTGTTTCCGTAAATTTTTCCAGAACCCGGCACAATTCATCTGCCAAACCATAACTTATCTTTCCTTCACTGAAGGTATCGCTTCCTAAAGCGATCATATGACGGACATGATCAATACTCTTGATCCCTTTGTCTGAGATTTCATAAATCCCCAGCTCCGGGCAAAAGAACCTACATCGATCGCCGCAAACATTCTGACTGCCACTTTTTTTCCTCCTTAAAAAATGCGTATACATCATTTTTAAAAAATTCCCCGCAACGGGGAATTTTTAAATTTATATTTTGTATACAATGATGTGAGTGTCAAAAGTAAATTTTGCCACTCACTGATGTAACGGATTGCTCCATTGCTATGCAATTCCCGCAATCCTCGAACACATCATACAATAGTCTACTGCATATTTTCACTTTCTGCCCTATATCGGGGTAAAGACTGTGTAAAATCCATGTAAAATCACTTTCTTCCTAACAGATGTGTAATAAACTGGGAAGCGGTACGTCCTGACAGACCGCCGTGGCTTAACTCCCACTTGTTTGCTTCTAATAACAGTTCATCTTCCGGCATATCCAGCTGGTATTTTTCTGCAAGCGCCTTTACAATGCCCTGGAACTGGAACTTGTCCGGAGAGCCATAATAAATCGTAACGCCAAAACGGGCTGCCAGGGAAAGCTTCTCCTGAACAGTATCATTATTATGCAGATCATCATCTAATTCTCTTTATCAGAGAACTTCTCACGGATAAGATGACGGCGGTTTGAAGTTGCATAGATCAGCACATTTTTCGGACGCTTTCCAAGACCGCCCTCTAAGATCGCCTTCAGATATTTATATTCCAGCTCATATTCCTCAAAGGAAAGATCATCCATGTAAATGATGAACTTATAGTTGCGGTCCTTGACCTGCTCTAATACTTCAGAAAGTGCCTTAAATTGATGCTTATACACTTCGATCATTCGCAGTCCCTGGCCATAATATTCATTGAGAATAGCCTTAACACTGGAAGATTTTCCGGTACCTGCATCACCGAACAGCAGAACGTTATTAGCTTTTTTTCCGCTGATAAATGCTTCCGTGTTCTCGATCAGCTTCTTCTTCTGTGCCTCGTATCCAACAATATCTTTAAAATACACATGTTCTACATTGATGATCGGATCAATGATAAACTGATGTTCATCTTCTTTTTCAATAATACGGAATGCCTTGTTTAAGCCGAATTTTCCTACGCCGTACTCACCGTAGAAAGCCGCCATATGGCTTTGGAACTCTGTTTCATCAGCTGATTTCTCAAGGAGTACTGCCAGATCTACGATACGGTCTCTGATTCGGCGGTTGAACACGCGGCTTTCCCGGTTAGATGGACGATAATCTGCAAGCTCCTTCCACATAACCGCCGGCTCTAATGTTTCAATATTAAAGTCAAATAATGCCTTGAAAATACGGTAATCATTTCTTGCCAGCATATCCAGTGTGCCGGCATTTCCCCGTATCTCACAGGTGGTGGTGTAGGCATTTTCATTATCTGCCAGACAGAGAGCTAAGAAACAATGCCATAAATTGCCCTCAAAGCCGTATTCTACAGCCAGTTCTACAAGCTGTCCTGCACAGCCAAAGGCATCTGCCTTTTTTTTATAATAGTCACTGCTTCCCAGTCCCATAAGACTGGCCATATCCTCAAAAAAGATCTTCATGCTTTAAATTTCTGTAGATCACAAGTTCATTGATGTTCATTTTCTCGTCCTCTTTTTTGTCTTCCAAAGTATTTTTTTTTTTTAAGCTTCATAATTGCCCAGGATGCGCAGTGTGGCTGCCTCTTCTGCAATGCCCTTTAATGCGTTTTGAACAGCGGGATCGCTTAAATTTCCTTCCACATCTACGAAGAAACGGTATTCCCAGCTTTTTCCGGGGATCGGTCTGGACTCGATCATCAGCATATTTACATTGTTGTAGATCAGGTTTCCAAGCATATTATAAAGAGTACCGCTCTTTGTGGGCACATTCAAAGCAGATGCTGATCTTATTTGCCTCTTTCTGGTAAACAGGATCTTTTGCAAGGATAATAAAACGGGTGGCATTGTTTTTATTATAATTAATGGACGGTTCCAGAACCTTTAGGCCATACAGCTTTCCTGCGATCTCACTGGCTACTGCAGCCTGTGTCACATCGCCGTCTTCTAACACTTTCTTTGCAGAAACAGCCGTATTTTCCATGCTTATCTGCCGCCACTGCCTGTGGCTGTTTAAGTACTGGGAACACTGCATCAGTGCCTGAGGATGGGAATAGACCTGATGGATATCTTCCAGAGTCGCACCTGGCAGTCCTAAGAGCGCATGATTTACCGGAAGTTCTGTCTCTCCTACTATGTATACATTATGCTTTACCAGAAGATCATAATTGTCACTGACTGCCCCGGCAGAAGAATTTTCAATAGGCAGAACCGCAAAATCTGCTCTTCCTTCTTCTACCTCTAACATAGCATCTTCCATGGATTTTACATGATAAACATCTGCGTCCTGACCAAAATATTTTAAAGCCGCACCATGTCCATAGGAGCCTTCCACACCCTGATAAGCAATGCGGGCACCTTCTTTTTAAGGGAATCTGTCATGGTAAAACCGGTTTCCAAAGCCTGTCCATGGCGGATCAGCAGACCATACTGCAGCTTGCGGCTGATGGTCATGATTTGGGAAAACAGCTCATATACACCTTTTTTTATTAAAATCATTTCCCGCCATGGCAGTAACTGCTTCTAATTTCTAGCGTTCTCTCTCTCCATCGTATACCTTTTTTCCTGTCTGTATCTTAAACTCAGCTACATCAGAGCAAAGAGCCATTCTTTTTCAAACAGCCCTACCAGCTGGGTATCGATCTCATCTAATTTGTTGCGTATCTCTTTCAAGTCCAGATTTTCCATTTTTTCCATCCTCATTTATGCATTTCTCTTATACAGCTTTTGCTTCTACTTTCCTTCTCTTTTCTTCCATCTGTCTGCGCAGCATACTGCTGATGACATCTCTGGTATAGGCGCGCCTGGGAATTTCTTTTTATCAGGAGGAAGCTCTTTTTAAATAGATCGGCTCTCCGTACTCAATGATCACATAGCTTTGCGGATCTGGAGTATGGCGCTCAAACACATCATCTGTACCGGTAATAGCTACCGGGATTACAGGACAGCCGCTTTTTTCTGCAATCTTTAAGCTTCCTTCGTGGAATTCCATCAGATCTGCTGGATCTTTGCTTTCATTTCTGGTTCCTTCTGGAAAGATCCACATGGAAAACACCGCCTTTTACCTTCTCAATTCCTATGAGAATGGTCTTTTAAACCTTCCTTTATATTGGCGCGGTCCAAAAACAGACAGTTCATCTGCTCCATCCACAAATTTAAAAGAGGAATGCCTATCATCTCTTTTTGGCAATAAAACCGGTTGGTGAAGGTACAGTGGTATAACCCATTACAATGTCGAAATAACTTCTATGGTTTCCTACATACAGCACAGCCCTATCTTTAGGTATATTTTCCAGTCCTCTTACCTCACAGGTAACACCCGCCAGATTTCTGACGATCCCAAGTATCCATCGTACCATATTCAGGCTTTTTAAAGCAGCTGCAGCTGCATCTTTTTTTTCAGAGATCTTAAATAAAAAAGCACCGGAAGAGATAATATCAGGTACAGCGCCACTGCTGACAGCACTAAAATCAAACGTATCATAGTCTTCTCCTTTGTTAATACAGCAGATATCCGTGATCCGCTGTACTGATCATGCTAAACTTCTATATATTATATAAAATTGCAGGCTTAAATACAACCTAAAATACACCCGTAAACAACCGCTATTTATGGGTACACAGGCTTTCAAACAGAAGCCCTGTGCCAAACCAGAAAGGGATAAAGGCAAGACGGATCACCCCGCCTATATGATCAGGCCACTGGGAATAATCCCATGGACAGATGCCTTTGCCCATAAGAAAGGTTCCTGCAATGTATTCCCTGTGTAAATAAGTACCATGCAGATAAGACCATGGCGAAGCTTCAAAGCTGCCAGGGGCATTTTATCTGCATCTGCTTTTTCAAACCCGGGAAGTCGGACAGCCACCGGTCACACCATTTTACGATCAGTGGAAGAAGGGCGCCTGCGCCATAAATAGGAACATGATAATAGACGTAGTCCCCCATAAGCTTTGGATCTCCCCCGCATCCATGCTTCTACAGATGTAAAAAGGATCTCCAGACACCAGCCGGCTATGCCGCAGCGCAGGAAATCCCTTTTAAAGCCAGACCTGTCATTTCTCTTGTACGGTCAGACAGCTTCGCTGCCGCCGGATGGAACACTCTTTTTTCATAACATTAGTCTGTGTTAATTTTCAGTTAATTATTCTATTTCTTCCACTTTCCGGGTGCCGTCAGCTTCTACTGTGACACGGACTTTCACCCATTTATCCTGATATATCATTTTTCTAACTGTCCTGTTTTTATGTCTGCATCTACAGATATTACCGGGCATTTTTACTGCCTGCTAGACATATATCCGGACAGCTCATTGTCCGGATCGTCCAGATCCAGGTTCATCAGCCTGTGAAGCTTTCCAATGGTAAGCTTTCCTTCTTCTCTGTTCATCCAGATACTGCTGTACTGCATCTGCTGTGATCTGGGCATCTGTGTATGCAGCCATCCTTCTGGCACTTTTTATATAACCTAAGACAGATGGGACTGCTACTGCCATAAGGACTGAAAGAATGCCTAACACTGCGATCAGTTCAATGAGAGTAAATCCTTTCCTGTCTTCGCCTGTATTCTGCTTTTTCTCCTGCATTTCATTTTTCATATTATTAATTACCGCCTGATAGCATACGGCCTTCTCCCGTCTTTCCTGAATATTCTGCTTTATAGGTCTTCTTTCCTATCTTACCTTCCCAGACCGCCGTATCATTATCTGCATCATAATAATAGCTTTGTGTTTCCTCTTCTGCCAGAACACCTGCATCTAACATCTCCTGCTGTGCTTTCCCTGGACATAATTGGATCGGCATTGGCAATTGCTACCTGTTTGGCAGACCGTTCCTGGAAATGATTGTAAGAAGGTACAGCAATTGCCATGAGAATACCCATGATCGCGTCACGCAGATCGATTCCACTAAAATGTAAATCCTTCCTGTTCCCTATATTTTTCTCTTTCGTTCCTCATACTCTTCCTCCTGTCATGTTCTCTCGGAATCTTTCTGTGCCTGATTTTGTGAGAAGATTTTTTGTCAGTTGTGCCCAAATTTCTGAGGCGTACGCGGTGCGTACGGTGATGAAATTCGGTGCAACTGGCGGAAAATCGACCAAAAAGCAGGTGCAGAAAAAAACTCGAGAGGACATAATTCTTTTAATTAACAGAATAAATAACATTTTCCGCTTCTTTCATATCCATTTCACCGGCGATCACCATTTCTGCCGCCTGTTCCTGAAGGGACGGAAAACCTCTTTCTCTCTGATAATACCGGATCTTCTCAGCAGCTTCCCCATCCCTTATCATATTTCTCCTTTTCATCCAGCTCCAGCATTTCATAGACAGCGGTTCTATGGCTGTAACCGGTAAACTGGCATTCTCCGCATCCAACAGCTTCCCATACCTCTTCTACTTCTTCACCTGTAAGTTCCCGGATCGGATGTCTGGTCCCGCTTTCCCTAATACCTTTCTCTTACAATGGGGACAGAGCACTTTTACCAGACGCTGTGCCACCACGCCTGTAAAGCTGCTGCGATCATATAAAATGGGATTCCCATATTTTTCAAACGGTAGATCACTGATACACAGTCATTGGTATGCAAAGTGGAAAGCACCAGATGGCCTGTGACGGCAGCTCTTACACCAATATCCGCCGTTTCTTCATCTCTCATTTCGCCTACCATGATCACATCCGGATCCTGCCGGAGAATAGAACGGAGTACTGCTGCAAATGTCAGCCCTGATTTTGCATTGACCTGTACCTGCGTCACTCCGGGGATTACCTTTTCCACCGGGTCTTCTACTGTAACGCGGTTGATCTTCTTGGCGCCCAGACGGTTTAATGCTGCATAAAGAGTGGTAGATTTCCCACTTCCTGTAGGCCCGGTTACCAGGATGATACCAAATGGGGCTTTTAACATTCTGCCGAATATCTCTTCCTGTGTTTCGCTCATTCCAAGACGGCGTATATCCATAAGATTACTGTCTCTGTCATTTCCTAGCAACCGGCAGCACCACGGTTTCTCCATAAACCGAAGGCAATGTGGAAATACGCAGATCTGTAGTGATCTCCGGCTTTCATAGCGGTATTTTCCATCCTGTGGAAGCCGTTTTCTGCAATATCCATTCCGCCCATCAGCTTTAATCTGGTAACTACCGGACGGTGATAGAGCATTTCCATCTCTGTATACAGCCCCAGATCCCGTTAATGCGAAAACGGATGATAAGATAATCTTTCCCCGGTTCTATATGAATATCACTGGCATTTCTTTTATAGGCAGATTCGATAAGCGTATTTAACAGACGGATCACCGGGGCACTTTCACTTTTTCTTCAGTTGCTTTTCCATCTTCATTTTCATGCTCCAGCTGTACTTCCTATGCCTGCAATAGCCGTTTTCATCTGGTCCAGGGAAGTCAGGACCGGCCGGATTACCATTCCTGACAAAGCCTCTGCCTCATCTAAAACATGAGGATCAACTGGAAATGTAAACGCTGTTACCAGCTCTCCTTTTGCCAAAACATACAGGGAAAACATTATTTCTTCTGATAAAAGATGCAGGAAGAGCAGCTAACGCCGCCGGATGCTGCAGGTTTCTCATCTAAACAGACTACGTCATCTGCTTCCTTCTCACTGAAACATTTTAAAATCCCGCTTCTGTGGTATACCCTAAAAGGAGCATGATATCTGTAAGGCTTTTGTCTCTGTGGTCAAACTGTACCTTTTTCACACGTTCCAGCTGTGCTCTGGTGATGATGCCTTTTTCCACCAGCATCTCTTCTACATTGGTCTTTACTGACATGGTTGCTCCTTTCCCTCATAAATGTTATACTGCTTACATTCAATAATACAGGTGATGACAAATGAACTCTTTTATCTTTATTTCTGTCCTGTGCAGCTGCCTTCTTCTTTATAGTGCATGGACCGACGGAAGAGAAGGCTATATACCGGACCAGGTCAGCATTCTGATCTTTGTCCTGTCACTTTTCAGTGTGTTAAACGGATACGGTCCCGGATTTTTAATCCGCATAGCAGGTGCATTTTTCTGCGGCGGTCTTTTGGAACCGATCCCGCTTAATAAGCAAAGGCGGTATTGGTATGGGTGATGTAAAAGCTGATGACTGCCTGTGGCTTCTATCTCGGAATTGTTCCGGCATTTTGTCCTGATGCTTTCCTATATGCTTGCAGGCCTCTTCTGCCTTCCTGTTCTGCTTTTGAAAAAAGCCTCTTTAAAACCGAGGATTCCCATGGCACCATTCTTCGCAGCTTCCATGATCCTGATGCTCTTCTTTGAAAATCCCTGCTTGCCTGGTACTTTTCCCTATGGAATATTTTCTGCATCCCCCTAAGGGGACTTCACTTTCCAGGTGCATGGAAAACCACCTGTTTTTGTCCATGTATCTACAAAAGCAGTCCCCTGACAGGATATGCCTTTAAACGGATGCGCACGGTACAGGGATCACCATTTTCATCTGTGTAACCGCCTTCTCCTACCGTCGTATATTCTTTATCTTCCAGGTCTTCATCTATATCATTTTCTTTATCTATAGCACTTTCTTCATCTATACCATTTTCTTCATCTATATCATCATTTTCTTCATCTGCTTCCAGATCAGAACTGTCATTTTCAAACTCATCCATCAACAGGCCAAGTGCTTCACTTTCGCCCATACGGACTGCTTCACAGAAAGAATTATGAATCATCCGGGCAGTAAGACGCGCTTCCATGTAGGCCCGGTTTTTCAGGGCTGCACGGATATGATGACTTAGAAGCAGCCATATAACCACAGGACAATATGGATAAGAGGGTAACAAAGAAGATCACATACAAAAAGGCTTCCACCTTCTGTCCGGCTGATCTTCTTATTTTTTCCTGTGAAATCTCCTTTTCATAGGTTTATGTCCCTCCATCTGTTCTGCTTCCTGCTGACCATAAAGAGCCGGCAGTTCTATTTTCCGGGTATGGATCTCTTCTTCCTTATATAAAATGGTGATATATACCACTGCTATTTCCGGTTCTGTATCAGAAAAATCCAGTTTTACCCGGTAATCGCCAGCTGATACCTGGTCAATGTCTTCTTGTGTAAGGCTGTTCCAATCTTCTCCTTCCAGATAATACAAAACATCATCTTTTCCCGGATCATGCGAAAAAACAGACTGCTCAATCTGGATGTGATCTTAAACGCAGCTGCATCTCCCATGCTTTCCGCCTGATATAACTGCATATGTTTTCTGTACACCGTCAGCTGACTGCCAAAAAGCCGGACGCCCATACAGCCACCACTGCGCTGATAGAAAGAACGGCGATCAGCTCCAGCAGCGTAAATCCTTCTTTGCTTTCATGGATCTCCCCTTTTTGTAATAAGTCATTCCATCACCGTTTTCATCTGTTACTTTATATCCGGAAAATACTTCCAGGGCATCTCCTTCATTCCCCTGAAAAATGACTTCAAATGTTTCACCTGTTGGGCTTCCTTCACCCTTTGGGCAAGGGCTGACAATTCATAAGCGCCCTGTACCAGAGAATGCTCTCTGGCAAGAAGTTTTCCATTTGCAGCTGTCATGGCAAGAAATGCTCCTGCCACAGAAAAGAGGATCGCTGTACTGACCACCACTTCTACCAGGGGAAAATCCAGCCTGTTTTCCTTATTTCTTCTGTTCATGGCAATATGACACCTCCATAAATCCCTTCAGGTTTTCTTCTGCCTGTTCCAGTTTCAGGGAACTGATGTACAACGCACTGCCTTCTTTACCTATGTTATCCACAAAAAGCAGCCGCCTGATCTCTGGTTGTTTTAAAAAATTCCAATGACAACGTGGTATATACATACCCTTCTGTTTCCATTGCTTTTGTCTCACCGGTATTTAAACTTACAAGCTGTACATGGGATGTCCCCGGCCAGATCCTGAAGGCGTATATCCATCTGGTCAGGACTCATATCAGCGAAATAAATCTGGCCCCTTTTCCTGCATTTTCAAGCTTTTCCAAAAGCCTGCTGTTATCTTTTCTTATTTCCCGTTCCTTTTTGCCCTCACACGGATCTCCAGGTCTTTTTCCCTCTTCCCATTCCCAGAGGATCCTAAACATTTCCGGTCCTGCCCATAGCTTGTAAAATCCGGTCCAGAGCAGAAGTAGCATCAACATAGTCACCAGAAAACGTTCTCTTCTACTAAGTCTCATGACCAGTCTCCTTTCCAGACTTAAAAGGATCTCACCATGAACCTTCGTTTCCTGCTTCTGCCAGCGGCTCTGATCCATTATAAATCCATTTTCCTCCATTATCCGGATAAACCCTGATATATCCCTGGTATCATCCGTTAAAATCTTTATGCGGATCCTTCCGTCTTCTGCAAGAAACTCAGGGATTCCAGTTCCATTTCCGGCTTTAAGGCATTATCAAGGCTGGAAAATAATGTAGGATCAATAACAGCATTTCGGAAATCTCCCCCATCTCATTAACCAGTCCTTCCAATTCTTTCAGCTGTGCCTCCAGCTGCTTCTTTTCCTCTTCCTCATAAACTTCCTGACGGTCAGCATACATTAATTCCAGATGGTGCAGCTTCCTATGGGTATAAAACCGGATCGTGAAGAAGGCTGACAGCTATCACAGCAAATAGAATAAGACTGATACATACCGGTTTTTGGCGGAAATCCAGCATCTGTGATCCGCACCCATAGATTTTCATCATCTATATAATCAGTTCTTTCACTGAACTGAAGGTTTTCAGATTCTCTGCCCTGAACTGTTTTTTTCCCACAGGGTGCCATGATTTAAAGCTTCACATGGAACTTCCAGCAATCCGCCTAAATATCTGGCACATGATCCTGGTGCTATAAGACAGTCATTCTGAATCAGGACACCTCCCAGTTTAAAGCCTTCATCATTATTTTTACGTATCCTGCAGATTCTTAAGATCTGGGCCTGCAATTCTTCCATTAAGACGCATTCTTCTCCCCTTTTTGAGAAAGATTCCCGGCTTCAGCTCAGTTTTTCCCAATAATAACAGCGGCCGTCCCTCTATTTCATACAGGCCTATAAAGTCTTCTGACAGATGGACCAGCACCATGGGACTTTCTTCCATACCATACTCTTTGGGATCTGGAAAGGATGCCACAAAGGCAGGTGACGGAAGGATTTCTTTTAAATGCAGCTTGACCCGTGAAGCAGCTGATCTTTACTGCCCACAGCCAGCTTCCCGGCGCTGTATAGACCACGCCCCGCAGCATTCCTTCCTGAGAAGAAGGAAAGAAATCGGCTGCCAGAAGCTGTTCCTCTTCTCCGCCCAGGATCGAGAAGCTGTTTTTCCGCCATCTGAAGTGCTGTACTTTTTCGTGGAAGCAGGAAGGTTTACCACATGGATCCCACTTTTACTCCCATGATCACAGTTACCTTTCTGCCTTTTAGTTATAAACCTCTGACAGGGATTCCATGGCACTTTCTACGCCTTCCAGCCCGGCTACAGGCCTGAAACCCAGAAAGTAATAACCACCTGATCTGCCTGGCGCTCTCCGGATATAATATAATTTGTCTTCTGTAAGATAGACGAAATGTTTCACTGCATCGCATCCTCCCTGCAAAAATAATTCACAGCAGTTACAGCAGGGCCGAATACATGTTAAATACCGGCAGCATAATGGATAAAACAATAGTTCCCACAATGCCTGCCATCACTAAGATCATACACGGTTCTATTAATGTTACCAGCCTCTGCGCTGACTGTTCTGCCGCTTTTCCATAATAAACTCCCGCCTGCAGCAACACCGACTCCAGTTCTCCTGATTCTTCGCCTGCTGCCACCATGGAAAGAAATACGGGATGAAAGATCCTCTGGCGTTTCAATGCCGCTGAAAGACTTTCTCCTTTTTTCCAGACCATTTACCGCTTCCTGTATTTTCCGCTCCACCCATGTATTTCCCATAACACGGCCGGTAATGGCCATACAGTCCTATGATCCCGTTTCCACCGCCATACAAAACAGAAAATGCAGAAGCAAAACGGGATGTATAAATAGTCTTAAGCAGGCCTGCTATCACCGGTATATGGAAAAACAGGCCATCCACCCTTCAACCGCAGCTTGGGAACAGCCGATAACAAGGCAAATACCAGAAAAACAACTGGTATCCAAAGACAGTACAGGATCCAGTCCTTTTGTAAATGTTCTCCTGCCGCCATCATAAAACGGGTAATAGCCGGAAGCTCATATTCTTCAATATATCTGCAAACTGCGGAAGTACGGTTGTAAGAAGAAAAACGGATGCGCCTATACTAGCCAGCAAAAAAAAGGATAAAAGGGTAGATCATGGCAGTCCGCACCTTTCCTTCCATTTCTACTTCTTTGGCATAATAGACAGACATTTTCTGTAAAATATCATCCAGTGTACCGCTTGCTTCTCCTGTCTGTATCATATATAAGGAGTTTTGAAAAAAAACACTTTCCCATGGATCCCATTGCCTCTGAAAGTGTCTGACCCCTGTGGATCTTCTCTTCCAGCCTGGCAAGAAGGGCCTTCATTTCCCGGGTAGGTGCTGTTTTACAGGCTGTTTTCAAAATATCTGACTGTGGAACACCTGAAGATAACATAGAACTGACCTGGCTGCAAAAAGGCGGCAGCCATTTTAACAGGGACTGTAAAGTGTCTCATGGAAACAACTCTGTCTTCATTTTGCAGGAAATAACAGTAAAGACCGTCTTCTGCCAGTGATTTCACCAGCTGGGCCTCATTTTCCCCTTCCCTTATTCCTTTATATTTATGTCCTTTTCTATCTTTTGCACGGTATCTGTAAAGGCTCATCTGTTTTCTGCTCCTTTTAGTGGCGGTACTAACGAAAGAACCGGCCTTACCTGAACACCCTTGTTCAGATAAAACCGGCACATCCTAACGGAAACAATTTTTTCAGACACATATTCAAAGCCAATATCAGACAATGTTTTCCTGATATGGAGTTCATCCAGATCCAGGATCTGGCACATTTCTCCCCAGGGAACTGTAGTTATCTCTCAACTGGGTATTTATATAACTTAGTAATATCATAGGATCTTTTAGGCAGTGTACTCATACAAAACGCCATCCTTTCCCAAACTTTATAAATGATCATTCATGCTCATCTATGATTACAGGGAATTATATCATCTGCGACTTTTCATTTCAACTGTAATCTTGTAATTTCAGGAAGATTTTGGGATTAAAATATAGGAATATGTGGGGTTATTCACTATATAATGTATGTTATATGCATTGTATAATACCATAATCAAAGACCCAAAAATACGATGCAAGCTTGCTTGCCGGAGGATTTTGAACTCGGGATCTGCCAAAAAACATGCTTGAAAGCCTTTTTGAAAAAAATGCGCAGAGCACATAACCAGAAAAGCCGCTGCGAAACATTTTTACCTGTTTCACAGTGGCTTTATCTATTTACTCTGCTTTTGCACTGAGATGATCTCCCTCAGGCGCAACATCGATCACAATAGCAGAACCTTCGCTTTACCTGATGCGCAAGAATGATACGTGCAGCCAGCGTTTCTACATTTTTCTGCAGATAACGCTTCAGAGGACGTGCACCGTATACAGGATCGTATCCATGATCACGTAACCTGAAGTTCTTGGCAGCATCTGTCAGACGCAGCTTTAACTCTCTGTCAGCCAGACGCTTATTCAGGTCTGCTACGCACAGATCAACAATACGGCTGATATTATCCTTAGTCAGAGGCTTAAACAGGATCATTTCATCCAGACGGTTTAAAAACTCAGGTCTGAAAGTGGGCTTTCAGATCACCCATAACCATATTTCTCGCTTCTTCACGGATATTGCCGTTTTCATCAATTCCCTCCAACAGATACTGGGAACCAATATTGGAAGTAAGGATGATAATGGTATTCTTAAAATCTACAGTACGCCCTGAATCGGTGATACGGCCATCATCCAGTACCTGCAGCAGTACATTAAATACATCCGGATGTGCCTTTTCTACTTCATCAAAGAGAACAACACTGTAAGGTTTACGGCGTACAGCTTCTGTCAGCTTGCCACCTTCATCATAGCCAACATAGCCTGGAGGCGCTCCGATAAGACGAGCCACAGAATGCTTCTCCATGTACTCACTCATATCAATACGCACCATATTGGACTCATCATCGAACAATGCCTCTGCCAGTGCCTTTGCAAGCTCTGTTTTACCTACACCGGTAGGTCCTAAGAACAGGAAAGAACCAATAGGCTTTGTAGGATCCCTTGATACCTGCTTTGGAACGGATAATGGCATCTGTAACCTTTTCTACACCCTCATCCTGTCCTATGACTCTCGTTTGTGAGGACTTCATCCAGATGTAAGTCTTGCTGCGCTCACTTTCTGTCAGCTTTGCAACGGGGATACCTGTCCACTTGGATACAATACGGGCGATTCTCATCTTCTGTTACACTTTCATGTACCAGGCTGAGGTCTTCATTTTTAACCTTTTCTTCTTCTGCTTCCAGCTCTTTCTGCAGCTGAGGCAGTTCGCCATACTGCAGCTCTGCAGCCTTGTTCAAATCGTATTTCTGCTGTGCATCCTGGATCTGACGATGGACTGCCTCGATCTCCTCACGGAGACTGGATAACTTATCTACACTGGCTTTTTTCATTCTGCCACTGGGCTTTTTGCCGGCAGCGAATTTATCATGAAGCTCTGCCAGCTCTTTCTGTAAGTCTTCCAGACGTTCTTTTGCTCAGTCTGTCTGTTTCTTTCTTTAAGAGCTGCTTCCTCGATCTCCAGCTGCATGATCTTTACGTGACAATTCATCCAGTTCTGCCGGCATACTGTCAAGTTCTGTCTTGATCATGGCACATGCCTCATCTACCAGATCAATTGCCTTGTCCGGAAGGAAACGGTCGGAAATATAACGGTCGGAAAGCACTGCTGCACTTACCAGTGCAGAGTCTGCGATCTTTACGCCGTGATAAACTTCGTAGCGCTCTTTTTAAGCCACGCAGGATGGAAATCGTATCTTCCACCGTTGGCTCATCTACCATAACCGGCTGGAAACGCCGCTCCAGAGCAGCATCTTTTTCAATGTACTGACGGTATTCATTTAATGTAGTTGCACCGATGCAGTGAAGTTCACCTCTTGCAAGCATAGGCTTTAACATATTTCCGGCATCCATAGCACCGTCTGTCTTACCTGCGCCTACAATGGTGTGCAGCTCATCGATGAACAGAATGATTTTTCCGTCGCTCTTTTTTACTTCTTCCAGAACAGCTTTCAGACGTTCCTCAAATTCGCCTCTATATTTAGCACCGGCTACCAGAGAACCCCATATCCAGGGCAAACAGCTTCTTATCCTTCAGGCCGTCAGGAACGTCACCACGGACAATCCTCTGAGCCAGGCCTTCTACGACTGCGGTTTTACCAACACCAGGCTCACCGATCAGAACCGGATTGTTTTTTGTCTTTCGTGAAAGGATACGGACTACATTTCTGATCTCGCTGTCACGTCCGATGACCGGATCCAGTTTCTGGTCTCTGGCACGTTCTACCAGATCGTAGCCATATTTCTGTAATGTATCATAAGTTGCCTCCGGATTATCGCTTACCACTCTCTGATTTCCTCTTACAGTGGAAAGTGCCTGAAGAAACTTTTCCCTGATTGTAATGCCATAGGTTTTAAACAGATCCTTCATTTCCTTAGAAGGCTGTTTTAACAGAGCCAGGAAAAAGATGCTCAACAGAAACATATTCATCTCCCATGGATTTTGCTTCATCTTCTGCATTGATCAGGACTTTATTTAAGTCATTGCTGATATACAGCTGACCGCCTCCGCTTACCTTGGTCAGTTTCTCTATAGCCTGCTTTTGCCTCATTTTTAAACATGTCACCCTGGATGCCCATTTTCGTGATCAGTTTAAGGATCAGACTGTCATCCAGGGTCAGCAGACTGTAGAGCAGATGCTGCTGATCGATCTGCTGGTTTCCATACTCATATGCCAGCTTTTCGCAGTTTTGCACTGCTTCCATTGATTTCTGTGTAAATTTATTAATATTCATATGCCCACTCCCTTTCCGGAACAGTGCGTTTGTTGTCTTGTTTTTTGTTCTAGGCGTACTATAACACCAGTTATTAGCACTGTCAAGATGTGAGTGCTAATTTTATGTAAAAAATTTATCCGCTTCCCTTTGACAAAATGGCTCCCCCCCTCCGTATAATAAGATTTACAGTTACTTCTGCAGCCTGTTACAGGCTTCATGGTTTTCATTATTTTCATTATTTTCGGTAATTTCCAAAATTATCCAGTTTTTACTTTGTACCTTGACAATTAAATATGAAGATACCAGGGTCAAAAGACCATATGAAACATATTTTACAAAGGGAGAGCAAGGTATGAAGAAAAAACAATAGTATAAAGCTTTTAACATTTATGTGTTTTATAGTGTGTATGATGTGTACGATCCAGACATCCCCCATACTGGCACAGGAAACAAAAAAATATTACCTTTTCAAAAAAAACTGACCAGGGAAGAAGCAGCAGATTTTGAAGAACCGGATGCATTTTATGAAGATGAAGATGGAATTAAATATCAGCTGACAGAATGGGAGCTGGAAGAAAAAGCAGGAGAAGAAACACGAGTACCCATGGAAAAACAGGTACGCTATCTTGGCCTGGAAGATGGGGAAGCGATCCTGAAACGATCGATGCCAAAACACCTTTTCCGCAGCCAAATTTATCAGAAGCAACGATAACAGAGAGTCAGCTAAGAGAAAACCAAGAAGAAACACCAGCACAATTATCCGGATCACTCCATAAAACAGATCCAAACTATAAATGAACAATGGAAAGACGACTTATATCTGCCAGTTACTTTCTATTCTTATGGGGCAGATGAATTTCAGCTGGAAAATATTATTATTTCAGCAGAAGCTAACCACCTTCTTGAAGAAACCGCAAAAAAAGGTTCTTCTTATCCTTGACAGTCTCGGACTGTCTGACCGGCATACCACATCACTTCTATGGTCTGGAGCGGAGAACCATTTACAGATGAAGATGGCCAGCTTTGCCGGAATGCCATTGCATTAGGGGAACGCCTTTTGAAAGATGTAGAAGTTGTTTACAAAGGTGAGGTCATCTTAAAAAGAACCTGATCATTATGAACTTCATGCTGTATATCAGGCACAGGAAGTTAATGAAGAGTCTGCCGAAGAACTTACAACGCAGGCAGAACCAGAACTGCCGATATCTGCGTCCAAAAAGGACCCTTCTGGTACCTGATCCGCACCGGTTTTGTGA
>VOFG01000562.1_pt1 | contig 26001 bp, 33 predicted proteins | sample 5384171 | NCBI WGS metagenome assembly VOFG01 (sample SAMN12384726, study PRJNA508395) | human gut metagenome | isolation source: healthy gut F | host: Homo sapiens | reverse complement strand
CAGTGGGTTGCAGGTTCAACTCCTGTCAGAGGTCGCGTAATAGCTCACCGCACAGCTGATGGCACTGGAGGCCCGGGTGCCCGGGGCGGCCCTTCTGCACCATCACAGTCAGGCTTTCGATGGGCAGGCGGTCACCCAGCAGCTTCATCACAATGGGGCTTGTAATATAGTAGGGCAGGTTGGCGCAGACTGCCACCGGCATCCCGGGGAACTCCTGCGCGATCAGGGCTTTCAGATCCACCTTGAGCACATCCTGCAATACCAGCTTGAAGTTGTCCACACCGGCCATGGTCTCGGCCAGCAGGGGTGGCAGACGCTCGTCCACCTCGATGGAGACCACCTTTGCCGCCCGCTTTGCCAGCTCCCGGGTCAGCACGCCGATGCCGGGGCCGATCTCGAGCACGCCGTAGCGCTTGTCCACGCCGCTGGCATCCACGATCTTGGGGGGCAGGCCGGGGTTGACGATAAAGTTCTGGCCAAAGCCCTTGGAGAGGGCAAAATCATATTTTTCGCACAGGGCGCGCACATAAGACAGGTCGGTCAGTTCGGGCATGGCTCTATCCTTTCTTTTCAAAATAACCCTCTCAGTCTCGCTTCGCTCGCCAGCTCCCCCAAAGGGGGAGCTTTTGACAAAACCGCAAACTTTGCATGAATTGCCAAGACCTCGCCCTTCGGGAGAGGTGGCAGCGCGTCAGCGCTGACGGAGAGGGTTGTTCTCTTATTCTTGACTACTGGATGCAGTGCTCTCCCCTGCTGCTTCACTTTCGGCGGGCGCGGTCTCTGCCGGAGTGCTCTCGGCAGATGCAGCCTCAGCGTCCCCCTCTGCTACGCTCTCGGCGGCGGCGCTGTCGGCAGCCTCACTGGAAGCCGCTTCGTTGACACCGCTCACGGTGGTGGTGCCGCTCATCTGCTGGGCAGTGCTCACGGCACGCTGGATCTGGGGATCGTTCTCCACAGTGTAATCATAGTATGCGGTCTGCTCGTCCGCAGTCAGGGGGCGCTCCACATCCACGGTCAGGCCGGTGCCGTCAAAGCAGCTGCCATCGCCGCAGACCAGCTTTGCCACGGTAACCACAACGGCACTGCCATCGGACAGGCGCTGGGGGCTGCTCTGGATGGTGCCCTTGCCCTGCGTGGTGGTGCCCACCAGGCGGGCACCATTCAGGGTGCGCAGGCTGCTGGCAAAGAGCTCCGCCGCGCTGGCGGTGCTGCCGTTGACCAGGCAGACCACGGGCAGGTCGATCCGGGACTCGCTGGTGCTGGTGCCCAGCAGGGTCTGGGTGCCGTTCTTGTCCTCAGCAAAGGCCAGCGTGCCCTCCGGGGCGATCAGGTCGATGCACTGAATGGCATCGTCCAGCAGGCCGCCGCCGTTATCACGCAGATCAAACACCAGGCTGCCCGCGCCGCTGGCGCTCAGGCTGCGGATGGCGTAATCCAGCTCGCTGGGGGTGGTGGAATCAAACTGGCGGATCCGGATGTAGCCCACATTGCCCTGCACCATCTGGTAATCCACGGTGGTGGAACTGTAGCCGGAGTGGGTCAGGTCAGCGGTATGCTCGGCGGTCTCGCTGTCCAGCCAGGTCACATTGACGGTGGTGCCGCTCTCGCCGCGCAGGCGGGTCTGGATGGCATCCACGCTGCTCATGCTCTTGACATCGGTGCCGTCCACGGCGGTGATGTAGTTGCCGACCTGAATGCCAGCCTCCTTGGCGGGGGATTCATCGTAGACTTTGATGACCTTGGCATAGCCGGACTGATCCACAGCCAGCTCCACGCCAATGCCGATCAGGGTGCCGTTCTGGGTGTTCATCAGCTCCGTATAGGCGGTGGCGCTGAAATAGCGGGCGTACTTGTCGCCGGTGCCCAGCAGGTAGCCAGCCGTCAGGCGGTCGTAGAGGGTGGTCTCGTCGATGGGATAGTAATCGTTGCTGCGGACATAGCGGTCCACCTCAGCGATCTTGTTGTACATGCTTTCCTTTTCCTTCACGCTGGAAACGGTGCTGTCAAACAGGCGCATCGCCACCAGCATGGTAATGGAAAAGGTAACGGTCATGGCCAGGATGACGATGCTGACCGCCATGCCGACCGATATCTTACGGTTCATCTTCTTCCCTCCTCTGTCAGACCAGCAGCATCATAACCACGCTGCCCAGCATGGAAAGTGCAAAGATCCCTGCCAGGATCAGACAGCCCACGCGCAGGATGCGCTTGCGTTTTTCTTCCTTCATAAGCCCTGACGGCCTCCTTTGATACAATGCAGATTATTTCATGGGGATATAACCACGGGGGTTGACGGCATTGGCCTTGGAGCCGCCCTTCCAGACCTCCAGATGGAGGTGGTTGCCGGTAGAGTTGCCCGTGCTGCCCACATAACCGATGATCTCACCCTGCTGGACATACTTGCCCGCCGAGGTGGCGACCGACCGCATGTGGCCGTACAGGGTGCTGTACTGGTTGCCATCGGACATTTTGCCGTGGTAGATGATGACATAGTTGCCGTAGCCGCCGCTGGACCAGCCCGCCACCTGCACATAACCGCTGGCGGCTGCATAGATGGGCGCCGCCCGGGGCGGCAAAGTCGGTACCGGCGTGGAGCTTGTTGACCCCCGTAACGGGGTTCTTGCGCCAGCCGTACTCACTGGAAATGCGGCTATAACTCTTGAGAGGGCAGATGAAGCCGGTAAAGCTCAGGGTGGGCTTGGAGGCAGCGGCCGCAGCGATCATCTTCTGGATCTGCTTCTTGACGGCCTCATAGTTCATCTCGTCCGATTCAATGGCGGCCTGCGCGTCCTTCTGGGCCTGCTGCGCCTCGGCAGCGCTCATCTGGGCGGCGGCCACGCTGGAGTTGAGCTCGTTCTGTTTGGCACGCATCTGGCTGTTCTGGGCATCCAGATCCGCCTTTTTGCTTTGCAGCTCGCTGCGCTGGGATTCCAGCGTCAGCTTATCGCTTTCCAGCGCTTCCTTGGCGTTCTTCATGTTGTCCAGGATCTCGGTGTCCTTGATGGAAATGTCCTGCATGACCTCGTTGAAGGTCAGCAGCTCATACAGGTCGTTCACCGCGGACAGCATGGCAACGCTGCCGCCGTCCCGCAGCTCCTGCATGGCGGCCATGTGCTGCTTGAAATCCCCCACTGGTCGGCGATCTCCGCTTCTTTTTCGGTGATCTGCTGTTCCTTGGCGGCGATCTCCTGTTCCTTCAGGCCGATGCTGTTCTGCACCTCGGCGATCTGGCCCTTCAGCACGCTGATCTGGCTCTGGACCACCGTGACCTTTTCCTTCAGCTCCGATTCCAGCGCCTTGGCGGCCTGCTCCTTCTTTTTTGCATTGGACAGTTCCTTTTTGTGCTGTACAATGGACTGGGAGAGCTTATCCAGCTTGTTCTGCAGGCTGGACATGCTGGTAGCCGCCGTGGCCGGGTAGACCGAAACGCTCAGCAGCAGGCAGGCCGCTGCCAGAAACAGGCTGGCGGCGCGCATGGCCCGGCTGTGCCCGGGGGCGGGTTTTGCGTGGGTGGGGGTATACATGAGGTGCAGGCGGAAGCCCGCAGAGTGTTTTGCTTGTTTCACAGAGAAGGCTCCTTTCGCTTACACATTCAGATGTTTGCGGATGGAGAACATGCTGCCCAGCGCACCCACCAGCGCACCACCGGCCAGACTGTACGTCAGGATGGTGGGCCAGACGGCATCCACAGGCACCATGGCGGTGCCCATGAGCAGCTGCCACAATCCACCCAGCGTGCTGGAGGCCTGCACGATGTAGGCATAGCCGAAGATACCGGCTACCGAGGTGATGGCACCGGAGATCAGGCCCATGGTCAGGCCCTCCACAAAAAAGGGCAGGGTGACAAGGTGGTTGGTCGCGCCCACATACTTCATGATCTCGATCTCACGGCGGCGGGCAAAAACGCTCAGGCGGATGGTGCTGCCCACCGTGATGATGCTGACCGCCATCAACACCAGGATCACGATCTGGCCCACCTTGGTCACGGCCCGCTGAACCTCCACAAAGGTCTGGGTCATCTCAATGGGGGCGGTAACACTGTACACGCCCGGAATGCTCTGGAAGTTCTGGCTCATGGCCTGCATCTGGCTCAGGTCTGCCAGAGAGACACGGTAGTTGGCCTTGAAGGGGTTATCATTCTCAAATTCGTCCAGCAGAACGGCGTAATCCGCCATGTACCCACGGTACTGGTTGAGCACGTCCTCCTTGGACATGTACTGCACCCGGCTCACGCCCGGGGTGGCAGTGATGCGCTCCCCCCGACTGGATGGTGGCATCGTCAGCTTCGGGGTCCACATAGACCACCATTTCGTTCTGCTGGCCCAGATAGTTCACCATGCTGTCCACATTGACTTCCGCCAGCGTGGCAAAGGTGTTCAGGGTCATACAGACGCTCAGGGAGGCGATGCAGGCAATGGTCATGGCCCAGTGCTTGCCCAGGTTGCGCACGCCGCGCACCACAAGGAAACCGAACGTAGAAGGCTTCATCATACCAGCGACACCTCCATTTCCAGTTCCTTCGGGTCTACGGGCGGGTGGGGGATCATGGAGCCCGTGGGCACATCCGAGATGATGTGTCCGCCGGACAGGGTGACCACGCGGCGGTCAAAGTGACGGACCAGCTCGTGCTCATGGGTGACCACCAGCACAGTGATGCCCATCTCGCTGACACGCTCCAGCAGCTCCATCATCTCAAGGCTCAGTTCGGGGTCGATGTTGCCGGTGGGCTCGTCCGCAATCACCAGCTTGGGGGCATGGGCCAGGGCGCGGGCCACAGCCACACGCTGCTGCTCACCGCCGGAGAGCAGGTCGGGGTAGACCTTTGCCTTGTCCTCCAGGTGAACAAGCTCCAGCATGTAATTCACGCGCTCTTTGATCTGCTTATGCCCGATGTTGGTAACATGCATGGCACAGGCAATGTTCTCGTAAACGGTCATGGTGGGGATAAGCCGGAAATCCTGAAAGATGATGCCCATCTGACGGCGCAGGTAGGGGATCTTGCGGCGGCGCAGGCGGGCAACATCCTGCCCGTTCACCAGCACGCGGCCCTCGGTGGGGGTCTCCTCGCGCAGGATCAGCTTGAGCAGGGTGGATTTGCCCGCGCCCGAGTGACCCAGCAGAAAAACAAACTCGCCATCATCCACATGGAAGTTGACATCCTCCAGGGCAGGCTTTGCGTTGTGCTTGTACTGCTTTGAAACGTGTTCAAAATCTATCATGCATTTTTCGCTCCCAATAATTTTCTCCAAACCAAAAAAGAACCGGCCAGCATCGGTTTCGAGCGGCCGGTTCTGCGCCGACGGCTTTGCGCCGCAAGCGTTTGCTTAATATTTGGCCGGGTTGTTGGACAGGTACTTCTTGACCATCAACGCCACCTTAAAGACGATGGCATCGTCGAACTCACGCAGATCCAGACCGGTCAGTTTTTTGATCTTTTCCAGACGATACACCAGCGTGTTGCGGTGGACAAACAGGCCGCGGCTGGTCTCAGACACATTCAGGTTGTTCTCGAAGAAGCGCTGGATGGTGAACAGGGTCTCCTGATCCAGGCTCTCGATGCTGCCCTGCTTGAACACCTCGCGCAGGAACATCTCGCAGACAGTGGTGGGCAGCTGGTAGATCAGGCGGGCGATGCCAAGGTTGTCGTAGCGGATGATCTGCTTCTCGGTGTCGAACACCTTGCTGACCTCCATGGCGATCTGGGCTTCCTTGAAGGAAGTAGCCAGGTCCTTCACGTTGGCGATGGGGGTGCCGATGCCCACGACAGCCTTGATGTAATGCTCGCCGGAGAGGGTGTCCACGATGCTGGCGGCCAGCTTCTCCATATCGGTGCGGTCGATGCCCTTGCGGATCTCCTTGACCAGCACGGTGTCGGTCTCGCTGATATTGAACACAAAGTCCTTCTGCTTGTCCGGGAACAGGCTGCTGACCACATCGTAGGCGGAGATGTCGCCGCCGGAGGTCACGCGCACAATGAACACCACGCGGGAAACATCGGTGGCAAAGTGCAGCTCACGGGCCTTGGCGTAGATATCGCCGGGCAGGATGTTGTCCAGCACCACGTTCTTGATGAAGTTGGCTTTGTCGAACTTTTCATCGTGGTACTGCTTGATGCTCTGCAGGCTGATGGAGAGCAGGGCCGCAAACTGGCCCGCAGTCTCGTCCGCGCCTTCCACAAACACGGCATAGTCGTTATGCTTTGCGCTGGAGAACTGCTGATAGGTGTAGCCATCCCGCACAAAGCGGTCACCGGCCGTCAGACGCTCTGCCATAAAGCCCTCGCGCACCTCTCCGATCAGGTTCAGCTCCGAGCAGGAGATCACAGCGCCGGTCTCATCCACCACACCGACCACACGATCGATGGCATCTTTCATCTGGTAGATCACGCTCTGGAATACTCTATTGGCCATAAATGGATACCCCTTTTCCTCTTTTGTGCAAGCCGCAGGGGCGAGATTGTCGTTTTTAACAATTTCGCCGCTTTACATTATCTATTTTACACAAAAAAAGAATTTACTTTTTGCAACATATTTCAACAAAATATTTTTGACTTTCTTGGTGAAATTATCTTTCGGGGGTATTTTCAGGCCCAAAAAGCACTGTTTTGCGTGGTTCTTGTGAATATTTTACCGGCAAAATGTGATGTTTTTTTGAAAATCAGGTGAAAAGCAGTCAGGCTCCGGTGGTAATTGCTGTCACTTCCTCCACGGAAAGCTCCCGCCACTGCCCCGGTGCAAGGGCCGGGTCCAGCGCAAGCCCGCCGATGGCATCCCGGTGCAGGGCGTTCACGCCCGCGCCGTACACACCGAACATGCGCTTGATCTGGTGGTACACCCCTGCCTGAGCCTGACTTTCACGGTCAGGCCGTCCGGGGTCAGGGCTTCCACCTCTGCCGGGGAGAGGGTGGTGCCATCCGCCAGCGTCACGCCCTCGGCAAAGCCCCTGCGCATCTCCTCGGTCAGCGGTGTGTCAATGACCACCGTGTAGGTCTTGGAGACGTGGCGCTTCGGGGCAAGGATCTCGTGGGCGAAGCCGCCGTCATCCGTCAGCAGAACAAAGCCGGTGCTGGTCTTGTCCAGCCGGCCGGCCGGGAACAGCTCCCGCCGGGGGTAGGCATCCCCGATCAGATCCACGACCGTCGTGTCCCGCTTGTCGGTGGAGGCGCTGACGACGCCCTCGGGCTTGTTGAGCATGAGGTAGACGAACTGCTGGTAAGCAAGCGGCGCACCGTCCACCGCCACGCTGTCCCCTTCCCTGAGCTGGGTGTCCCCCTTTTTGCACACCGCGCCGTTCACCGTCACCCGTCCCCTGCTCAGCAGGGTCTTTGCCTCGCTCCGGGTGCATTGCGCCGTCTCGGCCAGATATTTGTCTAGTCGCATAGGTTCTCCTTTTCCGGTTATAGCAAAGCTGCGCCCTGCCCAAAGGCGGAGCGCAGCGATAGATTTTGCAGTTCAGTGGACCGGGAGTTTCTCCGAGGACCGTCCGCTGGGGTGGGACCCTGCTGCCGCAGGCAGTAGGGCGGGCGATGGAATGGACCGAGCCGTGTCCGAGGAGAAAGCTACCGGGCCACACCCTTAAACGCTCAGAGAAGCGTGCTGTTCCACAGCATCGGGGTTGGCATCAAAGATGGGCTGGAGCACATTTGCAATGAACTCCTCCACCTGCTGGGGTGCACGGCCCACAAAGTTTTCGGGCACCAAACCGGCCACGATCTCCTCCTGGTCAGGCCAAAGGCGGGGTCAGCTGCAATGCGGTCCACCATATCGTTGGGCAGGCCCTCTTCCTTGACCTGCTTGCCAGCGGCAATGGCGTGCTGGCGCAGGCGCTCGTGGAGCTCCTGACGGTTGCCGCCCTTTTCCACAGCCTGCATCATAATGTTCTCGCTGGCCATGAAGGGCAGCTCTGCCATCAGGCGGCTGCGCACCACTTTGGGGTAGACCACGATGCCGTCGGTGACATTGAGCATGATGTTCAGGATGGCATCGGCAGCCAGGAAGCCCTCGGCCATGGCAACACGCTTGTTGGCGCTGTCGTCCAGAGTGCGCTCAAACCACTGGGTGCCGGTGGTGAAGCTGGGGTTCAGCACGTCGATCATCACGTAGCGGGCCAGCGCGCAGATGCGCTCACACCGCATGGGATTGCGTTTGTAAGGCATGGCGGAGGAACCGATCTGGTTCTTCTCAAAAGGTTCTTCCATCTCCTTGAAGTTGGCCAGCAGGCGCAGGTCGGTGGCAAACTTCATGCAGCTCTGGGCAATGCCTGCCAGAGCGTTCAGGATAAAGGCATCCACCTTGCGGCTGTAGGTCTGGCCGGACACGGGGATCACGGCATCCGGGGCAAAGCCCATCTCCTTGGCAATGGAAGCATCCACAGCGCGGATCTTGTCTGCATCGCCCTTGAACAGCTCCATAAAGGAAGCCTGGGTGCCGGTGGTGCCCTTGACACCGCGCAGCTGCAGGGTGGCAAGGCGGTGGTCGATCTCGGCAAGATCCATCACCAGCTCGTTGGCCCACAGGGTGGCACGCTTGCCCACGGTGGTGGGCTGTGCAGGCTGGCAGTGGGTATAGGCCATGCAGGGCATGTCCTTGTACTCCTCAGCAAAGCGGGAGAGCTTTGCCAGCACACCGATCAGCTTTTTGCGGATAAGCTCCAGGCCCTGCCGCATCACGATGATATCGGTGTTATCGCCCACATAGCAGCTGGTGGCACCCAGATGGATGATGCCTGCTGCCTTGGGGCACTGCTGGCCGTAGGCGTAAACGTGGCTCATCACATCATGGCGCACCAGCTTCTCGCGCGCAATGGCGACCTCGTAGTTGATGTCGTCCACATGGGCTTCCAGCTCGGCCACCATTTCGGGGGTGATATTGGTCAGGCCCTGCTCCATCTCGGCCCGGGCCAGCGCCACCCACAGGCGGCGCCAGGTGCGGAACTTGTTGTCATCCGAGAAGATGTACTGCATCTCGTCGGAAGAATAACGGGTAGAGAAGGGGCTGATATAACGATCATGCTGTGACATTGGTTGTTTCCTCCTGAAAGTAACTCCCCCAGCCGCCTTCCGGCGACAGCCCCCTCGGAGAGGGAGGTGGCATCGCGTCAGCGATGACGGAAGGAGTTTTTCTCTATTCTACCATCAAACCTTGAAATAGTCTACGCCGCCCTCAAAGATCGGCTGATATTTATCGCCGGTGACGTTCTTGTACAGGTATTCGCCGCTGCGCTCCGAGTGGCCCATCTTGCCGAACACGCGGCCGTCCGGGCTGGTGATGCCCTCGATAGCCAGCACAGAGCCGTTGGGGTTGTAGCTCTGATCCATGGTGGGCTCGCCCTCCAGATCAACATACTGGGTAGCCACCTGGCCGTTGGCAACCAGCTGATCCAGCACGTTCTGGGGTGCCACAAAGCGGCCCTCGCCGTGGCTGATGGCGATCTCGTACTCGCTGCCTGCATCGCAATGGGACAGCCAGGGGCTGCCGGTGGATGCAACGCGGGTGCGCACCAGCATGCTCTGGTGGCGGCCGATGGTGTTGAAGGTCAGGGTCGGGTCATAGGCCGTGATGGCGGATATCGCCGTAGGGCACCAGACCCAGCTTGATCAGGGCCTGGAAGCCGTTGCAGATGCCCAGCATCAGGCCGTCGCGGTGCTGCAGCAGGTCGCGGACCGCCTCGGTGACCGCAGGGCTGCGGAAGAAGGAGGCGATGAACTTGGCGCTGCCGTCCGGCTCGTCGCCGCCGGAGAAACCGCCGGGCAGCATCACGATCTGGCTCTCGCCGATGGCCTTGACCAGCGCCTCGCAGCTGGCGGTAACGTCCGCAGGGGTCAGGTTGCGGATGACCAGGATCTCAGGGTCGGCACCGGCGCGGGCAAAGGCCTTGGCGGTGTCGTACTCGCAGTTGGTACCGGGGAACACGGGGATGATCACCTTGGGCTTTGCCACACCGATCTTGGGAGCAGCGGGGGCGTTCAGCTTGCCGTTGATCCTTTCCACGGTGGGGCCTGCCTTGCGGTAGGGGTACACAGGCTCCAGCTGGCTCTCCCAGATCTCCTGCAGCTCTGCCATATCCAGCGTCTCACCGCAGCTTTCAAAGGTAGACTCCCTGGTGGTCTCGCCCAGCAGCTCGCCTGCGGGGGAATCAGAGACCATTTCCAGCACGATGGAGCCGTACATGGGCTCGAATATCCGGTGGGTGGGCATATCAGCGCGCATCTTGAAGCCGATGCGGTTGCCCAGGCCCATCTTGAACAGGGCCTCGGCAATGCCGCCGTAGCCCACGGCGCAGGCAGATGCCACCATGCCCTCTTCGATCATCTGCTCCACGATCTTGTAGTTTGCCTTCAGGGAGAAGAAGTTGGGGCAGCCAGTCTCGGGGTCCAGAATGGGCCGGATGAGGACAACAGTGCTCTCGGGCTTCTTGAACTCAGTGGAGACCACCTTGCTGGCCTTGCCGATGGCAGTGGCAAAGGAGACCAGCGTGGGGGGCACATCCAGCTGCTCAAAGGAGCCGGACATACTGTCCTTGCCGCCGATGGAGGCAATGCCCAGACCGATCTGTGCGTCCAGTGCGCCCAGCAGGGCAGCCAGCGGCTTGCCCCAGCGCTCGGGCTTGTTGCCCAGGCGCTCAAAGTACTCCTGGAAGGTCAGGTAGGCATCCTCGTAGCGGAAGCCGGTGGCCACCAGTTTGGTGACGCTGTCCACCACGGCCATCCGTGCGCCGATATACTGGTTGGCGCTCATCAGGTAGGGGTTGTAGCCCCAGGCCATACCGGAGCAGGTATTGGTCTCGCCATCCACGGGCAGCTTTGCCACCATGGCGTTCTGGGGGTCAGCTGGTGAGCACCGCCAAAGGGCATCAGGACGGTGGCGGCACCAATGGTGCTGTCGAACCGCTCAGAAAGGCCCTTCTTGCTGCAGATGTTCAGGTCGCCCACCATGTTCTTCATCTTCTGGCTGAAGGTGATGCCGGCCCACTGGGGCTGCCAGACGGTACCCTGCTCCACATGGACGTTCTGGTGCTTCTCCGCACCGTTGGAGTTCAGGAACTCACGGCTGATGTTGACGATGGACACGCCGTTCCACACCATGTTCAGGCGCTTTTCCTCGGTGACCTTTGCCACGGGGGTTGCCTCAAGGTTCTCCTCGGTGGCAATGGCGATGAACTTGTCCACATCCTCGGGGGCAAGGGCCACAGCCATGCGCTCCTGGCTCTCGCTGATGGCCAGCTCGGTGCCGTCCAGGCCGTCATACTTCTTGGTGACCTTGTTCAGGTCGATATACAGGCCGTCGGCCAGCTCGCCGATGGCAACGGAAACGCCGCCCGCACCAAAGTCGTTGCAGCGCTTGATCATCTTGCAGGCATCCTCACGGCGGAACAGGCGCTGGAGCTTGCGCTCGATGGGCGCATTGCCCTTCTGCACCTCGGCACCGCAGTGGTCCAGACTGCCCAGATTGTGGGCCTTGGAGGAGCCGGTGGCTCCGCCGATGCCGTCCCGGCCGGTGCGGCCGCCCAGCAGGACGACCACGTCCCCGGGGGCGGGGCACTCGCGGCGGACATGGGAAGCGGGGGTCGCACCCACCACAGCGCCGATCTCCATTCTCTTTGCCACATAGCCGGGGTGGTAGATCTCATCCACCTGGCCGGTGGCAAGGCCGATCTGGTTGCCGTAGGAGGAGTAACCAGCAGCGGCAGTGGTCACCAGCTTGCGCTGGGGCAGCTTGCCGGGCAGGGTCTCGCTGACAGGCTTGAGCGGGTCGCCTGCGCCGGTCACACGCATGGCCTGATAGACATAGCTGCGGCCGGACAGCGGGTCGCGGATGGCACCGCCGATGCAGGTGGCCGCACCGCCGAAGGGCTCGATCTCGGTGGGGTGGTTGTGGGTCTCGTTCTTAAAGAGGAAGAGCCAGTCCTCATCCTTGCCGTTCACATCGCACTTGATCTTGACGGTGCAGGCGTTGATCTCCTCGGATTCGTCCAGATTCTTGAGGATGCCCTGCTTCTTCAGCTCCTTGGCACCGATGGTGGCAAGATCCATCATGCAGCAGGGGCTTCTCCTCACGGCCCAGGTCGGCGCGCATGGCCATGTAGCGGTCAAACGCTGCCTGCACCACGGCATCGTCGATCTGGACATCATCCAGAATGGTGCCGAAGGTGGTGTGGCGGCAGTGATCGGACCAGTAGGTGTCGATCATCTTGATCTCGGTGATGGTGGGGTCGCGCTGCTCGGAACGGAAATACTCCTGGCAGAACTTGATGTCGCCCAGATCCATGGCCAGGCCGTTCTCGTCGATGAACTTTTTCAGGCCCTCTTCGTCCAGCTGGTTGAAGCCGTCCAGCACCGCCACAGCGGTGGGCACGGGATACTCCATCTTCAGGGTAGCTTTGGTCTCCAGCGAAGCCTCGCGGGCCTCCACCGGGTTGATAACATACTTCTTGATCTCTGCCACCTGCTCCTCGGTCAGGGAACCCTCCAGCAGGTAGACACGGGCAGAGCGAACCAGCGGGCGCTCGCCCTGGCTGATGAGCTGGATGCACTCGGCGGCAGAATCGGCGCGCTGGTCGAACTGGCCGGGCAGGTACTCCACAGCAAAGGAAATGCCCTCGAATTCAGGCAGCTCCGCATAGGTGTTGTCCACCGGCGGCTCACTGAACACGGTGGTAGCGCACTGGTTGAACAGTGCCTCGTCGATGCCCTCCACGTCATAGCGGTTCAGCAGGTGCAGGCCGCTCAGGGACTGGATGCCCAGCAGGCTCACCAGCTCATTTTTCAGGCCCTGGGCTTCCACATCAAAGCCGGGCTTCTTTTCTACATAAATACGATAGACCATGGGTGAATCCCCTCTTTTTTATTGTTCAGCGATTGCTTTCAGCGCTCTCATACCAATATCCGTGCGCTTGTGCAGCTTTTCAAAGCTGATCTTCTCAGCGGCGGCGTATGCCTGCGTGATGGCGGCGGTCAGGCGGGGCGCAGTTGCAGTCACGCCCAGCACGCGGCCGCCGTTGGTGACCAGCGTGCCGTCCTCACGCAGTGCCGTACCGGAGTGGTAGACTGTGATGCTGCTCTCCCCTTCCAGCTGGCCGTTGGTCAGGCCGGAAATGGGCTTGCCCTTTTCATAGGACACCGGGTAGCCGCCGGAGGCCAGAATGACACAGCAGGCCGCGCCCTCGGAGAATTTGACCTCGGTATCGGCCAGCGTGCCCTCGGTGCAGGCAGCCATGATCTTCAGCAGGTCGCCCTCCAGCAGGGGCAGCACCACCTGGGTCTCGGGGTCACCGAAGCGGCAGTTGTACTCGATGACCTTGGGGCCGTCCGGGGTGAGCATCAGGCCGAAGTACAGGCAGCCCTTGAAGGGGCAGCCCTCGGCGTTCATGGCATGGATGGTGGGCAGGAAGATCTTTTCCATACACTCGGCGGCGATCTCCGGGGTGTAGTAGGGGTTCGGGGCAACGGTGCCCATGCCGCCGGTGTTCAGGCCGGTGTCGTGGTCGTTGGCACGCTTGTGGTCCATGCTGGAAACCATGGGCTTGACCACCTTGCCGTCGGTAAAACTCAGCACACTGACCTCAGGGCCGGTGAGGAACTCTTCCACCACCACATGGTTGCCGGAAGCGCCGAACTTTTTGTCCAGCATGATCTCCTTCACGCCGTCGGCGGCCTGTTCCTCATTTTCGCAGATCAACACACCCTTGCCCAGTGCCAGTCCGTCGGCCTTGATGACCACGGGGTACTTGCCCTTTGCCTTGATGTAATCCATGACCTTGGCGGGGTCATCAAAGGTGGCATAATCTGCAGTGGGGATGCCGTATTTCTTCATCAGGTCCTTAGAGAACACCTTGGAGGCCTCGATGCGGGCAGCGGCCTTGTCCGGGCCAAAGGCAGGGATGCCCACTGCAGCCAGTGCGTCCACCATGCCCAGCGCCAGCGGGTCATCCTGCGCCACGACCACATAATCAAACTTTTCCTCAGCGGCAAAGGCCACCATGGTCTCTACGTCCGTAGCCTTGATGTTCTTGCATTTGGCATCATAGCTGATGCCGCCGTTGCCCGGAGCGCACCAGATCTCGCCGCAGTCCGGGCTCTTCTTCAGTGCCTTGATGATGGCGTGCTCGCGGCCGCCGCCGCCGACCACTAAGATTTTTTTCTGCATATTCTATAACCTCCTGATGGGTTATTGCTTTTAGGATATCCTCTGCTCTGTACAACCTCTCCGTCATCATCGCTAACGCTCGATACCACCTCCCCTAGTAGGGGAGGCCTTGGCATACCGTCACATTTTCGGGGGTTAGCGCTTCGCTACGATTTGCCGTGCTGACGTTGGCTTTTTCCCTGTGTCAGAAGCTGGTTTTGGAGCCGCAGGCGAAGATATCAAAAATTGAATCTTCTGCCAAGGGCTCCCCTACTAGGGGAGCTGTCGAGCGGAAGCGAGACTGAGAGGTTTAAACCGTCTCTTTTAGTGATGGAACAGCCGGATGCCGCAGAACGCCATGGCAATGCCGTACTTATTGCAGGTGTCAATGACCTGCTGGTCGCGGATAGAGCCGCCGGGCTGGACAATGGCGGTCACGCCGGAGCGGCGGGCACGCTCGATGTTGTCGCCAAAGGGGAAGAAGGCATCGGAACCCAGGCAGACACCGGTAACATGGCTCAGGTACTCTTTCTTTTCCTCTGCGGTCAGGGGTGCGGGCTGCTCGGTGAAGGTCTCGGCCCAGACATCGTCGCCGATGACATCCTCGGGGGTGTCACCGATATACACATCAATGGCATTGTCGCGGTTGGGCTTGGCAATATCGTCACGGAAAGGCAGATTCAGCACCTTGTCCATGTGGCGCAGCTGCCAGTTGTCGGCCTTCTCGCCTGCCAGACGGGTGCAGTGGATGCGGCTCTGCTGGCCGGCACCCACGCCGATGGTCTGGCCGCCTGCGGTGTAGCAGACACTGTTGGACTGGGTGTATTTCAGGGTGATGAGGGCAATGATCAGGTCCCGCTTCTGCTCCTCGGTCACGCTCTTGTTCTCGGTGACCCAGTTGGTCAGCATGGTGTCGGCGTTGATGGTCAGCTCGTTGCGGCCCTGCTCAAAGGTCACGCCGTACACCTGCTTGTGTTCCACAGGGGCGGGCTTGTAGTCGGGGTCAATGGCCACCACATTGTAGTTGCCCTTTTTCTTACCGGCCAGAATGGTCAGAGCCTCCGGCTCATAACCGGGGGCAATGATGCCGTCAGAGACCTCATGCTGGATGAGCTTTGCGGTGGGCACATCGCAGACATCGGAGAGGGCGATCCAGTCGCCAAAGGAGGACATACGGTCAGCACCGCGGGCACGGGCGTAAGCGCAGGCCAGCGGAGAGAGCTCAAAGTCCGGGGCAATGTGGTACATCCTGCGCTCCACATCGGTCAGGGGCAGGCCCAGGGCGGCACCCGCCGGGGACACATGCTTGAAGGAAGCGGCGGCGGGCAGGCCGCAGGCCGCCTTCAGCTCCTTGACCAGCTGGATGGAGTTGAGGGCATCCAGAAAATTGATGTAGCCGGGCTTGCCGTTCAGCACAGTCACGGGCAGGTCGGAGCCATCTTCCATATAGATGCGGCTGGGCTTCTGGTTGGGGTTGCAGCCGTACTTCAGTGCGAGTTCGTTCATTGATGCATCCTCCTTAAGTCTTCGTTATTCCGCTTCGGCATCGAGCTTTGCCAGCAGCTCCAGCTCCTCGGGCAGCAGTTCAGGCTCCTCGGGGTCGTCCAGATCGCTGTTGACAGCATCATATTTGTTGAAGATCATATCGCCGGTCTCGCCGCTGTCCAGGTCGATGACGCGGGCAAACAAGCTGACCTTGTTGTCGGGGTTCAGGTTCTGCCACAGGCCATGGGCAAAATCGCCGATGGTGCGGGGGCAGGCAAAGCGCAGGGGTTCGCCCTCAAAGCTGGGGATGGGGTTTCCGTTGTGCTTGTAGGTGCTGATGAAATGACCCTCACCGGCCACAGGCTGGGGGTAATCAAAGAAATAGCGCTGGACGCTGTCGCCGCTGCCGTCGGCAGATTTCAGGATGCTCATCTGGTAGCTGCCATCAGCGTACACCACAGCAGAGATGCGGGGGGGTGTAGTTGGGGCCGTCCGGCTCGAAAGTGCGGGTGCGCAGGGCATCGGCAAAGCTCTTGCCCTGACTCATCAGGTCAAAAATGGTATCGGTCTGGTCGCCGTTGGTCACGATGTGGGTCTTGCCCAGGGTCAGCACGGGGTTATAGATGATGAGGCTGGGGTCCTCCAGCTTGTCGGGGTCTGCAGCCATGGTGCAGATGCCGCCGCGCTCGGGCACGGGGTCAAACACGCGGTTGCGGCTGTTCTCACTGCGGCCCATGATAAAGTAGCCGATGAACATCTGACGGCCATCGGGAGCCATTGCCACTGCAATGCCGCGGCCGGGATACTCGTTGGATGCCAGATACTCGTTCAGGTTGATCTTTTCCATGTCAAATTCTCCTATTACGGAACTCCCCCAGTCGCCTACGGCGACAGCCCCCCCGGAGAGGGAGCCTCAAGCCTCCCTCCTTGAGGGAGGTGGCACACCGTCAGGTGACGGAAGGAGTTTTTACTCGATCTCGCCTCTGCACACCATGGCAACTGCCTTGGGCAGCAGCTTCCACTCGGCCTGCTCCATCACACGCTTCTGCAGCACCTCGGGGGTGTCGCCGGGCAGGATCTCCACGGCCTTCTGCAGCAGGATGGGCCCGCCGTCGCACTCTTCGTTCACGAAGTGGACGGTGGCACCGGTCACCTTGCAGCCCCGGGCCAGAGCAGCCTCATGCGGACGCAGGCCGTACATGCCGGGCCCGCAGAAAGACGGGATGAGCGCCGGGTGAACATTCAGGATGCGGCGGGGATAGGCTTCAATGACACTGGGGCCCAACACGGAAAGGAACCCGGCCAGCACCACCAGATCGATGTTGTGGCTTTTCAGCGTTTCCAGCAGGGCTGCGTCAAAGGCCTCACTGTTCTCGTAATCCTTGCGGCGCACCACGCAGCCTTCCACACCGGCCTTTGCGGCGCGCTCCAGCGCATAGACACCGGGCTTGGAGGCCACCACAAGGGTGATCCTGCCGTTGGGGTTCTCGCCTCGGGCTTCGCTGTCCAGCACGGCCTGCAGATTGGTGCCGCCGCCGGAAACCAACACAGCTACATTCAGCACAGTTCCACACCGTCCCCTTCAGCGATGACACCCAGCTTGTAAGCCTCGGGCTCGCCGTTGGCGTGGAGGATCTCCAGCGCCTTGTCGGCCTGTGCGGCAGGAACGGTGAGCACCATGCCAACGCCCATGTTGAAGGTATTGAACATATCGTGCTCGGAGATGTGGCCGGTCTCCTGCATCAGGTGGAAGAGGGCAGGAATGCGGACAGCTTCCTTCTTGATGCGGGCGCAGCAGCCCTTTTTCAGGCTGCGGGGGATGTTCTCATAGAAGCCGCCGCCGGTGATGTGGGAGATGCCCTTGACATCCACCTCTTCCAGCACCTTCAGCACCGGCTTGACGTAGATCTTGGGGGGCGCCAGCAGGGCATCGCCCAGGGTCTTGCCGCCCAGCTCGGCGGGGGTGGTGTGCAGAACATCGGGATCGTTGTCAATATCAAAGATCTTGCGCACCAGCGAGAAACCGTTGGAATGAACACCGGTGGAGGGCAGAGCGAGGATGACATCGCCAGCCTGCATGGTCTCGTTGTTCAGGATCTTTTCCTTGTCCACAACGCCCACGGTGAAACCTGCCAGATCGTACTCATCCTCCGGCATCATGCCCGGGTGCTCGGCAGTCTCGCCGCCCACCAGAGAGCAATCAGCCTGCACGCAGCCCTCGGCCAAGCCCTTGACGATCTCGGCGATCTTCTCAGGGATGTTGCGGCCGCAGGCGATGTAATCCAGGAACACCAGCGGCTTTGCACCGGCGCAGATCACATCGTTGACGCACATGGCAACGCAGTCAATGCCAATGGTGTCGTGCTTGTTCATGATCATGGCGATCTTCAGCTTGGTGCCCACGCCGTCCGTGCCGGAGATCAGAACCGGGTGCTTGTAGCCGGTGCAATCCAGCTCAAACAGGCCGCCAAAGCCGCCCAGACCACCAATGCAGTGCTCGTTCATGGTGCGGGCAACATACTGCTTCATCAGTTCAACGGAGCGGTAACCGGCGGTGATATCCACACCGGCAGCTGCGTAACTCTCAGAATAGCTCTTTTCCATCTTCTTACTCTCCTAACTTTTTCTCGTTCTTGGGACGGTCGTTCAGGTGGCGTTCGTGAATATCGGTGGAAAGCACCTTGTCCGGCCTTACGGCGTATTCGCCGGTAAAGCAGGCGGTGCAGAATCCGCATTTTGTGTTTTTTGCAAGCTGGACAACATGCTCAGTGGAAAGATAGCCCAGCGTATCGGCCCCGATTACTTCATTGATCTGCTCCACGGTGCGGCCTGTGGCCACCAGCAGCTTCTGGTCGGGGATATCGGTGCCGAAGTAGCAGGGGTATTTGAACGGGGGCCGAGACCCGGAAGTGGACTTCCTTTGCACCGGCATCCCGCAGCAGCTTGATGATGCGGGCGGAGGTGGTGCCGCGCACGATGGAGTCATCCACCAGCACCACCCGCTTGCCCTTGACCGTGCTGGAAACAACGTTCAGCTTGATACGCACGCTGTTCTCGCGCTGCTTCTGGCTGCCCTGAATGAAGGTGCGGCCGATGTATTTGTTTTTGATAAAGCCGATGCCATAGGGGATGCCGCTCTCCTGCGAGTAGCCGAGCGCTGCATCCAGGCCGGAATCCGGCACGCCGATGACCACGTCCGCTTCCACGGGGTGCTCCTGTGCCAGGAACCGGCCTGCCTGCTTGCGGGCCTCGTGCACCGAGCTGCCCTCGATGATGCTGTCCGGGCGGGAGAAATAGATGAACTCGAACACGCACATCTGGGTGTCCGGGCGGCCGCAGTGATCCTTGATGCTCCGCAGCTCACCGGTCTTGGTGTCGGCAATGACGATCTCGCCGGGCTCCACGTCCCGCAGCAGGGTCGCGCCCGCAGCATCCAGCGCACAGCTCTCGCTGGCAAAGACGTAGCCGCCGCCGGGCAGGGTGCCGATGCACAGGGGGCGGTAGCCCCGGGGTCCCGGACCGCAATGAGCTTGGTGGCGGACATGATCACCAGACTGTATGCACCCTCCAGCACATCCATCGTCTTGCTGATGGCGGTCTCAATGCTGCCCATCCGCAGGCGGTTGCGGGTGATGAGGTAGCAGATGACCTCGGTATCGGAGGAGCCGTGGAAGATGGCACCCTCGTTCTCCAGCTGACGGCGCAGCTCCAGGGCATTGGTCAGGTTGCCGTTGTGGCAGAGGGCCGTGGTACCCCGGCCATGGCGGACGATCATGGGCTGGGCGTTGGCCCGGATGCGGCTGCCGGAGGTAGCGTAGCGGACATGGCCGGTGGCCATATGGGCCGTGGGGGTGGAAAGACTGCCCAGCACGGCAGGGGTGAACACCTCGTTCACCAGGCCGAGGTCGCGGTGGCCCTGGATGACACCGTCATCGTTGACCGCAATGCCGCAGCTCTCCTGCCCGCGGTGCTGCAGCGCATACAGGGCGGAGTAGGCGGCAGCGGCCACGTCCTCGGTGCCCGCCCGGTCGTAAATGCCAAAAACGCCGCATTCCTCGTGCAGCGGATATGCAAAATCAGACATTGGTTCTCCTTACAACTCTTTCAGTTCGTTCTGCAGCTTTTCTTCCTCCTGGCTGCGATCTGCTGTGCCATGCTCACCCGCTCGGCCTCCAGTTTCCCGGCCAGTGCATCATCGCTCAGAGCCAGGATCTCGGCGGCCAGCCAGGCAGCGTTCTTGGCCCCGTTCAGGGCCACGGTAGCCACCGGGATGCCGCTGGGCATCTGGACCGTGGCCAGCAGCGCGTCCAGACCGTCCATCGCGCCACCCTTCATCGGGATGCCTACCACCGGCAGGGTGGTGTTTGCGGCAAAGGCACCGGCCAGATGGGCGGCCATGCCGGCCGCGCACAGGATCACACCAAAGCCGTTGGCCCGGGCATTTTTGGCAACCGCGGCCTCGGCAGGGGTGCGGTGGGCCGAAAGGATGTGTGCCTCAAAGGGGATGTCCAGCGCCTTCAGCTGGGCACAGGCCCCCTTTACGACCGGCCAATCACTGTCCGATCCCATGATCACTGCAACTTTCCGAATCATATCCGAACCTCTCTTTCTCTGTCTGCAAAACAAAAAAAAGCTGTGGTACACCTGCACCACGGCCTTTATTTCTGCGTATGCTCTCCCAGCGCTTTGCACAAAGCTGCACGATGCCCCTGAACAGCACGAATGGTGTTCTGTTCTGTGAAGCCCGACAGCATCTTCATCTTTGAAGTTCCCCGCAACTTTGCTCTGCGCTTTTTCAGGCGGCACCCGGCATCCGCCGGGGCCACCGTCCCTGTACTACATACAGTTTACGGCAAAAATTCCACTTTGCAAAGGCCCTTGGGGCAATTTCTCCCTTGTGTTCTCCCGCGTCAAAAAACTTTCAAAAGTTTTGTGCAGTTTCGACACCGTATTTCTTTTTAAGTATGACTTTTTAGAAAATATAATAAAGTAAGTTTTATCTCACTGGGACAGGCCCCGCTCTGTACAGTCTCTCCGTCATTGCCTTGGCAGTAAGGGCAGCTTCACCTTAGAAGATGATCTTCGCTGTTGCTGCCCTTGCTGCCCGGATGAGGTCGGCCGGGTGCGCAGCACACCTGTGTGCCGATGCGGCCGCCGGAGACATAGACCTTTTCTTGAGCCAGCACGCTTTCATCAAACACGGTGGTGTACTGCTTTTTCATACCCACCGGGCTGCAGCCACCGCGCACATAGCCGGTGACCTTGTTGATATCGGCCACATGGATCATGGCAACGCTTTTTTCGCCCACACTGCGGGCAGCGGCTTTCAGATCCAGCTCTGCTGCCACCGGAATGACGAACACAAAGTAGTTTTTGCTATTGCCCTGCGTCACCAGCGTCTTATACACGCAGGCAGGGTCTTCGCCCATGCTGGCGGCCACGGTCACGCCGTCCACCGCCACGCCCTCCTCGTGGGTATATTCGTGGGCTGTATAGGGCACCTTGGCCCGTTCCAGGATGCGCATGGCATTCGTTTTTGCTTCTTTTCCCATTGATGATCGCTCCTTGTAAACTCCTTGCCCTCTCAGGCTGCCCCTATTCTACCACTTTCTTTCCTAAATTTCAAAAATTTCTCTTGACTTCAGTTTCCTGAAGTGTTATCATAGGCCCATGCTTCAGAAACTGAAGTTTGAAAATAAATCACGGCAATGGAGCCGGTCTCCCTGCCGTTTGTGTGAGAAGGAAAAGGAGACGACCACCATGATCATCGTACTGAAACAGGATGCCCCTGACGCACAGGTCCGCGAGTTCTGCCACGAACTGCAGGATATGGGCCTGCAGATCAACGACTCCAAGGGCAGCGACACCCACATTCTGGGCCTGATCGGCGACACCAAGGCCATTGCCGAGGACGGAGCCCTACAAAAAGGCCAACCGCAAGTTCCATCCGGATGACAGCGTCATCGACGTGGAGGGTGTCAAGATCGGCGGCGGCAACTTTGCCGTCATTGCGGGCCCCTGCAGCATTGAGAGCGAGGAGCAGATCACCTACTGTGCACAGCGCGTAAAGGCTGCGGGTGCTTCCCTGCTGCGCGGCGGCGCATTCAAGCCCCGCACCTCGCCCTACTCCTTTCAGGGTATGCGCAGCGGGGTCTGGATCTGCTCAAGCTGGCGCGCCGCGCCACCGGTTCCCCATTGTGACCGAGATCATGAACACCGAGCACCTGCCCCTGTTTGAAAACGTGGACCTCATTCAGGTAGGTGCCCGCAATATGCAGAACTTTGAGCTGCTCAAGGCTGTTGGCCGTCAGAAGAAGCCGGTGCTGCTCAAGCGCGGCCTGGCGAATACGCTGGAAGAGTTCGTGATGAGCGCCGAGTACATCATGGACCAGCATGCGCAACACCCTCGACCTTGCCGGTGTGGTGATGCTGCACAAGATGACCCACCTGCCCGTTGTCGTGGACCCCAGCCACGCCTGCGGCCATGCATGGATGGTGCCGGAGCTGGCAAAGGCTGCCGTCGCCGCCGGTGCCGACGGCCTGATGATCGAGGTGCACAACAACCCCGCCAAGGCCAAGTGCGACGGTGCCCAGAGCCTGACCCCGGACCAGTTCGACGAGCTGATGCAGTTCGTGAGCAAAGAGGTGGAGTTCTTCGGCAAGAAGATGAACTGACACGCTGAAAGCCGGCCGGCAGACGGGCCACGATTTTCTGAATACAGATCCAAAATGGATGCTTTCCTGCGTTGAGCGGGAGGCATCCATTTTTTCGATAAAAACATTTATAATGTGTAACCGGATCTCCGTCCGTTGCAATCATCTCCCTGTAAAATCCATGTGATTTTACAGAGCGGACCGTACAAATCACTTGCGGGCCCGGACCAGAAGCAGATGGAGCTTCCGCCTCAGATCTGCCAGACACCACGCGATTGCCATACCACTTGCAATGCCGAGGGCGGCCAGAAAAGTCTGCTCCCCAAAGTGCTCTACCGTCCGCAGATCGCTGGAGACCACCGCATTCATGCAGTAGTAAAGCGTGCTGCCGGGGATGAGGGGAATGGCCGATGTGATGAAAAACGGCGTGGAAGGCGCATTGCAGCACCGGGCAAGGATCTCGGCATAGACGGCGGCACAAAAACCGGCCAGCAGATTTGCAAGAAAGACGCTGCTCAGCGCATGATCGGCCAGCAGGTAGGCCAGCCACGCCAGAAACCCGCCCACAGCGGCGGCAGGCAGGTAGCGCCGGTTCAGGTTGAAGATCAGCCCGAAGCCGACAGAGCCCAAAGCTGCGCTGAGCAGCTGCGATAAGACCTGCATCATGCGATCCCTCCCATCAGCCAGATGGCCGCCATCATGCCCAGTGCAAGGACTGCGGCCATCAGAATGGCCTCCACCAGCCGCAGAGAGCCGGAAATGATATCGCCGAGCAGGATATCCCGGATGGAATTTGTCAGCATGATGCCGGGGATCAGCAGCATGATGATGCCAATGAGGATCTTGTCTGCGTGGAGCTGCGGCCCGATGCGGCAGAACAGCAGGGTGGAAATGCCGCAGCAAAATGAGGCGATGAACTGAAATTCCACGCCGTTCATGCAGAACGGTGCAAGGCAGCGCTCCATCCAGAAGACCAGCACTGCAATGACACCGGCCAGCAGGCCATCCCACAGGCTGCCCCCAAAGAACACGGCAAAGCTGGAAGCAGCCAGCACGCTGCCCGCCAGCCGGAGCCGGGAGTCTGCGTGCTGTGCAAGAATGGCGTCCAGCTGCCTTTGAAATTCCTCCACGGAGGGCGGTGCCGCGCAGATCCGGCGGCTGAGTGCATTGAGCTCTTCCAGCATGAGCAGATCGTTCCCGGACGCATGGCGCAGACGGCGTGTCTGGGTCTGCGGCGGGAGCTGCGGCATTGTCAGGGTGACAACGATGCTGGATGTGATGACGAATACATTGACCTCCTGCGCGCCGTATGCGGCTGCGATGCGGTTCAAGGTATCTTCTACGCGGAAAACCTCGGCCCCGCTGTTCTGCAGTGCTTCTCCCATTTTGATCAGAATGCAGAGAAAGCGGCTGACTTCTGCTTCTCCCATGAAATATCCCCTTTTCGGCTTTGTCTTTTGCCCCTATTATAATGGTTCTGCGGGATGGAAACAAGGGTGGTAGGGCTGCCTGCACGGAAATCCGCTTTTTGCAGCCTGAGCCAAATCAAAAGCCTTCCCCTTTCCCGGCGTCTTGACAAGCCCTTTTCTTCTGGTTACAATACGGAAAAGAGTCCGCAGACCGTCTCTTTGCAAATTTCAGCCACCGGCTCCGGGAAAGGAACTTCGTCATGGAACCAAAAACCAAACAATATCTGCTCGTAACTGTTGTGGGCGTAACGCTTTTTGTTGCACTGCTGCGGCTTTCCACCGTTCTGGCCTTTGCGGCAGAGCTCGTGGATCTGGTCCTGCCCATTCTGGCAGGCGGCATTCTGGCACTTTTATCAACGTGCCCATGAGTGGGCTGGAAAAGCGGCTGAAACGTCTGTTCCGCAAGGCCAGAAGGCAGCCGTCGGATAAAGCCATCCACCTTATCAGCTTTTCCATCACGCTGCTGGGCGTTGTGCTTGTGCTGGTGCTGGCTCTCACTCTGCTGATCCCGGAGCTTGTGCAGTCCTTCCACAGTCTCTATCTGCAGATCGAGGCAAACATTCCCCGCTGGACCGCCTATCTGAGTGCGCAGAATGCCGACACGGGCTGGCTGATGAGCTGGCTGGAAGGCATCAACTGGGAGCAGCTGCTGCACAAGATCACTGCCGGCATCGATACTGTGCTGATCAATGCGGTAAGCGCCGTATCTGCCACGGTGAATGTTGCGGTGACAGCCTCCTTTGCCTTGATCATCTCCATCTATATGTCCCTTGGCTCGGAAAGTCTCTGCCGACACGCCCGCACGCTGGTGTGCGCCTATCTGAAGCCGAACCACGCCGCCGGGCTGCTGAAGTTCTGCAGAGCGTTCCGCCAGTCTTTCGCAAACTTTCTTACCGGACAGTGCAGCGAAGCGGTGATCCTCGGCGTCCTCATGACCCTTGCGTTTTCCGTTTTCCGGATCCCCTACGGCAGTCTTGTGGGAATGCTGACCGCCATCTGCGCCATCATCCCCTACGTCGGCGCGCTGATCTCCTGCGTGGTCAGCGTGTTCCTTGTGCTTTTGGTGGACCCTGTGCTGGCGGTGCGCTGCCTCATCGTTTACCTTGCCGTGCAGTTCATTGAAAATCAGTTCATCTATCCCCGCGTGGTGGGCAAGTCCGTGGGGCTTTCTCCCCTTTACACCCTTGTTGCCGCCATGATCGGCGGCAAGCTCTTTTGGCATCATCGGCATCATCTTCTTCATCCCCCTGACTGCGGTGATCCTCGAGCTTGTGAAGGAGGACGCCTGCCGCCGCCTGCGTGCAAAAGAAGAGCGGCAATAAAAAGCAGCGGCCCCGGAAAGCATCTGAAAACGCTTTCCGGGGCCGTTTTATTCCTGTCCGGGGTGCCCCCGGCAGCATTCACTTGAAATATTGGGGAAGGACTTCCGGATGGTGGCCAGATTTTCGGTGTACCGCTGCATATGCCGGGCAGCAATGGTGCGGGCAGCGGCGGTATCCTTTGCCTCGATGGCCTTCAGCAGGCTGGTGTGGTCATCCAAAATTGCCTGGTGGTGATGTGGGGCATCGGCGCCCTCCTCATCTACCTTGCCATCGCAAAAAAAATGGAGCCGAGCCTGCTCCTCCCCATGGGCTTCGGAGCCATCCTCGTCAACCTGCCCTTATCGGGCGCTATCACGCAGGGCGACACCGTCGGCCCCATCTCGGCTCTGTTTGAGGCCGGGATGTCCAACGAGCTGTTCCCGCTGCTGCTCTTCATCGGCATCGGTGCCATGATCGATTTTGGCCCGCTGCTGGAAAAGCCGTGGTGATGCTCTTCGGCGCGGCGGCACAGTTCGGTATCTTCTTCACCCTCTTCCTCGCGGGCTTCTTCTTCGATTTGAAGGACGCAGCCTCCATCGCCGTCATCGGTGCGGCAGACGGCCCCACCGCCATTTTCGTGGCCAACACGCTCAACTCAACTCCCAGTACCTCGGTGCCATCATGGTGGCAGCCTACAGCTACATGGCGCTGGTGCCCATCGTGCAGCCGCCCGTGATCCGGCTGCTGACCACGCAGAAGGAGCGCCGCATCCGGATGTCCTATGAAAAGGGCGGCGTTTCCCAGCTGACCAAGATCCTGTTCCCCATCGTGGTCACGATCATTGCAGGCATGGTGGCTCCGGCCAGTGTGGCGCTGGTGGGCTTTTTGATGTTTGGCAACCTGCTGCGAGAATGCGGCGTGCTGAACGCCCTCTCCGAGACTGCGCAGAACGTACTGGCCAACCTGATT
>VOFG01000096.1_pt1 | contig 26001 bp, 26 predicted proteins | sample 5384171 | NCBI WGS metagenome assembly VOFG01 (sample SAMN12384726, study PRJNA508395) | human gut metagenome | isolation source: healthy gut F | host: Homo sapiens | reverse complement strand
TGGGCAGCATCGGCTCCGAGGGCGTTCGTTCCTGCCCGATCTGGCGCAGGCCGATGCGCGCGGCGTGGGGAGCGTCGTGCTGGGCGGCGTGATCTTCAATGCCTCGAACATCCTGCTCTCGGCGTCGGTGGCCATGGCGGGGCTGTCGGTCGCCTTTCCGCTGGGTGTCGGACTGGCACTGGTGCTGGGCGTCGTCGTCAACTACGTGGGTGCGCCCAAAGGCGATCCCGTCATCCTGTTTCTGGGCGTGGCGCTGATCGTTGCGGCGATCGTCTGCAACGGCATCGCCTCGCAGCGGGTGCAGAGCGGCGGTACGCAGCGTGCGCAGTTCCGCAAGGGCGTCGCGCTGGCGGTCGTGGCCGGCGTGCTGATGTCGCTCTTCTACCGCTTCGTCGCGGCTGCGATGGATCTGGATCATTTCGAGAATCCGACGCCGGGCATGTTGACGCCCTATTCGGCGGTCTTCATCTTCTCGCTGGGCGTGCTGGCGAGCAACTTCGTCTTCAATACGTGGGTGATGAAACGCCCCTTCGACGGGGAGCCCGTCGCCTACCGCGACTACTTCAAGGGCAGCTTTTCGACCCATCTGGTCGGAATGCTGGGCGGTGCGACCTGGTGTCTGGGTACGACGTTCAGCTACATTGCGGCCGGTAAGGCCGGTGCTGCAGGTGTCGTATGCGCTGGGACAGGGCGCGCCGATGGTGGCGGCCGTGTGGGGCGTCTTCGTGTGGAAGGAGTTCCGCGGCGGCGGACGGACGGTCAACGGCCTGCTGGCGCTGATGTTCGCCCTCTTCATCGCGGGGCTGGGGCTCATCATCGTGGCCGGCGGGAACTGATCGCGGTGCCATGCAAAAACAGCGGCCCGAACGTCATCGTTCGGGCCGCTGTTTTTCGATTACCCCACTCGATCGTTGCGGGCGGCTTGGAAGAGATGTCGTACACTACGCGATTGACCCCGCGCACCTTGTTGATGATGTCGTTCGACACGCGGGCCAGGAATTCGTACGGCAGGTGCACCCAGTCGGCCGTCATGCCGTCGGTCGATGCGACGGCGCGCAGCGCCACGCAACTTTCGTAGGTGCGTTCGTCGCCCATGACGCCCACCGACTTGACCGGCAGCAGGATGACTCCCGCCTGCCAGACCTGGTCGTAGAGCCCGTGCTCGCGCAGGGCGTCGATGTAGATCTTGTCCACGTTTTGCAGGATCTCGACGCGCTCGGGTGTGATCTCGCCCAGAATGCGGATCGCCAGCCCCGGCCCCGGGAAGGGGTGGCGGCCGATCAGCTCCTCGCCGATACCCAGCGAGCGGCCCACGCGGCGCACCTCGTCCTTGAAAAGCAGGCGCAGCGGTTCGACGACTTTCAGGTGCATGTGCTCGGGCAGTCCGCCCACGTTGTGGTGCGACTTGATCTTGGCCGCAGGGCCGTTCACCGATGCCGATTCGACGACGTCGGGATAGATCGTGCCCTGCGCCAGCCACTTCACGTCGGCGAGCTGCTGTGCCTCGGCATTGAAGACCATGATCGTGTCGCCCGGCGACTCCTCCGTGCCAGCCACCAGCGATCCGATCATGACGGAACTGCCACCAGCGGCGAGCGCCTTGACGATGTCGCCCGAATAGCGCAGGCCACCGTCGGCGATGAGAGGCACGCCCGTGCCCTTCAGGGCCGTATAGACATCGTAGATGGCCGACAGCTGCGGCACACCCACACCAGCCACGACGCGGGTCGTACAGATACTGCCCGGGCCGATACCCACCTTGATGGCGTCGGCGCCGTGGTCGACGAGGTAGCGGGCAGCCTCGCCCGTAGCCACATTGCCCACGACGACGTCCACGTCGGGGAAATGCTTCTTGACAGCCTCCAGCGTGCCGATGACACCCTTGCTGTGGCCGTGGGCCGTGTCGATGACGATGGCATCTACGCCCGCGTTGACCAGTGCCTCTGCACGCTGCAGCGAGTCGGCGGTCACGCCCACGCCTGCGGCCACACGCAGACGGCCCTTGGCGTCCTTGCAAGCCATCGGCTTGTTCTTGGCCTTGGTGATATCCTTATAGGTGATGAGGCCGACGAGGTGGTTGTCCTTATCGACCACCGGGAGCTTCTCGATCTTGTTCTCCTGGAGGATGGCGGCAGCGGCCTTGAGGTCCGTCTGCTGATGCGTGGTGACGAGGTTCTCGGACGTCATGACCTCCGCCACCTTCTTGTCGAGACAAGACGCTGACGGCGACGCTCACCGTCGAGGCGGGTACGGAGGTCAACGGTGCGAAACAGACCTTTTCGCTCTCGCAGCAGATGCGCGGCGAGAATCCCTATTTCCGCATTCCGGGCACCTTTTCGATCACGGCCGACCACTGGATGCTGCGCGGCGTCGATCAGGAGCCGGCACCCGGGGATCGTGCGTGATCGAAGAGGATCTCTACAACCAGTATTTCAACCTCTCGGCGCTGACGTTCGACGGTCAGGGCGAACCGATGCGGATGGAGGCGCTGGCGCTGAATCTGCCCTACAACCGCGAGGAGTGTTACGTGTCGATTCCGCTCGGGCAGTTGCTGGCCACGTTCGAGGAGAAGGACATGATGGTCTATCTGGTGGCCATCAACGTGAAGAACTCCACCTTCACCACCGGTTCGGGCGCCGTGACGGGCGTCGTGTCCGACGATTTCCGCACGATCACGCTCCACGGGCTGCCCGAAGAGTATCAGACGCTGGGTCTTATTTCGCGGAAAATATCCGATACGTCGCAGGTCGGCATGTTCGGCGATATCTACTATCCGAGCGGTGAAGGGATCGTGCTCGCGCGCGAGGCGGCATCCGCGTCGCCGGCATCGCTTCCGGTGGCGTTCAGTTCCGTGCAGCGGGGCGACGTCGTGCGGCTGCGCGCCCACACGACCGGCCGGATCAACCGGATCGAGCAGTTCAATTGATGCAGAAACGCTAAAACAGAGAGCAGATGAAACGATTATATCATGTTATAAGTGGTTTGGCGGGCGGCGTTCTGCTGCTGGAGGGATGCGAGGGCGATACGATCGTGCTCGACGCCGATCCCGTCGCACCGGAGGCTACGACGCTCAGCGTGACGTCGGACAACCCGCTCTATTCGGCACAGGAGGGGAGGGGAACGTTGCGCTTCAAGACGCCCGGCGGCGAGGTCGTATTCTCCGTCGAGACCAATGCCGAGACATGGAGCTACACCAACGACAACGAGGCGTGGCTCGCAGTGGAGCAGAACGAATACGACGGTACGCTGACGCTCCGCGTCCAGCGGAACGAGGAGGCGTCGGAACCCGCCGCCGAGGTGGTCGTGACGGCGGGCGAAGGGTCCGGCGCGCGGACGTGGACGGTGGAGGTCGTGCAGAACGCGGCCGGAACGCCCGAAATCGTGGCGACGCCCAATCGGGTGCTGATTCCGGCCTGCGGATCGCTGCTGAGCGCTTCGACCGAAATCGCCTGCAACTATGAGGATTGGGAGTTCACCCAGTCGTGCGACTGGATGTTGGTCGAGCGCCGGCAGGACAAGCTGGTCTTTACGGCCGACGAGAATACTTCGTCGGAATCGCGGCAGGTCGAAGTGAAATTGACGGCGGGCTACGGCGATCGGAGCATCAGCGAGACGGTCGTCGTCGAGCAGGACGGCAGGGCCTTCGTCAGGGCGCTGCCGGAGGCTCTGTCGTTCGACTATCGGGGCGGCACGAAGACGATCGCCGTATCTTCGAACTTCGAGTGGAACCATGCGGCCGATGCGAAGTGGTTCGCCGTCACGCGCGAGAACGACGTCTTGACCGTCACGGTCGACCCCTACGACGGCGAACAGGGGCGGACGGAGAACATCAGCCTGACGACCGGCGTCGGCGAGAATACGGCGTCGCTGGAAGTGGCGATCACCCAGATGGGCGTCAACGACAAATATCTGCGCTGGAAGTTCGAGATTCCTTCCGACAATGCGACGGCCACGGCGATGATCGCCGGCGAGGTCGATGCCGAGATCAACTGGGGCGACGGTACGGTCGAGACCGTCACGACGGCGAATCCGACGCACGTCTACGCTACGGCCGGCAGTTACGACGTGGAGGTGAGCGGCAAGGTGACGGCATTGAAATCGGCCGGCGAGAAGAGCTATGTGGTAGAGGTGCTTCAATGGGGACAGACGGGGCTCACGTCGATGGAAGATGCCTTCAACGGTTGCATGAACCTGAAAAGCATTCCCTCCGATACGGCCCATTCGTTCGACGGGGTGACGACTTTCAACGAAGCGTTCTACGATTGCCAGACGCTCGGCGCCATTCCTGCGGGGCTGTTCGACAACGCTACCCGGGCGACCGACTTCACCTCGACGTTCCATTTCTGCCACAGCATACCGGAGATTCCCGAAAAAACTCTTCTACTACAATACCGAAGCGACTTCGTTCAGCCAGACCTTCTATTATGTGGGTTCGCAGGTGAACAAGGAGGCGGAAGGGCTGCTGACCGAGATTCCGGCAGGGTTGTTCGAGACGAACACCAAGGCGCAGACGTTCCTCTCGGTATTCGGCCATACGGCCATCCGGTCGGTTCCGGCCACGCTGTTCCAGAATTGCCCGAACGTGACGGTCATGACCTCGCTGTTCGACAGTTGCAAGGCGTTGGAGATCGTTCCGGCCGACCTGTTCGGCGGGTGCCCGGCGGTGACGAGTTTCTCGCAGGTATTCCGCATGTGCACGGCGCTCAAATCGATACCCGAACTGATTTTCTTCAACAATACGCTGGTGACGACCTTCAAGGGGCGTTCAGCGGTGCGGGATCGAGACGATTCCGGCCGGTCTCTTCGCGCGGCAAGTCGGTGTGACCAGCTGTTCGGCCGTTTTCCAGGACTGCCCGATCGGCTCGATTCCGCGCGGACTCTTCTCGACGATGACCAAGTGTACCGATTTCTCGCAGGCTTTCAAGGGGTGCACGAAACTGACATCCATACCCTCCGATCTGCTGGCTTCCTGTCCCGACGTCTCCAACGTCGCGTCGATTTTCTCCGAGTGCGCGTCGATCGCCTCGATCCCGAGCGGACTGTTCGGCCACACGACGAGCATCAAGAACGGCAACAACCTCTTCGAGGGCTGCTCCTCGCTGCGGACGCTGCCCGACGACCTGTTCGCCACCTTCTCGGCCACGGGAAACTTCACCTTCACGAGTACGTTCGAAGGGTGTACGTCGTTGCAGTCGCTGCCTTCGGGGTTGTTCGCGACCGTCGCGGCGACCGGATTCGCCAACACCTTCACCGATTGTACGGGATTGACGTCGCTGCCTGACGACCTGTTCGCCGGACAGACCAAGATCAAGACCTTCTCGAACACCTTCAACGGTTGTACGGGACTCGAATCGCTGCCCGAAGGGCTCTTCGCGGAGTGTGCGGCCATGACTTCCGTGTCGTCGGCCTTCATCGACTGTACGGGACTGAAATCGCTGCCCGCGGGGCTCTTTGCGAAGAATGCCGAACTGGCGACGATCACGTCGGTCTTCTCGGGTTGTACGGGGCTTACGTCGATTCCGGCCGGACTGTTCGACAACAACAAGAAGATCAAGACCGCGAAGACCGCCTTCAAGAATTGTTCGGCGCTGACGGGCGAGTCGCCCTTCACGCAGATCGACGGCCGGAAGATACACCTTTACGAACGTACCGCGGCACTCGGCTTCACGGCCGTTACGAACACCAACGCCACCGATTGTTTCGCGGGCTGCACGGGCCTGAGCGATTACGATGCGATGCCGACGGCGTGGAAATAAGTGAAACAGTTAATGGAAAGCAAGATGAAAAAGTTCATTATCAAGCTCCTTTTCTCGCCACGGCAGCGTTCGAGCGAGCTCGGCTCGGCACTCGGCTTGACGAAAAGGTCGAATATCGTTCGTCCGTTTCCCACCGCGGCGCAGCCCGCACAAGCGCGGCGCAGGCCGGTCGGACTGGCGAAAACGTGGATATATGCCGCATCGTTTGCGGCCGGCATGTTGCTGGCGGGTTGCGACACGGACGATGAATACCGCGCCGCCGAGCCCGAGCTCTACCTGACGGCCTCGACGCGAATCTTCGCCCTGTCGGCCGACGGCGGGCAGCGAACCGTGGTGATCGACACCAACTGCGGCGAGTGGAAGGTTACGACCGACGCCGCAGGTTGGCTGTCGAACCGGAAGGAGGGGAACCTGCTGACGATAACGGCCGGAGAGTCGTTGTCGACGAAAGCGCAGACGGCCGTGGTGACGGTTTCCAGCATCGACGACCCGTCGCTGACGTGCGAAATCCGCGTGATGCAGTACGGAACCGGCGCCACGAACCTGTCGGCACTCGGTACGGCCAACTGCTACATGGCGTCGACGGGTGCGTCGTACGTCTTCGACGCCTCGATCAAGGGCAACGGCTTGGGCGACGGCAATTCGGAATACATCGACAAGCACGGCCTGCTGCTCGACGAAGGGGTGGCGGCCGAGCTGCTGTGGGAGGCGGTTTTCGATGCCGACAAGACGCGCAGCCGCGACGTGATCGACGGCGAACCGGTTTACCGCAACGGCCGTATCTGGTTCACGACGGGCCGTGAGCAGGGCAATGCGGTGATCGCGCTGCGCGATTTTTCGGGCGAGATCGTTTGAGCTGGCATATCTGGGTGACGGACCGCGAGGTGACGCTGACGGCCGCCAACGGCTACGAGTGGATGGATCGCAACCTCGGCGCGCTGAACAATACGCCGGGCGACCTGGCCAACCGCGGTCTCTTCTATCAGTGGGGACGCAAGGATCCGTTCCTGCCTTCGTCGGCGCCCTATACGACAGGGAACGTGACGGAGGCCAATGTCGAGAATCACCAGGTGGGCGACGGCACGGCCGAGTGGGCCTATACGGGCGTCCGACAGCAGTTGTTGACGGAGGCTCCGGGCAATATCGAGAATGCCGTACGGCATCCGACGCAGTTCCTGAAAACCTATTACCAGTATTCGGGTTCGTCGTGGTACGTGACGCCGACCAACGATGCGTTGAAGGAGGCCGACCTGTGGGGCGGAAATAAGATGTCGTCGGGTTACAAGACTATTTTCGATCCCTGTCCGCTGGGGTACATGGTGCCGCCCGACGGGGCCTTTTTGCGACGGCTGCCGGCGACATGTCGACGGGGGTGAACGTCGATACTCAGTGGGGCCCGTTCGAGGGCAACGGCCGCGCGTGGATCGGCGGAACGGGCGATTTCTTCCCCTTCGTCGGGATTCTGACGATCAACACGCCGCTGACGAACTGCGGCCATATCGGCGTCTACTGGACGGCGTCGGCCGACGCTTCCAACGGCTACGGCTACGAGGTCTACGTGACGTCGGACTGGGGGCGCTACCGCCAGGGGGCGACGGCCTACGGCAACTCGGTGCGCTGTGTGAAGGAGAAGTAGCGTGCTGCTTGGGATGGGAGAGCCGGACGAATCCGATTCGTCCGGCTCTCTTTTTTCGTCGGTATCCGCATGAATGCCGGCGGAAGATGCGGTGCCACCGTCAGTAGGCTTTGCGGCGGAACTCTTTGGGCGTCATTCCCACGCGGCGTTTGAAATACTGGCCGAAGAACGACGGATTGGGGAAATTGAGTTTGTCGGAGATCTGCTGAATGGTGAGCTGGTGATTGGTTTTGAGCAGATTTTTCGCATGCATGATGACCGTGTGGTTGATCCACCACGCCGCGCTGTTGCCCGATACGGTCCGTACTACCGACGAGAGGTATTTGGGCGTCACGCAGATCTGGTCGGCGTAGTACCCGATTTCGCGCTCGCGGACGTAGTGCTGCGAGACCAGAAAGAGAAACTCGCGGAACATGCTCTCCTGCCGCGTTTGGGCGCTCATGGCCAGCGGTTTGCCGTGTTGATAGATGTGGAAGATTTCGTAGTAGAGCATCATCGACATGTGGAGGGTGATCTGGTCGCGGTAGGGGTGGCCGTTCCGTTCGAATTCACTGAACATGCGGCAGTATTTGAGCATCCGCCGGAAAGTCGTATCGTCGAGCGAGATACAGGGATGGTCTTTGATGTAGAGGAACAGCGAGGTCGCCGAAGGGACCTGCACTTCGCGTGTGACGTCGATCTCGGGGACGATGCAGTAGGCCTCGAAATCGTCGCTGTGGTCGTCGAGTTGCATGAGCATTCGGGGAAGAAGACGCACAGGTCGCCCTTCTGGATGTAGCAGCGGTGCTGGTTGAGCGTGACGCGGCTTTTCCCTCGCAGGCAGATACAGAACCCTCCGGTATTCAACTCGTGCGGCAGATAGTCGGATTCGGTGAATTCCATCGAGGAACTCGTGAGATGCAGCAGCCGGAACGAAGCGGAGTTCGGCCGTTCGGAATCCTGTTGAGGAGTCACTGGAATTTGTTGGAGGATTTCTTCCATAATAATGTTGAATTTCGCCAAAAGTAATAACTTTTTCTCGCATAATAGGAGGATTGAGCTCCTTTATTCGACTTATTGAATGTTATTGCCCGCCATATGGACAAGAAGCGCATCCTCCGATCGTTATTTTTGTGACGAATTACAGGAAAAAGACGAAAAACGAATGAAAATCATCTTGTCGGAAAAATACGGCCGTCTGGCTTCGTGGATGCGGAAATTGCCTGCGCAGGGCGTTTGCGGGGAGGTATTGCGCGACGACCGCAATACGCTTTGGTGCGAGCGGGTGGCGGGCGAGGAGTTTGTCGTCAAGCGTTTCGCCGTACCGCTGCGCCTGAACCGGTGGGTCTATACGTTTTTCCGGCCGACCAAAGCCCGACGTTCCTATGACTATTCGCTGCGGCTCCGGCGGTCGGGCATCGCCGTGGCCGATCCGGTCGGTTACATCGAGTGCCGGCGGGGCTGCTGTTCCATACAGGCTACTATGTTTCCAAACGGCTTCCCTACCCGACGCTCCAACAGCTGGATCGGGAACCGCAGGCACGGCAGTTCGAGATTCTCGATGCCTTTGCGGCCTTCACCGTCCGCCTCCACGAAAAGGGTGTGCTCGATTACGACTACAATCCGGGCAACATCTTCTATTACCGGGAGGACGGTGCGTGGAATTTCGCGCTGATCGACGTCAACCGCATGGCCTTCCGCCGCAACCTGAGTCGGCGCGACTGCGTGGAGATGCTCCACCACCTCGACTGGGAGACGCCCTATCTGGATTATGTGCTGATCCGTTATGCCGAATTGCGCCGCTGGGACTGGAAACTCCTGAGCGGCGCCGTACTGCTCAAACAGGGGATCAACCTGCCGGTACGCATCCGGCGCTTTTTCAAACGGCTCATCGGGAGGAAGTAGCGGCCGGCGATGCGATTATCCGTCCGAGAAGTTGTATTTTCGGACGCAATTTCCTATCTTCGCTTTACGAAAACCGAAACCATCCGAAAATGAAACCTTTCTACCTGGGGACGCTGCTCGGCGTTCTGTCGCTGGCCTGCTGCGGCGCGCCGTCGCAGCAGGTGCTCCGTCTGGAAAAAAGCCCTCTTCCGCTCGGCGGGAAAATGGCCGTCTACATGGAATCCAACCCGCACCGGCCGTGGGATGCACTCTATCCCGTCGTGCGGGGCGTGCCCGACTCGTGGCGCGATGCGACCGTCTACTATGCGGAAACCGATCTTCCGCAGCTGCTCTACCAGGGCTATCGGCAGGGGCTTGCCGACGAAAAGTTCTGCATGGGCTATTTCAACGTTTGGGGCCTCGATACGGCCTCCCGTTCCGCCCGTCCGATCCGTAGCGTGATCGCCATGGCGGCGGGCGTGACGGCCGAGGGGCATCCGGCCTACCTGTTCGATACGGACGGCGACGACGACCTGTCGGACGAAACGGTGCGCTATTTCGGTGCGGATTCCGTCGCCGTGGAGGTGACGCCCGTCTACGTCGAACGCTACGGCGGCGGGGGCGTCGTCCTGCCTGATTTGGCCTATGTCTATCCGGCTTGCAGGAACTCCGACATGCTGCTGTATTGCGCCGAGTGCTGCTCCGGCGAGGCGGCGGTGGCCGGCGGGCGGTATGCCGTGACGGTGAAGCCCTATGTCAGGAACTACGACGCCGATTCGGCGGAGATCGTTTTTTCGGATGGCGATACGACGCTGCGGCACCGTGTGGGCGAATTCGTGCGGTTGGGCGGGAGCTACTACCGCATCGACAGCCTGCGGCCCGACGGCCGCGAACTTAGGTTGACACCGACGCCCGACGCTCTCGATCGTCCCTCCGCGCAGGTGGGGTTCCGCCCGATCCCGTTCGAGGCGACGACGACCGACGGCCGCAGGGTGCGCTTCCCCGAGGATTTCGCCGGCCGCTACGTCCTGCTCGACTTCTGGTCGCTGAGTTGCCCGCCCTGCCTCATGGATATCCGCGACCACTATCTGCGGGACTACGCGGCATACCGTGAGGCCGGTTTCGAGATTCTCGGTGTGGCGAGGAATACCGACGAAGATCTGCGCGGGAATTTGCCCGACCTCGGGATCGTATGGCCGGTGGTGGCCGACCGGCCCGAAGGGCGTATTACCGGATGTTATCGCGTCGACGCTTATCCGACACTCTATCTGATCGATCCCCGGGGACGGATCGTGGCCGAAGGTTCCGATCTGCGCGGCGAGAGATTGAGCCGGTGGTTGCGGCAGGCCTATCCCGGGGTACAACCCTCGCCGCAGACCGAATAGCGGCCTGCCCGATGGCGATGCGGCTTGCACTGCGAACGGTGCGACGGCCTGCGATACCGGTCAGCGTTCGGCGCCGGCCGTTTCGCTCACCATGTCGCTCCACTCCGGATGCCGCTTGATGTAGACGGCGACGAAAGAGCACTGCGGAACGACTTTCAACCCCTGCCTGCGGATGTCGGCCAGTGCGGCGGCGACCAGTTGTGCGCCTACGCCACGTCCCTCGTATGCTTCGGGGACGAACGTATGCGTCAGGACGATCGTCCCGTTGTCCTTTTCATAGTCGATATAGGCGGTATGCCCTCCGAGGTCGAACTCGTAACGGCTGCGGGCCTCGTTGTCTTTGAGGATGTATCGTTCCATAGAATATCGTTGTTTTCAACCGTCGTTTTCTTGCCGAAGCGCAGTTCGCGCGACGCGGCTCTGCCCGTTCGACTCGGAGAAAACGTTGAATTTCATTCTTCGTTTTCTCGCCTCGGTAGAGTCCGAACTGCGTTCGGTTCTGCGCTCGGCTTGACGAAAACGTTGAATTTCTTTCTTCGTTTTCTCGCCTCGGTAGAGTCCGAACTGCGTTCGGTTCTGCGCTCGGCTTGACGAAAACGTTGAATTTCATTCTTCGTTTTCTCGCCTCGGTAGAGTCCGAACAGCGTTCGACTCTGCACTCGGCTTATCGAAAACGTTCTGTTTGGCCTGCAAATTACAAAATCGATTCCAAAACGGCTGTAAATCTTCCGGAATAAATGCGGGATTCCGGAAAATTCGTATATTTGACGATGCGAACTTATCCCGAACACCTTACTATCTATTCAATTTTATGAAAAACTCTTTCTCCTCGCGGTGCTGTCGGCCGTCGTGTGCGGCGCAGCGGCACATCCCAATCACATCTTCGGCGTGCGCGTCGGCATGAACATCGCCAACATGACCTTCAAAACGGGCGGCGTGAGCGCTACGCCCAACTCCGTAGTCCGCCCGCTGGTGGCTTTCTCCTATGAAAAGAGCTTGATGCACACCCTGCCGCTCTATTTCGAAACGGGGCTGGGTATCGCCGGCTACGGCACCTCGGTCAGCGACGGTGCGGTGAAGCTCAACGCCTACTATTTCGAGGCGCCGGCACTGGTCAACTGGCGTTTCGGTTTGACGGAAGACGTCTCGTTGATTCCTTATCTGGGTCTGAGTATGCGCGTCGGCTTCGCCGGCAAGGTGAAGTCCGTATCGGCAAAGGCCGATACGTTCGGCGACGGGGGATTCGACCGTTTCGATATGGGCGTCCGCGCCGGCATCGGGGTGGAGTACCGTCGTTATTCGTTCCGTTTCGGTTACGATGCGGGATTCCTCAATCTCTCCGATGTGTCGGACGTCACGGTTCGCAACAAGACGTTCCAGCTGCAATTGGGCTACCGCTTCTGATCGTAGCCCGATCGCAATTCATCGCTTCCCCTGCCGTTGCGGCGGGGGAAGGTCGTTTTAGGAAGGCTCGCTTTCCGGGCGGTCGGATTTCCGCGCTCCGTTTCGCTGCGTCCGGAACGAGGGTTTCGGCCCGGGTCGTCGGATTCCGGTACAGCCATTCGGAGAAGGAATCCTGCGGGGCTTCCTGCGTGAGGATCGATTGCCGGCGCATTTGCAGCGATCACCGGTGGGCAGGCTTTCGTGCGACGTATGTTCCCGATTCCGGTTTCGGCGGCCCGCAGGCCCGCGCGGAGGCATTGCGGAAGGGCGGGAAAAGTCCGAAACCTGTTTGCGGCACGCACTTTGCGCATGGGGCGAGTGTAAAACACCCCGAAAGCTATGTTTGCGGATATTCATTTCATCGATTTTTTGCGCGCCAATCCGGCGCTGGCCGTTTTCGTCACCCTTGCGCTGGGTTTTCTGGTCGGCAAACTGCGCTGGCGCAGTTTCTCGCTCGGCACGGTGACGAGCGTGCTGCTGGGCGTCGTGGTCGGGCAGTTGAAAATCGAGATTCCCGAACCGGCCAAGACCCTCTTTTTTCTCCTCTTTCTCTTTTCGGTCGGCTACGCCGTGGGCCCGCAGTTCTTCCGCGGGCTCAAACGCGACGGGCTGCCGCAGGTGGGGTTCGCGGTGGTCGTCTGCCTGTTGTGCCTCGGGTCGACGTGGCTCTGCGCCACGCTGATGGGCTACGACGTAGCGCAGGCGGCCGGACTGTTGGCCGGTTCGCAGACCATGTCCGCCGTGCTGGGCGTGGCGACCGACACCATCCGCCAGCTGCCCGACGGACAGGCGATCGATCTGGACGCCATGCCCGTCTGTTATGCCGTGACCTATATTTTCGGTACGGCGGGGTCGGCGTGGATCTTGGGAACGCTCGGCCCGCGTCTGCTGGGCGGGGTGGAGAAGGTACACAAGGCGGCGCTCGACCTCGAATCGAAGCTGGGCGACGACGTCAGTTTCACGGCGGGCTTCGATCCTGCGGCGCGTGCCATCGTCTTCCGCGCCTACAAGGCCGAAAACGACTGGTTCGGGCAGCGGCACACCGTCGCCGAATTCGAACGCTACATGCAGTCGCAGAAGAAACTGATTTTCGTCGAGCGGCTGCGTCAACGGGGCGCATCGCCGACGACGTGACGCCCCGCACGACGATCTATCCCGGCGATACGCTCGTGGTGAGCGGCCGCCGTCAGTATGTGATCGAGGAGGAGGATTGGATCGGTACGGAGGTCGAAGACGCGGAGTTGACGAACTTCTCGGTGCAGAGCCTGCCCGTGGTGGTGAGCAAGCGCGGAGCGGCGGGGCAGTATGTGCGCAATATTTTGAAAAGGAAAGAAATGCACGGTGTGAATATCCGTTCTATCCTGCGTGCCGGCGTGAAGATTCCGGTGCTGGCCGGCGGCAAGCCGATGCCGGCGACCGGCTCGAACTGGTCGGCCTGCCGCAGGACGTGCGCCGCGCCGCGCCGACGCTCGGGTTCAGCGATCTGGTCTCGGAAAAGACGGGGATGCCGCTGGTGGGGCTGGGCATCTTTTTGGGCGGACTGCTCTTCGGCTGGTTGCTGATGACCCGTATCGGGGCCGTGCCGCTGAGCCTTACGGTGAGCGGCGGCGTGCTGATCGCCGGCCTTTTCTGCGGTTGGCTCCATGCCCGTTATCCCCACGTGGGCAATATCCCGCAGCCGACGTTGTGGTTCATGAACAACGTCGGCCTGAACACCTTCATCGCCATCGTCGGCATTTCGACCGGCCCGACCTTCATTCAGGGATTTCAGGAGGTAGGGTGGAGTCTCTTTCTGATCGGCGCGGCCGCGACCTCGATTCCGCTTGTCGCGGGCATCTTCATCGGACGTTACCTCTTCCGGTTCAACGATGCGCTGACGCTGGGGTGCGTCGCGGGGGCGCGGACCACCACGGCGGCGCTGGGCGCCGTCGAGGAGACGATCCAGAGCAACGTCCCCTCGATGGGTTACACGATCACCTATGCTATCGGCAATACGCTGCTCATCATCTGGGGCGTGGTGATCGTGCTGCTGATCGCGTAGCGGGCGGCGGACTTTACCGGAGCGTCCGCTTCTGCCGCGGGGCGGGATGTCCGCCATTAGGCTCCGTTTGCAAAAGCAGGGTAAAATCCGTAGTTTTGTCGCTGTCAACCCCAGCGAGCATGAAACGAATCACGATCAAAGAGTTGGCCGAAAGGCTCGGACTGTCGCCGTCGACCGTGTCGCGGGCGCTGGCCGGCGACCGGAACATCCGCCGCGAGACGCGGGAACGGGTTTCCCGACTGGCAGGAGAACTGGGTTACCGTCCCAATCCGGTGGCTGTGAACCTCCGGTCGGGGCGGAGCAATACGGTCGGGGTGATCGTGCCCGAGATGGTCACGCCTTTCGCCGCGACGGTCATCGGCGGTATCCAGCGGGTGTTGTATGGGCGCGGCTTGAAGGTCATCATCGCCCAGTCGGACGAGAATCCGCAGACCGAATGCGGGAACCTGGAATTGATGGAGCGCTTCATGGTCGACGGCGTCATCGCCTGTCCGTGCGACGCGACCCGTAACGGCGAGATCTACCGGCGTATCCGGCAGCGCGGCGTGCCGCTGGTCTTCTACGACCGTGCGCCGCTGCGCGTGCCCGCTTCGAGTTTGGGCAGGAAGATGGCGTTGGTGTGCGACTCGGCGTTGTAGAAATCCTCGCTGTCGCACGTCAGCCCGCCGAGGAAGACGCGCTGGTACTCCTTGTCCCAGTTGTTGACGGCAAGCATGATGTAACGCTGGTTGATGCCCCACGTGTCGGGCAGGGTGGTGATGAACGACGAGTCGATCATGTACCAGTTCTCGCGGTCGTTCTGCTGCTTCTGGTTGACGATCGAATAGAGCGCCGCGCCGCTTTCGCCCACGGTGAACGATCCGAACTCGGTGAAGATATTGGGTTCCTCGATGCCGTTGCGTTGGCAGATGTTCTTGATCTGCGCCACGATCTCCTCGGTCATGTACTCGTAGTCGTATTCGAAGTTGAGCGAGTTCTTGATCGGGAAGCCGCCGCCGATGTTCAGGCTGTCCAGTTCGGGGCAGATGGCCTTCAACTCGCAGTAGACGTTGAGGCACTTGCCCAATTCGTTCCAGTAGTAGGCCGTGTCCTTGATGCCGGTGTTGATGAAGAAATGCAGCATCTTGAGCTGGAATTTCTTGCTGTTGCGGAGTTTTGCCTTGTAGAAATCGACGATGTCGTTGTAGCGGATGCCCAGACGCGAGGTGTAGAAGTCGAATTTCGGCTCCTCCTCGCAGGCGATGCGGATGCCGACCTTGCACTTCTTGGTGAACGAGTCCTCGAACAGCTCCAGCTCCTCCTTGTTGTCCAGCACGGGGATCGTGTTCGAGAAACCGTCGTTGACGAGCTGGGCGATATTCTCGACGTACTGCGGGCGTTTGAAACCGTTGCAGATGATGTAACGGTCCTTGTCGATGATCCCGCCGTCGTAGAGGGCGTTGATGATGTGGATGTCGTAGGCCGACGAGGTTTCAAGGTGGATGTCGTTCTTGAGCGCCTCTTCGAGCACGAAGGAGAAGTGGCTCGATTTGGTGCAGTAGCAGTAGTTGTAGGCGCCCTTGTAGTCGACTTTCGCCATGGCCACGTTGAACATGCGCTTGGCACGGGTGATCTGCGAGGAGATCTTCGGCAGGTAGGTGATTTTGAGCGGAGTTCCGTACTGTTTGATCAGTTCCATCAGCGGAATGTCGTGGAAATTCAGCTCGTTGTCCTCGACGGAGAACTCATCCTGCGGGAAATCGAACGATTGTTCGATCAGGTCGATGTACTTGTCTTTCATGGCTCGTTCGGTAAAGTTTTTACAATCCGGCCCGGTTACTTTGCAATTTTCGGGCGAAAGTAGCTCGCCCGGATTTTGGAAAAAATCGGGATGCAAAATAGGCGAATATTTTTCGGATAACCAACACTTTGCCCGATTATTTTGAAAAAGCCCTCCGGAATATTGCTTTTTCCGCTGAAAAAGGGTAATTTTGAACCCGGATTTAAAGGATTTTCAACCGTGCTGATTCATACCCTGATACAATATCTGGAGTCGCACAGGCGGCTCGTCGTACCCCAACTCGGAACGTTCATCGTCAAGGAGCCGGGCCGGAGCGTCGTCTTTTCGGAACTGCTCAAGCGCGACGACGCGTGGAGACGGAAGCATCCGGCGAACCCGCTGCGGACAGGACCGTTGCATCCGGCGCGGGCGGATCGGTCGGGTCGGATGCCGTCGGCCGCGGACGGACGCCGCGCTATGAACCCGATCCCTGCGTGAAGGGTCTGACCTACGGCCGGCCGGTCAAGACGACCGATGCCTATACCTTCGTCGGCAGCAAGCCGGCGCGCCGGATCGATGCGTTCCTCATCGTGGCGATCGTGGCGGCGCTGCTGGCCGTGGGCGTGATCGTCTACGGATATGTCAACGACCGCCGCGCCAAGCAGATGCAGGCGGAGTTGATGGAGGAGGTTTCGCAGAGCGCCGCCGCCGGCGAAGCCGCTGCGGAGTCCGTCGCCGAGTGACCCTTCCTCAGCGGCAGGGAAGGGGACCAAACGAAAAAGAAAGAAACCCTATGGATTTAGTCTCATTGAAACAGCGCTTCGGCGTCATCGGCAATTCGGAGCTTCTGAATCGGGCGCTCGAAGTGGCCGTGCGCGTCGCACCGACCGATCTGTCGGTGCTCGTCACGGGCGAGAGCGGTGTGGGCAAGGAGTTTTTCCCGCAGGTTATCCACGCCTATTCCGCGCGCAAGCACAGCAAATACATCGCCGTCAACTGCGCGGCGATCCCCGAGGGAACGATCGACTCGGAGCTGTTCGGCCACGAGAAGGGGTCGTTCACGGGTGCCGTCGAAGCTCGCAAGGGCTATTTCGAGGAGGCTGACGGCGGCACGATCTTCCTGGACGAGGTGGCCGAACTGCCGCATCCGACGCAGGCGCGCCTGCTGCGCGTGCTTCAGACGGGCGAATTCATGCGCGTCGGTTCGGCCCGGGTGCAGCGCACCGACGTGCGGGTCGTGGCGGCGACGAACATGAATTTGCAGGAGGCCATCGAGAAGGGGCGGTTCCGCGAAGACCTCTACTACCGGCTCAACACGGTGCCCATCGCGGTGCCGGCGTTGCGCGACCGGCGCGAGGACATCTTCCTGCTGTTCCGCAAGTTCGCCGCCGACGTGGCCGTGCAGTACCGCATGCCTGCCGTGACGCTCGACGATGCGGCGCGCGAGATGCTGAAGAACTACTACTGGCGGGGCAACATCCGCCAGCTGAAGAACGTCGCCGAGCAGATTTCGGCCATCGAGGAGAACCGCGTGGTGACGGCGGCGATTCTGTCGCGCTACCTTCCGCAGCAGCAGGGGGCTTCGACGCCCGTGGTGACGGCGGCGGGCGTGGCGGGCGATTCGGCGAGCGAGCGCGAACTGCTCTACAAGGTGCTGTTCGACATGCGCGCCGACATCAACGACCTCAAACGCATGGTCTCGGAGCTGTTGCGCGGCGGTGCGGCGGCGTCCGAGGCGAAGCAGGAGGTGGCGGGTTACCTGCCCACGACGGCCGGGAGCACGTCGCACGGCCGCAATCGGGAGTATGCCTCCGTCAACGCCGAGGTGGTCGAGGAGCCGCACGAGGCGCTGACGAAGGCCGACATGCAGCGCGAGCAGATCATCCGCGCCCTGCGCCGCAACAACGGCCGCCGCCGCGAGGCCGCTGCCGAACTTTTCATGTCGGAGCGCACACTATACCGCAAGATCAAGGAGCTGGGCATCGAGGACGATTGACGATCCCTCCTGCCGGCGCCTCACGGGAGGCCGAGGGGCGGCAGCGGCGGGTACGGGATCGAAAAAGACGAATATGCGGACCGGATGCCTGCGGGGTGTCCGATTCCGGTCCGAACGGCGGTCCGGCGGCCGTCGCGGTGTATCGGAGAACCGATGATGAGATAAGATGATGCTGAAAAACAAGATAATCTGTTGTGCGCTGCTTTTGGCGGCGCTTGTGACGGCGGGCTGCGGCGTGACGATCAAATACTCGCTGTCGGGCGCCTCGATTCCGCCCGACGCCAAGACCTTTTCGGTGGCCTACTTCCCCAACAACGCCACGATGGTGTCGCCGATTTTGAGTTCCACGCTCACCGAGGCGCTGGTCGACATGTTCACGCGCCAGACCCGTCTGGCGCAGGTCGACGAGGGCGGCGACTTCGCCTTCGAGGGCGAAATCACGGGTTACTCCTCGACGACGGCTTCGGTTTCGAGCGACGACTACGCCCTGCTCAACCGCCTGACGATCACCGTCAAGGTGCGCTTTACGAACGTGCCCTCGACGAGAAGATGTCCTTCAACAAATCCTTCACGGCCTATGCCGACTACGACTCCACGAAGCTGCTTACGGAGGTGGCCGGCGAGCTGGTGCCCGAAATCGTGGATCAGCTGGTGAACGATATTTTCCAGGCTGCGGCCTCCAACTGGTAACGGCGATGGCGACATTCAGGGAGTATATCGCTTCGCTGGGAGCGGCCGGCGCGGTGCCGGAGGCGGAGCTGGACGAACTGCTCGGACGCTACGAATGGTTTGCCCTCGCACGGCTCGTACGCCTGCGGCAGCGGGGCGGCGATCCGTCGGAGGACGGCCGGCTCGGGCTTCGCGGTGCAGGACAGGGCGGCGGGGACGGCGCCCCGAAGTGGACGCCTCGCGCGCTGACGGCGCTCTGCGCGGACGATCTGATCGACGATTTCCTGCGGGCGGGCGACTACCGCATCGTGGCTGAGGAGGGCGAAGCCGACGACGAAGTGAAGACCGTCGCCGATTTCGACGACGAGGACGACCTTGTCACCGAAGAGTTGGCCGAGATCTACCGGCAGCAGGGGTTAAATGACGAGGCATGCGCGATTTATCGCAAATTAAGTTTGCGAAATCCCGAAAAAAGTGTTTACTTTGCCGAACTTATCGACGAAATAGCGTCCGAGGGGAAGAATCGTTAAAATAAAAGAATAGAACAGTATGTACACATTTTGTATCGTTGTGATTTTATTGGCCAGCGTCAGCCTGATTTTCGTGGTATTGGTGCAAAGTCCCAAAGGGGGAATGGCTGCCAATTTCGGTGCGGCGAATCAGGTGATGGGCGTGCGCGACGCGGCGAACGGCTTGGAAAAATTCACGTGGGCGATGGCTCTCGTCATCGTCGTGCTGAGCCTTGTGGCCACGCTGTCGATGGACAAGGGTACGGTTGCTGCCAGCAATAAGGATCTGGAAAAGGATGCCAATGCGTTGATCGAGATGACCCAGGAGGCTCCTGTCATGCCGCAGGCCGTGCCGGCGGAGGCCCCTGCTTCCGAGCAGCCTGCCGCGGATCAGCAGCAGTAACGTGCAAGCGACCCTGCGAATGAAAAGCCGGAACGGAAAGTCCGGCTTTTTTGTGGCTGCGGCAGGTATCCTGATAAATAGGTATTGCATATCGACGGCAGGGTGCGTATATTTGCCGGTGTGAACCTGCTTTTCGGCCGTCGTCTCCGTGTCCGAACAGTTCGTCTGCGGCAGCGGGGCGGCAGGGCAGGTAACGGAAAACTGCGTCGGGGACGCCGCCGCACGGATTAATAGTCAATCGAAGTTTATGGCGCATTCGCATCACGATCACTCCCACGAACACGTTCGGCGGCTCTCGTCGCTCAACCGCGCTTTCATCGCGGGCATTCTGCTGAACTCGGTTTTCGTCGCCGCGGAGTTCACGGCGGGCATCCTCTCAATTCGATGGGGCTGCTCTCCGATGCGGGGCACAACCTCTCCGACGTGGCGAGCCTGCTGCTCGCCCTGCTGGCGTTCCGCCTGGCGCAGGTACGCCCCACGAGCCGCTATACCTACGGCTACCGCCGCAGCACGATTCTCGTTTCGCTGCTCAACGCCGTCATCCTGCTGGTCGCCGTCGGCGCCATCGTCGTCGAGAGCGTTCGCAAGCTGCTCCATCCCGAACCCGTAGGGGGCGAGGTGGTGCTCTGGGTGGCGGGCATCGGCGTGGTCGTCAATTTCGCCACGGCGCTGTTCTTCCTGCGCGACAAGGACCGCGACCTGAATGTCAAGGGCGCTTATCTGCACATGGCCGCCGATGCGCTGGTGTCGGTGGGCGTGATGGTGTCGGGGGCGGTCATGATGGCGACGGGCTGGTATCTGATCGATCCGCTGGTCGGCCTGCTCGTGGCGGCCGTCATCGTCTGGTCGACGTGGGGGCTGCTGCGCGACAGCCTGCGGTTGTCGCTGGACGGCGTTCCCGCGGGGATCGATTACGACGAGGTCTTCCGCACGGTGGCGTCGCAGCCGGGTGTGAGCGGGGTGCACCATCTCCACGTCTGGGCGCTCAGTACGACTGAGAACGCCTTGACGGCGCACGTAGCGGTACACGATTTGCAGCGGATGCCGCAATTGAAGGAGGCGCTCCGCGCACGGCTCCGCGAACTGGGGATCGATCACGCCACGCTCGAATTCGAGAGCGACGTGCAGCCTTGCGGCGAACATGCCGACTGCGATATGGAACAGGGCCGTTGCGGCGGCGCATCGCAGCCTGTCCGCTGAATCTCGTTGTAGCCTATGAACTCATCGATAGCCTTTCCGCTGCTGCTGACGCTGCTGGCCGGTCTCGCGACCGGTATCGGCAGCGCCATCGCGTTTTTCGCGCACCGCACCAACGTACGTTTCCTCTCCTTTTTCGCTGGGCCTTTCGGCCGGCGTGATGATCTACGTCTCGTTCGTCGAACTGTTCGCCGAGTCGCAGACGTTGCTCACGGCCCAGTGGGGCGCCACGGCAGGCGTCTCGGCGACGGTCGCCTGCTTTTTCGGCGGCATCCTGCTGATCGGCGTCATCGACCGGCTGGTGCCCTCGTTCGAGAATCCGCACGAGATGCACTCGGTCGAGGAGATGAACCGCCGCCCCCATGACCGTAAGCTGATGCGCATGGGGCTGATGACCGCCCTGGTCATCGGTATCCACAACTTCCCCGAGGGGATCGCCACCTTCATGTCGGCGATCGACAACCCGACGCTCGGTATCGCCATCGCCGCAGCGATCGCCATCCACAACATTCCCGAAGGCATCGCCGTTTCGGTCCCGATCTACTACGCCACGGGCAGTCGCCGCAAGGCCTTCCTGCTTTCGCTGTCGTCGGGTCTGGCCGAACCGGTCGGCGCGCTGCTGGCCTATGCCGTGCTGCTGCCGTTCCTCTCGCCGACGCTGCTGGGGTGTCTGTTCGGATTCGTTGCGGGCATCATGGTCTTCATTTCGCTCGACGAACTGCTGCCCGCTGCCGAGGAGTACGGTGAGCACCACATCTCGATCTACGGCGTGGTGACGGGCATGGCCCTGATGGCCGTCAGTCTGATCGTCTTTTCCTGATCCCTCGCATCCCGGACGGCGGGCGCATTTCCGATGCGCTCCGGCGCCGTGCGGGTAGCAGGCGCCGGAGCGTATCCGTGTTCCGCGGATGTTTTTCGGAAGGCAGGAGGGAGGGGCGGAGCATGGTTCATGCGGGAGGCGTTTTCCGGAGCCGGCGGTCGGCGCGCGTTGTTCGTGTTAATTTATCGTTAAGAATAGGTTACCGAATTGTTACCGGCGGGTGAAAAAGCTATCTTTGTTCCGCATTTGCCCGAATTCGACAGAATGGAACCTATATATACGTTTATGTTGGCCGCCATGGCGCTTCTCGCCGTGACCGGTCTCTTCATCGGAGTGATGAACGATGCCGCCAACTTCCTCAATTCGGCCATCGGTTCCAAAGCGGCCCCCGTGCGGGTGATCATGGCCGTCGCGTCGGTGGGAATCATCGTCGGCGCCGTCACGTCGACCGGCATGATGGAGGTGGCGCGCAGCGGCATGTTCGATCCGTCGCGGTTCACGTTCCGCGACGTGATGATCCTCTACTTCTCGGTGATGCTGGCCAATATCATCCTGCTCGACGTCTACAACACGATGGGCCTTCCCACGTCGACTACCGTGGCGCTGGTCTTCTGCCTGTTGGGCGCGGCGCTGGCCGTTTCGACGGTGGTCATCACCTCCAACGACGAGATTTCGCTGGTCGAAATCGGCCGGTATATCAATTCGACGCGGGCGATGGCCATTCTGGCGGGCATCCTGCTGTCGGTGATCCTCGCCTTTACGCTGGGCACGCTGGTGATGTACGTCTCGCGTGCGATCTTCTCGTTCCGCTACCATACGCTTTTCCGCCGTTACGGGGCGTTGTGGTGCGGCATATCGTTTACCGCGATCGTCTATTTCGCACTGTTCAAGGGGTTGCAGGGGGTGATGAACGGCTCGGCGCTGTTCGCTTACATCGATTCGCATCTGGCCCTCTCGCTCTTCGTGCTCTGGATTCTGTGCAGCATCCTGCTCTTCTTCTTGCAGATGTTCGGCGTCAATATCCTCAAACTGAATATTCTGGCGGGAACTTTCTCATTGGCGCTGGCCTTCGCCGGCAACGACCTCGTGAATTTCGTGGGCGTGCCCGTGGCCGGTTACGACTCCTACATGATGGCGCGCGCGTCGGGCGATGCGGCCATGACGATGGGCGGACTGGCGACCGACGCTTCGGCCAATATCCTGCTGCTGCTCGCGGCGGGGCGATCATGATCGTGACGCTGTGGACGTCGCGCCGCGCGCTGTCGGTTTCGAAGACGGAGCTATCGCTGTCGAACCAGAACGAGGGCGAGGAGCGTTACGGTTCGTCGGTCGTCTCGCGCGGCCTGGTTCGCGCGGCCATGAACGTGAATGCCTTTTACGAACGGATCATGCCTGCCCGTCTGCAACGGGCGGTGGCGGCGCGTTTCGAGAAACTGCCCGAGGAGGAGCGCGAAGGCGGATCGTACGACCTGATCCGCGCCACGGTGAATCTCACCACGGCGTCGATCCTCATTTCGATCGCCACGTCGCTCAAACTTCCGCTGTCGACCACTTACGTCTGCTTCATGGTTTCGATGGGCTCGTCGCTGGCGGACCGTGCGTGGGGTCGCGAGAGTGCCGTCTACCGCATCACGGGCGTGCTGACCGTCGTGTCGGGGTGGTTCGTGACGGGCTTCGGCGCCTTTACGATCGCCTTTCTGGTGGGATTGACGCTGATGTACGGCGGCAATGCGGCCGTTCTGATCGTATCGGCGCTGTGCGGCTGGATGCTCGTGCGCAGCAACCGCAGGAAGAACAGGGCGGCCGTGGCCGAGACGCAGCGACCCGCCGCGAGCCGTGCAAAGGACACCGAAGGGGTCATCGAGGAGTGCATCGCCGAGGTCTGCTACACGATGGGGCAGGTGACCCGCATCTACGACCGCACGCTGATCGCCGTTTTCAAGGAGAACCGCAAGGTATTGCGCGAAATGGTGCAGCAGTCGAACGACCTGTTCTACCGCTCGCGCGAGCGGAAATACAAGGTGATGCCGCTGTTGCTGCGCCTGCAAGACAACGAGATCGATTCGGGACACTACTATGTGCAGGTGGTCGATTACATGAACGAGATCACCAAGTCGCTGCTCCACGTCACGCGCCCCTGCTTCGACCATATCGACAACAACCACGAGGGGATGACCCGGGAGCAGATCGAGGATCTGATGAAGATCAACGACGAGGTGGAGACGATCTTCACGCGTATCAACGTCATGCTGCGCAACAACGATTTCGCCGACATCGACCTGATTCTCGAACTGCGCGACGAGCTGTTCGAATCGATCGCCGACGCGATCAAGCGCCAGCTCAAACGCATCAGAACAAGCAGTCGTCGACCAAGGCCAGCCTGCTCTACCTGACGATTCTCAACGAGACGAAAACGATGGTGTTGCAGGCGCGAAACCTGGTCAAATCGCAGCGTTATTTCCTCGAACACAAGACGGAATAGGGGGCGGCCCTTGCAGCCGCGGCTGCAAGGGCCGAAAAGCGTGCCGGAGGCAGGGCTTCGCCGCCTCCGGCACGCTTTTTCGTACCGTCTCCCGTTTCGTGCGGGTTCCGGATGTTCGGATCAGAACTTGTAGCCGTATTCCAGGCCGATGATGTGGTGGCTTTCGCGTTCGGAGGAGATGTAGTCTACCGTGGGGAAGTCGTCGAAAACCGGTTCGTCGCTGATCTTGTAGTCGAAGCGGTAGTAGAATTCGAGCGACGAACGTTTGTTGAAGGCGTATTTCGCACCCAGCGAACTGCGCACCTTTTCCAGATAGTTGCCTACCGTTTCGGGGGCGTTGAGCGTCTGCGTCAACTCGACGAAGACGTAGGGTTTGAGTCCGGTACCTGCTACGGCGTACTCCGCCATGAGGCGGTGGCGCAGCACCCATGCGGTTTTGGCGGCGACGGCCGGATCGACGTAGGCGGTGTGGAGAGTCGCCTGCGGACGTTCGCGCAGCGAGAAATTCCACGCCCCCGTCTTGTAGCTGGCCGTCAGTTCGAGGTAGAAGCGGTGGCGCATCTCCATTGAGCGGTCGGCTCCCCGGTCGTTGGCGATCAGTGCATAGAAGGCCGCCGCCTTGAACCACGGCCGGACGTCGTAAGCGTAGCTCAGCGTCGTATAGATGCGGTCGAGTTGCGACCAGTTGTCTTTGAGCCGCAGCTCCTCGTCGAGCGTGATCGAATGCCGCTGGCCGAGTTGTTTGGTCAGGGCGAACGAAAGCGGGCGCGGAAGTCGTTGTCATGCGTCGTGCGGCGCTCCTGCGCCTGTGCCGTCGCGGCGAACAGCAGGGCTGCGGCGAGCGGAAGGAGACGGCGGGTGTTCCGGGCGAGCGTGCGTTTGCAGGCTGCGCCGGACGAGAAAAAGCGACTGTCGGAAGAGACGAAGGAGATTCATTTTCTTTGGATATATTGGATATGAAAAAAAGTAAGGAAAAGTCAATGATAATCTTGCGAAAGTAACGAAAATATCGCGGATTTCAAAATCTTCGGCATTCGAATCCGAAAGCGGAGCCTGCCGGAGAGGTACCGTGAGGGCGGTCTGCCCCGTCCGAAGCTGGCCGTGCGGAGCGGCCGGAAGGGTGGAATCGGGATTCGTTTCATCTCTTTTTGTCTTTTTGTTTACGGAACAAAGGTCGGGGGCGATTTTGTAGCGAATTTGTAATTTTCGCCTTGCGGCCGTTTTTTTGCGGTCTGCGGTGTTGTTTCAGCCGGTTCTCGGGGTCGGACGCGCTGCGTCCGCATCGTTGGACGGTACGGCCGTCTTGAGGCCCAGCCCCTTGACGTTTTTCAGCAGCACGGCGTTGCCCGCCGTGATGATTCCCTGCAACTCACGCGGCGAATAAGTCGAGAGGATCATCCGCGCCGTGTTGCCGCCCACGCCCGAAACGCTGATCAGCAGGCGGAACAATCGCGCTCGGCCTTGGTCGAGAAGCCGTAGAGCAGCTGCGCATCCTCGCGCACGACGTAATGGACGTAGAGCCGGGTCTCGGTCTCGTGTTCGATCGCGGAGTAGGTTTCGAGCGAAATATGGAGGTAGTAGCCCACCCCGCCGACGTCGATAACTGCGTAAGCGGGAGCCACTTCGGCGACTGTGCCCTTGATGTATTCGTACATGTGTTTCAAATTTTGCTGCGGGTTGGGCAAAAGTAAAGATTTTTTTTTACCTTTGTGTCTCAAATGCTGAATAATTAACTAAACAAACCAAAAAACGATATGAAAAAAACTCTCTTTCCGGCGCTGGCTGCGGCTCTCGTCCTCGCGGCCTGCGGCACGAAGACCACCGGGCAGGCCGAAGTTGCGGCCGAGGCGGCGGCGCAGCAGGTTGTTTCGAGCGACATCGCATACGTTCAGGTCGAAGCCGTGCTGGCCCAGTGCGACCTCTACAAGAACGAAGGCGTAGCGCTTCAGGAGAAGACCGAGAAGGCGCAGAAGAGCTGGGCGCAGCGCGAACAGAACCTCCAGGCCGAAGCCGCCCAGTTGCAGCAGAAGTACGAAAAGGGA